>JAABUN010005880.1_pt1 | contig 14700 bp, 16 predicted proteins | sample 5559311 | NCBI WGS metagenome assembly JAABUN01 (sample SAMN10711877, study PRJNA513370) | rock metagenome | isolation source: Antarctica rocks | place: Antarctica: Victoria Land, Siegfried Peak sud | reverse complement strand
CCGGCGCCCATGATGTCGTGCTCGGACTCGAAGCGCGCGCAGAACGGCGCCAGCCCGCCGTACTTGCGGATCGTCGCGAGCGCGTCACGTCGACCGGTGAGGATCTTGTGCGGGTAGGCCTGGTGGCCGACGTCCCAGAGGATCTTGTCCCGCGGGGAGTCCATGATGGAATGCAGCGCCACGGCGAGCTCGGCGGTTCCGAGGTTCGCACCGAAGTGGCCGCCGATCTCCCCGACCGTGTCGATGATGTGGTCGCGCACCTCCTGGGCGACCTGCACGAGCTCCTCGTCAGAGAGCGGGTGCAGGTCCTGGGGACGGTTGATGCGATCGAGGATGCGGGTCATAGGGGCTTCTCGGGGTGCCTAGTTGGTCCGGGTGTAGATGAAGTGCGTGATCTGCTCGAGTTCGGATGCCCCGTGCGGTGCTGCCTGCGACAACGCTGCCCTCGCGTTGGCCGCCGACTCGGCGGCGAGCCGGCGGGCCCCCTCCAGCCCGAACTCCGAGACGTACGTGCGCTTGCCGTGGCGCGCGTCGGAGCCCTGCGGCTTGCCCAGGGTGTGTTCGCTCTCGGTCACGTCGAGGATGTCGTCGACGATCTGGTAGAGAACGCCGAGCTCGCTCGCGTAGCGCCGGTAGGCCATTGTCGCAGCTTCGTCTCCACCACCTAAGAGGAGTACGCACTCCACGGACGCACCGATGAGTCGCCCCGTCTTGAGCCCGTGGAGACGGCGCAGCCCGTTCGCACCGTCGGGCGCCGTTCCGTGCACGTCGAGGTACTGACCCCCGACCATCCCGTTGACCCCGGTGGCCGCCGCGAGCTCCGACACCGCCTGCAGCACGTCGCGGGGCTCACCGAGCTGGTCGGAGAGCACGTGGCGGAAGGCCTCGGCGTAGAGCCCGTCCCCCGCGAGGATCGCTACGTCCTCACCGAAGGCGACGTGGCAGGTGGGACGGCCGCGGCGCAGGTCGTCGTCGTCCATCGCCGGCAGGTCGTCGTGGATGAGCGAGTAGGTGTGGATGAGCTCGACCGCCGCCGCGAAGGGCAGGAAGTCGGCCTCGTCGCGGCGCAGCGCGCGCGCGGTGGCCAGTGCGAGCACGGGCCGGATGCGCTTGCCGCCCGCGAGCAGGGAGTAGCGCATGGCCTCCTCGAGCCCGGCCGTGATCGCGTCGTCGGAGAAGCGCAGCTGCTCGAGGTAGGCGTCGACGCGCTCGCGCAGCTCGTCCGGGTAGGCCATCAGAGGAGCCGGTCCTGGGTGGGCGCCACCTCGGAGGCGGCAGCCCGCGCGAGGCGCTCGAGCTCGGCGACGGCCTGCCCCGCGGCCTGGGCGCACTGCTCGACGACGTCGCCCGCCTCGTCGGGGCTGAGCTCGCCGCCGCGCAGCCGGCCGGCGGCCTCCTCCAGACGGGCCACGAGGCGCTCGAGGGTCGCGGTCTCGTGGGTGGGCGGGGTGGGCGGGGAGCCCATAGCGTTCACGCGGAGCCCTTTGCGACCCGGTCGCGCAGGACCGCCGCGAGGATGCCGTTGACGAAGCCGGGCGTGTCCGCGCCGCAGTACTCCTTCGCGAGCTCCACGGCCTCGTCGATCGCACCCTCGGGCGGGATCGGAGCGTCGCCCGGCGCGGCGTCCGGATGGATGATCTCGAGCAGCGCGACACGCATGATCGCCTTCTCGAGCGGGGCGATGCGATCGACCGTCCAGCCCTTCGCGTGACGCTCGATGAGCGCGTCGAGCTCCTCGGCGTAGTCGTCGACCGCGTACGCGAGCGCGCGTGTGAAGGTCGAGGCGGCACGCTCGAAGAGGTCGTCGAGCTCGCGTCCGGTCAGGTCGTGCTGGTAGAGCGCGAAAACCGCGGCGCGGCGCTGGTCGGTACGGCGGGACACCGATCCGGCTAAGCCCGCGACATGTACTCGCCGGTGTCGGTCTGGACCTTCACGCGATCACCGATGTTCACGAACAGCGGCACCTTGATCTCCGCGCCGGTCTCCACGGTGGCGGGCTTGTCCCCGCCGCCGGAGGCCGTGTCGCCGCGGACGCCCGGCTCGGTGTGCGTGATCTCCAGCTCGACGGACGACGGCAGCTGGATGTCGGCGGGCTCGTCGTCGATGAACAGCAGGTCGACGGCGGTGTTCGGCTTGGTCCAGCGCAGCTTGTCGGCAAGCGCCTGCTGCGGGATCGCGGACTGCTCGTAAGTCTGGGAGTCCATGAAGTGCGCGTCCTCCCCGTCGGAGTACAGAAACGTCATCTTCTTGGCCTCGGTGCGCACCGAGCGGAACTTCTCCCCGGCGCGGAACGTCTTGTCGATGACGTTGCCGTCCCGCGTGCGGCGCAGCTTCGTGCGGACGAACGCCGGCCCCTTGCCGGGCTTGACGTGCTGGAACTCCACCACCTTGAAGATGGTGCCGTCGACCTCGATGTGGTTGCCGTTCTTGAGCTGGTTGGTGGAGATCATGGGCGATCAGTCCTTCGGTGTAAGTGCTCGAAGCTTGCCGCAACGCACGCAACATCGCTCGCCGCCTGGGATCTAACGATGTACACTACATACACCGTGAAGCGGACGCAGATCTACCTCGACGCCTCGCAGGACAGGATGCTGGAAGCACGCGCCCACGCCACCGGCACCTCCAAGTCCGCGCTCATCCGCGATGCGATCGACGCGCATCTCGGTGACAGCCCGGCGGCGGCAGACTCCGAGCTGCGGCGACTGCGCACGGCCATCACGGAGGCGGTCGGGATCGCTCCGTACCTTCCGGCCGGCGAGCAGTACGTCGAGGGTCTGCGCGCGAAGGATGCTGAGCGCGAAGCCGATCTCGTTCGCCCCCGAACCGCGTGAATCAGCCGTTCGTCCTCGACACGTCGGTCATCATCGACGTCCTCCGAGGTCGCGCCGCGGCGAAAGAATGGCTGGCGTCGATGACGTCCATCCCCGTCTGCTCCGAGGTCACGAGGACCGAGGTTCTGCGCGTCGTGCGATCCCCCGAGCGTGCTCCCACCGAGCGGCTCTTGCAGGCATTGCGCTGGGCGCCCGTCGACGAGCGCGTCAGTCGCGACGCTGGTGAGCTCGGTCGTCGCTTCCGTCGCAGTCACGCACACATCGGTGTCGCTGATCTGCTCATCGCGGCGACCTGCCTGAGCCTGGACGCCGCGCTCGCGACCATGAACGTCCGCCATTTCCCGATGTTCGAGTCGCTGGCGCGCCCCTACGACGGCTGACCGAACCTCGATGCAGGCGGAAGCTCGCCACGTCACCTCGTCGCCGATGCGGCGTTGAAGGCGCATGACCCGCGGAACCCGGCTTGCGACCCTCCTGATCCTGACCATCCTCGCCGCGCCCGGCACGGCCGCCGCGGCGCCGGGCAACGACGCCCGAGACGACGCGCAGCGCATCTCGAGACTCCCGGCCACGGTCACCGGCGATCTCCGCGGCGCCGACCTCCAGAAGCACGAGTCGGGCTCAGGCTGCGGTGACCTGGGGGGCTCGGTCTGGTTCCGGATTGACCCGGGCCGCACGCGCCGCGTGATCGTCCGGCTGGCCGCGCGTGGCGACCTCGACGCGACGCTCGACGTCTTCGAGCGTGTCCGCTCGGAGAACCGCGGCGTCACCTGCGACCGCTCCGACGCCAACGGCCGCGCCGCCGCCGCGTTCAAGGGGGTGCGCGGGCGCGCCTACCTCGTTCGCGTCGCGCGGCGAGCCGGCGCGAGCGCCGACGGCTTCGGGCTGACCGCCGAGGCGGTGGGCGACGGCCTGCGCCTGCCGGGACCCGCGCTGCCCCTCGGAGGCGTCGGCGCCACGCTCGACCGCCTCCAGCGCACCGCGAACGCATGGTCGGCCGTGCTGCGGGAAGGGGTCCGCTACCGCGTCGCCCTCTCGCACCCGGGCCGCGCGTGCATCGGTGGCGCGGTCGTCGCCCCGGGCGCCCGGCTGGCCGATCCACCCGTGGCGATGCTCGGCTGCGAGGGCTACGCGCTACTCACCCCGCGCCGCACGGGCCGCTACGCGGTCGTCGTGCGTGCGGCGGCGAACGTGCGCGGGCCGCAGCCCTACCGCCTCCAGGTCACCCGCGCCGGCCGCGACGACTCCGCCCCCGGCCGAAGTGTCGCCAACTACGCCCGCGTGCGCGGCAGGCTCGACGGCCGGCGCAGCGACCGCCTGGACCTCTACTCCTTCGACGTGACGCGCCGCAGCGTCCTGTTCCTGCGGATGACGACCGCGCCCGGACGGCGCATCGACGTGCGGCTCGTCGACGCGGTGGGCCGGCGGATCAAGTGCGCCTGCGGGTCGAGCGGCCCGGTCGAGCTGCGCAAGGGCCTGCACCGAGGGCGCTACTTCGTCGCGGTGCGCGCGAAGGACCGCAGCGCCGGCCCCTACGAGCTGCTCCGCGCCTCGAGGACGATCACGAAGAGCTCGCTCTCAGCGACGACCGGCGTCGTGCGGCCCGGCGAGCCCGAGACCCTGACGGCGCTCGTCACACCGCCGATCGACGGGCCGATGACCTTCGAGGTCCAACAGCTCGACCCGCTGAGCGGCTGGCAGTACGTTCGGACGCTGCGCGGACAGGTCGTCGGTGGGGTCGCCACCGCGAGCTTCGCTGCACCCACGGTCGGCCGCTGGCGCGCGCGGGCGACGTACGTCGGAACCCGCGGTCGCGCCCCGAGCCTCACGGGCTTCGCGGCGTTCTCGGTCGAGCGCCCGCTGCGCTGAGCGCATTGAGCGCGCAGGTCAGCGAGAGCCAGTCGTCGAGCAGCTCGCGCAGGCGAAGGCCCGCACGCTATGCCTCGAAGCGCGGCGCGGCCAGCAGCTCCTTGGTCAGCCCCGTGAGCACCTCGTGGCCGCCCGCGGTGACCACCACGAGATCCTCGATGCGCACCCCGACCGCGCCCGGCACGTAGACGCCCGGCTCGACGGTCACGACGTGCCCGGGCGCGAGCGCCACCTCGCCCTGGCGGCTGAGCCGCGGCCCCTCGTGGACCTCCATCCCGACGCCGTGCCCCAGGCCGTGGCCGAAGTGCTCGGCGTGGCCGGCCGCGTCGATGATCTCCCGCGCGACCGCGTCGACCTCCCGGCCGGTCGGGCCGGGCGCCACGGCCGCCAGCGCCGCGTGCTGCGCGCGGAGCACGACGGCGTAGATCTCGCGGTCGCGCGCGTCGATGTCGTCCGAGGTCGCGAACGTCCTCGTGCAGTCGGAGGCGTAGCCGTCGAGCTGTGCGCCCCAGTCGATGACGCAGAGCGTGCCCGCCTCGATCGTGACGTCGCGCGGGACCGCGTGGGGCAGCGCGCCGTGGGCTCCCGCCGCGACGATCGGAGGGAACGAGACGCTGTCGGCGCCGAGCCGGCGCATGGTCACCTCGAGGTCGAGCGCGACGGCGCGCTCTGTCCGGCCCGCGAGCCCGCGAGACAGGACGTCCTCGAGCGCCGCGTCGGCGAGGCGCTGCGCGGCGCGGAGACGTTCGATCTCGGCCGTGTCCTTGACCAGCCGCAGTGCCTCGACCATCCCGCCCGCCGGGACGAGCTCGATCCCGGCGGGCACCAGCTCGGCCAGGCGCGCATGCTGCTTGACGCTGATCGCCGCGTCGTCGAAGCCGAGCCGGAACGTGCCCTCGGGCAGGCCCTCGGCGACGTGCTCGAGCGGCTCCTGGGCGATCTGGCGCTCCCAGACGGGGGCAAGCTGCTCGGCGCTCTGGGTGAGGTAACGGAAGTCGGTGACAAAGCGCCGGAGCCCGTCCTCCCCCACGAGCGCCAGGCCGCTGGAGCCGGTGAAGCCCGTGATGTAGCGGACGTTCGTCGCATCGGTGACGAGCACTGCGTCGAGCTGCGCGGCGTGCACGGCCTCGACGAGGCGGTCGGTGCGCTCAGCCATCGAGAGCGGCCTTGATGCGCGTCAGGGCCTCGCGGTAGCCGTCCGGCCCCTGCCCACTCACCGTGGCCAGGCAGAGGTCCTCGATCACCGACACCCGGCGCCACGCCTCTCTGGCCCGGGGGTCCGACAGGTGCACCTCGACCGCCGGCAGGGCGGCGATTTCCAGGGCGTCGCGGATCGCCCACGCGTAGTGCGTCCACGCTCCCGGGTTGATGACGATGCCGTCCGCCAGCCCCTCGAGGGTGTGCAGGTGCTCGACGAGCGCGCCCTCGTGGTTGGTCTGGAAGAAGCGCGTGGTCAGCCCGAGCTCCGCGGCCCACTCCGTGATGCGGTACTCGAGCGCGTCGAACGTGAGGCCGCCGTAGATCGCCGGGTCGCGGCGGCCGAGCTGGTCGAGGTTCACCCCGTGGACGATCTCGATGCGGTTGCGGATGCTCACGGGCGCAGAGGTTCGCAGGAAAGGCGGGGGCGGCGGCACATCAACCCGTCAGCTCCCCCACCGCGGCCAACAGGTCGCCCGCGCTCACCGCCTGCCCGTGGCGCACCTCGCCCGGAGCCTCGACGAGCACGAACGGGACGTGCTCGGCGACGCGCTTCTTGTCCCTGAGCGTCGCCGCGGCGACCGCCGCGGGGTCGATGGCATCGATCGTCGTCGGCAGGCCCGCGGCGTCCAGCAGCGCCGCGACCTCGGCGCGCAGCGCAGGGCGGCCGGAGAGCGTGAGCGCGGCGAGCAGGCCGAGGCCGACGGCCTCGCCGTGGCGCAGGCGCGCGTAGCCGGTGACGGTCTCGATCGCGTGGCCGACGGTGTGGCCGAGGTTGAGCACCTGGCGCGCGCCGCCGTCGCGCTCGTCCGCGGCGACCACGCGGAGCTTCGTGCGCGCGCACGCGAGGATCGTCGCGTCGTCGACCGCGTGACCGGCGGCGACACGCGCCCAGAGCGGCCCGCCCGCGATCAGCGCCGTCTTGAGCACCTCGGCGTACCCCGCCGCGTGCTCCTCCGGCGGGAGCGAGGCCAGCGTCGTCGGGTCGACGAGCACCGCCGCCGGCTGGTGGTAGGCGCCGACGTAGTTCTTGGCCTCGGGCAGGTCGACGCCCGTCTTGCCGCCGTAGGCCGCGTCGACCTGGGCGACGAGGGTCGTCGGGACCTGCACGACGGGCACGCCGCGCTGATACGTGGCGGCGCAGAAGCCCGCGAGGTCGCCGACGACGCCGCCGCCAAGCGCGACGACGTGGTCGGCGCGCGTGGCGCCCTGGGCCACGAGCGCGCGCCAGACCGTCTCGGCGGTCGCGAGCGTCTTGGCGCTCTCCCCCGGCGGCATCTCGACGAGGCCCGTCGGCTCGGGAACCCGGCCGGCGTAGAGCGCCGCGACCGTCTCGTCGGAGACGCAGAAGCGGCGGCCCTTCGCGGGCCACGGGACCCCGCCCAGCGCCCCGCGGCCGACGAGCGCGGGGTAATCGCCCGACGCGCTGCTGGCCCACACGAGCCGGATGCCCTCCGGGGCGTCGGGGAGCGCGAGCAGATGCGGCAGTGCGCGCCGCAGGTGGGCGCGGAGCCCCTCGGGCAGAAACGCGTCGGCGACGCCCTCGTACACCGCGAGTCGCTCGCGGTGGAGCGCTTCGAACGCATCGCGGTCTCGGGCGAGCGGACGCCCGCGGCCGCTCGCCCGGCGCCATGCGGTCTCCGGCGTGATGTCGCAGAGCACAACTGTGTGCCGCCCGAGCGCGGCCTGGACCCTGCGGGAGAGCACTGCCCCGCCACCGAGGGAGATCGCGCCGCCGTCGGCTCGCCCCAGCAGCTCGCAGACGACCTGCTCCTCGCGCTCGCGGAACGCTGCCTCGCCCTCCTGGGCGAAGACCTCCTCGATGCGCTTACCCCATGCGGCCTCGAGGATCCGGTCGGAGTCGGCGGCCTCGCCAGCCCCCGTGAGCCGCGCCGCCTCCTTGGCCAGGGTCGTCTTCCCCGCCCCCATGAAGCCGACGAAGACCAGCGACGGGCGCGGGCTCACGGCGGCCAGCCGATGCGCTCTCGATATCCCGTCAGCGCGGTGCGGACGTCGTCGATGTGGTCTCCGCCGAACTTCGCGCGGTACGCGTCGGCCAGCACCAGCGCGACCATCGCCTCGCCCACGACGCCCGCGGCGGGCACTGTGCAGGAGTCCGTCCGCTCGCGCAGTGCCTGTGCGGGCTCCTTGGTCTCGATGTCGACGGAGCGCAGCGGCTTGGTCAGCGTCGGCAGCGGCTTCATCGCGACCCGCGCGACGAGCGGGTCGCCCGTGCTCATCCCGCCCTCGATCCCGCCGGCGTGGTTGGTCAGCCGGGTGAACGCACCGTCCTCGAAGAAGATCTCGTCGTGCGCGGCGGAGCCCGGCGTCTGCGCCAGCCCGAAGCCGTCACCGAACTCGACGCCCTTCATCGCCTGGATCGAGACGAGCGCCATCGCGAGGCGGCCGTCGAGGCGCTCCTCCCAGGAGACGTGGGAGCCGAGGCCGGGCACGAGGCCAAACGCGATGACCTCGTAGACGCCGCCGATCGACTCGTTGGCCTTCCGCTGCGCGTTGATGTGCCTGACCATCTCGCGGCTGACCTCGGGGTCCAGGCAGCGGACGGGGTCCTCGTCGACCGCGGCGAAGTCCGTCAGGCGAAGTCCGTCAGGCCGGGGCCCGACCGCCACCGCGCCGATGCGCGTGACGTGGGAGACGATCTCCACGCCGAGCGTGCGCAGGAACGCCTTGGCCACCGCGCCGCCGGCGACGCGCGCCGCGGTCTCCCGCGCCGAGGCGCGCTCGAGGATGTCACGCACGTCGGTGAGCCCGTACTTCTGGGTGCCGACCAGGTCCGCGTGGCCTGGGCGCGGGAGGTGCACCTCGGGCACGTGCGCCTCCACGGGCCACGGGCTCATCCGCTCCTCCCAGTTGGAGTAGTCCTTGTTGGCGACCTGGAGCGCGACCGGGCCGCCGAGCGTGCGCCCGTGCCGCACGCCGGCGGTGACGTGGGCGCGGTCGGACTCGATCTTCATGCGTCCTCCGCGACCGTGGCCGAGCTGGCGCCGGGCCATGTCGCGGTCGATGGCCGCGCGGTCGAGCATCAGCCCGGCGGGCAGGCCCTCGACGAGGCAGGTGAGGCCGGGGCCGTGCGACTCCCCGGCGGTGATGAGCCGCAACGCCATTGGGGCTCACTCTATGGAGCACCGGCCGCGACCTTGAGTCAGGGAAGGAGCCCCGGAGCGGCGACGGGCTCCTTCGCCGCTCCGAAGCCGCGAAGGATCGGGCTGATCACGCCGTCGTCAGAGGGCTCCTTCGCACCGGGAGCGGCGGAGCCCTTCACGCGGCGCAGCAGCCCCGTGGCCTCGTCGTAGGTGTAGCGGTCCGACCCCAGCTCGTCGCGGGCTGACGCCTTGGTCCTGCTCCTCGCGCGCGCGGCCTTGGCGGGGCTCGGCGTGTCGCCCTTCTTGGTGGTGTGCCCGAAGTCGAGCTGGTACCACGTGACCTTGCCGTCCTCGCCGGTCACGGCGAAGTACTCGGTGTCACCGTGCCGGAGCTCGACGGTCTCGCAACTGGACGTTCGCGGCTTGCAGGCGCCTTCACCCGTCGCCTTGACGTCTGCCGAGACGAGGAAGACGGCCGTCTTCTTGTCGGGGAGCACCCCCACGTAGACGAGGAACGGGTTCGTGGCGGACGGCAGCGGCGCGAGGCGCTCGACGGTCTCCCGATCGCGCTTGGTGCCGGTCTCGCCGAGGACGAGCGTCACCGTGTAGGAGTCCCGCGGGTCCGGCGCGGGCGGCGTCTGCGTCGGCGGTGTCGGCGGTGTCGGCGGTGTCGGCGGTGTCGGCGGCGTCGGTTCCGGCGTGGTCGGCGTGGTCGGCGTGGTCGGGGTCGGGTCCGAGGGGGTCGAGTTCGTGGGGCCCGGGTCCGTGCTGGTGGCCGGCTCCTTCGTCGGGGGCGGCGCGTTGATGATGGTCGGGCTCGGGGTCCCGTCGGTGGACGGCGCCCTGGTCAGGGGCGGCGCGTTGAACGGGTCACGCTCCTTCCCCGCCCGGTCTCGGCGGATCGGCGCGGTCTGCTCGAGCGATACCAGCGCGGTGAGCGCGGCCGCGCCCGTGGCGCCCGTGGCTCCGCGCGGGGCGTTCACCGCCGGGTCGTCGTTCGCGCCGCCGAGGGTGACGGGCACCGCAACCAGGGCGATGAGCAGCACGAGGGCCACGGGCCACAGACGCTTCTCGACGAGGTCGGCACGGAGGTTCTTGAGAAAGCTCATCGGGTGGCGACCCCGGGCGCGGGCGTCGTGGGGGCCGGTGTCGCGGCCGCGGTTGCGATCGACGCGGAGCCCTCGTCGGACGGCAGGAGGTAGGCGGTTGCGTGGACCGAGGCGAGCATGTTCGGGAAGCCCTTCGCGCTCGGGCTGAGCGAGAAGCCGTCGACGGTGAGCAGACGGCCGCGGACGGTGATGTCCTCGCCCTCGACCCGCGTGAAGCGGTCGAGCCGGGCCAGGAAGTCCTGGAGCTTGAAGAAGCTGCCCGTGAAGGCGAAGTCGAACGGCATCGTCGGAAAGCCGGCTGCGCCGACGACGGCGCCCGGAGGCAGCGTCGAGGCGGCGGCCTGAGTGGCCGGGACGGGGCCGGCGGGCGCGGCCGGGCCCGTGGTGCCCGTGGTGCCGGTCGGGGCCGGAGCCGCAGCGGGGGGCGCGGCGGCCGCGGCGGCACCGCCCGTTCCCAGCTCGATGGAGCGAAAGTCCACACGGGAGCGATCCGCGGCGCTCTCGAGCTGGACGACGAGCGACGGGACGTCGTCGTCGGCCGGCACGGCCTTGCCGAGGCGCGAGACGGCGGCGTAGTCGGCGCGGTAGGCCGCCTTCGCCGTCTCGCCCTGGGCGACGACGCTCTGCGCCGCGGTCAGGCGGCCCTGCGCGGCGGCGATCTTGCCGTCAAGCGCCGTGGCGTCCTTGCGGACCGGCGCCAGCAGGAGGAACCAGGCGGCGGCCACGAGCACCAGCGCGGCGATGACGGTGACGACGGTGCGGTCGCGCGCGGTCACGGGGTGCCTCCGGCGGCGGCCGGGCCGGTCGCACCGCTCGGCGTGAGCTGCGCAGCGGAGATGCGGCCAGCGCCACCGGCCGTGGTGGGCACAGCACCCGCGGCTTGGTCGAAGTAGATGACGAGGGCGAACTTCGGGAAGCGCTCGTCGCCCTGGCCGCAGTCGCCGCCACCGGTGTTGGTGGTGGTGGGGGCGCCCGCGCCTCCGCTTGCGCCGGCGACCTGCGTCTTCACCGAGGACTGCAACGCCACGCGCGTGACGCCGTCGATCAGCCGCATGCGCGCGATCATCCGCGCGACGGAGTTCTGGTCGGTCGTGCAACCGACGATCTCGACGGCGGGCGCGGCGATCGCGCCGCGCAGGCCGCTCGTCTCCGACACTGACGTCGTCTTGAGCCCTACGCCCGGCGTGACGGTGCCCTGCAGACCGGTCAGCCAGACGTTCGGCGGGATGACTCGGGCGACTTCGCGCATCGCGTGAGACCAGTCGAAGCGGCTCGCCGCCAACGAGGAGACCGTCTGAGTGCGCTTCGCGCGCAGCCCGGCGAACTGCGAGAAGGAGGCGAGCTCCGTCGCCTGCGCCTCCGCGCTGGCGGCCCGCGTCTCGAGGGTCGCGATCTCGGAGCGCTTGTCGCTGACGGAGCGCTTCCCCAGCGTGTGGAGCGACACGACGACGACGAGGACGGCCAGCAGGCCCAGCAGCACGTAGGCCGCGCCCCCGGACCGCCCGCCGGCGCCACCGGCGCCGCGCTGCTCCTCCGGGGGAACGAGGTTGACCGCACGCATCAGACGGCCTCCTCGATCGCCAGGCCGGCGGCCACGCTGAAGCGCTGCGCGCCGAGCGCCTCGGGAGCCCCGGCAACCGTGCCGACGACGACAGGCAGGCCGAGCTCGTGGGCGAGTGCCGCGGCGAAGCCGGGAACCGCCGCGGCCGCGCCGGTCAGGACGCAGCGCGTCGCGCCGCCGCCCGAGCTGCCCTGGGAGAGGTGGAAGTCGACGGTGTTGCGAACCTCGCCGGCCATGCGGCGCACCCCGTCGACGAGGATCGACCGGCCGTCCTGGAGGATCAGCTCATCGCCGTCGAGCTCGTCGAGCGGGGCGTCGAGCCCGGCGTGGCTCAGCCAGCCGCGGGCGTGCTCGAGCGTCAGGCCGCGGCGCTCGGCCAGCTCGACGGCGAGCGCCTCGATTCCCCCGCCGACGACGCGGGTGAACGTGCACGTGGTGCCCTGCGCGACCGCGAGGTTCGTCAGGCCGCCGATGCTCAAGTACAGGACGGTGTCGTCGAGCGCGGCTCCGCCCGAGCCCGCGAGCGCGCGGACCATCCCGAAGGCCGCGAGGTCGAGCCCTTCCACCCGCAGGCCCGCGTTGCGGGCCGCCAGCAGCACGCGATCGACCATGTCGCGCCGGGCGGCGACGAGCACCACGCGCTGACGCGGGCCATCCGGGGTCTCGACCACGTCGAGCGCCCGGAAGTCGATCACCGCCGAGTCGAGCGGCATGGGGATCTCGTCCTGGGCCCGAAAGCGGACCGCCGCCGCCAGCTGCTTGGGATCGGTGATCGGCGGCAGCTCGATGACGCGCACGACGATCTTCTGGTTGGCGACGCCGATGCGCACCCGCTTGGGGAGATCCTTGTGCTCGGCCCACATGGCGCGGAGCACCTCGCTGAGCGCTTCGACGTCGGTGATCTCACCGTCGCGGACGATGCCTGCCGCCAGCGGGGCGAGGGCGGCGGCATCAACGGCCAGAGTGCCGTTTACGGTGACGCTGGCGGCGTGGACGGCGCTGGGCTCGATCTCGAGCCCGACGTAGGTTGGGGTGCGCTTGGCCATAGGGGGAACCCTGCGGGGTGGGCTTCGACGGTGTCTGCACGCTCCGTGTCGGCCCGCGAGGGCGGCCACTCAAGCGCCGGGAAGTGCTGTCCCCCCTATCGTCCGGAACGGCTGAACGCTTGAGCCCCTCGCCTGCATTCAGCGTCACTGCTGCGCACTGTCGAGGTGCGGATGATCGAGCAGGAACAGCGGCTCTTTCGGATCTGCGGCCGACGCGATGGCGTTCTATCCTGAGGAGCTTCCGTCCCAGCCTGAGGAGCGAGGAGCGAGGGCGCGGCTAGAACGTGTCCGTGTAGGAGTCCACGAGCTCGTCCCCCGCGAAGAGCGCCAGGACTGAGCCCAGCGCCAAGAACGGTCCGAAGGGCACCTGTGTCTTGCGCCCGCGCTCGCGACCGAGGCGCGCCATGATCACCCCGCCGACGAGCACGCCGAGGATGAGGGCGGCGAAGACCGCGGGCGCAACCGCTCGGCCCAGGTAAAGGCCCATGACGAAGGCGAGCTTGACGTCGCCGAGGCCCATACCCGCCGGGTAGGCCAGCGCGGCCAGGAGGAAGAACCCGCCCGCGGCGAACGCCGCGATGAGCTGCTCGGGCACCCCGCCGGGGTCCAGCGCGAGCCCGATGACCAGCGCCACGACCGCGGCCGGGTAGGTCAGCTTGTTGAGGATCAGCCGGTGGTCGAGATCGATGGGGACGACCGCGACCATCAGCGTCACGAGCACGATCCCGAGGGCGATGGCCGCGGCGTCGTCCCACTTCGCCGCCACGACGGCGACCCACAGCCCCGCGGTCACGGCCTCCACCAGCGGATAGCGCGCGGAGATCGGGTGCGCGCAGTCGCGGCACCGGCCACGCAGCAGCAGCCAGGAGACGACGGGCAAGTTGTCGCGTTTGCGCACCACGTGGCCGCAGCTCGGGCAGTGGGAACCGGGGTGGCTCAACGACTCCCCGCGTGGCAGCCGGTGGACGACGACGTTCAGGAAGGAACCGACAGCCAGTCCGATGACGGCGGCGAGGACGAGGGCGACCAGCACGGCGCCGAGCGTATCGGCCGCTGTCAGCCCGCCCTGATCTCTCGCCATGTGTTCTGTACGATCCCGGCCGCGCCGTACGAGGCGACGGCCCGGAAGGCGTTGACGTCGAACTGGATCTTCGGGCTCGAGCTCGAGCCGAGCACCACCTGCCCGAGCCCGTCAACGAGCACGCCGCCAACGATCTGGCCGGTGCCCTGGGTCGACACGACCGTCCCGGTAAGCCCGTTTGCGTTCACGGCGTAGATGACGCCGTAGAAGTTCGCGGTTCCGCTGATCGAGATCGTCCCGGCGTTCAGGATCAGCATCCCCGGCGCCTGCGGAGAGTTGAACTGCGAGTTGCTGTTGTAGGAGCAGTTGCCGCTCTCGACGTAAACGACCTGCCCCGTGAGCTGCGCCTCAGTCGGGCAGCCAGCGTAGTAGGTGCCGTTGGCGATCGCCGTCGCCTTCAGGCGGGCCAGTGCCTCCGGGGTGATGGCCGATCCCCCCGCATAACTCGTGGCCGGCTCCGAGCCGGTGATGTTCCCGGCCACGCTGCTCTTCGCACCGGCCAGCGAGTTGCCCGTATAGGTGCGACCGAGGCAGGTCGACCTCGGGTCGGCGAGGGGATCGCACCGGAGCGCGAAGAGTCCGTTGCCCGCCGCGACGAACACCTTCTTCGGCGCGTTGTTCGAGAACACGAGACGGTTCGCGAGGACCGCGGCGTGCGGTATGTCCTCCTCCTGCTTCTCGGTGCGTACGAGCGCGATGAGCGTCCGGGCATGGCCCTGAGCGACGGCCTGGGCGCGGACCCAGACCTTGCCGTCGAGGTTCGCGTCGTAGCCGGGCTGGGTGGCGCTTGACGCGTCGGAGTAGAAGTTCGGGGCGCTGGAGGTGCCGTTGTCGCGAACGGAGGTCTGCCACGTCGCGCCGGTCAGGTCCGGCGATCCACCTCCGACCAGCGAGGCGTTGTC
>JAABUN010005878.1_pt1 | contig 14707 bp, 18 predicted proteins | sample 5559311 | NCBI WGS metagenome assembly JAABUN01 (sample SAMN10711877, study PRJNA513370) | rock metagenome | isolation source: Antarctica rocks | place: Antarctica: Victoria Land, Siegfried Peak sud | reverse complement strand
TGCCAACGGCCGGTTTCGGTATCCCAGGGCGTTTGGGCGAGCCCTCAGAGGGTTCTCACCGAAGAATTTGCCGTCGTCGCTTGCTGAGATCCCTCAATGCAACAGTCCCGGCCGATGTGGTGCAGGCGGCTGTTATGCCGGAGGGTGACGCTGCCGCCGGTGCGATGATGTCGGTGCGGACGCGGTAGTGAGCGGGGATCTCGGATCGTCCCTCAACCGTCACCGCGGTGATCAATAGCTGGGCTCAAGTTGTTCTTTGGCGTACGTCACAGGGTCGCGACAGGGCATCTGGCTAGTTCGGCTCGTCGGCGAAGGGGGCTGGTATCGATTTCAGATATCGTCTACAGTCACCCTTCTATGGGCACGATAGGCGACGTAGCGAGGCGAGCGGGAGTCTCCACAACGACGGTGTCGCGCCATCTTGCGGGTCAGAGGGTTCGCGAGGCAGCAGCGGTCCAGGCATCGATCGAGGCGCTCGAATTTCGGGCTAGCCATACGGCACGAAGTCTCAAGTCTGGGGTGACGCGAACGATCGGCCTGGTGGTTCCGGATGTTTCCAACCCGTTCTTCGCCGCTGTAGCTAAAGGCGTGGAGTCGGTCTCGCGTCAATTGGAGCTGAACGTGTTCCTGAGCAATACGGACGAGAGCATTGAGCTTGAGCGGGGCGTCTTGCAGGGGTTGATCGGACGCGTTGACGGTGTCATTTTGGTCCCTGCAAGGGAGCAGTCGGACAACACGGCGGAACTTCGCTATGAGGGTGTACCGATCGTGCTTGTCGACCGCCGGCTCCGGGATGCCGGCGACCTGGACTCCGTGCTTGTCGACTCGCGCGGTGGGGCGTTCCGAGCTGTTGAACACCTTTTAAGCTTCGGTCATCAACGAATCGGGCTTGTTAGTGGCCCTCTAGACACAACTCCTGGCCAAGAGCGCTACAACGGATTCGTCGAGGCGCTAGAGTCGGCTGGGGTCGTCTTGGATCCCGCCCTGATCCAAACTGGCGACTTCAGAGTTGACAGCGGGTATCAAGCAACGCTTCGGCTACTGGGCTTGCCCTCGACCGTCACCGCCATCTTTTCGGCCAACAACCTCATGACTGTCGGCGTGCTGCAAGCACTTCACCACATGGGTGTGCGGGTTCCCGACGAAGTGTCAGTTATCGGATTCGATGACTTGGAGCTGGCTGAGCTATTGAGCCCTCCGCTTTCTGTCATCGCGCGTCCGGCGGTCGAGCAGGGTGTGCTTGCCATGCGCTTGCTGCGCAATCGAATCGCAGACAACGGCCCGGAGCGGGCGCAGCACATCGTCTTAGACACCCAACTCAAAGCGCGTGGCTCATGTGCGACGCCGCAGCGCAGCCGGAACCGCCTCACCGCAGGCACAAGTGCCTCTTCTGAAACCCACTTCAACAGAATGGACAGGAACGAATGAGCGACCTCATCGTCGGACAGCCAGTGTTCATATCGGTCGACAATCAGTTGGCCGGGTACAACGAAAGTTACGCAGTCCCACAGATGGGCGGGTACGCGCGCCGGGTGGACAAGTGTATTGCCATGTTGACTGCTGCCCGCGAGTCCGGAATCCCGGTGATCTTCTTGCAGGAACGGCATAGCCGTACCCTCGCCGACTTCGGCCGCGAGCTTGACGGCCAAGAGGATGTGCACTGCGTCGAGGACGACCCAGACACCGAACTAGTGCCAGCTTTGATGCCTCTCCCTGATGAGTATCACGTCATCAAGCGGCGGTATTCAGCGTTCTTCGGCACAGATCTCGAGATCCTGTTGAAGGGGCTGAATGCCCAGACTCTCGTCCTTTGCGGCGCTCTGACCGACGTTTGTGTCCACTACACCTTCGTTGACGCCCACCAGAATGACTACCACGTGCGCGTCGCGGCGGATGCAGTGGGAGGGTCTTCGCAGGCGGCCCACGACGCGTCGCTCAACGCCATGGAGTACCTGCAAACGGGGGCGCTACGTTCAACTGAGGAGATTGTGGCCGCGTTTAGCACGTTTGACGGTCCTCGCCGCCCGCCCGTCGGCGGCAACCTCCATTCGACCATCGCCTGAACCTGTCATGACGAACGCACCACAGCCGCCGACAGCACTCTTCTCGTCGGGCGCGTCAACCTCGCCGGCATCGGCAGTGGCTGACGTCGCGGGGCTGGCTGTGACCTTCAGACGTAACGGGCGGAATCTGCATGCGTTGCGTGGAGTGGATCTACAGATTCGGTCCGGCGAGATTGTCGGACTCGTCGGTGAGTCGGGATCTGGAAAGACGGTGCTGGGTCTGTCGATGCTGGGCCTGCTGCCCAAGACGGCTCGTATCCAAGGCGACGTCACGGTCGATGGCGTGGAGATGAACAGCGCCGATGATCCGACACGCCGTCGGCTCCGTCGACGCGCCCTAGGAGCGGTGTTTCAGGATCCGATGACGTCGCTCGATCCGACGATGCGTATTGGTCGCCAGGTTGAGGAGGTGGCCGGCAGCACTACAGAGGTGCTCCGGTTGCTCGGGGCCGTAGGTATTCCGGACGCCCAACGGCGACTGCGTGAATTTCCACACGAACTCTCTGGTGGACTGCGGCAGCGCGTGATGCTCGCGATCGCGCTCGCCGGTGAACCGAAGCTGGTCATTGCCGACGAGCCCACCACGGCTCTGGACGTGACTGTGCAGGCGCAGGTATTGACCTTGTTCCGGAAAATGCGGGACGACATCGGCTGCGCGATTCTCTTGGTAACCCATGACCTTGCCGTGGCCTCGACTGTCGCTGACCGTATCTGTGTGTTGTACGGCGGTCTCGTTGCAGAGCTGGGGCCAGTCCGAAGTGTCCTTGACCGTCCCGGACACCCTTACACCGCTGCTCTCATGGCGTCACGAATTGGGTTGCAAGCAGACCGTCGCCAAGAACTGCCGGTCATTGCCGGTGAACCACTCCACCCCGCCAGTGAGCCAGAGGGATGCAACTTCACACCTCGATGTCCTGCCGCCACATCGCACTGCGCTGACAAGCGCCCGCCGCTCTCAGTCGTCAGGGAACAAGGGGGAGTGGCCGCTTGTCACTACCAAGCCGGCACGGCGGTGGCCCGAACGTTGTCGAAGGTTGCCGCTCCATGGAGCACAGTTTCGACGACGTCTGGTCACGGTGGTGTGACTGTCCAGGGGCTCAGCGTTCGGTTCCCGGGTCGCAGTGGACTGCACCGCAGCGAGTCCTTCGACGCTCTCCTCGACGTGAGCCTGACCGTGGAACCTGGTGAGTCAGTTGCCCTCGTCGGCGAAAGTGGCAGCGGCAAGACAACGCTACTCCGCGTCATGGCTGGCTTACAGGCACCAACTTCAGGCAGCGTGCAGCTCAGCGGCTCCGGTCGAAGGCCACAGATGGTGTTCCAAGACGCAGGATCGTCCTTCACCCCTTGGCTGACAGTGGGACAGCATCTCCAGGAGAGAGTTCCACACCTGTCGTCGGCACAGAGCCGCGAGCGAGTTGCGGAGGTACTTCACCGCCTGGGGTTGCCGAGCGAGGTTGCCAACGCACGCGCCCAACAACTGTCCGGCGGGCAGCGGCAACGGGCCGCTCTGGCGAGAGCGGTTATCGAGCCACCCGACCTTCTGCTGTGCGACGAGCCAATCTCAGCGTTAGACGCCTCACTTGCCGCCACCGTCTTGAACCTGCTCGGACGCCTCCGCAGGGAGCTGGGGTTCGCCATGGTGTTCGTGAGTCATGACCTCGCTGCCGCGCGATTGATCGCCGATCGGATACTCGTGATGACTCGCGGACGCATCGTCGAAGAAGGCACTTCCGACGCCGTCATAAGTCAGCCGTCGAATCCCTATACGCAGACCCTCCTGGCGGCCGTACCGGAGATGCCGACATGCCGCTGAGAAGACTCGCAAGTCCGGGTTCAGCCGCCGCGGCTGAGAACGTGACCCGACGCGACTGGTCGCGGTTACGCAGTATCGGCTATCTGGAGCGCTTTGGCGTCGTAGTTCTCCTGCTGCTGTTGGCGCTATCTCTAGTGGCTCCACTTTTCGTCGTCGACCCGGTGATCTCGGTGGCGCCGGCGTTCCAGCCGCCGTCGTCCCAGCACCTCTTCGGGACTGATGATGTGGGCCAGGACAACTTCGCACGCGTCATGTACGGGCTACGCACCAGTTGGCTCAGCGCGGTCGCAGTGATCGCTTCGGCCGTCGTCTTCGGCGGTGCTGTTGGCTTAGTCGCCGGCGCACGAGGCGGGTGGATCGATGCAGCCCTGATGCGTCTTACAGATACATTTCTTGCTTTGCCAGGGCCGGTACTCGCCATCGCAGTGGCGGCTGCACTGGGCGCGAGCCTTCGTAATACGGTGATCGGAATCGCGGTCGTCTGGTGGCCGTGGTACGCGCGCCTGGTCAGGGGCGAAATTCGCGCGTTGGGTGCTCGACCCCACGTCGATGCGGCACGTCTCAGTGGGGTGTCGCGGAGTCGGCTGATGTTCCGGCATCTCCTTCCAGGCGCTTTGCCCCCTGTCATCGTCACAGCCAGTCTCGATATCCAGATCCTTGTGCTCACTCTTGCCGGTCTGTCGTTCATCGGACTTGGCGCACCAGCTCCCTCCCCAGAACTCGGCGCCATGGCCGCCCGAGGTGCGGACTCCCTCTTCTCGAGCCCTTGGATACCCCTCGCGCCAGGATGCGCCGTCTTTGTTCTCGCCGTTGCCGCGAACCTTGCGGGTGACGGCATCCGTGACCTGTTCGATCGCGGTTGATATGCCCACTCTAGGAGGCCTCGTGCCCAGCTATGTACGACCACGCATCGCCGTTTCTGTTGTGACCGCGCTGTTCCTCGCAGCGTGTAGTGCTGGCTCAGAGCAGCCGGACCAAGCAGTTGGCGGCGACGACGACACCCTCAAGATCGCGTTCTTCGCAGACATGACCACCGCTGACCCCGATGTGTTCTACGACATCGAAGGACTAGCAGTCATGCAGTCGGTCTATGAGGGACTAGTGCGATATTCCCCTGGAGGCACCGAGATTGAAGGGGACCTGGCTGAGTCCTGGGAGGTTTCCGACGACGGGCTGACTTTCACTTTCACCCTCAGGGATGACCTGACGTACGCGGACGGAACCCCACTCGACAGCGAGGCCCTCAAAGCAAGCTTCGAGCGGCGGACCGCCGTCGAGCAAGGCCCGTCTTACATGCTCGACGGCGTACGCACCTACGAAACGCCTGACCCTCAGACGATCATCATCAACCTCGAAAACCCGGACGCAGCGTTCCTGCACTACCTGGCGTCGGCATGGGGGCCCAAAGCGGTCAACCCGACCGTGCTTGAGGAGAACTCCGATGACCTCGCCCAGGATTACTTGGAAACCCACTCTGCGGGCAGCGGTCCCTACGTGATCGAAGAGTTCAACCGCGGAACGGGTTACACGTTGAAGCGTAACGACAATTACTGGGGCGAGGTGCCGGCATTCTCGACTGTGGAGGTCGCTGTGACTCCAGACGTCTCAAGCCAAATTCTCGCCTTGCAGAGCGGTGACCTGGACCTGATCGCACACGGGTTCCCTCTGACGAACCTACCGAGTGTGCAGAGCGACGAATCCCTCACTGTCGAACAGTTCTCGTCTTTGGGAACGACGGCTCTCTACCTCAATCAGAACAAGGACTCCCTGGCCGACGTCGACACCAGGGAGGCGCTTATGCGCGCTCTAGACATCCCCACTCTGGTAGATGAGGTGTACGGAGAAACGGCTGCGGTGCCGACGAACGCCTATCCAGACGGACTACTGGACCCTTCGCTGGCCACCGTGGACTACGCCACAGCCGACTCCTCCGCATTATCGGGACTAGACATCAGCCTCGACATCGTGTACACGCCTGACTCCAGCGGAGTCCAGCGCCGCCTCGCTGACCTGATGCGTCAACGGCTCGCCGCGGTTGGAGTTGAATCGACGCCACGCCAAGCACAGCTCGCGGAAGTCTTCGGTTACCGCGAGGATGTCGAGAACGCAGCGGACATCTACGTCTCGACGCCTGCCCCCGACGGCGCACACCCCGACACCTGGGGACGCATTGTGTGGTACTCCGAAGGGGCGCTCAACTTCTTCAACTACTCGAACCCAGACGTGGATGCAGCGCTGGACCGGGGCCTGGTCGAAGTAGACCCTGACGCCGCCGCCGAGGCATACGCCGAGGCAGGCGAGCTGGCAACTGAGGACTGGTCCGTCGTACCGATCGCCTATGTCAGTGACGTGGTTGTCGCTCAAGCCGACCTCACCGGGGTTGAGCACACTCCGGCCTACCCGTGGACGGTCGATCTCGCCGAGCTAGGTCGCTAAGAGGATGCGATGATTCGGTTCTTACTGGTCCGAGCATTGGGGGCCGTGGGGGTACTCCTGGCGCTGATCACGGTCGTGTTCGTTCTGCAGACTGCGGTCCCTGGCGACCCCGTTCGAGCCAGCGTCGGCGTGAACGCGTCGGACGAGGTCGTCGAAGCAGAACGAGACCGGCTGGGTCTGGACGAGCCGCTGCCCATCCAGTACGCGACTTACCTTGGCCAAGTCGCCAGGGGAGGGTTCGGTGAGTCTCTGCGTACCGGGCGCGAAGTGCGAGCCGACATAGGAGCCTTTCTGCCGGCGACCCTCGAACTTGCCGGTTTCAGCATCCTCCTGGCCGGACTGGGAGGGCTCCTGATAGGCATTCTGGCGGTCGTGTCCTCGCGGCTCGCGACGCCCGCGCGGCTACTGTTCGTCGGTGGGGCCTCGGTACCGTCATTCCTTCTTGCGCTGATCCTGATCTACGTTTTCTACTTCCAGCTGTCGTGGCTGCCCCTGTCTGGCCGCACCAGTATCGGTGACGCACCGCAGGGCCCAACTGGCATGTTGCTGTTGGACTCGGTTCTACATTCGCGCCTCGACGTATTCGTGGACGCAGCACGTCACCTGATACTCCCAGGGTTAGCGCTCGCACTCGTCCCGGCAGTGGCGATCGGGCGAGTTCTGCGGTCGTCGCTGATCGAGGTATACCGAGCCGACTACATCCGCACGCTTCATGCCAAGGGCATCGCCCCGTGGGCGGTCCTGTTCCGGCACGCGCTGCGCAACGCTGTGTCGGCGCCGCTGACCATGGCGGGGCTCCAGCTTGGCCTCCTGCTTGGCGGAGTAGTGATCGTGGAGGCCATCTTCGCCTGGCCCGGCATCGGTCTTTATTTGAACCAGTCCATAGCGTTCGGTGATCTTCGCGCAATTTCGGGCGTCACGCTGGTCGTGGGGGCCGGCTATGTCCTGGTCAACACCCTTGTGGACCTCGCGCAAGCCGCAGCCGATCCTCGCATCCGACTATAGGAGTCCTGCCATGAACGACAGTCGCCGCCGTGTCTTGCTCGCCGGAGAGACATGGCTCACCTACGGGATCCATCAGAAGGGCTTCTCAGCCTATACGACCGGCGGGTACGAGGTCGGGAGCGACGAGTTTGTAGCCTCGCTCACGGCCCATGGATGGGACGTGGACCACATCGCCAACCATCTTGCCACTGAGGCGTTTCCCTCGACGATAGAAGCCCTGAATGACTACGAAGTTGTGATCCTCAGCGACATCGGGGCTGACACGCTGCTACTGCATCCCGATACGTTCGTGCGTGGCGAGCGCACACCCAACCGCCTAGCCGTGATAGACGAGTGGGTCCGCTCAGGTGGCGGGCTCCTGATGGTGGGCGGCTATATGTCCTTCTCGGGTTTCGAGGGCAAGGGCCGGTATCACGCCACACCCGTAGAGGAATGCCTGCCGGTAGAGATCAAGGGGTACGACGACCGCGCCGAGCGACCAGAGGGCGTGCATCCACGCGTCGAGGCAGGTCAGCACCCAGTTCTCAACGGCCTGGACGGACCGTGGCCATACTTCCTGGGCTACAACCGGCTGACAGCGAAGCCGCAAAGCCAGGTCCTACTGGCGGTGGAGGAGGATCCGTTCCTCGTGGTGAGCGACCGAGGACGCGGGAGATCGGCAGCCTTCGCCTCCGACTGTTCGCCCCATTGGGGTAGCCCGGACTTTATGGGATGGGAAGGGTATGGCCCCTTTTGGGATCAGTTGCTGAATTGGCTTGCTGGGCGCGTTCACTGATGCGCGCCTGCACCCGATCACCAAGAACTCATAGCGTCGTCGACCTGCCAGCGGAGAAGATTTGATGACCAGGACGCCGCGGATCGTCGTCGTCGGTTCTACGATGATGGACCTTGTCGCGTACGCACCCGTCTTGCCAGGTGCCGGGCAGACGCTACGCGGAACGGAGTTCCGACTGGGCTTCGGCGGAAAGGGGGCCAACCAGGCGGTCATGGCCGCCGCCTTGGGCGCCGAAGTCATCTTCGTCAATCGCGTCGGAGACGACTTTTTTGGCGAGATAACTCGGAAGCACCTGACTGAGCAAGGGATCACGCTCCGCCTCGGTGACCCCGTAGCATCCGTGTCCACAGGTGTGGCGCCGATCTGGGTCGAACCGTCCGGCTCCAATCGCGTCATTATCGTGCCAGGCGCCAACGAGGCCCTGACTCCCGAGGCGGTGCGCTTGGAGCTGGCAGACATTGAGCACGCAGACTGTGTCGTCTGCCAGCTCGAAATCCCACAAGATGCGGTTGCGGAAGCCTTTCGATTCGGACGGCGCTGGGGGTCCGTCAATATTCTCAACCCGGCTCCCGCAGCACCGATCCGAAATGACGTGCTGGCTCTCGCAGACTGGTTAGTGCCGAACGAGAGCGAGTTCGAAATGCTCTTTGACTCCCCGCCCGAAGATGCTGAGATCCTACGCGCAGCCGCCGACTTTCACGGACGACTGTTGGTGACCCTGGGTGAGTCCGGCGCCGCCTTCTTAGACCGGGACGGCGCGCGCCACGTCGCTGCCCTGCCTGTAACCGCGCACGACACGACAGGCGCCGGGGATGCCTTCTTGGGCGGCTTCTCTTACGCGATCGGAGCCGGGATGGATGCAGAACGAGCAATCAAGGTCGCCATCGTCTGCGGCTCTCTCAGCACCCAACGGCACGGAACACAGGCGTCGTTCCCCAATGCCGATGAGGTTTGGCACGTCGTAGGCTCACCGAAGTCGTCCTAGCCGCAGTCGCCTTGCCCACCGGCGGACTCCAAGACTTGGATCGAACGCGCCTTCGACGTGTTCACCTCCGACTTGGCGCGTTCAAGGCACCCGAGCACAACCTCCTCCAGGCGCCCATCGCCGAGACCGTCGTCGAAACACACGTCGGTGGCAACATCGTCGAACCGTGGCACGGACGGCAGCGAATGCCGGTGGGCACGCGTCCTCGCCTACGACCCCCCGACCCCCGACCGGTTCGTGTTCAGCTGGGACATCAGCCCGTACTGGCAGGTCGAGACCGACGAGGAGAAGACCAGCGAAGTCGAAGTCACCTTCACGGCCATCGACACCGCAGACGGATCCGGGACCCGCGTCGACATCGAACACCGCCACCTCGACCGGCACGGCGACGACTGGACCCAGGTCCGCGACGGCATCAGCGCAGACGAAGGTGGCCTGTGCCGTGCCAATATGCAGACGCAGGGGTCTGCTCGCGCTGCGACTGGGGTGTACCGGCCTTTGACCGGCTCTGTTGCGTTGGGTGATCGCGTGGCATGGCTGATTGTCCGCCTGCGGTGGATCAGATGGCGAGCGCCAGCTCATCGAATGCGACTCGAACTCGGTGGTGGACTGGTGCGTTGGTGGCGATGTCGTAGTGGCCGCGTCTGAGGTTGTGGATGAAGGCGTGACCGGTGGTAAGGATCCGCGCTGATCGGAGGGTCTTGAGTCCACGCATGGGTCGGAGCCTGGCTTTGAGCCGGCCATGGTCGGCTTCGATCGTGTTGTTCGCGTATTGCTTCGTCGTGTGCAGGGCGCCGGGAACTAGCTCGTCAAGAATCCGCGGGTAGACCGGTGCCCGGTCGGTGGTCACCTCGAGAGGCACGGCGCCGGTCGCGAGTGCCCGGATGAAGAAGATGCGAGCGGCGGTCAGGTCGCGCCTGGCCGACACCCCACACGTCGATGACCTGCCCGTATTGGTCGATGGCCCGGTAGAGGTACGTCCAGCCTCCGTCGACCTTGACGTAGGTCTCGTCGACGAACCAGCGGCCACCGCCGCATGTGACGGCCATGTCCGTGCCGCTTCGACGAACTGGGGTGTGAACCGTTGGACCCACCGGTAGACGGTGACGTGATCGACCGTGACGCCACGCTCGGCAAGCAGCTCCTCGACGTCGCGCGTAGGACAGACCGTGCAGGTACCACCGCACTGCGAGCGAGATCACCTCACGAGGAAACCGGTAACCAGCGAACGCCGAGGGAGAAAATGAGGTCACGACGCCAGTCTCGTGCCCAGCCCGATCGAGCAACGCAACAGCGCCCTCTGAAGAAACAAAGGACCGCGCACTCAGGCAGTTCGACGTCAGGAACGATCCGAGCGGGCTGGATCAGACCCTCGGACTCGAAGTCTTCTTCTAACAGCGGCAAGTCCACCCGACGATCATGCCCCGAACATGTTGTCTCAGCGAAGTGTCCCGATCAAGGATCGCCATCGGAAACGAGCGGACCAGGACGTCGTCCGGTGTGACCCAGGGGTGACCCTGCGCAATGTTCTTGTTAGGCCCAGTTCTCCGCCTTCGTCAGGCAGAACGGGTGTCCAGCCGGGTCGAGCAGAACCCGCCAGGTCTCGCCGGGCTGGTCCTCGGGCAGCGTGGCACCCATCTCGACGGCCGCCTCCGCGGCGCTGTCGAGATCGGCGACCGCGAGGTCGAAGTGGAACTGCTTGCTGCCATGCTCGTTCGGCCAGGTTGGCGGCTCGTAGTTCTCCACCCGCCCGAACCCGAGGGCGTGGTTGGGACCGGTGAGCATGGCGTAGTCCGTCTCGGAGTGGGCAACGGCCCAGCCCAGCAGCCCCGACCAGAAGGTGGCGCTGGCCTGGGGATCGGCGCAATCCAGGGTGACCATCGCCAAGGTCGCGACCGAGGTCTCGGTGGGGGTGCTCATTAGGATCTCCTCGTCATCGTTCGGGTGGCTCGTCCGTCTCAACCAGTCTTCTAGAATCCGGAGGTGACGGATAGGAAAAACGCGTCAACGGCCACCTCGACCACGGCCGGTGTGCTGCGACCCGACGAGCTGGCGAAGCACGTCCGGCTCGAGCGGATGGACTGCACGGAGTCGCTTGCCCCGTGGGTGGAGAACTACTGGATGCTGCAGTGGGAACTGCCCGAGGAGACGACCTACCGGAGCTCGACGCTGCCCCACCCGGCCTGCACGCTCAGCGTGGAGCGCGGTCACCTGCGCGAGGGGATCGAGGGCATCGAGGGAGCGGTGGTGGTGACGGGTGTGCTCACCCGCCGCTTCGACGTCACCCTTCGGGGCTCCGGCTGGGTCCTGGGGATCAAGTTCCGGCCGGGCGGACTCGCCAGCCTCGCCGGCACCAGCGCCAGGCCACTGCGCGACGTGACCGCCGCTGCGGCCACCGCCTTCCAGGCGACCACGGTCGATGCCCTCGCGCGGCTCGGGCCGCATCTGATCCCCGACGAGTGCCGCGTCCTGGTTGACGCCGCCCTGGACGTCGGCGAGCGATCACCGGAGCCCGACTACGTCACCGTGCTCGACATCGTCTCTGTGATGCTGAAGGACCGCTCCCTGCTGCGCGTCGCGCAGGTCGAGGAGCGCTGCGGCATCGGCAAGCGTCGACTGCAGCGGCTCTTCGAGAAGTACGTCGGTGCCACACCCAAGTGGGTCCTGGCGCGCTACCGGATCCACGACGCCGTCAGCGACCTCGACGCGGGCTACGCCGGGTCTATGGCCGATCTCGCGGCCCACTACGGCTGGTTCGATCAGGCCCACTTCACCCGCGAGTTCACCGAGCTCGTCGGCGTACCCCCCGGCGCCTATCAGCGGTAGTAACCGGCCCGCGCCTTGCCGGACTTGCGGACCAGAACCGGCCCCTTCTCGAAACGGACACGATGCTGGTCACTGCACGACGGACCCAGCGACTCTCGCCTCACACTGTGTCACGCATCGATCGTCATCTAACACTTTGCGGCGACCGCCGTGCGTCGGGAGCGCCCCGCCGATCGGTGCCGCAGGCCGTTCCTCGGCCGGTCCGCGCTCGTGGGTCTGCGCTTACCCCTGTCCGTGGCTACGAGACCGGGGCGACGGGTTGGCGAAGGATCGTCCGCAACTTCGCCGGCTCGGTGCGGCGTGGGTCGGAGAGATAGACCTCGTGGTGCTTGCCGTTGAAGGTGAGGCCGTGCTCGGGGAGGTACTCGTCGTGCAGTCGAGCGAGCACCGGCGCTTCGGAGTCGTAGGAGCCGATGTGCAGAATCTGCACGCTCGTGCCTTCCGCGTAAGGCTCAAGGCGCACGCGATCGAGCGCCGCGAGGGCCTTCTTCTGTGCCTTCGTCATCGCTTCTTCGACGATGTCGGGGGTGATCCAGGCGGGTTGAGAGATCACCATCGTCCAGTCCCAAGCACTCTTGTTCCCGGCAACGAACGCGGTTGTGTCGACGGCGCTCCACAGTCCTTCGAGTGGCCCCACGGTATGCACCCGCCCGAGTTCGCTCTTCGCGGTCGCGCGAATCGCGTAGGAAAAGGGAAAACGCCTCGACGGCCTCGGCGTAGGCAGGTGAGACGTTGGGGTCGCCATGCCCGTCGATCATGAGGAACGACAGCGCGGGGGACCTCGACGACGTGGAAGTCGCCCGGCTTGGGGGCGTACAGCATTGGGGACACCTTCTTGATGTCGTACGTGTCCATGGTGTCCTCCCGGGTGGTGCACGTGCTTGCAGGTACTGGGCGCGGCGATCGACGCGGCCGGCCCGACGACGTACGTGCCGTGGCAGGACTGCGCGCTGCCCACCGACGACTTCCTCGTAGTACGGCTGATGGAGATCGTGGTGCACGCCGACGACCTGGTGTGCAGCGTCGGAGTAGCGGCCCCGGCGTTCAGCCCGGAGGTGCTCGAGCCTGTGCTCGCCCTCCTCGCGGCGCTGGCCGCGAGGCGTCGCGGCCAAGACGCGGTGCTGCGCACCCTGAGCCGGCACGAGCGCTCGGCAGGCCCCATCTCGGCATTCTGACCGCCGCCTGCCCGAGCCAGACCTGGACTTTCTGAACGTTTTGCCGCACGAAACGAGTGGCCAACTCCTCGACGCCGCAGCCCGAACGAGCCTGGGACACCTGGCAGTCCGTGCTCCACCACGGTGGCGAAATCACCGAGCACCCCTCCTACGCCGACAACCCATACCGCAGCCACTGAGCCCCACCTCTGGCCCGCCGAGCCGCCGTGTCAGATGACGAACCTGAATCCGGGATCTTGGCGGTGGTTTGCCAGGCCAGGCGATGTCGTCCCGCAGGGGTTCCTCAATCGGACGCCGAGCGTGCCTTCGGTTCAGTCCCGGATTGGAGACCCGACAACCTCGAAACGGAACCCGCCGAAGGTGCCGGAGAGGAGCGGCCGCGCCGCAGCGATGGCCGCTTGAACCTCCGGCAGCGCGAGGGACGATTGGTGCGCTTCCGCGCTCTCCCACAGTTCCACAACGAAAACCGTGTCGGGTTCGTCGTCACTGACACCCACCTCGTACGCCAGGCAACCGACTTGCGGGAGAGCGGTGTTGCGCGCGGTGAGGCGCGCGACCAGCTCATCGCGCTTGCCCGGGGCGGCACCCAACGTGTCCACATTTGCGAAAGTCATGCTGGGCACTCTAGTTCGCCGCATCGACGACAGCACCAGCGCCCGCAAGCCGATCCCTTACCGGCGGTCGGTCGTGGATGCCTGCGGCCAACGGATCTCGTCTGGTGAGCGGCGCCGCCGCGCGAGTGCACCGTTGACGTCGGCGGTCGGCGGAGTCACCTCTTGAGGGACGCGTCCGATGGCCGACATCGTGGTGACCTCCCAATGATCTGGCACGGCGAACTCGGCTGTGAGTCCGGCTCGGTCGAAGGCCCTGAACTGACGAACCTGTAATCCGAGGGCCTGTGCCTGGAAGGACATGTAGGCCACGGCCTGCCCGAGGTCATAGACCGCGAACTCCGAGTACTCCCAGTCGGTGCTCTCCACGAGTCGGTGCGAAAGGTTGGCCACGAGCAGCCCCGCGTCGGGAGCCCACCGCGCCGAACTCTTTGCGAGATGCTCGACCAGCCGCTGGTGATCTGGCTCGCCACGCCGCCCTACGATGAACGCCTATGGTTGCGAGTTGCCCGCCGAGGGTGCCCAGCGGGCGGCCTCGAGCAGTGATTCGACTTCGCTCGAGGTGACCTGCGCTGAGGACGCGAAGGTGGTGGGACTCCATCGTGCTGCTAGCAGCGGGTGGAGACCACCCTTCCGAGGTTCGCTCATAGGCTCTGTTGCGTTGTTCGATCGCGGGCCATGCCGAGGCGGGACTGTGTCCCCTGTGCTGGTCAGATGGCGGTCTGAGTTCGTCGAATGCGGTGGCCAGCCGGAACAGCGGCGCGGCGTCGACTGCGAGCTCGTAGTGCCGCGGCGTAGGTTCTGAATAAAGGCGTGCCCTCCGATCACCACGCTCGCTGTGCGATTCGTCTTTACCCCGCGCATAGGCCGGAGTCGGGCCTTGAGCCGACCGTGGTCGCATTCGACGCGGTTGTTCTCGTACTGGCCGGTGTGGTGCCACACGGCGGGAAGCAGCTCCTCAACCACGTTTGCCAACGCCGGCGCCCGGTCGGTGATGACCTCGCCCGGGTCGCCGTGA
>JAABUN010005877.1_pt1 | contig 14708 bp, 7 predicted proteins | sample 5559311 | NCBI WGS metagenome assembly JAABUN01 (sample SAMN10711877, study PRJNA513370) | rock metagenome | isolation source: Antarctica rocks | place: Antarctica: Victoria Land, Siegfried Peak sud | reverse complement strand
GCCTTCGGCCCGTTCCGCAGCGCCGGGCACGCCCCCGAGCGTGTCGGCGTATAGCTGCCTTGCGGTGCCGGTGAAAGGCGGCCCCAAGTGGGATCGCGGAGCCGCTCTGTACGGCCTGCAGGAGGGCTTGGAGAGGTCGGCGCTCGGGGCGTTGGCGGCGATGCTCGCCAGACAGCCCTGGGACGGCCCGCTGCTCGACGTCGCGACCGGCACCGGCGCGATGCTCGCCGCGCTCGCCGCGCTGCCCAGTCCCCCGCCGGGCGCGGTCGGGGTCGATGCCTCGACACCGATGCTCGCCCGCGTGGGCGCCCTGCCGCCGGGATGGAGGGTGATCGAGGCCGATGCCCGCGAGCTGCCGTTCGAGGATGGCGAGTTCACGGCCGCGACGGCCGCGTATCTGCTGCACACGCTGGATCGCGGCGACCGCGCTTCGATCCTCGCCGAGGCCAGGCGGGTGCTGCGACCCGGTGGACGCCTCGGCGTGGTCACGGTCGCCGAGCCTCGGGGCATCCTGGGCCGGCCGCTGCTCGGACCGCTGAGCCGGCTCGCGGCCCGCTCGAGCGGAGCCCTCGTGGGCCTGCGGGCCCTGGACCCTCGCGAGGAGCTACTGGCCGCCGGGTTCGACCTACTCGCCGTACGGCGCGTGTCCCGCGGCTATCCGTCCCTCTGCGTGCTCGCCGAGCCCCGCTGAGAGCGCCCCGGTATCTAGCCCGCCGGCATCGCTAGCAGCGTGATCGCGGCCATCACGACCGCCAGCGCCCCATAGCCGAGCTTGCGGGCCGGCCCCGTCGCCGTCCGCAGCGCCACCACCGCCTGGACCGCGTAATAGGCGGCGAAGGCGCGGGAGGCGATGGCGATCAGCGGGAAGGTCGCCACGGTTGCGGCCAGGGCGATCGCCACCGCTCCGCTGAGCAGGTAGGAGCGCGCTCCTCGCATCCGCTTCGAGAGGCCGCTCAGATTTCCCTCCGCAGCTACCGTATCCGCCGTCGCCGCGCTGAACTGGCTCAGGACCGCGGTCACGACCAGCGGGAGCGCCAGCAGGGGAGCGACGCGATCGATCACGTCGAGCAGCGTGGCGTCGGCCCCCGCTTCCGTGCCGATGCCCATCAGCGGAGTGGCGACGGCGACGAACCCGACGTAAATCGAGGCCGCGATCGCCTGGGCCACCCGCGATGCCCAGACCCGGGTTTCGGCGTCGTACTCATCGCCGAGGTAGCGAATCGTCTCGAATCCCTGCACGGTGATCACCGTCCCTCCGAGCACCAGCAGCACCTCGCCAAAGCCCTTATCGGGGATCGGTGGCAGCGTCGCGCCCGAATCGAGCAGGGCGCGCCCACCATCAATCAGGAGCGTTGCCCCGATAGCCGTCGTGATCGCCAGGACCACCGCAAGGCCAATGCGTTCGAGCAGGTCGAGGCCGCGGAAGCCCCGCGTGATACCTACGCCGACGATCAGCGCCACGGTCGCGCAGGCGATGATCCGCTCGGCAGCCGCCGAGCCGTCGGCCGTCGCGAAATCGACGAGGTAGGCGGCCATGATCCGCAGGTAGAGCGCCACCGAGATCACGTAGGCCGCGACGATCACGGCGTCGCCAAGCCGCTCCAGCCTCGCCGTCGTGGGATCGAGCTCTCCGCGATCGGACAGCGGCTCGACCACCCGGACGCAGTGGCGGGTGGCCGTCCCCGCGGCCCAGGCGAGGGCGGAGATCGCGACCACACCGAAGATCGCCAGCGCGCCAAGCGTCCGCTCGAGGGCGGGGACGATGATCAGAAAGCCCGAGCCGAAGATCGAGGCGAGCGGCGTGACGGTGGCGAGCAGGACGCGCCGTCGATCGGTTGGCGCGGCCACGGGCGCATTGGATCAGACCACCGCGCGCGCCGAGGCAGTGCGGCTCGGTCCCCTCAGCCGGGTCGCGGGCCGCTCGAGCGGAGCCCTCGGGGGGCTGCGGGCACTCGATCCTCGCGAGGAGCTACGGGCCGCGGGATTCGACCTGCTCGCCGCAGGGCGCGTGTCCCGCGGCTATCCGTCGCTCCGCGTGGTCGCCGCGCGCCGCTGAGAATCGAAATGATCCTTCACGTACCGCTCGACCTCGACCTCCGGCAGCTCGCGGGTGCTGTTGTTCATCCGTACCCAGAACGCCTCCCGCCCGTCGGCCATCCTGGCCGTGACCGGCGCTGAGGAGCGAGCCACGTCCACCCGGCAGACCTCGCGGCCCTCGAGCAGGTCGATCCGCGCGCGCGTTCGCATCACGGGCGTGTGCGAGAGCGCGCCCACGAGGTGCGTCGTCAGCCAGTTGACCAGGCCGTCGCCGTTGGCCGGCTTGACCAGCGGCAGGTCGTGCCCGAGGCCGAGGACGGTGCGATCGTCGGCGACCCCGATCAGCAGCGTCCCGCCGTCGCTGTTGAGCAGGCCCGCGACCGTCTTGACGATCGCGTCCTCCATCCGCTTGTCCTTGCGCCCCTCGCGCAGGTTCCACCGCGCGGTCGACTTGAGCTCGACCTCATGGCTCTCGTCGGCGGCGATCAGCTCCTCGCTCGGGACCGCGAAGAAGCCCCCCTCGCCGCGAAGCTGGCTGGCGACGAGGCTCGCGAACTCCCGGTCGCCCCTGATCCGCTCGAGCATCGTCGCGGTCACGGTCTCGAGGTCCACCGCCTCTCCTCCGTCCCCGCCAGCGGGCGCGGGCGACGCCTCCGCGACCGAGATCGGCGCCTCCCGCTCGTCGTAGACGCTGCCACCGTCGTCGTAGTAGCTGGCGAAGATGTGGTTGAAGACGATCTCGATCTTGCGCTCCCACACCTCCGGCACGTAGGCGTCGGGAAGCTCTTCGAGGACGTCCTTGATCAGCCCCTGGGCGGCCGCGCGAGTCTCGGCCTTGCGCCGCCAGTCGAGCACCAGCCGCTCCTCGATCCGCTCCATCAGCGCCCGGGCGATCCGCTTCACCTCGTCGCGCTCGGCGTCGGTCAGCTCCGGATCGGGTCGGGTGAGCAGGTCGAAGACCGCGAGCTCGGCCTCGTCGAGGCCCTCCCGCACCGTCCGCTCCTCCTCCTCCGACAGGCTCCGCGAGAGCGACATCAGCCGCCGCAGCATCTCGTCGACGTTGATGCTGCCCGCGTTGTAAGCCTCGATCAGCTCGTGGATCCGCTCGACCAGGTCGATCCGGGTCGGGTTGCGCTTCGCGGCCGCCTCGGCCTTGCCCCGGAGCCGGCCGGCGAGCCGCTGTGCCGAGGAGCGCTTCCTGCCGGCCAGCCGCGCGGCGAGGGCGTCGAAGTCGATCGCGTTGAGGTCGATCAGCGAGTCCGCCTCGGCGCCGTCGGCGGCCGCCCTGATCACGTACTCCTCGGCGCCGACCGAGCGATCGAGGAGGTCCTGGACCGCGCCCGAGACCCGGGAGAGGTCCGGCGCCGGATCGAGCGAGCGGATCGTCTCCGCCAGGTTGCGGGCGACGCCGACGAGGCGGACGTGGGCGGCGGCGGCGGGGTCGGGCAGGATCGCGGCGAAGAGCCGGCGCACGCGGTCGCTGCGCTCCAGGTAGGCCCGCCGGGTGACCTCGTCGATCAGCAGCGCCTCCACCGATGCGTCGCGGAGGGCGATGAACTCGAAGCCCTTGGCCCGAGCCATCGCCTCGAGGTCGACGTCCCAGCGCTCGCAGAACTCCCGCAGCTCGCCGAGCTCCCCCTCGAGCTCGGCGACCAGGGCCGACTTGTCGCGGATGATCTCCTCGGGCTCCTCGCCCTCGCGGGCCGCCGCGTAGATCGCCAGCGCCTGCTCGAGGCGGCGGAAGACACCGACGTAGTCGACGATCAGCCCGTTCTCCTTGTCGGGGAAGACCCGGTTGGCCCGCGCGATCGTCTGCATCAGCGAGTGGTTGCGCATCGGGCGATCGAGGTAGATCGTCGAGCAGGACGGCACGTCGAAGCCGGTCATCCACATCTGGCAGACGAAGACCAGCCGGAACAGATCGTCGGGATCCTTGAAGCGCTCGCCGAGATCCTCGTTGAGCATCCGCTTGCGGTGGGGGGCGATGTCGAGGCCGGCCTCCGCCATCTCGGCGATCTCGTTCTGGGACTGGGAGACCACGACCGCCGTGTCGCTCTCCTCCATGAAGGCGATCTGCTCGTCGAGGCCGACCCGTTCCAGCTCCGGCAACCGGGCTGCCTGCGCGCGCAGCTCCCCGAGGTGCTTGGACCACTCCTCGGCGACGAGGTCGTGCATCCGCACCGCGGTCGCCTTGTCGATCGCCACGAACATCGCCTTGCCGAGAAAGCCCCGGCCGACGAAGTGGCGGACCAGATCGGCGGCGATCCGCCGCAGCCGCTCGGGGCGGGTGATGAGCTGGTACTCGGTGGCGAAGCGGCGGGAGAGGGCGCGCTCCTGGCCCTCGTCGAGCTCCGCTCGCTCGAGGAGGTCGGCCAGCTCCTCGTCGAAGTGCTCGTTGATGATCTGAAGCTCGGGGATGCGGTTCTCGTAGAACAGCGGCACCGTGGCGCCGTCGGCGATCGAGTCGCGGAAGTTGTAGGTCGAGACGTAGTCGCCGAAGACCTCGCGGGTGCGCTCGTCCTCGCCCCTGATCAGCGGCGTGCCGGTGAAGCCGAGGAAGTCCGCGTTGGGCAGCGCCCGCCGCATGTTCAGGGCGAGCGTCGAGTACTGGCTGCGATGGGCCTCATCGGTGATCACGACCACGTCCTCGCGGTCGGAGCAGACCGGCATCTCGTGGCCCTCCTCGGGCCGGAACTTGTGGATCAGCGTGAAGACGTAGCGGTGGTCCTCGCCGAGGAGCCGACGCAGGTCGGCCGAGGAGGTGGCCTGGAGGTGGCCCTCGACGACCCCGGCGTCCTTGAACTCGCCGTAGAGCTGGTCGTCGAGCTCGAGGCGGTCGGTGACCATCACGAACGTCCAGTTGCCGGGCTCGCGACGCAGCACCTTCTGGGTGAAGAACAACATCGAGAGGCTCTTGCCCGAGCCCTGGGTGTGCCAGAAGACGCCCAGGCGCCCGTCGCGGGTGGCCGGGTCGCGCAGCGCCCGGATCGCGGCGTTGACGCCGAGAAGCTGGTGGTTTTGCGCCATCACCTTGGCGAGCCCGCCGGGGCGCTCGAGGTAAGCGATGAAGCTCTCGACTGTGTCGAGTAGCCGGCGCGGCTCGCAGAGCCCGCGGATCGCGGTCTCCAGCGAGACGACCCCTGGTTCGGACTCGTCGTCGATCCGCTTCCACTCGCCGAAGCGCTCCCACGGAGCGAAGCTTGCGCCCACCTTCGTCTCCGAGCCGGTCGAGAGGATCACGAACGCGTTCGGCGTGAAGAGCTGCGGGATCGTGTCGCGGTAGTCGCGCAGGTTCCGCAGATACGCCTGCTCGACCGTCTTGTGGGATGCCTTCAGCTCGAGCAGGACGAGCGGGATCCCGTTGACGAAGCAGACGATGTCGCAGCGCCGCGTGTGAAGGGGGCCCACGACCCAGAGCTGGTTGACCGCGAGATAGTCGTTGGCGGCGGGATCGTCCCAGTCGAGCGCCCGCACCCGCTCCGTCGTGCGGTCCCCGTGCTCGTCGGTGAGCGTGACCCTGACCCCGTCGCGCAGCAGCCCGTAGACCTCGCGGCTGGCACGGGTCGGCTCGAGCGCCGAGCGATCGAGCGCCAGCTCCTCGATCGCGAGCTCGATCGCAGCCGGAGGAAGCTCGGGGTTGAGCTCTGCGAGCTTCGGCCGCAGGCGGTGGCGGAGGATGACCTCGGACTGGTCGTCGCGACCGAGCCCCTCCGGGCCAAGCACCTCCGCGTACCCGTTGACGGTCTCGTAGCCGAGCGCGTCGAGCAGCTCGAGCGTCGGCTGCTCGACCAGCTCGTCCTCGGAGTAGGTGGTGGGGCTCACTCGACCTCGGTGGGAGTGAGGACGCCGAGGTCGACCTCGGAGATGTCGAGCCGCCCGGTGACGAGGCGGGGGAGGAGGAGGTCGCGGGTGGCGGCGAGCTGCTCGTTGAGGTGACGAAGGTTGATCGCCTGCGCATGCGTCGGCTCAACGAGCTCGGTGAAATCCGAACGCAGCCGCTCCCCCGGCGCCGCAAAGCTGACCTCGCGCAACGCCGACCGCTTGATATGGCGCATGGTCGTGCCCTGTGCACGGCTCTTGAAGCTGCCCATGGCCTCCCTTAGAGCATGAAAGAGGAAGCTCCGCGTCATTCCCATCTTCGGGCTCACCGCGAACAAGTGCTGGTTGAGGAAGCCCGGCTCGCCCGACCAGAGATATGCGTCGAGATCCGCGCTCCAACTGAACAAGAGGTCCCCCGGCTCAACTAGGAACCTTTGGTCCAGATCCAAGCCGGCGTAGCGGGGCGTGTTCTTGTTGACGCCTTGCTTGAGCTCCTTGATCTTGATGATCGGCCGTCCGATTGCTCCGTGGTGGGCTGGCTTGAATGCATAGCCGTTGATGAAGTCGGCGGCCTCGGCAAACGTCCTGACCTCCCACCCCTCCGGAATCGGCCCCAGCTCGGAATCGACCATCTCCACGTCCTCGTGGCCGGGGAAGCGGAAGTGCACGAACCACTCTCGGTACAGCGATCGGGCGAGGTCCTCCAGCAGCTCGATCCGCCGCTCGTTGATCTCGATCAGCTCGTCAAAGGCGGAGAGGACGGCGGCGATCCGCCGCTGGATGCCAGGGCCAGGTAGTCGGACCTTCACGGCCTCGATCCGCCCTGGGGCAGTGTGCCGCACCTTCGTTCCGGTCGCGGTAGCGCTGATCTGATTACGAACGATGGAAGCGTTCATGAGGTAGTAGATGAAGTCGTCGTCCGCCCTGTCCGTGGAGCAGACCAGGCCGATCCGCTGATTGTGAAGCCAAGTCTTGCCGTCGGCGGGGATACGGCCAGAGCTTCCGAGAAGGCCTTGGCTCTGCTCGGTCATCGCGATGACAACGCTGTCCGGCCGCAGTTCGTAGCCAGAAGGGACAGGTCCTTCGTAGCTCTTCTGGCTCGCGCCACGATCGCGAAATCCTCCGCCCTCGTAGAAGTTGCCAGGAGTCAGCAGGCAGGTACTTCCGCCCTGAGTGAAGTGCTTCCCCTCGAACGCGAATCCGTGCCTGATCGCGAGCACGTCCCCGAGGACCACCTCGCACCACTCATCCATCGGGATCTCCAGCGGTACCCCTCATCTTCCGCAAGGTACCGGCAGTACGCCCGGCGTCCCGCTCACGGACAGCCGGGGCAGAGCGCCTCGATCAGCTTCGTGCGCGTCGGTTGATCAACTGGCCCGGCGCCACCCTCGACGCAGCTGGGGATGCGGTTGGCGTAGATCGATCCAATATGGCCATCTCTAACGAAAAGCGGCGAAAACGTTAGAGACGATCGACGACCATTACACCGCCGTCATGGTTGCCGATTCAGCCTGAGAGGAGCTTCGTGAGCACGTCGTCGACGCCGCTCTCGAGCTCCCGCGCCCGCGCTCCCAGTGACCGCAGCTCCGCGTGGGAGGCGGCAAGCTTCTCCTCGAAGACCTCGTCCTCGAGCTCCTCGACCTCGGTGCCGACGTAGCGGCCGGGGTTGAGGCTCCAGCCCTGGGCCTCGATCTCCCCGATCTTCGCCACCTTGCAGAGCCCTGCGACGTCCCTGTAGGCGCCATCGGGGAAGCGCTCGGCGAGCAGGCCCTCGTCGACTGCCTCGGTCTCGGGCTCTTCCCCCCGGTACATGCGGACGATGTTCGCGAGCAGCTCGATCTGCTCGTCGGTGAAGTCGTGGTGGGCCCGATCGAGCTGACGGAAGATCTTGCGGGCGTCGATGAACAGAACCTGCTCGGCCCGCTCGGTCTCCCGCTTAGCCCGGTCGAGGAACCAGAGGGTGACCGGCAGGGTCACCGTGTAGAAGAAGTTCGACCCGACCGCGACGATCACGTCGACCACTCGGTCCTCGATCAGCTTGCGGCGGATCTCGCCCTCGCTGTGGCGAGCGTCGGAGGCCGAGTTGGCCATCACGAAGCCGGCCCGGCCGGTGCGATTCAAGCTCGTGGCGAAGAGCTGGATCCAGATGTAGTTGCCGTTGTCAGCCTTCGGGAGGTCTGGAAAGCGCGGGTCGTCCTCGAGCTTGGCCTTGTCGATCCGATCGACGTTGAAGGGCGGGTTGGCCATCACGAAGTCGAATTTCTCGAGGCTCGCATGCCGGTCCTCGTAGTAGCTGTTGCCCTCGAGGATCTCACCGGAGAGGCCGTGGACGGCGAGGTTCATCTTCGCCAGCTTCACGGTCTCGCCCGTCTTCTCCTGACCGTAGATCGAGAGCTCCTCCCCCGGGGAGAGCCGGTGCCGCTCGACGAAGCGGGCGGAGTGGACGAACATGCCGCCCGAGCCGCAGGCCGGGTCGAAGATGCGGCCGTGGAAGGGCTCGATGATCTCGACGATCAGCCGCACGATCGACGCCGGCGTGAAGAACTCGCCCGCCCCCTGACCCTCGCTGAGCGCGAACTTGCCGAGGAAGTACTCGTAGATCAGGCCGAACGCATCGCCCTCGAGGCCCTTCGTGTAGCTGTTGATGTGGCGCAGGAGCGAGGCGATCGTGTCGTTGGCGATCGCGGTGTAGCTCCGCGGCAGGACCCCGGAGAGGTCGGCGTTGTGCTCCTCGATCAGGCGCATCGCCTCGTTGACCGAGCGGCCGAGGTCGGTCCCCTCCGGGAGCTCGAGCAGCGCGCTGAAGCGGGCGGCCGGGGCGAGGTAGATCACCCCCGCGGCCTGGTAGTCGGAGGGGCCGATCTTGCGCCGGGGCGAGGCCTTCGACTCGACCTCGGGGCGGGCGGCCTCGAAGCGGGCTTCGGCGAAGCGGAGGAAGATCAGCCCGAGGACCGGGGAGCTGTACTCGGATGCCTTGAGACCGGAGTTCGCGCGGAGCTCGTCGGCGGCGTCCCAGAGCCGCCGCTCGAGCTCGCTCAGGTCAGGCTGCAACGGGTCGGCCAGAACGGCGCATCCAGTGCAGACTAACCCCGCTGACGGGCATAGGCGGTGGCACCGCAACTTCCTGACCGGAGCCCCTTGGGTGCCGGATGTCAGGACGAGCTGTGACGTGACGAGTCAAAGTTCCTGAGCGGGAAATCGTCCGTGCAGTTGCCGGTGCGCGCGCTCGTAGACACTGCGCACACCCGGTCCAGGGTGTCGCAGACCGAAGGCGACGAAGCTCCAGCCGAGTCTCCCATCCTGATCGCGGACGAGCTGCAGCACGAAGGCGTAGGGTCGACTCGAGGCTGGAGCCTCCGTGGGTGGAAGGTAGAGCTTCGCGCAGCCGGCCAGCTCGCTTCCATCGGGGCCGAGCGCCTCGCACGGGCGAAGCGCGGATAGGGCGATGCCGTGCGCTTGCAGCTGGGCTCTCGCAGACTCCGCGACCGTCAACGGACGCCCGGAGAATCCTCGGATCGCCTCCCGCCAGACCATGGCGCTGAACCGGACCGCCAACGGGCGATCCGGCTCGTATGGCTTCATCTCAGCCTTCGCCGTCGCGGGGGCTCATCTCGCCGACGAGCTCGTTGAAGTCCTCGACCGAGGCCGGCCTCGTTCCCAGATCCCTGTGCACCGTCGCCATAGCGAGAGGAGGGCTGACCTCTAGAAGCTGAGAGGCGAGCCGATCCATCCGCTCAGCAATTCCCTCTGCTTGCTGCTCGTCCAAGGCCTCGACGCCAGAGAGCGCCTGCTCGGCGCCCTCCAACTGCTCGACGAGTTGCGCGAGTGAGCTGTCGGCCAAGTCGCTGATGAGTGAAAGCTACTCGGCAGAGCTGACGGTCTCGCCTACTCCACTCCTGCGCCGGAAACAGCCTCGCCAGCTGCCGCCGCCCGCCGAGACGGCGTCGCTACCTCAGCCGCAACCGGTGTTGTTGCCGCAGCCCGTGCACGTGTAGCAGGAGCCCGTGCGCTGCATCATCCCTCCGCACTGATCGCACGCGGGGCCGAGGTCCAGCGAGCGCGACATCCGCGCCGGGACGACCGGCGGGGTGTCGGTCATCGCCGCCGCGGCGGGGACGGCGCCGCCGGACGACGAGCCGGCCGCCGGCTCGGCATGCGTCGCATGGCCGTTGCCGTTGCCGTTCCCGTTCGTCGGGCCGGCGGTGTCGGGGCTGAACAGCGACTGCTGCGCCTCCTTGCGGGCCCTCACCTCCGGGGTCAGGATCCCGAGGTCCTCGTGGAGGTCGGCGTCGCCGATGAAGCGGCTCGCCAGCCAGCGCATGATGTAGTCGGGCATCGACTTGGCGAAGGGGATCTCCTGGTTCCTCGTCATCCCCTCGGGGTCGAAGCGCATGTAGGAGAACTTGTTGACCAGGACCTCGAGCGGCACGCCGTACTGGAGGCCGATCGAGACCGCCGTGGCGAAGGCGTTCATCATCCCCCGCAGCGTCGAGCCCTCCTTGCCGATGTCGGTGAGGAAGATCTCGCCGATCGTCCCGTCGGGGTACTTGCCCGCCGTGATGTACCCCTCCTGGCCGGCGATCGAGAACTTGTGGGTGATCGACTCGCGCTCCGCCGGCATCCGTCGGCGCACGGGCTCGGGCTGCGTCTCCTCGGCCTCGGCATCCGCGGCATCGCCGGCGTCGGTCCGCAGCGCCTGCGCGGTCTTCGAGCCGTCGCGGTAGATCGCGAGTGCCTTCAGGCCGCCCTTCCATCCTTCGGTGTAGGCCTCGGAGATGTCCGCGACGCTCGCCGTCTCGGGCAGGTTCACGGTCTTGGAGATCGCGCCGCTCAGGAACGGCTGCGCCGCCGACATCATCTGGATGTGGCCCATGTGGGAGATCGCGCGGGAGCCCACGGCGACGTCGAAGACCGGCAGGTGGCCGTCCTCGAGCCCTGGCGCCCCGACGATCGTGCCCTTGTCGTTGACGTAGGCGGCGATCTGCTCGATCCCCTCGTCGGAGTAGCCGAGCGTGCGCAGCGCCAGCGGCACCGAGCGGTTGACGATCGTCATCTTCCCGCCGCCGACGAGCTCCTTGTACTTGACGAGCGAGAAGTCGGGCTCGATCCCCGTCGTGTCGCAGTCCATCAGGAACGAGATCGTCCCTGTGGGAGCGAGCACCGTCGCCTGGGCATTGCGGTAGCCGTGCTCGTCGCCGAGCGCGACCGCCCCGTCCCACGAGCGCCGCGCCGCCTCGAGCAGCTCGCCGTCGCCGACGAAGGAGTCGGGGATGTCGCGGGAGGCGTCGCGATGCATCCGCATGACCGCGTTGTGCGGCTCGCGGTTCTTCGCGTACTCCTCGTAGGGGCCGACTGCCGCGGCGACCTCCGCCGACTTGCGGTACCCGCGCCCGGTCATCAGCGCCGTGATCGCGGCGGCTACCGCGCGGCCCTCGTCGGAGTCGTAGGGCATGCCGTTCGACATCAGGTAGGCGCCGAGGTTGGCGTAGCCCAGCCCGAGCTGGCGGAAGCGGCGGGCGTTGCTGCCGATCTCCTCGGTTGGATAGCTCGAGGGCCCGACGACGATTTCCTGGGCGAGCAGCACCGTGTCGACGGTGTGCTCGAAGTCGGCGGTGTCGAAGCTGCCGTCCTCGCGGCGGAACTTCATCAGGTTGATCGAGGCCAGGTTGCAGGCCGAGTCGTCGACGTGCATGTACTCCGAGCACGGGTTCGAGGCGTTGATCCGTCCCGACTCGGGGCAGGTGTGCCAGCGGTTGATCGTCGTGTCGTACTGGACGCCCGGATCGGCGCAGCGCCAAGCCGCCTCGGAGAGCTGCTTGAGTAGGTCACGCGCGGGCAGGGACTTGATCGTCGAGCCATCTTTGCGGGCGGTCAGCTCCCAGTCGGAGTCGGCCTCGACGGCCTCCATGAACTCGTCGTTGACGCGCACAGAGTTGTTCGCGTTCTGGTACTGGATCGAGGTGAAGCCCTCGCCGTCGATCGACATGTCGAAGCCGGCGTCGCGCAGCGCCGCGGCCTTGTCCTCCTCGCGCGCCTTGCACCAGATGAAGTCCTCGATGTCGGGATGGTCGACGTCGAGCACGACCATCTTCGCCGCCCGCCGGGTCTTGCCGCCGGACTTGATCGTCCCCGCCCAGGCGTCGGCGCCGCGCATGAAGGAGACGGGACCGGAGGCGAAGCCCCCCTTCGAGAGCTGCTCGCTGGAGCCGCGGATGTTCGAGAGGTTGATCCCCGAGCCGGAGCCGCCGCGGAAGATCGTCCCCTCCTTGGTGTTCCAAGCGAGGATCGACTCCATCGTGTCCTCGACGCTGAGGATGAAGCACGCACTACATTGCGGGTGTTCCTCGAAGCCGACGTTGAACCAGACCGGCGAGTTGAAGGCGGCCTTCTGGTGCAGCAGGATGTGGGTGAGCTCGGCCTCGAAGGCGTCGGCGTCGGCGGGCGAGGCGAAGTAGCCGAGCTCGCGGCCCCAGGCCGCGATGGTGCCGGCGACGCGGCCGATCATCTGCTTGACGGAGCGCTCGCGCTCGGGCGAGCCGAGCGGGCCGCGGAAGTACTTCTGGGCGACGATGTTCGTCGCGTTCTGCGACCAGGTCTCCGGGAACTCGACGCCGCGCTGCTCGAAGGCGGGGGCGGCCGGATCGCCGATGATCGCGTCGCGCTCCTCCCAGGCGATCTCGTCGAAGGGATGCGTCCCCTCGGAGGTGAAGCGGCGATCGATCTTCAGCCCGCCCTCGGCGACCCTCGCCTTCGCCTCGATCGTGGTCTCCGCTGCTGCCTCTTCCATCTCTCTTCTCCCTAGAACGCTCACCGATTGGAACGCCGGATAGTTGCGATTGCCTCGGACGTAACAGGGTCCGATGAGGGCCTCTGAGCGCCCGGATCGAGGGTAGGGAGCCGGCGCGCCGGAGCCTCGATCCGAGTCCGCAAACGCGGAGAAAAGGGCGCTCGCCCGGACCCTTGGGACTTCGCCCATTTTACGGGGTCGGGACGCTCGGCAGGGCGGGTTGGGCCCCCGGGGCGGTGGCCGCTCCCCGGCTCTGAGAGGGCTCCTGCGCACCGCCGCGGTCTCGCAAGCGATAATCCGCGGGTGACCGATGGGATGCGAAAGGCGGCGGACGCGAGCCGCGAGCGCGCGACGGCGGCCCGGGACGCGATGGGCGAGCGGGTCGATGCGGCGCGTGAGGCCACGGCCCAGCGGCTCGACACCGCGCGCGAGGCGACCACGCAGCGAGTGGAGGCGACGGCTCAGCGAGTCGACGCCGCCATGGACGCGACCGGTGAGGCCGTCGATGCGGTCAAGCAGGCCGCGACGGAGCTGCAGCAGCGGGTCAAGCCGAAGCTCCGCGGGGTGATCCACGAGTACGCCTTCCCGGTCTCCATCGTTGCCGGCGCGATCCTCGTGATCGCCGCCTCCGGTGGCCGCGAGCGGCTGGCGTTCGCGATCTACGCGGTCTCGCTCTCGGCCCTGCTCGGCACGAGCGCGGTCTACCACCGGGTGAACTGGAAGCGGCCCTCGACCCGCCGCTGGATGCGCCGGCTCGACCACTCGATGATCTTCCTGCTGATCGCCGGCACCCTGACCCCGTTCGCGGTGCTCGTGCTCGAGGGGACGCTGGCGAGCGCGGTGCTGATCGCCGTCTGGGCCGGCGCGGCCGCCGGGATCATCGTCGAGCTGATCTGGACCGACTCGCCGAGGTGGGTGTCGGTCGGGGTCTACGTCAGCGTCGGCTGGATCGGCGCCCTGGCCTTCCCGGCGATCGTCGTGCGCGCCGGCGCCGGCGCCGGGCTGCTGATCGCGCTCGGCGGCGTCCTCTACATGGTCGGCGCCGTGATCTACGCCCGCCAGCGGCCGGATCCGAACCCCGCGGTCTTCGGCTACCACGAGATCTTCCACGTGCTCGTGGTCGCGGCGGCGGCTTCGCACTTCGCCGCGATCGCGCTCTACGCCGGTCCGCCGAGCTGACGCCCCGCGTCGGCCCGATCGCTCGCGGCGAGGGCGCCGCGGCCGTCCGCGCCCTCGCCGAGGCGTTCCTCGATGACCCCGTCTGGCGCGCGATCGGCCCGCACCGGCGGCCGCACCGGCGGATCGCCAACCGCTTCTCCTTCGCCGGGATCCTGGCCGCCTCGCGGCGCCACGGCGCGCGGATCAGGGTCGCTCGGGACGGGGAGGAGGTCGTCGGCGCCGGGATCGCCTTCGAGCAGGGCGCCTGGCCGATGCCCGAGAGTTCGATGGGCTGGGAGCTGGGATGGCTGCTGGCCGCGGGCCCGCTGCCCGCCTGGCGCGGGCTCCGCGACGATCGCGCAATGCGGGCCAGCCACGTCACCCACCCCCACGTCTACCTCTGGTTCCTCGGCGTGCTGCCCTCCCGCCACGGGGCGGGCTTCGGCCGCGCGCTGCTGGCCGAGCTCCACGCGGACTCCGACGCAGCCGCCCTGCCGACCTACCTCGAGACGGCGACCGAGGGCAACGTCGCCTTCTACGAGCGGGGCGGTTACGAGCGGGTTGGTGAGATCGCGATGCCCAGCGGGCCGAGGATGTGGCGGATGGAGCGCCTCCCGCCGGGGCCGACGTGAGCGCCGATATAATCGGGGGGCGCCTGCGGCCGCCAACCCCGCCGCCGGCCCCTCGGGTCCCCGGACCCGCGGCCGGCTGCACCCCCGCCCGTCGGGGCTGACGCGCGCCCCTCCCACATGAGCTTCCTTCGATCCACATGGGCTCGCCTCGGCCCACCCCGGGCGATCGCGCTGCTGGTCGCGGCGGCGGCGCTCCTCGGGCTCGTGGTGGCTCCCGCGCTGATCGGCTCCCAGCCGGGCACGGCGTCCTCGTCGGTGCCGCTGCAGCCCGACTC
>JAABUN010005876.1_pt1 | contig 14710 bp, 18 predicted proteins | sample 5559311 | NCBI WGS metagenome assembly JAABUN01 (sample SAMN10711877, study PRJNA513370) | rock metagenome | isolation source: Antarctica rocks | place: Antarctica: Victoria Land, Siegfried Peak sud | reverse complement strand
GCATCGCCGTCGCCGTGCTGGCCGTGCTGCAGGTCGTGTCCTCACCGCTGACCACCTTGGCGCTGGGCCCGTCTTCGAACACCGGCTCCATCTCCGACGCCAACAGCACCCCCCTCACCCCGGCCGGCTACGCCTTCGCCATCTGGGGGCTGATCTATGCGGCCTGCTTGGCCCTGGCGATCTACCAGCTGCTGCCCGGCCAACGCAGCCGGGAGGTGCACCGGCGTACGGGGTGGTGGCTGGTGGCCGCGTTCGCCTGCAGCGCCGTCTGGGTGCCGATCTTCGGCAGCCGGACCATCTGGCTGTCCCAGATCGTCATTATCGCGCTGGTTGGTTGCCTGGCCATGGGCGCGCGCCGGCTCGGGGAGTCCGGGGCCGCCTCCGGTCCGGCGGAGCGGGTCCTGCTCCGGCTGCCGGTGACCGTCTACCTCGGCTGGGCCACCCTGGCCACCGCGGCCGGGTTCGGCCTGACCTTCCGGTCGTTCGGGATGCCGGCCGGCGGCGGTCCGGTCACCGCGGTGTGCTTGGCCGTCCTGCTGGTGGCCACCGTGGTCTCGGTCGTCTTCGTACGCGGGCTCACCGCAGTGGCCGGCTTCGCCTTCACCGCCTGCTGGGCGTTGGTCGCCGTCGCCGTGGCCACCCCGGTCGGCCCCGTACGGGTCGCGGTGCTGGTCAGCCTGCTGGTGGTGCTGGGCTTCCTGGTCCTTCGCGCCGTACGCAGCGCCCGCCCCGTCGTGGCCCTCTTCGGCTGACCGGGTCCACGATCACATCTGTCGCGGAGGTTGTCGCCGAGATCTGGCGTCGGGCGAGCTCCAGCCAACCGGCACCCGCCCCGGCGCTGGTCGCCCTCACCGCACTGGTGGCGCTCGTCCTGGTGCTGCATCCCGGGGCCTGGCGTGGCACCCGGATGCTGGTCACCATCGTGCACGAGGGCGGCCATGCGGTGGCTGCGTTGGTCTCCGGGCGGCGGCTCCGCGGGATCCGCCTGCACTCCGACACCTCCGGCCTGACCGTCTCCAGCGGCCGGGCCTCGGGACCGGGCATGGTGGTGATGTTACTGGCCGGCTATCTCGGGCCGGCGGTGGTGGGGCTGGGCGCCGTGGCCATGCTGCTGGCCGGGCACGCGTTGGGGCTGCTCTGGCTGCTGACGGTGCTGCTGGCCCTGATGCTGCTGCAGATCCGCAACTTCTACGGCTTGGTCGTGGTGGTCGGCTGCGGCGCCCTGTTGGTCGCGGTGAGCTGGTTCGCCTCAGCCCCCACCCAGTCCAGCCTGGCCTACCTACTGACCTGGGTCCTGCTGCTGTCGGCACCCAAGCCGGTGCTCGAGCTGGTCGGCCAGCGCCGTCGCGGTCAGGCCGCTCGCTCCGACCCCGACCAGCTGGCTGCCCTCACCCGTACGCCGGCGGGGGCGTGGATCGCGGTGTTCCTGGTGGCGGACGTCGCTGGTCTCGCCCTGGGGGCGACGCTGCTGCTGCCCGCGCTGGTCGAGCTGGTCCGCAGATGACGAAGGCTCCCATCCGTGGAGGATGGGAGCCGCAAATGCTGCCCCGTGAGAGGCGCTGCTCAGCGGAACGAGGTGTTGCGCTGGGCGACCAAGATCAACTCATCCCGCATGGCGGGGGTGGCCGCGTTGCTGATGGCCCGATCCAGCTCGCGACGGGTGCGGTTGATCTCACGGTGGCTACGGATGGCCTTCGCGAGGCGTGACATGATCAGCGTTCCTTCCAGTTATTAGATATCGAAACCTTCGATATCGAAACTATAACATTCAACGCCGGGGCTCGGGTCGGATATTCCCAGCCCGGGAGAAGCAACAACGCCCCCGACCGGATGCGGTCAGGGGCGGGCGGAACGGTGGCTCTGGGGGTCAGGCTGCCTGACCGTAGCGACGATCGGTCACGGTCACGCCGACCCGCTCGAGCTCGGCCTCGACCCGCATCCGCTCGATGTCACGATCGAATCCGAAGGACTCCTCGCGCAGCTCGTGCTCGATCTCGAGCATGGCGCAGGTCTGCATCAGCAGCTGGTCGTAGGCCATCCGGTTGCCGAGCTGATGGGCAGCGGAGCGGTTCGCGTCGGCTCCCACCGCGCTGCGCAGCCGACGCAGATCAGCGACCAGCCGCTCGAGCGGCATCCCACGCTGACGACGGAGCAGCTTGACCGCCCGGCGGTGCTCGGCCGCAGCCGTACGACGCTCTCGGGCGTTTTGCAGGCTCTCGTCCCAACGACCAGCCAACAGGTCGTACAACAGGACGCCGCCGATGGGAACGAGCACCATGATGGTCACGGCAATCGCGCCGAGCACCACTTGGTACATGTCCGCCATGGACAAACCCTAAGTCGGTGTGTGGGTGTTCACAAGCCGAGCACAGAATAGCGCTGCCCGACACGTGCGTTAGCGGCCCGACACGCGTAACCGAGGATCAGCTGGTGGCGCGGTTCCCGTAGACGGAGATGTGTACGTGGTCGTAGTGGTTGGCCGACACCGACCCGCGGTCCGACATCGAACGCCAGCCTTCGCCGCTGCGCTGCACGGTCCAGATGCGCTGCTGGTAGATGAGCTCGCTGATGCCAAGCTCCCGAGCGTGGGACCGCAGCCAGCTCGCCGCGGTCAAGCCCACCGAGGAGTTGGAGATCATCGCGTCGACGGCGAGACCGGCCCCGTGGTTGCCACCGCCGCCCCGCAGACCGCCGAACGAGGTGAACTGCGGATACCGCGCGCACAGGGCGCGGTGCACCTTGATCGCGTCGGAGCTGAGGCCCGACTCCATCGAGGAGCCGGATCGGCACGGGGCGCTCGAGATGGCGCTGCTGGTGGTCTTCGCCTTCGTGGAGGTGGAGCTCTTGGACTTCGTGGGGGTCTTCGCCTTGGCGACCACCGGCTTGGTGTCGACCGCGTAGGAGTTCTTCACCCAGCGGCCTTTGCCGTCGTAGGAGATGTAGCGGTAGCCGTTGCGTACGGTCGACGTGACCCGGAGCTTGCCTCCGGCCGGGACGACCGTGACCACCGAGGCCCCCGGAGCGGCGGCGGACCGGACGTTGAGGTCGACCTTGGCGAACTTGGTGTCGACGACCTTCAGCGACGGGGCCTGGACTGCGGGCTTGGCCACGACCTCGGGCTGAGCCGTCACCTTGCGCTTGCTCGTGGCCTTGGGCTTGCTGGTGGCCTTGAGCTTGCTGATGGCCTTGGGCTTGCTGGTGGCCTTGGGCTTGCTGGTGGCCTTGGGCTTGCTGGTGGCCTTCGGCTTGCTCGTCACCTTGGGCTTGCTGGTGGCCTGAGCCGTGGGGGTGGCCTTGGCCGACGGCGTCGCGGAGGGCGTCGGGCTCAACGAGGGACGGGCTGCGGTGACGGCCCGGCTGCCCCGCTCGTGCCGGTCGACGGATGCACTGCTCGAGGGGACCGCGGAGGCGCTGGTCACGGGCGCGGGGTAGGCGATCTGGGACTGGCCGGGCGAGGCCGCCATGGCGACCCCTGCCGTGATCACACCGGCGAGGGCGACGGGGGCGGCGACCCGGACCACCCGTACGCCGAGTGGCGATCGCATAGCCCGACGTGGGCGTTGTCTGACCATGTTTCCTCACACTCCCCGAGTGACCGATACCAAAGCGTTATCTTTGCGCGTCGGAGTCTAAGCAGTCGGATGAGAGTTTGCCCAATCGTCACATTCGTGTAGCGCGGCGACCCGAACCACCCGCGCCCCCGTCCGCTGAGTAGGTTGAGGCCCACCGGGTCCCTCGAGAAAGGCACAAACGCAGTGGAGAACTTCGACGCGATCGTGATCGGCGCCGGGCAGGCGGGACCGGGGGTGGCAGCGGCCCTGGCGGCGGACGGGCACCGCGTGGCCATCATCGAGATGGCCGAGGTGGGCGGCACCTGCGTCAACCACGGCTGCAAGCCGACCAAGGCCCTGCGCGCCAGCGCGACGGTGGCCCACCAGGCTCGACGGGCCGGCGAGTACGGCGTTCGCACCGGTGAGGTCACCGTCGACTTCCCGGCCGCGATCAAGCGGGTCCACGACATGACCGAGCACAACCGGGCGAGCCTGAACGACTACATCACCGGGTTGGAGAATGTCGAGCTGATCTACGGCCAGGCCACCCTGGTCACCGACCCCGCGGGCGTTGCCCACCAGGTCGCGGTCGGGGATCGCGAGCTGACGGCGCCGCAGGTCTACCTGAACGTGGGCGCCCGGGCAACCGTTCCGCCGCTGCCCGGGATCGACACCATCTCGGCCATGACCGAGGTCGAGCTGCTGAACCTCGCTGCGCTGCCCGAGCACCTGATCATCATCGGCGCGGGCTACATCGGTCTCGAGTTGGGGCAGATGTTCCGCCGCTTCGGCTCCGAAGTCACGATCATCGCCGGCGGCGGGGTGGCGAGCCGCGAGGACCCGGACGTCTCCCAGATCCTCACCGACGTGTTCACCGACGAGGCCATCTCGATCCGCAACGGCCGCAGCAGCCGCGTCGGGCCGCACGCCGACGGCCTGGAGGTCGAGCTGGAGGACGGCAGCATCATCTCCGGCAGCCACCTGCTGATGGCGACCGGGCGCCGGTCGAACTCGGATCTGCTGGGTCCCGAGCACGGGATCGAGACTGACGACCGCGGCTTCTTCACCATCGACGGCCGCTACCAGACCTCGGTCAAGGGCGTCTGGGCCCTCGGTGACGTGAACGGCCACGGGGCTTTCACTCACACGGCCTACCAGGACTCGCAGATCCTGCTCGAGCCCCCGCGTACGGTCGACGGCCGGATCACCGTCTACGCCATGTTCACCGATCCCGTCCTGGGCCGGGTGGGGATGACCACGCAGGAAGCCCGCGACTCCGGTCGGAAGGTGCTCAAGGCCGAGGTGGCGATGAGCAGCGTCAGCCGCGCCATCCTGGAGAGCGAGACCGACGGCGTGCTGCGGATCCTGGTCGACGCCGACACCGAGGAGTTCCTGGGCGCCACCATCCTGGGGTTGCACGCCGACGACCTGGTCCAGATCATCTCCACCTGCATCCAGGCCGGGGTGAAGTACCCCGCGCTGCGTCAAGCCCTGCCCATCCACCCGACCATGGCGGAATACCTGCCCTCGGTCCTCACGGCCCTGCAGCCGCTGGACTGACCTGGACCCGGATTCAGCCGCGGGCCGTGCGTCGTACGGCCCGGAGCATCATCGCGCGGGTCACCGGACCGTGCACGAGCGCGACCGGCGCGAAGTACAGGCGTCCGCGCCAGCCCTTCAGACCGACCGCGGTGGTGACCCGGAGCAGGCGTCGCTCGGTGTCGACCGCTACGCCGCAGCAGAACCGCAGGTGCCGGTCGTCGGTGTCGATCAGGGCCTCGTCACCCTCGACCCGGGCCACGTCGAAGGCGCTCTGGTCCCCCCGCTCGACCCCGATCAGTCCGACCAGCGCCTGCCGGAGGCCCATCAGGGCCAGCACCCAGCCAGGGGCGCTGCGGACGTCGAAGACCCGCGCCGCCCAGACCCGCGGGTCGGGGTCGTGCTCGGCCGGCAGGGCCACGATCTGCACGTCGGCGAAGTCCGGTCGCCGGATCTCGTCCAGGGCTAAGGACGGGTACCGCTGCTGGTCGTGCTGGGTCATCGACGCCTCCGTACGGGTCCGTATGGTGCTCCGTACGCTAGCGTATGGCCGTGCCGGATGTCGAGGGGTCTCCTGCTGCCGTACGCCGGCCGGACCGCAGCTCGGTCACAGCCACCGACTGGGTCGACGCTGCGGCCGCTGTGTTCGCCGACCGCGGGCTGACCGCGATGCGGGTCGAGGCGTTGGCCCGCGACCTGGGGGTGACCAAGGGGTCCTTCTACTGGCACTTCGCCGACCGTCATGCCCTGGTCGCGGCGGTCGTGGATCGCTGGGAGACCGAGCACACCGAGGCGATGATCGACGAGTCGTCCCAGGGCGACACCCCGGCCGACCAGCTGCACCGGCTGGTGGTGGCCGTCTCCTCCCGGGTCGGTGAGAGCCGCGGCCTGCAGCTGCTCTACGTGGAGGCGGAGCGGGAGGGCGTACGGGAGGCGGTCGACCGGGTAACCAGTCGCCGGATCGACTTCCTGGCCGGCCTCCTGGTGGAGCTCGGCCAGGATCGCGAGGAGGCCGAGCGCAGGTCCGTGTTGGCTCTGTCGTCGTCGCTGGGGATGCAGCAGCTGCTCACCGGGGCACCCCAGGCGCTGCGCCGCGAGTCGCTCGACCGGGAGCGCCTCACGGCCTTCCTGTACGCCACCCTGCTGGGCTAGTGCTGGGCCCGGGCCAGCAGCTGGTCCAAGGTGATCTCGCCGAAGATCCAGGCGTCCTCGTCCGTGTGAGCCTCGGCGGAGCTGTGGCCGCCGCCGTACGCGATCAGCCCACGCGCGAAGTCGACGACGAGGCGGCGTCGGCGCACCTCGTCCGTGGTGAGGCACTCACTGAGGTGGAGCTCGGAGCGGCAGGGGACGCTCATGGGTTTCCTCTCGATCGGTTCGGGGTCGGTCCTGGTCAGTCGGCACGCAGGCCCGCCGTGGAGACCGCCCGTCGCGACCAGGGCCGGAGCACCCGATGGGTCAGCAACACGGCCAGCAGGACCAGGGCGAGGCTGAGCAGCAGCGTTCCGCCTTCCACGACGAGGAAGATGCCTAGGTCTCGGAACCGCGTCGGTGGGGAAACCACATACATGGCGGCCGCACCGACGCCGAAACCGAGCACGGCCATCGGCAGGGCGACCAGACCCGCCTCCCAGCGCTGGGAGCGCTCGACCACCTCGTACGGCATCCCGCCGGCCCGCAGGGCGGCCATCGATCGCGACCGGTAGCGCAGCGACTCCACGGCCTGCACGGCCAGGGCGGCGGTGACGACCAGCAGCGCAACCCCGAGGAGCACGACGACCAACACCATCGCGACGACGTAGTAGCTGAAGTCGGTGAGGTCCTGGGAGTCGGCCGAGTAGGCGATCAAGGTCGACGCCACTCCCCCGAGACCACTGCTGACCAGCGCGATCGCCCCCACGGCGGCGGCGGCGCGGCCCGCCGTACGCGGCTCGGTGACCAACCGCCGGGCAGCGAGCAGAGCCGGGGCGGACCGGGCACGGTGTTGCAGCAGCCGGCCGGCGTAGTAGCCGACCGCCGGGGCCGCGCCCATCAACCCCAGTGCACAGAGACCGACCATGAACAGCGGCGGGAATCCACCGGAGGAACCCAGGGCGAAGGGCAGTCCGAACACCGAGGCCGCCAGTGCAACCAGACCCCAGGGGCGCGGTGGGGTCCGGTGCTGACGGCGGGTGAAGGTCAGGGGCGAGGCCAGCACCGAGCCGGTCACCCGCCAGCCGATCACCGCCCCGAGGAGACCGACGCCCACCACCACGGCCAGGACGTGCCACCAGCTGGGCCCCACCGTCACCGGGACGAGGGCCAACCCGCCCGGCACCGTCGGCCAGGTCGAGACGTCGGGGATGGCATCCGCCCGCGTAGTGCCCCCGAACAACGACCGCAGGACGACGTACAGGCCGAAGCCCCCGACCCCACCGGCGGCGGCGGGGACTCCGACCTCGACCGCACCCAGGCCCCGGATCTGGGCGCTGGTGGCACCCGCCAGCCGGAGAGCCGCGAGCCGACGGTCGCGGTCCGCGGAGCCCAGCTGCACCGCCTGCAGCAACAGCAGCAGGACAGGCACGACGAGCAGAGCCAGTGCCAGGATCGCCCCCGGTCGGGTGCCCGTGTCGACGAGGACGGCGTACAGCATCTCGTCCGGTGAGCCGGGGAGGCGGACCAGGGCGATGACCAGCAGCAGCAGGGTCGAGGCGAGTGCGGTGCAACCGACCAGCAGGGCCAGCCGAGCTGCACCCTGAGTGCGCATCAGCACCCAGGCCAGGTGCCTCACGAGACCGCCTCGTCGTGCTCGGTGCGGCCGTCGCGGAGGGCGACCTCACGGTCGGCATGGGCCGCGACCCGGTTGTCGTGAGTGACCAGCACCAGCCCGGCCTTCGCGGCGCGGGCCGCCTGCACCAGGATGGTCAGGACCTCGGAGGCGTTGACGGTGTCCAGCGAGGCGGTCGGCTCGTCGGCGAAGATCACCCGCGGCCCGGTCACCAGGGCTCGGGCCACGGCCACCCGCTGGGCCTGACCTCCTGAGAGCTCCCCGGGCAGGGAGTCGGCCAGGTCGGCGGCCCCGAGGCGCTCCAGCCATCCCCGGGCGGCGGTGGCCGAGCTCGACCGGGGGTGCCGGTCGAGCAGCAGCGGCAACGCGACGTTGTCGAGCGCGGTCAGCTCGGGGACGAGCTGACCGAACTGCAGGATCAGCCCGAACTCCCGACGCCGCAGACGGGTGCGCACGGAGTCCGTCATGGCTTCCAGCTCGTTCCCCGCGTAGCGGATCCGACCGGCCTCGGGGCGGAGCACCCCGGCCAGGCAGAGCAGCAGGGTCGACTTCCCGCTGCCCGATGGCCCGGTCACCGCGACGACCTCTCCCTCGCTGAGCGTCATCGACACCCCGCGCAGGGCCTGGGTCCGCTCGAAGGCCTTGTGGACCGCCTCCGCCTCCACCAATCGGGTGGTCATGGCTGCTCCTGCCCGGCGAGCCGGAGGTGACCGGCGGCCGCCTCCAGCCAGCGCAGATCGGCGTCGAGGTGGAAGATCAGGTAGTCGATGACGATGCGGGCGGACGGCTCACGTGCTTCCCGCTGCAGGGTGACGAGGTTGCGCATCACGGCCAGATGGCTAGCGCGCTGCCGGGCCAGGACCCCGGTGGCGTCCACCCCGAGATACAGGGCGGTGACCGTCTTGCGGACCAGGTCCTCCGCCGGATAGGGACCTGGGGGCTCCACGGCGGCCAACCACGCCCGTAGGGTCTGCTCACCCTGCTCGGTCAGGGCGTACGTGGTCCGCTCGGGCCCGCCCTCCTGGGAGGTCTCGACGACCTCTACGAGCTCGTCTCGCTGCATCCGGGCCAGGCTGGCGTACACCTGCCCGTAGGCGAGGGACTTCGCTGAGGCGAACCGCTGGTCGTACGCACGCTTGAGGTCGTAGCCGTGCGCCGGGCCGGCAGCCAGGAATCCGAGCAGCGCATGAGTCAGAGCCACGGGTCGGACTATACACCGAGTGAATACACCGGGTGAATAGTGAGTATTGCCCATAACTACCTGGTCGGCGGCCGTCCGGCGCAGGACACGCAGAACCTGGCCTCGGGGCGGGCCAGCAGGCGCCCGGCCGGGATGTCCCGGCCGCAGCGCTCACAGACCCCGTACGTCCCTGCGGCTAGTCGCTGCTGGGCTCCCCCGAGCTCGGCGAGGGTGCGCTCCGTCCGGGTCAGCAGGGCGGCGTCGCGAGCCTGGTCCAGGGAGACCATCGAGCCCTCCGGATCGTGCTCGTCGTCGGCGAAGGTCAGGCTGCGGGAGATCCGCATCTCCTCGATACCCCTGGCCAGTGCCGTCTGCTGCTCCTCCGCCTGACGCACCCGCGCCACCAGCAGATCGGCGTAGGTCAGGTGGGCGTCGGGCACCGGTCCATCCTGCCTGCTGCGCCGGCGGTCAGGACTGGGTCGTCTCGAGGGGCCAGACCTCGACGACGCCGTGAGCCACCGCGCACGGATACCGGGAGGCGATGTCGACCGCACGCTCCAGGCTGTCCGCCTCGATCCGGGCGAAGCCGGCCACCGGGAGGGCCGAGCGCAGAAACGGACCATTCTCGGTCTCGACCCCGGCGGCGTCGGGGTTGCGGACCTGGACCGGGTCGGTCCGCTCGTAGCCGTCCTGGTCGCCGTAGCCGATGGTGATGTAGCGCGCCATCTCCGGGTCACCAGGCGGCGAGCAGCCGGGCCGGTCCCCCCGAACCCTCCAGGAACGGGATCAGACCGACGGTCAGCGTGGCGCCGCGGGGTGGCAGCCGGACCAGGTTGGCCACGTTCTCGATGCCGTAGCGCTCGGCGCCGTTCAGCACCTTGTGGGTGGCGAAGGTGGCGGAGTTGCCCGGGTCGATGCTCAGGGTGTCGACCCCGAGGGACCGGATCTGCCGGCGGCGCAGCAACCACTCGCAGGCGTCGACCCCAAACCCCGGGAAGTGCAGACCGCCCGCCGAGTCGGTGCCCCGGTAGGCGTCCGGGTCGCCCACCTTCTCGCCCCACCCGGAGTACATGAGCACGGCGGAGCCCGCGTCGATCCGACCGTAGCGGCGCTCGTGCTGCCGGAGGTCGGCGACCGTTACGACGGTGTCCGGGTCGTCCTGGGCCCGGTCGGCGATGTCCACGACCACGGCCGGCACCGTCAGCTCGTCGACGCTCAGCTCCGTGGCGTAGCGACCGTTGGGGTTGAAGTGCGCGGGGGCGTCGACGTGGGTGCCGGTGTGCTCGTAGATGTTCCAGCGCTGCAGGTAGTACCCGTCGGCCTCGATGGTGGTCCCGGGGCTGCGGACGGCCTCCTCGCCCGGGGTGTAAGCGGGGAAGTTCTCACCCAGGACGTAGGTCAGATCGAGCCGGCCGTGACGCCCGTGTCGAGGCTTGGCCCGGTCGGTGGCCGAGGCCGGAGCGGCCCCGGCGACCGTGAGTGCGGTCGTGGCGGCCAGACCGGCGGAGCCGAGCAGGGCCGTACGTCGGCTCAGTACCGGATTCTCGGTGCACATGGCGTCCCCGTTCTGCCGGCCCTGGGACCAGCGTTGCTGATGCGCCTGCCCGAATGGGGACCAGCGCCCGTCCTGTACGGCCGATGCTAGGGGTCCAGATCCGCGAACACCACCCCTCAGGATGCCGGGGGCTGCGCCCGGGGACTGCGTTTGTAGTCCGAGACGAACCGGCTGTCGGCCTCCCAGAAGCGCCAGGGCCGGTCAGCTTCCTGCGAGACCCCGACCCGCGGTCCGGACAGCACCTCGGCCGGCGGGGGGCCGGGCATCACGGTGACGGGCCCGCCCCCGAGGACGTAGCAGCCCTTCAGCTCACCGGTCAGTCCCAGGGCCTGCGTCAACCGCCCGGGCCCGCGGGCGAGGTCGCGGTCCTTCGCCGCACCCCGCCGGACCCGGGCTTCGTCGACCCCGTCGACCACCTCGCCGGCCCTCAGCAGGACACCGGAGGCCGTGCCGTCCGGCCCGCAGACGATGTTCGCCGCCCAGTGCATGCCGTAGCTGAAGTAGACGTAGAGATGTCCGGGCGGCCCGAACATGACCGCGTTCCTCGCGGTCCGACCGCGGCAGGCGTGCGACGCCGGGTCGTTCGCCCCGTCGTAGGCCTCCACCTCGGTGATCCGTACGGCTACCTCACCGCGCCGGACCACGGCCCCCACCAGCGTCGGGGCCACCACCTGTACCGGCCCCGACAGATCCCAGGCCATCGCTATCCGACCTCGACCCACTGCCTGCTCGCGGCGGAGCGGAGCATGGCGTCGCAGATGGCGGCGGCGCGGGCGCCGTCGGCGAAGGTCGGCAGCCCCTCCGGCACCGAGCCGCGGCCCTGGCTGGCGTCGATGGCCGCGTACGAGTCGGCGACGTAGCTTTCGAAGCACTGCGCGTAGCCCTGCGCGTGACCGGCGGGCAGCGAGGAGAGCCGGCGCTGCTGGGCCGAGCCGTGGTTGGGATCGCGGAGCAGGATCCGGTTGCCGTCCTCACCGCCCACCCACAGCTGCTCGGGATTCTCCTGGTCGAAGGCGACGCTGCTCCGCATACCGTCGATCTCCACCCACAGCCGGTTCTTGCGGCCGGCACTCAGCTGGCTGATCACCGCGGAGCCGGCGATGTCGTTGGCCGTGCGGAACATGATCAACGCCGTGTCCTCGGTGTCGACGGTGATCATTTCCTCACCCTCGACCGGCTCGGACACGCTCATCGTGGCCACCGAGGTCGCCGGACGTTCCTTGATCGTGATCGAGGTCGTGGCCACCAGCTGGGCGATCCGGTCCCCCGTCGCCCACTCGACCAAGTCGCACCAGTGCGAGCCGATGTCGCCGAAGGCCCGCGAGGGTCCGCCGGCCTTCGCGTCCACCCGCCAGCTGGTGGCGCGGGGGTCCAGCAGCCAGTCCTGCAGGTAGCTGCCGTGCATCAGGTTGATCCGCCCGAAGTCCTCGTTCTGCACCCGCGCCCGCATCTCCCGCGCCATCGGGTGGAAGCGGTAGGCGAAGGGGATGGTGTTGACCACCCCGGTGCTCGCCGCGACCTCGGTGGCCCGGTTCGCGTCGGCCAGGCTGACCCCCAACGGCTTCTCGCAGAGCACGTGCAGACCCGCCTCCATCAGGGCCACGGCGTAGGGCACGTGGGAGGCGTTCGGGGTGCAGATGTGCACGACCTCCGCGTTGGAGGCGATCACCGCCTCCAGGTCCGGGTAGGCGTGCTCGACCCCCCAGTGGGCCGCCACCTGCCGGGAGCGCTCCGGGGAGGAGGCCATCACCCCCACCACCTCGGCCCCGGCCAGCACGGCCGCCCGGCGGTGCACCTCGCCGATCATGCCCGCACCCAGGATTGCCACTCGTCGTCGATCGGCCATGGCCGTCACCCTAAGGCCAGCATTCCGGGGCAGAATGTCCGGATGGGTGCCGCCCGGATTCTGCTCGTCGAGGACAGCGAAGCCATCCGGGTGCCGGTCCTGACCGCCCTCGGGGCCCAGGGGTTCGTGGTCCACGGCGTACCGGACGGGGCCGACCTCGAATCGATGATCACTGACTTCGGGCCCGATCTGGTGATCTTGGACGTGATGCTGCCGGGCCGGGACGGCTTCGAGCTGCTGGAGGTCATCCGGCGCTCCAGCACCGCGGCGGTGGTGATGTTGACCGCCCGGGACCAGCTGGGTGACCGCGTGCAGGGACTCCGGCAGGGCGCGGACGACTACCTCGGCAAACCCTTCGCGATGGCCGAGCTAGTCGCCCGGCTGCACGCGGTGCTGCGCCGCTCCCGACCCGGCGGGAGCGCGATCTCGGTCGCCGACCTGGTGATCAACGACGACGCCGGGGTGGTCCAACGGGCCGGTGTCACCCTGGACCTGACCGGCACCGAGCGGCGGCTGCTGTCCTACCTGGCCACCCACCTGGGCCGGCCGGTGAGCAAGACCCAGATCCTCACCGCCGTCTGGGGCTACGGCGGGTTCGACGAGAACGTGGTCGAGGTACACGTGTCCTCGCTAAGGCGCAAGCTCGAGGCCGGCGGCGGCACCCGGCTGCTGCACACCGTACGAGGTCGTGGCTATCTGCTCGGACCCCCCGGATGACCCCGCTGAACACGGTGTCGCTGCGGCTGCGGGTGATCGCCGCGGTGCTGGCTGTGCTGGCCTTGGTGCTGATCGCGCTCGGATTCGGGGTGAACGCCATCTTCGTCGCCCAGTCCAACCGCAACCTGGACGCGCTGCTCGCGGGCCGGGTCCAGCTCGCCCGGCAGCTGACCCGCTCCGGCGTCGGTCCCCAGCAGCTGGTGAACCGGGTCGAGGCCGGCGGCGTACGCGCGCACCTCCGGCTGCGCAACGGCACCGAGCTCGGTAGCCCGACCCCGGTCGGGTCCCAGGTCCGGTCGACCACCGTGCTCCTGAACCAGGCGGGCCGGCTGGACGACGCCGAGCTCACCCTGTCGGTGGACACCTCCCTGGCCTCCGGGGCCCGGACCACCCTGCGTCGGGTGCTGCTAGTCACCGGCCTCGCCGCCCTGCTGGTCGGCGCCGCGCTGGTCTCCCTGGCCGTCCGCTTCGCGCTCCGCCCGCTCGACGCGGTGGCCGGCCTGGCCCGGACCATCACCGAGGGCAACCGGGGAGCGCGGCTGCGGCCGACCCGGACCGATACCGAGATCGGCCAGACCGCCGCAGCCTTCGACGAGATGCTGGACGAGCTGGAGGGCGCCGAGACCCGGGCCCGGCAGGCGGAGGCCCGCAGCCGGTCCTTCCTGGCCGACGCCGCCCACGAGCTGCGGACCCCGATCTCGGGCATCAGCGCCGCCGCGGAGACCCTGCTGCACCACGGCGACTCCCTGGACCGCGACCAACAGCAGCGGCTGCAGGCGTTGCTGATCGGTGAGGCCCAGCGGGCGGGAACGTTGATCTCGGACCTGCTGACCACCGCGCGGCTCGACGTCGGGGTCGAGCTCGACCTCGTGCCGGTGGCCCTGGGCTCGATCGTGCAGGCCGAGGCCCAGCGCGCGCGGTTGCTGCACCCGGGGGCGAGCATCACCACCTCCGGGGATGAGGTCTCCGCTCGAGCCGATGCGGGCCAGCTGACCGGGATCCTGCGCAACCTGGTCGACAACGGCCTGCGCTCCGCCGGACCCGACGGCTCCGTGCACCTGGTGACCCGACCGGCCCGGGACCGGGTCCTGGTCGAGGTCTGGGACAACGGAGCCGGGGTGCCGCCCGCAGACCGGCTGCGGATCTTCGACCGGCTCGTCCGGTTGGACCAGGCCCGGGCGGCCGACCACGGAGGATCCGGTCTGGGGCTGGCCATCGCCCGGGGCTACGCCCGCGCCCAGGGGGGCGACCTGACCTGCGACGACCCGCAGGGTCCGGGGGCGGTGTTCCGGCTGAACCTGCCCGCGGCGGCGCCGGCCGGCACCGGAGACCCGTTGCACACTGGGTGACGTGAATCTGCCTGAGAACCTGATCGACCTGCTCCGCGAGCGCAGCACCTGCTATCTCGCCACCACGATGGCCGACGGATCGCCCCAGCTGACCCAGACCTGGGTGGACACCGACGGCAAGCACATCGTGATCAACAGCGTCCAGGGCTATCAGAAGATCAAGAACATCGAGCGTGACCCCCGGGTGGCGGTGACGATTTCCAGCCCGG
>JAABUN010005874.1_pt1 | contig 14714 bp, 22 predicted proteins | sample 5559311 | NCBI WGS metagenome assembly JAABUN01 (sample SAMN10711877, study PRJNA513370) | rock metagenome | isolation source: Antarctica rocks | place: Antarctica: Victoria Land, Siegfried Peak sud | reverse complement strand
ACTGGCCCCATGGCAACAAGCCACCAACGCCGACCAGCGGCAAGTCAACTGGCACTTCACCACCAGCGACGCCCGCACCCGACTCCGCCACCTATACCCAGAATGTTAAAGGCGACGGCCTACTAGAGGGCGCGTACGCGGTCGGTTCGTCGGGCCTGGGTGTCGGTGCTACGGTGTAGAACATGGCCGAGGTAGGGATCCGAGCTCTCAAGCAAAACGCCTCCGCGGTTGTCGCCGATGTTCTTGCCGGAGAGTCCGTCACGGTGACGGACCGGGGTCGACCCGTTGCCGCGATGATCCCGTTGCCCTCCTCGCCGTTGGGGCTGCTGCTGGCTTCAGGACAAGCTCGACCACCCCGGCGTAGTCTCCGGGAGTTGCCCGAGCCGACCCCGGGTCCCAGTCTGTCCAACGAGCTGGCGGCAATGAGGGAAACCGAGCGGTACTGATCAACGGTGGCTCACTATGTCGACACATCCGCTCTGGTCAAACTGGTTGTCGCCGAACCAGAGACACCTGCGCTGCGGAGTTGGCTGATCAGCGCCGAACGTCAGCCGGTCTCCTCGGACCTGGCCCGCACCGAACTCCTTCGAGCCGTACGTCGCGCGGCGCCTGAGCGGTTGGTGCAGGCTCGGGCGGTGCTCGGTTCGATCACCCTGATTCGGGTCAGCACCGCCACGTTCGACGAGGCGGGACGTTTGGATCCCACCATCCTTCGAACGCTCGACGCCGTGCATCTCGCCGCCGCCCTGGCCCTGGGGGACGACCTTGACTCCGTGGTGACCTATGACGATCGACTTGCCGAGGCTGCCCGGCTGAACGGCGTGCAGGTCACCTCCCCAAGGTGAGCCGGACGGTCCTCGGTCCGGCTGGCACGGATGAGGCCCGGGTCGGGGCGGGGACTCCACTTGTAGCACCCGACATGCTACGATCACCTGGTGGATCGGATTGGAGTTCGTGAACTGCGTCAACACGCCAGCCGGTATCTGGATCAGGTGAAAGCAGGCGAGACGGTTGAGGTGACCGAGCGCGGGAAGCTCATCGCCCTCCTAGTGCCTCCGGGTCCGGCCCGCAGTGCTCGGGACGGCCTCGTAGCCAGCGGTCGGTTGCTGCCCGGTGCGGGGGCTTTGCGCCTGCCGCGCCGGGTGGTCGTGAGCCGTACGAGTGCGGAGGTTCTGTCTGAGTTGCGCGACGACCGGTGATCTATCTGGATTCCTCCGCGGTGCTGAAGCTCTTGGTGGAGGAGAGCGAGAGTGGCGCGCTAGCCGCATGGCTCCTGGAGCGGGTCACCATTCCCGTGATCAGCAGCGAACTGGCCCGGCTCGAGGTGGTTCGCGCCGCCCGCCGTCTCGACCCGGGCATCGTGTCCGCTGCTCGCCTGCTGATCTCTCAGCTCGACCTTCTCCCCCTCAGCGGCGAAGTGATCGGTGCGGCCGCTGATATCGGCGAACCGATGCTGCGCAGTCTGGACGCCATCCACCTGACCAGCGCGTTGTCGGTGCGCGAGGATCTGACCGCATTCGTGGCCTACGATCTGCGGCTTGTCGGTGCAGCCCACAGCGCCGGGCTCCAAGTCGATCGGCCGTCGTAGGCGCTGCACAGTTGGCCCGCCAACACAGGTCCCGGGACAGCAGGTGTCGAAAGGTGCGGATCGGCTCCGACGTCTCGGGTGAGTGAGCGATGCTGGTGACCCAGTGGGGGCCCGGTCAGAGCAACGCGACCGCAGCCACAACGCCGGCCACCACGACGAGGACCCTGAACAACCTCGGGGGCAGCCGCCGGCCGACCCGGGCCCCGACGTAGCCGCCCACCAGCGAGCCCTTCGCGAGCAGCAGCACGGCCGCCCAGTCGAGGTCGGCCACGACGACGAAGATCGCTCCGGCGACGAGGTTGCCGACCAACACCTGCTTGGCGACGGAGTCCATCGCCGCGGTCAAAGCCGGTGGGCGTTCAGGGCCTTCATGAGGACCTGCCGACGCGGACCTTGTAGACGCCCTCGGTCGTGCTGTTAGACGTCTCAACCATCCGGGACAAGGTGTTCTGGACGATGTCCTCGAGGTCCACTCCGTCGGGTCCCCACCAACGATTACGGTCTCGCGGCTGGTGGCCTTGGTACGCACGCCAAGGAGGAGGGTGCCTCCGGTGTCGTTCGCGAAGCAGACCGCTGATTCGGCGATGTCCTGGAAGAACTTCTCTGAGGCGCGGCGATCTGCCGCCGAGAACGCGGCGCAGGAGGCACTCGTGGCGGCGACCCGGCAGTGGCCGAGTGAGGGGGTGCCGGATCATCCGAAGGGTTGGCTGATCAGGGTCGACGATCCGCTCGCTCAGGTGACCATCTCCGACGTTCGTCAGCGGGACGACTCATTGACCGGGTTGCTGCTGTGCTGCCATCCGGCGCTGGCCCGCCCCTCGCAGGTCGCAGGACCGAAGCCGTTGGGACCAGGGCTGGCTTCGCGAAGGCATTGGTTTGGTGGAGCGGGCCGGCCGTGACGACGAGGCGCGTACGGCGTTTGCCCTCGCCGCCCGGTTGGCCACCAGCATCCCCGAGCAGCGCTATCTGAACAGCAAAGCCAAAGCTGGCCGCGCCTCAGTGCGGGCACCAGGTGCCCGGAACGGTGGGTCCTGATCACCCCAACGCGGTGAGCAGCCGGTCGATCTCGGCCTCGGCCGCGGCCAACGACGCCACCCCCTGGGCGGCGAACGGGGCCAGGTCGGTCAACCGGGCGGCCAGGGTGAGCTCGGCCAGCACGGGGTGCACGGCCATCTGCATCGAGCCGGCAAAGAGCTGGTCCAGCGCGGCGAGCTCATGGTCGACGGCGCCGCTGCCCGGGCCGTACGCTCCGCCCCGAGCCGACACGATCACGATCGGCCGGCCGGCCAACGGGGCCGGGTCCGCTGAGCTGGCAGGGGCCGTCGTCCCGGGGACGTGGATCCAGTCGATCCAGGCCTTGAGGGTGGAGGGGACCGACCAGTTGTACATGGGTGCGCCCACCAGCACGACGTCGGCGGCCAGCAGTTCGCCGACCAGTTCCTCCTGATAGCGCTCGGGCTCGGGGTCCACCGCCTCCTGATCCGTACGAAGCTCGGGCGCCCAATGCATCGCGTTGGTGGGCAGGTGCGGTGGCTGCTCGACGAAGAGGTCGCGGCGCACCGTGGTGCCGCCGCGGGCGGTCCAACCGGCGGCGAAGCGGGCGGTGAGGCGGCGGCTCAGCGAGCCGGTCAGGTCGGCAGACGAGTCCAGGTGCAGCAGGGTGGTCATGGTCGAAACGTAACGGCCCCGGTCGGGCGCCTCGACCGAACCCGGCGGAGCCGTGGGGAGTTTGCGCCACCCGCCCGCGTGCCAGGCCGTGCTCTCGCGCCGGAGCTGAGGGCGACCGCAGAGCGCAACGCTGGGACCGGGGACGGGGGTTGTCTACGAACGCGGACGGCACTAGTTTGTCCACGTACGACTACATCAGCACGATGTCTACGTATGTGGACGGCGGGTACGGATGAGTGACTTCGATATCGCTGACTGGCGGAAGCTGGGTGCTGTGCTGCGCCAGGCGCGGCTGGACGCACATCTCACCCAGGATGCGCTGGCGGGCCGGGCGGGCGTCTCCCGGGCGTGGCTGGCCCGGGTCGAAGCGGGCCACCGCAAGGCGGAGCTGGAACAACTGCTCCGGCTGATCGACGCGCTCGACCTCACCCTCGCCGTCAAGCCCAGGCGTCGCAGTCCGGGAGCCGAGGCGGCGCTGGCCGCGCTGCGGGAGTCCGAGGCCGATGGCTGAGGAGCCGCTCACCGTCGTCCTGTACGGGGATCTGATCGGCCACGGCACGCGGACCGTTCGAGACGGAGCCCCGACGTTCTCGTATACCGACGAATACGCCGAAACGGGTGAGGTGCCGCTTTCGACTCAGCTGCCACTGCGCCTCGGTCGTCACGACCCGCGGCGTACGGCGGTGTTCCTGGCCGGGCTGCTGCCGGAGAACCGGGCGACCCGGCGCCGGTGGGCCGGTCGGCTGGCTGTCGACGAGGACGACCCTCTCGGCCTGCTCGCCCAGATGGGGTGCGACTGCCCGGGCGCGGTGCAGTTCTGCCGGTCCGACCAGCTGGAGGAGATGCGGGCGCGGCCGGCGGAAACCGCTCCGCTCGGTGATGATCAGATCGCGGCGAGGCTTCGCGAGCTGCGGCAGGACTCAGCGTCCTGGTCGATGCCCGACGAGCAGTGGTCGCTACCCGGCCAGCAGGACAAGTTCGCGCTCGCTTGGGACGGCGGGAGCTGGCACCGGGCGCTGGGCTCAGCGGCAACGACGCACATCCTCAAGCCCGGCATCGGCAGGCTGCACAACCAAGCTCTGGTGGAGCACGCCACGATGGTTGCCGCCGCCAGTCTCGGTGTGAACGTCGCGCACACCGAGTTCCGCCACTTCAGCGATGAGCCGGCCGTCGTGGTCCAGCGCTTCGACCGGCTGCGCACCGGAGGTGGCGACATCGTGCGTCTGCACCAGGAGGACTTCTGCCAGGCCACTGGTCGCGAACCGGAACGGAAGTACGAGGCCCGTGGTGGACCGGGCGCGACTGATCTCGCGACGGTCGTGAAGCGGAACTCGACTGACGTCGAGAGCGATCTGCGGGCCGTCGCCGACTTCATGATCATCAACTACGTAGCGGGAGCTCCGGACGGGCACTCGAAGAACATCTCGATCAGCCTGATCCCGGGACGTACGGCAGTCGCGCCCCTCTACGACCTGGCCACCGGCTTTCCCTACCAGGGCAGGGATGTGGAGCGTACTGTGGCTCTGTCCATCGGTGGCGAGCGACAGTTCAGCCGTATCTACGGCACCCAGTGGGACAAGGCCGCTCGCAGCTTGTCGGTGGGCCCACCGTTCATGCGGCAGCGGGTCTCCCACCTCGCGACTCACTTCCCGGACGCCTTCGCCACCGCGTTGGCCTCGATCGACGACCCGGAGGCACGCCAGGTCCGCGAGCGGACCATGGACCGGCTGGGTGAGCACTGCGCGAACGCCCTCGTCCGGCTCTTGGCCCCTGGGCAGGGAGCCTGAACCCCGGGCAGCCCCACCGGCGGTCATCCGACCCCAGCTCAGCCGTTCGACCCGCACCCCTCCCGAAAGGCATCCCGATGACCCGACTCCTGCACGAGGGCTGGACCGTACGCGGTCGTGGCAGTGAGGTTCCCGCTGAGATCGCCGGTCGAGACGTCCCGGCGACGGTGCCGGGATGCGTGCACCTCGACCTGAGGGCCGCCGGGCTGATCCCCGACCCGTACCTGGACCAGAACGAACAGGTCGTGGCCTGGGTCGGGCGGGTCGACTGGCGCTACGAGACGACCGTGGACTGGACCGACGAGGGCCAGGACCGGGTTGACCTGGTCGCGCTCGGTCTGGACACGGTGGCGACCGTGGAGCTCAACGGCGAGGTGGTCGCCCGGACCGAGAACATGCACCGGAGCTACCGCTGGCCGGTCGGCGCGCGGATGCGGGCGGGCGTCAACCAGCTCGCGTGTAGGTTCCCACCGAACTTGTCGTCAGCAACTTGGCGCTGACCAGGACAACGACACATTGACCAGGACCCTGCGGTTCTCACGATCTTGTCGTTCTCCTCGCCGACTCGTCCTGCCGTTGCGGTATTCCCCTGCGAAGCGGTGCTCTTGGATTCAGCTCACCTGACGGTTGGCCGGATCGGTGTTCCGCCGCCGATGACTGCGGTGATCATCGCTGGTGTGAAGAGCGTGGACAGGCCGGGTGCAGGCTGGCTGGCTTCGTTGAGCCGTTGTGTCGCCTGGGCCGGCAGCACGAGGTCGAGTGCGCCTCGACCGGCCTGCAGGTGAGCCGGTGTCCGCGCGCCGACCAGCACAGTGTCGACGCCGGGCCGTTGCAGCAGCCAGGCTAAGGCGATCTCCGCCAGAGTCCGTCCAGCGTCGGCGGCCACCTGATGCACGACGTCGAGAATCGCCCAGTTGGCGTCGGTGAACTTCGTGTCGCTGAACGGGTTGTCCCCGGTGAGCCGACCGTCGCCCGTTGCCCGTGCCTGGTGGCGGCGGTACTTCCCGGTGAGGAAGCCGCCGGCGAGCGGGCTCCAGGGCACGATACCCAGCCCCAGCGCGGCTGCGGCCGCCACATGCTCGCGCTCGATCTCGCGTGCCACCAGGGAGTACTCGAGCTGCAGGGCGATTGGACCGGGCTCGCGGTGGGCCTGGGCCAGAGTGGCGACCTGCACCGCGAACCAGGCCGGCACGTTGGAGAGGCCGTAGTGCCGGATCTTGCCCGAACGGACCAGTGCGGCCATTCCGTCCAGCACCTCCTCGGCGGGGGTGATGCCGTCCCAGACGTGCAACCAGTACAGGTCGACGTGGTCGGTGCCGAGCCGGCGGAGCGATCCCTCGAGGGCACGGTGCTGGTTCAGCCGGCCGGAACCGCCGGTCAGCGGTCCCCCTCCGGCGTTGAAGCCGTACTTGGTGGCGATGACCACCTGGTCGCGGATCCCACGCTCGGCTATCAACCGGCCGAGCAGGGTCTCGCTGGCCCCTGCGGCGTAGACGTCGGCGGTGTCCACAGAGTTGCCGCCATCGGCCAGGTAGGCGTCCAGAACGGCCGCGGCCTCAGCGTCGGTCGACCCCCAGCCGGTGTTGGCGAAGGTCATGGTGCCCAGCGTCAGCGGGCTGACGAAGAGGCCGGAGCGGCCCAGGCTGCGCAAGCCAGTCATGGGTGAAACTCCCTAATCGGTGTGGTGCAACTATCGCGCGAGGAACGGCTGACGGGCTGCGGTATCAGCTGAGCCGGGCGGCCAGCAAGCCGCCGTCGACGTCGAGGGTCGTGCCGTGCACGTAGGCGGCTTCGTCGCCGGCCAGGTAGCGGACGGCGAAGGCGATGTCGACGGGCCGGACGGGACGGCCGGCGACGGTGCTCCGCGTCATCTCGGCCAAGATGTCGGCCGCCTCGGCGTTGCCGGGCGTGGCGGTAGCCCCGGGGGCGACGGTGTTCACACGGACCCCGCGCGGGCCGTACTCCGCTGACCAGGCCCGGGTCAGCTGCTCCAGGGCTGCCTTAGTGGCGGTGTACATAGCCCCGAACGGGCTGCCGACCCGGGCCATCCAGGAGCCGATGTTGATGACGACGCCGGCTCCCCGTTCGGCCATCGCGGGCGCGACCGCTCCGACCAGGACGTGCGGAGCCCGCACGTTCACCGCGAGCAGGGTGTCGAGGTCGACGTCGGCAAGTCCTTCGGTGGCGCCCACGGGGTAGACGCCGGCGTTGTTGACGAGCACGTCGACGCGGCCTCCCAGCGCGGCGGTGGCGTCAGCGGCGAAGGCGCGGAGATCGGCGTAGGAGCCGTCTAGGTCTGCCGGCACGGCGACCGCCTGGCCGCCGTTCCGGGAGATCGTGGAGACCACCGCGTCGGCGCGGGTCCGGTCACGGCCGCTGACCACCACGGTGGCTCCGGAGGCGGCGAGGACCCGGGCGACGGCCTCGCCGATGCCACTGGTGGAGCCGGTGACGACGGCGGTGCGACCGGCGAACCGCTGGTCGGCGGGGAGTGACTCGAGGACGTCGGTGTTGGACTGCATGGTCCACTTATAGCACGGAGTGGACCGGTGAGTCCAGCGGGCTAGAGTGCAGAGGTGAGCCAAGTCCGACTGACCGACCGAGGGCGCGCCACGCGGCAGCGGATCGTCGAGGCGACCGGTCAGCAGATCCTGGCGGCGGGCATCGGTGGCACCAGCCTGGACAACGTGCGCGCCGCGACGCTGACCAGCAAGTCCCAGTTGTTCCACTACTTCCCCGGAGGCAAGAACGAGCTCGTGCGGGCGGTCGCTGAGTGGGAGGGTGAGCAGTTGCTCACGGCCCAGGAACCCGAGATTCACGATCTCTCGACCTGGAAGTCGTGGGAGGGGTGGCGGACGCGACTGGTCGACTACTACATCGGGCTCGGCCGGTGGGCCTGCCCCATCGGGTCACTGGCCACCGAGGCGGCGTCCGCCGACCCCGAACTCGCGAGCATGATCGCCGCCTCGTTCAGCCAGTGGCGTGACCTGCTCGCTGCCGGCATCCGCCGCATGCAGCAGCAGGGCGAGGTCGGCTCCGACGCGGACCCGCGGCGCCTCGCCGTGGCCATCCTGTCGGCGATCCAGGGCGGCCTCGTCCTCAGCCAGCCCGAACGGGACCCCTGGCCCCTGGAAGCCGCCCTCGACCAGGTGCTCCACTCCCTCGGCGGAGGTCCCGCTCGATAGCACTCCAACGTTGGCGACGAGTGCCACGTTGCCGAGAACCTGAACGGCGTCAACGTTGCCGAACGGTGACCCTCGCGAACGTTAACGGGTAGATGTCGGATCTGGATGATAGTTCCGTAACCGCCAGCCCATCCTGGGTGACGACTTGGCAGGAACTATGACAAGTAGGTGACCTCAAAGCACGAAGAGTGACAGGTAGCGCAGGAACCTACACGGCGACTGCGTCTCATCTATTGACGTCCCGGCATGCTTGCCGCTCGTCAACCGGCCTCGAGGCGTCCGCTTGAACTGCGGTGCCACTCGATCGCGACCTGCCCTCGTCCATGTGCCCTGAGCCTGTCAAAGGGCGGATGACGATCCCGGTGACGCGCCCGAAGCAGTTGTGCGCCATCGGATAGCTCAAGATCTGAACCGCGATGCCAGCGACCCCTCGTTGCGGGCCTCGTCCGCGCCTACCCCAATTCAATCGATCTGGATCCGTTTGGGCCGAAAGCCACAACGGCGATGAGGAACTGAGGGTGTCGGCGGCGATCCCTTGCGTGCATGATGGCGTGAAGGGGTTCGCGGAGGGAGGCAGTCAAGGACTGTCCCCATCCTACGAAAAGGACGTGTACGAGATGTCTTTCGACAACGCAGGCTGCGACATCGCGATGGACAGTGACGTGCACGGCGTGAAGCCGCACAAGGAGGTCGTCAATGTGCTGCAGGGCTATCGGCGGGGTGAGGACTGCTGGGACTTGCTGGATCCCTACGAGCCGCACCCGGACGGCGAGATCGAACGAGCACTGAACTTCATCCGCCCGGGCCGAGTGGCCACGATGTCGACGACTTACGCTGGGTTCTTCCAGAGGCTCGAGCTGTGACCGCCCCACCAAGTAGTCACCCGGTCACCTACCAACCGATGACATTGGTCGACCTGGCCGGCCACCTCGGAAGGGCCGGCACCGACCCGCGCCGCTGGCGGCTGATCGCCGAGTTCATCGAGGAGTATCGGCATGAACCGGCTGCGGTGCAGACCGGGTTGTTGACCGACGAGCCGCCGCGCACCGGAGACGAGCGGTGGGACGTCTTCCTCGCTGCGCTGGCCGAACATCTAGCCAGTCGAGACGGTCGAGGAGCCGCCGCCTGGACGGCTCGACGGCGGCTGACAACGTTCTGGTTCCCGTTCAACAGCGCGGCCGCCCGGGTCGACGCAGTCGTGCACGCCCCAGCGAGCTTCGCAACCGCGGGATCTTCGTCGCACCCGAAGAGTTGGGGGTCGCGTGATCGAGGCTGACGGCCCGCTGCTGGACCGGGACCGCATCCGGGAACTGTTTCGTCGCCTGGGCGAGCGACTGCAACGCCGCGGTGTGGTGGGCGACATTTACGTCATCGGGGGTGCGGCCATGGCGTTAGCCTTCGACGCACGGCGGAGCACCCGCGACATCGACGCCGTTTTTCTGCCGCACGGGATCGTGTTGGAAGAGGCCTGGGCACTGGCCGCCGAGCTTGGCCTGCCGCGGTGGTGGCTCAACGAGTAGGCCAGCGCTTATGTCGCACCCGGCGGCGACCCACACGCGCCGCTGAGTTATGACCACCCCGGGCTGCGCGTGAGCATCGCGTCGCCGGAGCATCTGCTCGCCATGAAGACCCTCGCCGCCCGGCGCCGGGATACCGAAGATCTCCGGCTCCTGGTGGACCTGCTTGGCCTGACGAGCCCCGAACAGGTGCTCGAGGTTTGCGCCCGAGTGTTTCCTGATGAGCCGCTGCCCGAGCGGGCTCATCTCGTCCTGGCCGACCTGTTCGATGACGTGGACGCCAATAATTCGAACCATGGGTGACGGTCGACAGCGGATCGTGGTTGGCTCCGTCCGGAGCATACTTTCCGTGGTGAAGGGGCAGGTCATACCAGTTGGCACTGTCCGTCGCCTTCGCTCTTGGTCCGGCCAAGTGACCGATTACTGTTCGACGCCCCCCGACCTGACCTACGTCGACGGCGTGCTCCTGGCCGAGCTCTGGGATGAACTCGTTCTGCCGCGTGCGGTGCGGGCGGCCTGGGCACCGATCGTCGGGCAGGCGATGGCGGCAGCGGCATGACGCCATAGCCCTCCACCAGTTTCTCTCCGTTTCAGATCACAGTTGCCCAGGTGTTCTTTTCCCTACCCGAACGCGATGAGTTCCTGCTTGCCGGCGGATCTGGCCTCGCCGCTCTGCACCTCATCTCGCGGTCCACCCCTGAGCCGCGCGGCCGAGATCGATTTGGGCTTCGACCCGGCTGTCCTCGCTCAGATGCTGGGGTCGCTGAGCCGGTTTCGTGACGACGAAGTTCCAGTCGAACCAGCTGACACAGATGCCCTCCGGTGCTTCTTCAGCCGTTGGCGGAAGGAGCTGGATCCCGAGTCGTGAGCAACTACCGGCGACACCGGGCCACCGTGGCATTTCCGTTCTCACGTCGTCACGCCTGTCCCAGTCCGAGCGCGGCCCGCAGCCGGCGCGCGCTCATGTCGGTGGGGCCGTCGGCGTCGCCGAACGAGGCCAGCAGCCGTACGAGGTCGTCCCGCCGGGTCGGGTCGTCGGCCGCCTGCCGCGGGGTCAGCCCACTCAGGGCCGGGACGGGTAGATCGAGCCACTCCTGCTCGTAGTTCTGCATGTACGCAGCCAGGGCTTCCTGGACCTCCGGAGGGGGGCTTTGTGGCTTGACGAACGGTGACTCGTTTGGCGGACGCTGGCTGGAGAGTCGCCGGGCCACCTGGGTGTCGGCAACCGGTTGGCGGGACTCCGTACGCACCACCGCCGCCGGGTCGATCTCGCGGATGGTGTGCAACACGCGATCGATCCGTCGGTCGCTGATCGCCTCGACCGTCAGTTCGCTACCGCTCAACCGCAGGGTGGCGCCGATCCGCTCCCCTCCCGCAGCCGCCCCGGTGTCGTGCCAGCTGGTCTGGTCGCTGCTCTCCGCCCGCCCGAAGAGCAGATCGAGCTCGGTCGCGAGAGCCCGGGGGTCACTCACCTCGAGGACCGCCTCGGCGACGACGAACGGATCGCCCTCGCCCGTCACCAGGGTCGGCGGGGCATAGCGCCGACTCAGGAAGGCCATCAGCACATCCGGATCAGGCTCGGTGTCGAGCAGGTCGAGTAACGCATCACGAGCATGGAGGGCAACCGGCTCGATACCGCCGAAGATCTGCCAGGTCTCCCCGGCCGGGACGATTCGAGCACAGATCAGCTGGCCGGCGCGCAGGATCCCGCTCGCGGTCCGTTCGCGGACCTCGTGCACCTCTCCGGTGCGCAGGTCGCGAACGGTCAGACCGACGCCGCGACGGACTGCCGTGACGTCGAAGACCGAGCGTCGGACCTGCAGCCACTGCTCGGCCAGCTGGGCCTCGTCGTCGGGCAGCAGGAAGCCCCGCTGCTTGACGAACTCAGCGAACACACCACCTTCGAACAGCACGACGTCGCCCACCGCCGGATCGCGTATGGCGGCCTCGATGGCCGTTGCACCCTCCTCGTACGCCGCCCGCTCGTCCACGACGAGGCGGAGGATCGGATACCACGCGCCGCTGCTCAGGAACCGGCCCGCTTTCTGGTAGAGCCAGGCTGCACGCTCCTCCAACGGCGGGACGGTCGGACGATGCAGGTGACACTGCTTGAACTTGCGTCCCGACCCGCACCAGCAGGGCTCGTTACGTCCCACGGTCGGACCCGGCACCGGCCGGAAGGCCTGCAGCAGCTCGGTCAGGTCGGGGTCCTCGTACGGGTCGGCGCGGGCCAGCAGGGCCAGGCTGCGGGAGGAGTCGCCGCGATCGCTGGCGTAGACGGCGAGATCGAGCAGGGTCAAGGGCCAGGTCGGATCGAGCCGCTCGGCCGCCAGCAGGGTGTCCTCCGCCTCGCTGACCCGACCGAGACGCTCGTACGCCATGGCTCGCAACCAGCGCAGCGCCGGGCGGGTCGCGTGGCGGGCCCGCTCCTCCATGAGCTGGACCATCAGGGCCAGGGCCTCATCACTGGGCGGGTTGTCCCAGGACTGAGTCTCGATGAGGAAGGCCTCAGCGACCTCGGGTGCGGCCAGGTGGTGGTGCACCATCGACCCCACACTGCGACCGGGATCTGGGGTAGTGCTCGGGTCAACCCGGGCGAGTGCCGACGCAATCTCGTCACGGTCCAGCCCGCCGCCTGACGCCTGCGCCCGGTGGGCACCCTCGAACAGGTCGAGAACGACGCGGTGCAGCGTGACCAAGGCGGCGACCGTCAACGCCTGGTCGTGCGTGAGGTCCCGGTCAGGGACCGGGCTCGAACGTCGGCCCAGTACGCTGCGAGGTCAAAGCCCGCCGATGCGACCCAGTCGCCATGTCCCGCGAGTCCGGCGTCCTCGAGCAGCTCACCGAACGGCGGGTGGGGCCTGCGGAAGGCGTCTTCCAGATCAGCGCAGAGCGTCAACACCGCCGTCTCGAGCTCGAGCGGTACGCCGGTGCTGGCGATCTCGATCAGGCGCGACCGGGTGGCGTCGGAATGCGTCTCGACCTCGTTGACCCGAGCCAACTCGATGCCGCCAGCGGCGACCGTGATGCTGATGAGGTCACCCGGGTGCAGGTTCAAAGAGGAGAGCGTGCTCGGCGGCAACACGATGGAACCGAGATCCGCGATCGCTTCGGTGCGGACGATGTCGAGCTCAGGAAGATCCTCCGACACCAGCCCGTACGCCACGGTCACCTCGGCGCCGTCCGCCAGCTGCAGCAGGCCGGCGTCCTCGAGGCCGGCAATCGCAGCAAGGTCCGGGCTGAGGTCCAGCAGGTCGTGGTGGATCTCCGGACCCGTGAGACGACGGGTGAAGATCCGGCCGCTCAGCAGCGCAGGGAGGTGGGCCCAGCGAGAATCCAGACGTGTGAAGGGCGCCCCGAACGACTCGTACATGACGTCCAGCACGGAGGACTCGGGTTCGCGTCCGAGGTCGAAGTCGGATTCGCTGAGAGCGTCGACCAACTCGGCGACGGTGAGGGCGCCACGATCGAGGAGCAACGTCTCGATCGCGGCGTGCAGGTCAGGGTCTTGCGGTGCCTCACTCATCCCGGCGACTTTATCGCGCACCCCCCGGCTCGATCGGAGGACTGGGGCGGGTTCAGCGAGGGCCGACCTCGATTGGCCCAGCGGGACTGCGATGGAGAAGGTTTTCGTGACGACATGAGGGCACCAACCGAGCTGCTTGGCTCATTCGTTGCCGTTCTCAGCGTTCACGATGGGAGCCGCCAGTACGCTCGCGGATCGCGTTGAGACTTACCTACCCACTCGACCAGGTGAGCTTCCTGAAGACTTCGCATGTAGCGCAACACGGTCGGACGGGTGACATCGAGCAGTTCGGATAGCTCGCCGGTGCTGAGGCGCTCACCCTCGCGCAGTGCCTGGACGATGGTTCGGGTGACATCAGGGAGCTGGGCATCGAGTTCCCGGTGTACTGGGTCGCCAGAAAGGGTTAGCCGGACGCTGCCTGAACTTTGTTGGTAGAAGGGATCGACGAGTCCCGCCGAACGCATCTCCTCGAACATGCGACGGATACCCTCACCCAGCTCCTGGCCGATCTGCAGGTCGGCGCACACCCGAGCGATACGGGGATTGCGCGCGAAACGGGTCATGCGTTCTGGGTGTTCGAAGTCGACGAGACCTGGGAAGCGACCAGGGCTTTCGATCTCGATCCGGTCGTCGAAGACATCAACGTGAATGTGGTCTCCGGCATTGCTGTACGAACGATGGACCGCTGCATTGACAATGCCCTCGAGCCAGGCATCCTGGGGCACCAGCGCAATGTCGTCGAACGTGCCCCCGCGACTCAGTGCGCGGCGGGTTGGCTGCCACTCCGCAATCTGCACCCGCGCGCGCTCGAGAACAACCGGTATCGGGCCTTCGATCCGGAAGTCACTCACGAGATTCTGTCGGGATCCCGAGCCCCGCTGTGACCCGCGGAACCGAGACACCCGAATATGAGCGTTCGGAAACGTCCGCTGGGGTTCTTTGGCGAAGAGCAGGGAGCCGGCCACGGTGAGCCGGCCATCGACGGATAGTCCGCGCGCCACGAGTACTCGTTGGCCGTCGTTCGCGCCCAAGCGGCGCGCGTAGGCATCAAGCAACTCCTCGTCGACGGCGGCTGCTACGACGTTGGTGAGTTCAGACTCGTAGGCCGCCTGGCCTTTGTCGAAGAGCAACTCGCGACGCTGGAGGAAGGTGAGCTTGCGGGTCTCGTCACCCACTCGGAGAAAGACCTCGTCGCGACTCGTTGCGTGCACGACGTTGCTGGGCGGCACGTCGATAACGAGCAGGTCGTCCGGAGAGCCGTCACTGCGAACACATGCGTACAGGTCGGGCCTCATGGGCACCGTCGGCTGGGTGAAATCTATGGCCGCCTGCATCAGTTCGTTCCGCCGCCGCAGGTCCAGACGTGTCCCTTCGACCAGGCCGTTGCTCAGACCCACGACGATCGTGCCGCCGTCGGCGTTGGCGAAGCCAACCAGCGCTTCG
>JAABUN010005873.1_pt1 | contig 14716 bp, 14 predicted proteins | sample 5559311 | NCBI WGS metagenome assembly JAABUN01 (sample SAMN10711877, study PRJNA513370) | rock metagenome | isolation source: Antarctica rocks | place: Antarctica: Victoria Land, Siegfried Peak sud | reverse complement strand
GGCCGCCAAGGGGGACCAGCCATGCCGGGCCGCCTGCCCCGGCTGACCCGGCGCGCCGAATTCCTCCGGGCAGCCGCCAAGGGCCGCAAGGCCGCCCGTCCGGGGCTGGTGCTGCAGGCGCTGCCGCAGCCCGGCGGCGGTCTGCGCCTGGGCTTCACCGCAACCAAGAAGATCGGCGGCGCGGTGGTGCGGAACCGCGCCAAGCGCCGGTTGCGCGAGGCCGCCCGGCTGACCCTCGCTGCCACCCCGCCGCCGCCGGGGGTGGACGGCCTTGGCTGGGACCTCGTGCTGATCGCCCGCGACGCCACCGCGAAACGGCCATTCCTGCAACTGCTCGGCGACCTGCGCGGCGCGCTGCGGCAGACCGGGGTGATGCCGGCTACCGTGTCGCCTGGAACCGTGGCCGGACCCGTGGCATGAGCGCCGCGAGCCGGGTCCTTCAGGGTGCCGTCCTGGCCTACCAGTGGATTCTGCGGCCGGTGCTCGGCGCCAACTGCCGCTTCCAGCCATCCTGCAGCCACTACGCGCTGGAGGCCATCGGCCGGCATGGCGCGCTGCGGGGCGCCGGGTTGGCTGGCCGCCGCGTCCTGCGCTGCAACCCTTGGCATCCGGGTGGCTACGACCCGGTTCCGCCCGCAAAATCGCTACCGGAATTCCTCCCCCAGGCCGCGGCCGGCCGGGGGAGCCAGAAAGGCTGACCCCGTTCCATGGACCAGAAGCGACTGCTCGCGGCGATCGCCATCTCGATCGGCATCCTGATGCTGTTCGACCTGTACAGCCGACCGGCCAAGGAGGCGCAGCAGCGCCAGCAGCAGCAGGCCGCGCAGGTGCAGCAGGCGCCGCCCGCACCCGGCCCGGCCGGGCCGCTGCGGACGCCGACCGACGCCTCGCCGGCCGCCGGCGCGCCGCGCGAGCCGGGGGCGCGGCTGCCGGTGCAGGGGCCGCGGGTGCAGGGCACGCTGTCGCTGCGCGGCGCCCGGCTGGACGACATCGTGTTGCGCGGCTACCGCGAGACGGTCGAACCCACCTCGCCGCTGGTGCGGCTGTTCGCGCCGCGCGAGGGCGCCGCGCCCTACTACGCGCAGTGGGGCTGGACCGCCGCCGACGATCGCACCCCGGTGCCCGGCAACGACACCGACTGGCAGGCCGAGGGGACCACGCTGGCGCCGGCCACGCCAGTGACGCTGCGCTGGGACAACGGCCAGGGCCAGGTGTTCGAGATCGCTCTGGCGCTCGACGAGAACTACATGCTGACGGTGGACCAGCGGGTCCGCAACGCCGGGGCCGAGCCGGTGCAGGTGTTGCCCTGGGCGCGCATCCGGCGTGAGAGCACGCCGCCGGTGCAGGGCTTCTACATCCTGCACGAGGGCTTCATCGGCGTACTCGATGCGCGGCTGCGGGAATGGACGTACTCGGCCGCCAAGGACGAGGCCGCCAAGCGCGCCGGCGTGGCGTTCGAGCAGGAGGGTCCCGGTGGCTGGGCCGGCTTCACCAACAAGTACTGGCTGGCCACCCTGGCCCCGGTGGACCAGGCGGCCCGCTTCCGCGCCACCTTCCGCGCCGTGCCCGAGGCCGGCCCGCGTGGGCCGGAAGACCGCTGGCAGGTGGATTTCGCGCCGCCGGCCCCGGTGACGGTTGCTCCGGGCGCCACCGGCGGCGGCCAGGCGCTGCGGCTGTTCGCCGGCGCCAAGGAGGTGCACCTGCTGGACGCCTACCGCGACCGGCTCGGCATCACGGACTTTGACAAGGCAATCGACTTCGGTTGGTTCTACTTCCTGACCAAGCCGTTCTTCTATGCGCTGGACTGGCTGTTCAAGCTGTTCGGCAATTTCGGCGTGGCGATCCTGGTGTTCACGGTGGCGCTGAAGGCGGCGTTCTTCCCGTTGGCCAACAAGGCCTACACGTCGATGAGCCGGATGAAGGTTCTCGGCCCCAAGATGGCCGAGATCAAGGAGCGCCATAAGGACGACCCTGCCAAGGCGCAGCAGGAAATGATGGCGCTGTACAAGACCGAGAAGATCAACCCGGCCTCCGGCTGCCTGCCGATATTGATCCAGATTCCGGTGTTCTTCGCGTTGTACAAGGTGCTGTTCGTCACCATCGAGATGCGGCATGCGCCGTTCTTCGGCTGGATCAGGGACCTGTCGGCGCCCGACCCGACCAACCTGTTCAACCTGTTCGGCCTGATCCCCATCGACCCGACGCAGTGGTCCAGCTACCTGCACATGCCGGCCTGGGCGCTGTTCATGGGCGTGACCATGTACTTGCAGCAAAGACTCAATCCGCAGCCGCCCGACCCCATACAAGCAAAAATATTTCAATGGATGCCGATCATCTTCACCTTCATGCTGGCCAGCTTCCCGGCCGGGCTGGTGATCTACTGGAGCTGGAACAACCTGCTCTCGATCGCCCAGCAATGGACCATCATGCGGCGGGACCGCTTGGCGAAGGTGGCGCCCGCGGGGGCCGTCGCCCTGGTGCCCGCGGCGAAGCCGAAGAAGGGGTGAGCACCCTGCCGGAAGGCGGCCTGCCAGGGGGGGGCCTGTCGGAGGCCCGCGACGAGGCCGAGCGGGCGGTGCTGCTGGAGGCCGGGCGGCTGCTGTTCACGCGGCCCTGCACCTTCTTCTACGCCTCGCAGAAGATCGATCAATTGCCGCCGGCGGAGGGGCCGGAGGTGGCATTCTGCGGCCGCTCCAACGTCGGCAAGTCCAGCCTGGTCAACGCGCTGTGCGGGCAGAACGCGCTGGCCCGGGTTTCCCACACGCCGGGGCGGACCCGGCAGTTGAACTTCTTCGACCTCGGCGAGGGGCGGCTGACCCTGGTGGACATGCCGGGCTACGGCTACGCGCAGGCTTCCAAGAGCGTGAAGGCCGACTGGCAGGGGCTGATGTTCGACTACCTGCGCGGCCGGCCGACCTTGCGCCGGGTGATCCTGCTGCTGGATGCGCGGATCGAGACCAAGGCCGCCGACCGGGCGGCGATGGAATTGCTGGGGGAAGCCGCGGTCGGCTTCCAGATCGTGCTGACCAAGACCGACGACGCCAAGCCCTGGTGGCTGGCGCAGCGCCGGGCCGAGGCCGAGGCGTTGGCCCGCGGCCACACGGCGGGGCACCCGCTGGTGCTGGCGACCAGCAGCCGGACCGGCGAGGGAATGCCGGAATTGCGCGCCGAGATCGCCTCGCTGGCGCTGCCGGAGCGCACGCCTTGATCCTGGCGGGCGCCCTCGCCCACCAACCCGCAGCACCCGCCGGAGCCGACCGCCGATGACCGAATCCATGCCCGACGGGCTGGCCCGCGACCAGATGGCGATCCTGGCCGGCGCGCTGCCCTACCTGAAGCGCTACGACGACCAGATCGTGGTGGTGAAATACGGCGGCCACGCGATGGGCGAGGAGGAAACCGCGCTGCGCTTCGGCCGCGACATCGCGCTGCTGGAGCAGGTTGGCGTAAACCCCGTGGTGGTGCATGGCGGCGGGCCGCAGATCAATGCCATGCTGAAGCGGCTGGGGGTGAAGTCCACCTTCGTGCACGGCCTGCGCGTCACCAATGCCGAGATGCTCGACGTGGTTGAGATGGTGCTCGCCGGCCCGGTCAACAAGCAGGTGGCCGAGAGCATCACCCGGGCCGGCGCGCTGGCGGTCGGCATCTCGGGCAAGGATGGCGGGCTGATCCGCGCCCGCAAGCTGTCGCGCACGGTGCGCGACCCGGACAGCCATATCGAGCAGGTGCTGGACCTCGGCTTCGTCGGCGAGCCGGAGTTCGTCGACACCCGCGTGCTGAAGCTGCTCATCGGCGCCGACATCATCCCCGTGGTGGCGCCGGTGGGGGTCGGCGCGGACGGCCAGACCTACAACATCAACGCCGACACGGTGGCCGGCGCGATCGCCGGGTCGCTCGGGGCCGAGCGGCTGCTGATGCTGACCGACGTGCGCGGCGTGCAGGACAGCGAAGGGAAATTCTGCCCGGAGATGACGGTGGCCGAGGTGCGGGCGGGCATCGCCGCCGGCTGGATTTCCGGCGGCATGATCCCGAAGGTCGAGACCTGCATCCACGCCGTCGAACAGGGGGTGAAGGGCGCGGTGATCCTGGACGGCCGGGTGCCGCACGCGGTGCTGCGGGAGCTGTTCACCGGCGGCGGCGCGGGGACGCTCATCAAGCCCTGAACGGGGTGGCGGCGGCCGGCTGCGGGGTGCGACACTCGAGGCGCTGAAGTCGCCGCGACTCGGGGGATGACGCGTGCCGGACTGGCTGTTGCCGCTGCTGGTGCCCGTGGCGGCCGGCCTCGCCGGCGCGATGCTGGCCGCCTCGGTGCTGCTGGCGCTGCGGCCTCGCGAAGCCGGCGGCACCGCGCTGCTCGCCGCACGGCTCGAGGTGCTGGCCGATGCCACCGCGGGCCGCATGGACGCCATGGCGCAGCGGCTCGACGGCGCCGTGGCGGCGCAGAACGAGCGGCTGTCGCGGACCCTCGCCGACGGCGCAGAACGCACCCAGGACAGCGCGCGGCGCATTCACGAACGGCTGGCGGTGATCGACGCGGCGCGCGCCAACATCGAGGCGTTGGGCGGCCAGGTGACCAGCCTCGCCGCCATCCTCGGCAACAAGCAGGCGCGCGGCGCCTTCGGCGAGGTGCAGTTGCGCGACATGCTGGCGGACCGGCTGCCGGCGGCGTCCTGGGCCTGGCAGCACACGCTGGCCAACGGCACCCGCTGCGACGCGCTGATCCGGCTGCCGTTCCCGCCAGGACCCATCGCCATCGACAGCAAGTTCCCGCTGGAGGGCTGGCGGGCGCTGCGTGAGGCGCCCGACCCGGCCGCCCGCACCGTCGCGCTGCGCCGCTTCGGCGCCGATATCCGCAAGCACGTGGACGATGTCGCCACCAAGTACATCCGCCCCGGCGAGACCGCCGAGGGTGCGTTGATCTTCTTGCCGTCGGAGTCGCTGCACGCCGACCTGCACGATTCGCATGGCGGGCTGGTGGCCGAGGCGGCGCGGCGCGGCGTGCATCTGGTGTCGCCCGGCACGATGTGGGCGGTGCTGGGCTCGATGCGGGCGCTGATGCGCGACGTGCGGCTGAAGGCCGAGGCGCAGACCCTGCGGCTGGAGGTGGTGCGGCTGGTGGAGGAAACCACGCGCCTGGATCGCCGCGTCGGCAGCCTGAAGCGGCACTTCGCCGAGGCGCAATCGGACCTCCAGCAGATCGAGGTCACGACGCAGAAGATCGCCACCGCCGGCGCGCGGATCGAGGCGGTGGAGATGGACGCGCCGGCAGTGGTGCGGGCGGCCGAGTGAAGGTTTTCCGTTGTTGCTTCGTGTCAGAAAAGAATGGGGGTTTGGGGGAAACTCCTTTCCCCCAACCTTGCTGCGCATGAGCTGGCTGCAACTCCAATCCCTGCTGGGCCTGCCGCTGCTGTGCCTGCTCGCCTGGCTGGCCGGCGGCTGCCGCCACGGCGTCCGCCCCCGCGTGGTGCTGGCCGGCCTGCTCGGACAATTGCTCATCGCCGCCGCGCTGCTGCACATCCCGCCGCTGCGGGCCGGCTTCGCGCTGGTCGGCCGCGCCGTCGATGCGCTGGCCCGCGCCACCCAGTCCGGCATCGCACTGATCTTCGGCTACCTCGGCGGCGGCGCCCTGCCGTTCACCGAAACCATCCCCGGCGGCAGCTTCATCCTGTTCTTCCAGGCGTTGCCGCTGGTGCTGGTGGTCGGCGCGCTCTCGGCCGTGCTGTACTACTGGCGCGTGCTGCCCTTGGTCGTCGATGTCCTGGCACGCGGCCTGCGTGGGCTGTTCGGGTTGTCGGGCGCGTGCAACCTCTCGGTCGCCGCCAACGTGTTCGTCGGCATGGTGGAGGCGCCGTTGCTGATCCGCCCCTGGCTCGGCACGCTGACGCGGTCCGAGCTGTTCGTGGTGATGGTCGCCGGCCTTGCCACCATCAGCGGCAACATGCTGGTGGTCTACGCGACGATGATCGCGCCGGTGGTGCCGGACGCGGCTGGGCAGTTGCTGGCCGCCAGCCTGATCGCCGCGCCGGCGGCGATCCTGTACGGGCTGCTGATGCTGCCCGAGGGATCAGCACCGGCCGCCATGGTGGCGGAGGCGCCGCCGCCGGTGCTCTACGGCGGCACCATGGACGCGGTGGTGCGCGGCACCGCGGACGGGTTGCAATTGCTGCTCGGCATCATGGCCTCGCTGATCGTCTTCGTGGCGCTGGTGGCGCTGGCAAACGCGGTGCTGGAACCGCTGACCGGTCTGACTTTGCAGCGCATCGCCGGCGTGGCGTACTGGCCGCTCGCCTGGACCATGGGCATCCCGGCCGAGGAGGCGGCCACGGTCGCCCGCAGCCTCGGCGTGAAGGTCGTCATCAACGAGTTCGTCAGCTACCTGGAGCTTGCCGCGTCGGGCGGCGCCGGGCTGTCCGGACGGTCGCGCATCATCCTGACCTACGCGCTGTGCGGCTTCACCAATTTCGGCTCGGTCGGGATCATGGTGACCGGCATGGCGGCGATGTGCCCGGAGCGGCGGGCGGAGATCGTGGCGCTCGGCCTGCCGAGCCTGGTGGCGGCGAGCATCGCCTGCTGCATGGCCGGCGCCACGGTGGGCGTGCTGACCGGACCGTAATGCGCGCCCACTCGCCAAGGCGCGCGCGCACGGCCATGCTGCCGGCCGGAGGTGTTCCCGATGTCGCATGTCGTCCATCGCAGCCTACGGGCCGACCCGCCGATCGCCGTGCGCGGCGAGGGCATCTACCTGTACGCCGCCGACAGCCGCGAGATCATCGACGGCTCCGGCGGCGCCGCGGTCGCCTGCCTGGGGCATGGCCACCCGAAGGTCATCGCCGCCATCAAGGCGCAGCTCGACACGCTGTGCTACGCCCACACCGCGCTGTTCTCCTGCGAGAGCGCCGAGGCGCTGGCGGACACGCTGGTCGACCACGCGCCGGGCGGCCTGACGCACGCCTATTTCTGTTCCTCCGGCAGCGAGGGCAACGAGGCGGCGCTGAAGCTGGCGCGGCAGTTCTTCCTGGAGGCAGGCCAGCCGCAACGGACGAAGTTCATCGCCCGCCGGCAGAGCTACCACGGCAACACGCTGGGCGCGCTGGCGGCCGGCGGCAACGCGATGCGCCGGGCGCCCTATGCGCCGATCCTGTCGGACGCCTTCAGCCACGTCGCGCCCTGCTACGCCTACCGCGACCGCCGCGACGCCGAGACCGACGCGCAGTACGTGGCGCGGCTGGCGGCCGAGCTGGAAGCCGAATTCCAGCGTCTCGGACCCGATACCGTCATCGCCTTCCTGGCCGAGACCGTGGTCGGCGCCACGCTCGGCTGCGTCGCCGCGCTGCCCGGCTACTTCCCGGCGATGCGCGCGGTGTGCGACCGGCACGGCGCGCTGCTGATCCTGGACGAGGTGATGAGCGGCATGGGCCGCTGCGGCACCCTGCACGCGTGGGAGCAGGAGGGCGTTTCGCCGGATATCCAGGTGGTCGCCAAGGGCCTCGGCGGCGGCTACCAGCCGATCGGCGGCATCCTGGTGCATGGCCGGGTCATCGCCGGGCTGGCGGCCGGCAGCGGCGCCTTCGCGCACGGCCACACCTACCAGGCGCATCCGGTGGCCTGCGCGGCGGCGCTGGCGGTGCAGCAGGTGATCGCCGAAGAAGGGCTGCTCGACAACGTGCGGGCCATGGGCGGGCGGCTGGAAGCGGCGCTGACGGAACGCCTCGGCAACCATCGCAACATCGGCGACATCCGTGGCCGCGGCCTGTTCCACGCGGTGGAATTCGTGACGGACCGTGCCACCAAGGCGCCGTTCGACCCGGCGCTGAAGCTGCACGAGCGGGTCAAGCGGGAAGCCTTCGCGCGCGGCCTGGCCTGCTACCCGATGGGCGGCACCATCGACGGCACCCACGGCGACCATGCCATCCTGGCGCCGCCCTACACCGTGACGGCGGCGCAGGTCGATGCCATCGTGGAGCGCTTCGGCGATGCGGTCGATGCCGCGCTCGCCGGCGTGAATGCCTGAACGGGGGAAACGACGCATGAAAGCCTGGCTTCTGGGCGCGGCCTTCGCCGTCGCCTGCATCGGCGGCGCCGCGGCGCAGCAGACCCTGGCCGCGGTGAAGCAGCGCGGCCAATTGGTGTGCGGCGTCAGCCAGGGCTTCGCGGGTTTCTCAGTGCCCGACAGCCGCGGCGAGTACCGCGGCCTCGACGTCGACTACTGCCGCGCCGTCGCCGCCGCGGTGCTGGGCGACGCGGCCAAGGTCCGCTTCGTGCCGCTGACCGCGCAGGCCCGCTTCACCGCGCTGCAGACCGGCGAGATCGACGTGCTGTTCCGCAACAGCACGCAGACCTTCCTGCGCGACGCCTCGCTCGGCCTGAACCAGGGTCCCGTCAATTTCTACGACGGCCAGGGCTTCGCGGTCCGCCGCGACGCCAACGTGACCAAGGTGCAGGAGCTGGACGGCGCGACCATTTGCGTGGCCCAGGGCACCACCCATGAACTCAACATCGGCGACGTGTTCCGTGGCCGCGGCATCAAGTTCAGCCCGGTCGTCTTCGAGCGCATCGACACGATGTACGAAGCCTTCTTCAGCGGCCGTTGCGACGCGATGACGCAGGACAGCTCGGCGCTGGCCGGCGCGCTGACCGTGGCCCGCGACCCGGCGTCCTACCGGGTGCTGGAGGAGGCCATCAGCAAGGAGCCGCTCGGCCCCTTCACCCGCAACGGCGACGACCAGTGGTCGAACATCGTCGCCTGGGTCCACTACGCGCTGGTCGAGGCCGAGGAACTGGGCGTCACCGCCGCCAATGCCGAGGAGCAGTCGCGCGGCCAGAACCCGACCGCGCAGCGGCTGCTCGGCACCGGGGGCGAGTTCGGTCAGCGGCTCGGCCTCGACAACCGCTGGAGCTTCAACGCCATCCGCGCGGTCGGCAATTACGCCGAGGTGTTCGAGCGCAACCTCGGCCAGGGCAGCCCGCTGAAACTGCGCCGCGGCCTCAACGGATTGTGGAACCAGGGTGGCCTGATGTACGCGATCCCGTTCCGTTAGGGGACCGGGCGAGGCCTGCCGCCCCGGACCCGACGCCGCGCCGACACCCCTTCCCTGGCGCCCCTTCCCTAGCGCCCGGACGCACGCCATTGTCGGGCGGTCGAGCAGCACCGGGGCACATTGATGCGAGCCATATTCGTCATGGTGAAATGCGAGATGGGGCAGGCCTACCGCGTGGCCCGCGAGATGGCGGACGCCATCGAACAGATGTCGGAAATGCACTCCACCTCGGGCCAGTACGACCTGATGGGGAAATTCTATCTGGAGCCGGGCCAGGATATCGGCCTGTTCGTGGTGGAAAAGCTGCAAACCGTGCCCGGCGTTAAGGATACCTACACCCTGCAGACGTTCAATGCCTTCTCCGGCGGCCGGAAGTAGCGCCGCGAACCCGCCATGCCCGCGGCGCGCCCCGGCGGCGCCGCAAGCCAGGTCCATGGCGGCCACCGAGGAGGCCCGCCGCCATGTTCCGCTGCCTGACCATGATCGCCTTGTCTGTCGCACTGGCGCTCGGGGCCTGCCAGAATCCGGACGGCTCCACCGATTGGGGCGGCACGCTGCTGGCCGGCGCCGGCATCGGCGCCGTGGCGGCGCTGCTGGCGGTTGCGGCCGCGGGATGACGGCAAGCCGCGCCACCAGGGGCGGCGGCGGCAATCCGGCTACGGCTACGGTGGCCAGGCGCCCGGTGGCCATCGCGGCGGCGGCTGGTGACCGGGGTGGGCGGCGGCGGCCCATGGGGGGCGGTCAGGCGAAGCCGAGGAAGCCGTCCATCCCGCTGATCGGCGGCGCCGCCCGCAGGGCCGCCAGGTCGGGCACCGGCCGGCACAGCGCGGGGGCGGCGGCGAGGGCCTCTTCCAGCGCCGCCGCCACCGCCAGCACGAAGGCGTCGCCGCCGCGTGGGCCGACCACCTGCAGGCCGAACGGCATCCCCGCCGCGTCCAGCCCCAGCGGCAGGCAGACCGCGGGGTGGCCGGTCAACGTGACGTAGTAGGCCAGCGCCAGCCAGTGGAAGTAGGTGCGGGTGGGCTGGCCGTTGATTTCCGCCGGATACAACTCCCGCCAGGGACGCGGGCTGATGGTGATGGCGGGGGTGATCAGCACGTCGTGCTTGGCGAAGAAGGCCTGGAAACCACGGTAGATGCGGGTCTGGGCGGCCAGCGCGCCGGCGTGGTCGGCCAGGCTGTAGCGCAGCCCCTCGGCGACGTTGGCGTGGAGGTTGGGACCGCAATCCTGCGGCCGGGTGCGTAGCCTCTCCGCATGGCTGGTCAGCACGCCGGCGGCCCGCAACACCTCGAACGCCGTGTCGCCGCCGCTGACGTCGGGGTGGGCGGGAACCGCCTCGCGGACCAGCGGCGCAATCGCGGCGACTCGGGCGGCGAAGGCGTCGCGCACCAGGCGTTCGGTGGGCGCCAGGCCGAAATCCTCGGTGTGGGCGATGCGGAGCGTGGCCAGGTCGAGGCGCCGCGGCGGATGGAACAGGGCTGCCTCGCCGCGCACCGGGCGGGCGTGGAGCGTGTAGGCCAAGGGGTCGCGGGCGTCGTCGGACGCCATCGCCGCCAGCATCAGGCAGGCATCCGGTACGGTCCGCGCCATCGGCCCCAGCACCGGCAAGGCGGACCAGCCATGCGGGCGCTTCTCGGACGGCACCAGGCCGGGGCTGGGACGGTATCCGACGATGCCGCAGAAGGCCGCCGGGTTGCGCAGCGAGCCGCCGGTGTCGGAGCCCGAGCACAGCGGCGCCATCCCCGTCGCCAGCGCCACCGCCGAGCCGCCGGAGGACCCGGCGCAGGAGCGTTCCGGGTCGAACGGGTTGCCGGTGGCGCCGTGCACCGCGTTTCGGGTGTTGGCGCCGAGCGCCCATTCCGGCGTGTTGGTCTTGCCAAGGATGATGCCGCCGGCCGCCCGGAGGCGCGCCACCATGGCGCAATCGGCGGCGGGGACGTGGTCGGCGAAGATCGGGCTGCCGTAGGTGGTCCGCAGGCCGGCGGTTTCCTCCATGTCCTTGATGCCGACCGGCAGGCCATGCAGCAGGCCGAGCGCGTCGCCCCGCATCACCGCGGCCTCGGCCTGGCGCGCGGTGGCGCGGGCACGGTCGAGGTCGAGGGCGACCATGGCGTTGACCGCCGGGTTCACCGCCTCGATGCGGGCGGCGCAGCTTTCCAGCAATTCCACCGGGGACAGCGCCTTGCGGCCGATCAGCCGGCGGGCGTCGAGGGCGGAGAGGTCGCAGGGTTCGGTCATCGGGCGGTTCCTTCCTGTCGCGGGCGGGGTTCCTGGGGCAGGTCTGCCGTCAGCCACCCTCGAAGCTGATGCCCAGCCGTCTGATGAGGTCCCGTTCGACCGGGATGCGGGCGGCGACCCAGGCCTGAAACTCCTCCCCGGTCATGTAGAGCGTCGGCATGTCGAAGCGGGCAAGCATGGCCTGATGGGCTGGGTCGAACATCGCCTTCCGGAAGCCGTCATGCAGCAGCTTCACCACGGCCGGGTCCATGCCCTTGGGGCCTGCCAGGCCGTAGGGCGCGATGCCGCCGATGTCGTGGCCGAGCTCCCTGATCGTCGGCGCGTCGGGAAAGCGCTTCGCCCGCTCGTTGGCCCAGATCGCCAGGATGCGCATCCGCCCGGCATCCACATGCGGCGCCCAGCCGCTGGAATCGGCGACGGCATCCACCTGGCCGGAGAGCAGCGCCGTGGTGGTCTCGGCGACGCCGCGATAGGGCACGTGCAGCCACTCGAGGCGCTCGGCCTCCATGAGCTGTGCCATGACCAGGTGGCTGGCGCCGCCGACGCCGGAGGTGCCGACGCTGACGCCGCCGGGATTGGCCCGCATGTGGTCCATCAGCGCCTGCCAGCTTTGCCAGCGCGAATCGCTGCGCACCACCAAGCCAGAGAGGTATCCGGTGATGCCCAGGATGTAGGTGAAGTCGGTGGCCGCGTCCCAGGTGGCGGAGCGGGTCATGAAGGGGTGGCTCAGCACGCCCTGATGGATTTGGCCGATTGTGTAGCCATCCGGCCGCGCCTGGCTCTGCAGGACGGCGGCGCCGAGGGTCCCGCGCGCGCCGGGGCGATTGTCGATCAGCACCGGCTGGCCGAACTCCCGCCCGGCGATCTCGGCGAGCGCCCGCATCTGGCCGTCGGTCGACCCACCGGCGGCCCAGGGCACGATCAGGCGGATCGGCCGGTCGGGGAAGGTGCCGGCGCGGCCGATGGATGGCGCGGCGAGCGTCAGTCCGGCGAGGCCGAGCAGACCGCGCCGGACCGGATTGGCGAACTGGCGCATGGTGGTTTCCCTCCTGCCAGCACTCTCTTCGGCACTGGTCGGAAGGAGAATACGCTGCCGGGCGGCGTTTCGAAAACCGCCACCTGGCGGCAGAACCGAGGCTGCGGATCGGCAGGCGCCGTTCAGTAGCCCAGCGCGCAGCCGTCCTTGCGCGGGTCGCTGCCGCCGATCAGCACGCCGCGCTGGCGGTCGATCAGGATGGCCTGACCGCCGCCATGCGGCTTTTCGACCAGCGCGCATTGGTGGCCGAGGCGGATGAGTTGGTCGACCACGGCGCCGGGGATGCCGCGCTCCACTTCCACCACGCTCTTGCCCGGCGCGGGGAACAGCCGCGGGCAGTCGATCGCCTCCTGCACGTCGAGGCCGAATTCGAAGTGGTTGGTCAGGAACAGCGTCTGGCCCATCGGCTGGAAATGCCCGCCCATGACGCCATAGGGCATGATCGCTTCACCATTCCGCATCACCATGCCGGGGATGATGGTGTGCAGCGGCCGCTTGTCGGGGGCGATGCAGTTCGGGTGGCCCTCCTGGAGGCGGAAGCCGTAGCCACGGTTGTGCAGCATCACGCCGGATTGCTCGGCCAGGATGCCGCTGCCGAAGCTTTCGAACAGCGAGTTGATGAAGGAACAGGCATTGCCCTCGCCGTCCACCACGCAGAGGTAGACGGTGTCCTTGTGGCGCGACCAGTCGCTGGTACCGGCGGGGGGCATTTCGCGCATCGCCTGATCGTCGCGGATCAGCCCGCGCAGCGCGGCGAGGTAGGCCGGGTCGGTCAGCCGGGCCACCGGCACGTCGACCTGCGCCGGGTCGGCGAGGAAGGCGTCGCGGTCGCGGTAGACCAGGCGCGCGGCCTCGATGTGGCGGTGCAGGCGGAGGGCGCCGAGCGGCCCGTCGGCGGGGGTCTCGAAGCCTTCCAGGATCCCCAGCAATTGCAGCACGTGCAGGCCGGAGCCGTTGGGCGGGCACTGGAACACCTCCAGGCCGCGCCAGGGAATGCTGATGGGTTCCACGAACTCGGCACCGCGCAGGCCGCGGGCGAAGTCTTCCTCGGTGTGCAGGCCGCCCAAAGCCCGCAGCGCGGCAACCATGTCGGCGGCGATCCCGCCCTCGTAGAAGGCCGCGGCGCCGTGTTCGGCGATGGCCCGCAGCGTCCGGCCCAGTTCCGGCTGGAGGAATTTGTGGCCGACCGCCGGCGCCCCGCCATCCACCAGGAAGCGGCGGGCGGCGGCCGGGTTGCCGCGCAGCTTGTCGGCCGCCGCGGCCCAGTCGGAGGCGACTCTGGCATGGACCGGCCAGCCCGCCTCGGCGCAGCGGATCGCCGGGCGCAGCAGCTCGCCGAGTTCCTTCCGGCCGTAGGTGCGGTTCAACAATTCCCAGGCCGAGACGGCGCCGGGCACCGTCACCACGTGCGGGCCGTTCGGCAGCAGCGCGTTCACCTGCCGGCCGCGCAGCGCCTCGGGCGTCGAGGCGGCCGGGGCGCGGCCGGAGCCGTTGACGGCGATCACCTTGCTGGTCCCCCCTGGGCCGGTCCCGGCCGGCGCGTACAGGCAGAAGCAGTCGCCGCCGATGCCGGTGGATTGCGGCTCGACCACCCCCAGCACCGCCACCGCGGCGATGGCGGCATCGAGCGCGTTGCCGCCGGCCCGCAGCACGTCGAGCGCGGTGAGGGTGGCGATCGGCATCGAGGTCGCGGCCATGCCGCCGGTGCCAAGGACGGCGCTGCGGCCGGGGCTGTGGAAATCGCGTTTCATGCTGGATCGTCCCAGGTCACTGGCGGCGGTCGCCGGCCGAGGGGCACCGCCCGCTATGGACCGGTTGCCCCGGCGCCGGCTTGCGGCCTCGCCTCGGTCCTGTCGCATGGGCCTGTGCCGCCTGCAACCGGCTCCCCGTTGATTCCCTCAGGGCAATCGCCTGAAGGCCAGTCCATGCCTGCCGCGATACTGCCGAACTGATGGGCGATCGACCGAAGGAATGCCTTGTCAAACTGGCGTCAAAGCTGGGCGGATCGGCTCAATTCCCCTCAAAACGCCTCCCCTCAAAACGGCTCAAATCATCGAGGCAGCCAACGTGGCAAGTGATTGATTATGTGAATTAATACCAGACGCCCTGCACACTGACTGTTTTCCGCATCTGCGATCGTAAGCGCTCCCGGTTTGGCAGGTTGCCAGAACCAGCCATTGCAAAAGACGCTTGATATAACACATGCTTATAACACATGCTTAATGTCTTCGTTCGTGTAGCATCTCTTCATCTTGCTGAACGACGGGGTAGCGGAGAGTAAAATGACCAAGGAGCTAGTTGCAGAACGACGACGGTGCGCGAGTTTGTTCCACACAGTCTGACGGGGTGAGGCGCTTTATACGTCGATCGTGCAAGATGCGCTGGCGAACCCGCACCACACCGC
>JAABUN010005872.1_pt1 | contig 14721 bp, 13 predicted proteins | sample 5559311 | NCBI WGS metagenome assembly JAABUN01 (sample SAMN10711877, study PRJNA513370) | rock metagenome | isolation source: Antarctica rocks | place: Antarctica: Victoria Land, Siegfried Peak sud | reverse complement strand
GACGGACCGAGAGCGAGGACACGGCCGGCACCGCGCTCGAGGCGGGGCCCGTCCGCATGGACGTCGACCGGCACGTCGTCACCGTCGACGGCGAGCAGCTGGCCATGCCGCTCAAGGAGTTCGAGCTGCTCGAGCTCCTGCTGCGCAACGCCGGCCGGGTGCTCACCCGCGGGCAGCTCATCGACCGGGTGTGGGGCTCGGACTACGTCGGCGACACCAAGACGCTCGACGTGCACGTCAAGCGGCTGCGGGCCAAGATCGAGCCCGATCCGGGAGCCCCGCGTCACCTGATGACGGTTCGGGGGCTCGGCTACAAGTTCGAGGTCTGACCCGGCGAGATCGCCACATCTGCTCGGCGGCCGGGCGGGGGCTGGCGCGGGGGCTGGCGTGGAGCCCTCACTCCGGCCGGGATGTGGCGATCCTGCAAGGGGGCCGGGCGCGCGAGATCGCCACATCTGCTCGGCGGGCCGGCGGGCCGGCGGGGGCGGGCCTGCGGGGGTGGGCGCGGGCTCGGGCAGGCGGGCGGACGGTGTCGGGCGGGCTACGGGTTCGACGCCTGAGCCGCCGGGTCAGCCGGGTGCGGCGGGATGCCGCCGGCGCGCTGCACGCACAGCCCGGCGAGCTCCGCGTACGCCTGCTCTCCCAGCAGCGCGATGAGCTCCGGCGCGTACGACAGGTAGAGCGGCTCGGCGCCGACGTGGGCGGCCGGTGACGACGTGCACCACCAGTGGAGGTCGGCGCCCCCCGGTCCCCAGCCCCGGCGGTCGAACTCGCCGATCGAGGTGACGAGCACCTGCTCGTCGTCGGAGCGCGCCACCCACTCCTGGGTGCGCCGGACCGGCAGCTGCCAGCAGACGTCGGGCTTGGTCTCGAGCGGGTGCAGGCCGTGGCGCTCGGCGAGGTGGTGCAGCGCGCAGCCGGCACCTCCGGAGAAGCCCGGACGGTTGAGGAAGACGCAGGCGCCGTCGACGGTGCGGGTGCGCCGGGCGGGTTCGCCGTCGAGCTCGTCGACCTCGGTGACGCCGAGCTCGCGGCCGACCTCGGCGTACTGCCAGGCCTTGCGGCGCAGCTTCTTCGCGAAGCCCTCGATGCGGGCCTCGTCCTCCTCGTCGGCGTAGAAGGCGCCGTGGGTGCAGCAGCCGTCCTCGGCCCGGCCCTCGACGACGCCCTCGCAGCCCCGGCCGTAGACGCAGGTCCAGGACGACAGCAGCCACGTCAGGTCCGCCCGGATGAGTCCGTCGGGCTGCTCAGGGTCGGCGAACTCGACCCAGTCGCGGGGGAAGTCGGGCTCGACCTCGCGCACCGTGGGCAGGCCCAGGTCGGTCGACTCGCGGGGCACCTCAGAGCACCCGCACGACGAGCAGCGCGACGTCGTCCTCGAGCCGGCCCTGGGCCAGCTCGTCGAGCAGGTGCTGGCACACGGCGTCAGCCGTCGTGTCGGGAGCGGACGCGACCGCGGCCTGCAGGGCGGCGAGCCCGTCGTCGAGGTCGCGCCCGCGGTGCTCGACGAGCCCGTCGGTGCACAGGACGAGCGTGGAACCCGGCAGCAGGTGCTCCCCGACCTCGGCCCGGGTGGTGCCGAGCGCCGCTCCGACGAGCAGCGACGGCGCGCCGCCGAGCAGCCGGACGCTGCCGTCGGGGCTGCGCAGCACGGGCGGCAGGTGCCCGGCGTTGCACAGCTCGACCCGACCGGGCGCGTCCGCGGTGGGCAGCTGGAGCCGGCCGTAGACGCACGTCGCGAGCTGCGCCATGTCGAGGCCCTGCACCAGCTGGTCGAGCCGGTCGAGGACGACGGCCGGCGAGTCGCCGTGCCAGGCGTAGCTGCGCAGCACCGAGCGCAGCTGCCCCATGGCCGCCGCTGCCGTCATGTCGTGGCCCATCACGTCACCGATGGCGAACCCGACGGTGCCGTCCGGCAGGGGGAACACGTCGTACCAGTCGCCGCCGACCTGCGCGCCGGAGGAGGACGGGAGGTAGCGCGCGGCGGGGTCCAGCCCTGTGACCTGCGGCAGCCGCGGCAGCAGGCTGCGCTGCAGCTGCTCGGCGACCTCGTGCTCGCGCTGGTACAGCAGGGTGTTGTCGATCGCGAGCGCCGCGCGGCGGGCCAGGTCGGCCGCGATGGTCAGGTCGTCCTCGTCGTAGGTGCGTCCGGATCCGTCGGTGATCAGGGTCAGCACGCCGAGGACCGCCCGGCGCGCCCGCAGCGGTACGACGATGGCGTTGCGCGCGCCGATCTCGCGGTAGAGCGCGCGCAGCTCCGGGTCCGGGATGCCGCTGGCCAGGGCCTGCTCGTCGATCTCCACGAGCACCGGCGGGCCGCCCCGCAGGACACCGGCCGTGAACGAGTCGTCGCTGAGCCCGCCGCGCGCCTGGAGCAGCTCGACGCGCCGCAGGACGGCGTCATGGCCGGTGTCGCGGTGCCGGGCCGCCACGCGCTGCGTCCGGCCGTCCGGCGTGCACAGCAGCACCGTGCACCAGTCGGCCACCAGCGGTACGACCAGCCGACTGAGCTGGTCGATCGAGTCGTCGACGTCCAGGGAGGTCGCGAGCGCGGTCGTCGCCTCGGCCAGCATCGCGAGCTGGCGCTGGGCGCGCTCGGCAGCCGCGCGGGCGGTGCGCTCGGCGGACAGGTGCCGGGCGGTCTCCTGCTCGGCGCGCACCCGGGCCGTGACGTCGGACTGGATGCCGACGTGCTGCGTCAGCACGCCGTCCCCGTCGTAGACCGGGGAGACCGAGAGCTCGTTCCAGAAGGTCGTCCCGTCCTTGCGGTAGTTGAGGACGGTGACCGTGCAGTGCGTGCCCTGCCGCAGCGACTCGCCGATCTTGCGCGCCTCGGCCAGGTCGGTCTCCGGCCCCTGCAGCAACCGGCAGTTGCGGCCGGCCACCTCCTCCCAGGTGTAGCCGGTCATCTGCTCGAACGCGGGGTTGACGAAGATCAGCGGATCGTCCGGCAGGCGGGGGTCGGTGAGCGTGAACGAGGTCCCCGCGGCCCGCACCGCACGGTGGGTGGCGTCCTCACCGGCCAGCGGGTCGAGCATGACCAGCACCTGGCGGGCAGGCTCGGCTCCTGGGCCGACCGCGACGCCGGTGATCCGGAAGAGCAGGTCCTGCTCGGTGCTGCTCACCCGGACCGCCTCGTGGACGCGGTCGCCGCGCACGATCCGCGTGACCGGATCGGTGCCGTCGTCGTACGCCGCGGCGTCGGGAGGTCCGAGCCGGGCCGCCTCCAGCCACCGGTCCACGGCTGCGGGCAGCGCGCACTCCGGTGCCAGCTCGCGGCCGGCGCGGTTGGCCGCGGTGACCAGGCCGTCGTCGAGGTCGACCACGAGGACGGCAGCCGGGATCTCTCGCGGCGACCGCGCGGGACGGTCACCGTGCGGTGAAGCGCTCACCGGCGGTGCAGGCCCCCGGCGCGCGCGGGCGATCCGCAAGGGCCCGTCAGGGGCGCCTGGGAAGGGGCGGTCATCGCCGTCCTCCTTCCACCGGGGTGCTCGCCCCTCGGCCGGACGGGGCCTGCGTACTGTACGTCGCCATGCGGCTAGGAGTCCTCGACGTCGGCTCCAACACCGTCCACCTGCTCGTCGTCGACGCCCACCAGGGTGGCCATCCGGACCCGGTGCGGTCCCACAAGGACGAGCTGCGGCTGGCCGAGCTGCTGCGCCCGGACGGGTCCCTCGGCCGCAAGGGCACCGAGGCCCTCGTGCGCGCTGTCACGGCCGCCCGCGAGGCGGCCGAGGAGGAGGGCGTCGAGGACCTGGTCGCCTTCGCCACGTCGGCGGTGCGCGACGCCACCGACTCCGCCGAGGTGCTGGTCGCTGTGCGCGAGCTGGCCGGCGTCGAGCTGCTGGTGCTGCCGGGGGAGGACGAGGCGCGCCTCACCTTCCTGGCCGTCCGCCGGTGGTTCGGCTGGAGCGCCGGCCGGCTCCTGTGCCTCGACATCGGAGGCGGCTCGCTCGAGCTGGCGGTCGGGATGCACGAGGAGCCCGAGGTCGCTCTGTCGCTCCCGCTGGGCGCCGGCCGGCTGACCCGGGACCGGCTGTCGGCGGACCCGCCGTCCCCGAAGCAGGTCGAGGCGGTGCGTCGCTACGCCCGTGACGAGCTGGAGCAGGTGCGGCCGGCGCTGCTCACCGGCGCGAAGCCCGACCGCGGCGTGGCGACCTCGAAGACCTTCCGGTCGCTCGCCCGGCTCGACGGCGCTGCGCCGTACGCCCAGGGACCGCGCGTCCACCGCCGCCTGCGCCGCAGCGGCCTGGAGCGCATCGTGGCCCAGCTCGCGCCCATGACCGCCGCGAAGCGCGCCGAGCTCCCGGGTGTCTCGCCGGGCCGGGCCCACCAGCTCCTCGCCGGGGCCATCGTCGCGTCCGAGGCGCTCGACGTGCTGGGCCTCGACGAGGTGTCGGTGTGCCCGTGGGCACTGCGCGAGGGGGTCATCCTGCGCCGGCTGGACTGGCTGGCCGGCAGCTAGCCGTACCGGGCCTAACCTGGACCGACCATGACGACTCCCCGCGAGCACCACGTCCCGGTGCAGGAGCCTGCGGCGAAGGTCGCGCTCTCGACGGCGAGCGTCTACCCGGAGTCGACGGCCGGCGCCTTCGAGCTGGCGGCCCGGCTCGGCTACGACGGTGTCGAGGTCATGGTCTGGACCGACCCGGTGAGCCAGGACGTCACCGCCCTGCGGCGGCTGTCGGACTACCACGAGGTGCCGATCCTGGCGGTCCACGCGCCGTGCCTCGTGATCACCCAGCGGGTCTGGGGCACCGACCCCTGGGTCAAGCTGGTGCGCGCCAAGGAGGCTGCGGAGGAGCTCGGCGCACAGACCGTGGTCGTGCACCCGCCGTTCCGCTGGCAACGGGAGTACGCCCGGCAGTTCCTCGGCGGCATCCAGCAGATGGCGGGCGAGACCGACGTCCGCTTCGCGGTCGAGAACATGTTCCCGTTGCGGGCGCGGGGCCGCGAGGTCACGCCGTACGCCCCTGACTGGGACCCGACGACCGAGGACTTCCCCGACTTCACCCTCGACCTGTCCCACACGTCGGTGTCGCAGTCCGACGCGCTGCTCATGGCGGAGACCATGGGGGACCGGCTGTCCCACGTGCACATCGCGGACGGCACCGGTACGGCGCGCGACGAGCACCTCGTCCCCGGTCGGGGTGACCAGCCCTGCGCCGAGCTGCTGGAGAGCCTCGCGGTGCGCGGCTTCGACGGGCTGGTCGTCGTCGAGGTCAACACCCGCAAGGTGGAGGACCGCGCAGAGCGCGAGGCCGACCTGGCCGAGGCGCTCGCCTTCACCCGGCTGAACCTCGTCGCGCCGACCGGTGACGCGGAGGCCGGCCGGCCTGCTTAGGGTGGCCCGATGGAGACCCTCCGCACCCCCGACGACCGCTTCACCGACCTGCCGGGCTTCCCCTACGAGCCGCGCTACGCGCAGACCTCGGACGGGCTGCGCCTGGCCTACGTCGACGAGGGTGACGGCGCGAGCGGCACGGTGCTGCTGCTGCACGGCGAGCCGTCCTGGGGCTACCTCTACCGGACGATGATCCCGGTGCTCGTCGATGCCGGGTTCCGCTGCGTGGTGCCGGATCTCATCGGGTTCGGCCGGTCTGACAAGCCCGCGCAGGTCGAGGACTACACGTACGCCCGCCACGTCGAGTGGCTGCGGTCGGTGCTGTTCGACGAGCTCGACCTGTCCGGTCTCACGCTGGTCTGCCAGGACTGGGGCGGCCTGCTCGGGCTGCGCCTCGTCGCCGAGCACGGCGACCGGTTCGACCGGGTCGTAGCCGCCAACACGGGCCTGCCGGACGGCAACCACCGCATGCCGGACGCCTGGTGGAAGTTCCGCGACTTCGTCGTGCGCACCGAGGACCTGCCGATCGGCATGCTCGTCTCCCGTGGCTGCGCCCAGCCGATGGCGCCCGAGGTCGAGGCGGCGTACGACGCGCCCTTCCCGGACGCCTCCTACAAGGCGGGGCCGCGTGCCTTCCCCGATCTCATCCCGCAGGACGCCGACAACCCTGCGACGCCCGCCAACCAGGCTGCCTGGCAGACGCTCTCGTCGTGGGACAAGCCCTTCCTGTGCGCGTTCTCCGACTCGGACCCGATCACGTCGGGTGGGGAGCGGGCGCTCATCGGCAAGATCCCCGGTGCAGCCGGCCAGCCCCACACGACGATCGCGGGTGGCGGGCACTTCCTGCAGGAGGACCGCGGGCCCGAGCTGGCGCAGGTGGTCGTCGACTGGGTCCGCGGCGGGTGAGCCTCGCGCTGCGCATCGGCCTGTCCCTGCTCGCGCGGCCGGACCGGCACCGGCTGGGCGCCGACCGCTCGCAGGTCGCCGACCTGCACCTGCCCCGCGGCGACGGGCCGCACCCGGTCGTGGTGCTGCTGCACGGCGGCTACTGGCAGACGCAGTACGGCAAGCTCGTCTGCCGACCGCTCGCCCGCGACCTGGCCAAGGGTGGCTTCGCCGTGTGGAACCTCGAGTACCGCCGGCTCGGCAGCGGGCGCGGCGGTGGTGGCGGCTGGCCGCAGACCTTCGAGGACGTCGCTCGCGGGATCGACGCGCTCGCGGCCGTCGCCGCGCCGCTGGACCTGTCGCGGGTGGTCCTCGTCGGCCACTCCGCCGGCGGACAGCTGGCCCTGTGGGCGGCGTCGCGGCCGCGGCTGCACTCCGGGGCAGTCGGCGGCGCGCCCCGCGTCGTGGCCTCCCGCGTGGTGGCGCTCGCCCCGGTGACGGACCTGGCGAGGGCAGGGGTGCACGCCGAGCATCTCCTCGGGGGCACCCTCGCGCAGCGGCCGGACCGGTGGGCGCAGGCCGACCCGCTGCGGGCCGGTGCCCCCGGGATCCCGGTCCTGGTGGTGCACCCGACGCTCGACGGGACGGTGTCCGTGGAGCGGTCGCGGGCCTACGCCGCCGCGACGGGCGCTGAGCTCGTCGAGACCGCGGGGGAGCACCACGACCCGATCTACCCGAGCAGCGAGGCATGGGCAGCGGCCCTGGCCTGGTTGGGTCCGGCGACGCGCGTCATGCGCTGAGCGGACGCCGCCCCCTGGATGGGAACCTGCTCGCGTGGCCCTGATCTCCGCTGTCCGCCGTCGGCTGGCCTCCGTCGCGGGCCGGTCTCCCGGGCCCCGCGTCGCGCGTCGCCTGTCCTACCTCCCGCGGCGCAACGGCCGGGCCGACCCGGGTGAGGTGGTCTGGACGAGCGTGGCCTTCGAGGACCGGCCGGCGGAGTCGAAGGACCGCCCCGTGCTCATCGTCGGGCGCAAGGACCGCGGGACGGTGTACGGCCTGATGCTGTCGACCGCCGCGCACCGCGCCGGGCAGGACGGCTGGCTGCCGCTCGGCTCCGGCCCGTGGGACGCCCAGGGCCGCACGAGCTTCGTGCGGCTGGACCGGGTGCTGGAGCTGCCCGTCACCGGGCTGCGCCGCGAGGGAGGGGTCCTCGACCGGGAGCGGTTCCGCCGCGTCTCGTCGGCGCTGCGTGCCCGGCACGGCTGGCAGTAGGGCTCAGCGCTGCGTGACTACCCTCGACCCGTGGATCGCAGGACGCGCGTGGCGCCCGAGCTGGTCGTCGGGCTCGAGGACCCGGCGTCCGCGCAGGCGCGGAGCCTGCTCGATGCCCACCTGGCGCTGATGCGGGCGACCAGCCCGCCGGAGGACGTGCCCGCGCTCGACCTGGCCGGCCTCGTCGTCCCGGAGGTCTCCTTCTTCCCGCTCCGCTCGGCCGGAGCGCTCATCGCCGTGGGTGCCGTCAAGCAGCTCGACGCCCGCCACGCGGAGCTGAAGTCCATGCACACCGTCGAGTCCGCACGTGGCCGCGGCGCAGGACGGGCGCTGCTCGAGCACCTCGTTGCCACGGCCCGGGCTCGAGGCTGCACCCGGCTGAGCCTCGAGACCGGCTCGACCGCGGCCTTCGCGCCGGCTCGATCCCGCTACGCCTCGGCGGGCTTCGAGGAGTGCGGACCGTTCGGCGACTACGTGTCCAGCCCGCACAGCACCTTCATGGCCCTCGACCTGCTCAGGCGCCCACCGGCGGCGTGGTCCCGCCGCGGTCGCTCGGGAACGGACGGAGCAGGTGGGGGCAGCGCGAGTGCTCCTGGGTAGGGGCGCGGGATGGAGATCAGCGACTGGTTCCTCACCGGCCCCGAGCGGGGCAACGACGCGACCCGGTTGCGAGCCTGGACGACGGGCAACGCGGTGCGACCGCTGGTGCACGGCGCGACGTACTTCCCGGAGCTCGCCCGGGCGCTCGCCGCAGCGGGCGCCGGCGACCAGGTGAGCTTCGTCGACTGGCGCGGGGACAACGACCAGCTGCTGACCGAGGACGGCATCACCGTCGCCGGCGCGTTCTCCGCGGTGTCGCTGCGCGGGGCGAAGGTGCGCTGCCTGCTGTGGCGCTCCCACCTCGACGTCATCAGCTTCTCCTCCGAGCAGAACCGCGACCTGTCGACGGACCTGCGTGACGACGACGCGGAGGTCCTGCTCGACCAGCGGGTGCGGCCGATGGGCAGCCACCACCAGAAGTTCGTCGTGATCCGCCACCCGGATGCCCCCGAGACCGACGTGGCCTTCGTCGGTGGCATCGACCTCGGCCACAGCCGTCGGGACGACGCCGAGCACCACGGCGACCGCCAGACGCAGCCGTTCTCCTCGGCGTACGGCACGACCCCGCCGTGGCACGACGCGCAGGTGGCGATCCAGGGACCCGCGGTGGCGGAGGTCGAGAACGTCTTCCGGGAGCGGTGGGAGGACCCGGCCGCCCTGACCCGGTTGCCCTGGCAGAGCCTGCCCGACCGGTTCCGCAAGGCCGGCCGGGATGGCTCCCCGCTGCCCGAGCAGCTCCCTGACCCGCCGGAGGCCGGGACCTGCGCGGTGCAGCTGCTGCGGACCTATCCGAACCGGCGGCCCGGCTACCCGTTCGCCCCGGACGGCGAGCGGTCGTGCGCCCGGGGCTACGCGAAGGCCCTGCGCCGTGCCACGCGGCTGGTCTACGTGGAGGACCAGTACATGTGGTCCGTCGAGGTGGCCAAGGTCTTCGCCGAGGCGCTGCGCCGGGAGCCGGGCCTGCGGGTGATCGTGGTCGTGCCCCGCTTCCCCGACCAGGACGGGCCGCTCTCGATACCGCCGACCCGACTGGGCCACGCCCAGGCGCTCGAGATGATCGAGAAGGCCGGTGGCGATCGGGTCGAGGTCTACGACGTCGAGAACCAGCGCGGCGAACCCGTCTACGTCCACGCCAAGGTCTGCATCGTCGACGACGTGTGGGCGACCGTCGGCTCGGACAACTTCAACCGCCGGTCCTGGACCCACGACTCCGAGCTGACCGCTGCAGTGCTCGACGACAAGCGGGACCTCCGCGAGCCGACCGACCCGGGCGGGCTCGGCGACGGCGCCCGCGTCTTCGCCCGGGACCTGCGCCTCGAGCTGCTGCGCGAGCACCTGGACCGGGAGCCGGGGGACGAGGCCGACCTGCTCGACCCCGAGGACGCCGTGGCCGCCGTCGGCGACAGCGCCGACCGGCTGCAGGAGTGGTACGACGGCGGGCAGGACGGCGAGCGCCCGCCCGGGCGGCTGCGGCGACACCACATCCACCACCCGCCGCGGTGGCAGCGTCTGCTCTTCGCCCAGCCCTACCGGTGGTTCTTCGACCCGGACGGCCGACCGCCGTCGTACAAGCTCCGCCGGAAGTACTGACGTCGCTCCCTCGTCGCCGCCCGCGGGGCTCAGCCCAAGACCCCGCTGGCCGTAGCCCGCGGCCCGCCCCGGGCCAACCAGCCGCCCAGCCCAGGAGCCCGAAAGGCACTGCGCAGCAAGAGATCCCGTGGTGTCGCGAGCGCGGGCGATCGCGCCTCGACGACGGCACCCATCAGCAGCGAGAGCCGGGTCATGGCGGTGACGTGCGGCGCGCGCAGCCGCTGGTAGCCGGACGGGTCGCCCGCCGCCAGCATGCCGGCGAGCGCCCACGCGTCGCGGACGCCCGCCCCGAGCCCCTGCCCCGCGAAGGGCGGCATGGTGTGCGCGGCATCGCCCGCGAGCAGGACGCGGCCGGACTGCCACGTCGCGGCCTGGCGCGCCCCGTAGCGGTAGGTCACGGCCCGGAGCACCTGCAGCGCAGCGGGATCGACGTCGCGCGCCAGCATCGTGAGCGGATCGGGTGCGAGCTCGTCCCGCCCGAGCAGCCACTCCCAGCGGTGACCGCCCGGCAAGGGCATGTCGACCTGCGGTCGCGCCGGGTCGCAGGTGTAGCTGAGCACCGGCCGGTCGACGTGACCGGCCACGTCGACGACCAGCCAGGGCCGGGCGAGGTCGCGCCCGCGCCAGGCGATCCCCGCTGCGCGGCGGACGAACGAGGAGGCGCCGTCGCAGCCGACCAGCCACGACGTCCGGACGGTGGAGCCGTCGTCGAGCCCCGCGCGCACTCCCGTGCCGTCCTGCTCCCACGCCAGGAGGGAGGTGCCGGTCCGCACCGTGACGAGGTCCAGCTCGGCGAGGTGGGCCCGCAGCCGGCGCTCGAGGTCCGGCTGGGAGAACAGCGCCAGCCCGGGGTGGCCGGACGGGCCGGGCGGGAAGCGGAGGGAGCCGAGCTCGCGACGGGAGGCCGACAGCAGGCGCACTCCCACGTCGTGCACCGCCTCGTCCAGCAGACCCGGCGCGGTCCGTGCCAGCAGGTCCTGCACCTCGTCGTCGGCCGCGACGGCCCGGGGGAGGGGGTGCAGCTCGGTCGACCGCTCGACGACCACGGTCCGCAGGCCGAGGGCGCCCAGGCGGGAGGCGAGCACCGCTCCCACCGGTCCGCAGCCGACGACCAGCACGTCGCAGTCCTGCATGTCTGCCCTCCCACCGCTACCGTCGCGCCATGCTGCGCTCGGTCATCCTCGCCGCCTCCCGCAACGAGCGCGTCCACCGCCTCGTCGCCGGAGCCCCGCTGTCCCGCGCCGTCGTGCGCCGCTTCGTCGCCGGGGAGTCGGCCGACGACGCCGTCCGGGCCAGCACCGGCCTGCTCGCCACAGGGCTCACCGTGAGCCTGGACCACCTCGGCGAGGACACCACCGACGCCGCCCAGGCCGCCGCGACCGTGCAGGCCTACCTCGTGCTGCTCGACCGCCTTGCCGGCCAGGGGCTCACGACCGGCGGCCGGGTCGAGGTGTCGGTGAAGCTGTCGGCCGTCGGGCAGACGCTCAGCGACGACCTCGCGCTCGAGGGCGCCCGCGTCATCTGCGCCGCCGCCGAGGCTGCCGGGACGACCGTGACGCTCGACATGGAGGACCACACCACGACCGACCGCACCCTCGCGACCCTCGCGGTGCTGCGCCAGACCTACCCCTCGACCGGTGCGGTGCTCCAGGCCTACCTGCACCGGACGGAGGCGGACTGCGCGGCGCTGGCGGTCGAGGGGTCGCGGGTCCGGCTCTGCAAGGGCGCCTACAAGGAGCCGGCGGAGGTCGCGTACCAGCGCACGGACGAGGTGGACGCGTCGTACCGCCGGTGCCTCGACGTGCTCATGGCCGGCCCGGGATACCCGATGGTCGCGACCCACGACCCGGCGCTGATCGCCGCCGCCACGAGCGCCGGTCGCGCCCCCGGCAGCTTCGAGCTCCAGCTGCTGTACGGCATCCGCCCCCTGGAGCAGGAGCGCCTCGCCGCAGCGGGACACGCGGTCCGGGTCTACGTGCCGTACGGCGAGCAGTGGTACGGCTACCTCATGCGCCGACTCGCCGAACGACCCGCCAACCTCGTGTTCTTCCTGCGCGCCCTCGCGAGCCGGTCGTGACGGGCACGCCTCAGGTCGTCGCCCTGCTCGGCGTCGGCAAGCTCGGCGAGGCCCTGCTGTCCGGGCTCCTGCGCTCCGGCCGCCCGCCCGGCTCGATGCTCGCCGCCGAGCGCCACCCCGAGCGGGCCGCCGAGATCGCCGAGCGCTACGGCGTGGTCACGCCCGCTCCGGAGGAGGCGGCCGCGACGGCGGACGTGCTGGTCCTGGCCGTCAAGCCGCAGGACATGCGGGCCCTGCTGGCCGACATCGCCCCCCACGTCCGGCCCGGGACGGTCGTCGTCTCGGTCGCGGCCGGCATCCCGACGTCGCTGCTGGAGCAGCTGCTCCCGGACGGCACCGTCGTGGTGCGCGTCATGACCAACACCCCGGTCTTCGTCGACGAGGCGATGTCGGCGATCTCCGCGGGCTCGCACGCCGGCCCCGAGCACCTGCAGCTCGTCGAGGACCTGCTCTCCCCGGTCGGCAAGGTCGTCCGGGTGCCCGAGTCGCAGCAGGACGCCGTGACCGCCCTGTCGGGCAGCGGCCCGGCGTACTTCTTCTTCCTCGTCGAGGCGATGATCGACGCCGGCATCCTGCTCGGCCTGCCGCGCGCCGTCGCCGCCGAGCTCATCGTGCAGACCGCCGTGGGCTCGGCCCGCATGCTGCGCGAGTCCGGCGAGCACCCGGTGCTGCTGCGCGAGGCCGTCACCTCGCCGGGTGGCACCACCATCGCCGCGATCCGCACCATGGAGGACCACGGGGTGCGCGCGGCGATGCTCGCCGCCATCGAGGCGGCGCGGGACCGGTCCCGGGAGCTGGCCGCCGGCGGCTGACCCGAGGCGCGACGACTGCACCCGGGGAACCGGGGGCGGGCCGCCTGCCCCCGGGCCACCCGTTCGGCAGGCCGGCGCATCCGCCCGTCCGTACGCTGTGTCAGTGGTGCGCCCCCCGATCGTCCTTGCCGTGACGGCACTGCTGGTCGCGGGCTGCAGCAGCGACGGGGACCCGCGCGTGCAGGTGGCCGAGGTCGGTCGGGCCACCGTGGTCGAGGCGGTCGACGCGCCCGGCACGGTGACGGCTCGGGCGACGGCGAGCGTCACCTCGCCCGCCGAGGCCGTCGTCGTGGAGGTCCTCGTCCAGGACGGTGCGTCGGTGGCCGCGGGCGACGTGCTCGTGCGACTCGTCAGCTCCGCTGCCGACGAGCGGCTGCGCCAGGCACTGACCGCCCAGCGCAGCGCGAACGCCTCGGTGGTCTCGATCCCGCAGGCCGACCTCGGTCCGCTGCAGGACCAGGTGGACCTGGCCGCGGAGGCGTCGTTCGCCGCAGGTCGGGAGGCCGCTGCGCGCATCCCCGACCCGGTCCTCGCCGCCGAGGCCCACGAGCGCGTCGAGGAGGCCGAGCGGCGCTTCGCGGCCGCCAGCGCCGCCTCCCGGGCATCGCTCGACCAGCTCGGCGCCGGTGCGCAGAGCGTCGAGGCCGCGCTCGCCGCGGTCACCGGCAGCCAGCGGGTCCAGGCCGCGGCGGCGGTGACGGCCGCCCGTCAGACGGTCGAGGCCCTGCTCGTGCGGGCTCCGCTCGCCGGTGTCGTCACCCTCGGGGCGGGCAGCGCGCCGGCGGTCCCCGGTGGCGCGGACCTGTCCGGTCTGCTCGAGGGGCTGCCGCCGGCCGTGCAGGGACCGGCTCAGCAGGCCCTCGGTGCGAGCGGGTCGGCGGGATCGAGCACCACCACCTCGGGCGGGCTCGCGGTGGGGACCCCGCTGGCCCAGGGGGCGCCGCTGCTCACGGTCACCGACGTCGCCGGGCTCACCGTCGAGGCCGAGGTGGACGAGACCGACGTGCTGCTGGTTCAGCCGGGGACGCCCGCGACGGTCGAGGTCGACGCCGTGCCGGGCGCCCGCTACCCCGCGACGGTCCGGGCCGTGGACCTGGCGCCGTCGACCTCGTCCGGCGGCGGGGTCTCGTACCGCGTCCGGCTCGACCTCCAGCCGGGGCTCACCGGCGACGACGAGCCCGCCCCCGCGCCGCGCCCCGGCATGAGCGCGGTCGTCGACCTGCAGGTCCGGACCGCGCAGGACGTCGTCGCCGTGCCCGCTGCGGCAGTGGTGCGCGACGAGGGGCGCGACGCGGTCTTCGTCGTCGAGGCGGGGCGGGCGATCCGCCGCGACGTGCGGCTCGGCGCGCTCGGCGACGAGCAGGTGGAGGTCCTCGCCGGTCTCGAGCCCGGCGCCACGGTGGTCGTGCGGGACGCCGACCGGTTGAGCGACGGGCAGGCCGTACGTCCATGACCGTCGCGGGCGACGCCTCGCCTCCGGCGCTCGAGGCGGTCGACGTCACCCGCTCCTACCGGTTCGACGGCATCGTCGTCGAGGCCCTGCGGGGGGTCACGGTGACCGTGGAGCGTGGCGACTACGCCGCGGTGGTCGGTCCCTCCGGGTCCGGCAAGTCGACGCTCATGCACCTGCTCGGAGGGCTGGACCGGCCGACGTCCGGGGTCCTGCGGGTCGGTGGTCGCGACGTCGCCGGGCTGTCCGAGGACGAGCTGGCCGAGGTGCGCAACGCGACGATCGGCTTCGTCTTCCAAGCCTTCCAGCTGCTGGGCCGCACCAGCGCGGTCGACAACGTGGCGATGCCCCTGGTCTACCGGGGGCTGCGCCGCGCCGAGCGTCGGCGTCGAGCGCGTGAGGCCCTGGAGCGGGTCGGCATGGGTCACCGGCTGGACCACCGACCGGCCCAGCTCTCCGGCGGTGAGCAGCAGCGCGTCGCGATCGCGCGGGCCCTCGTCGGCGACCCCCAGGTGCTGCTCGCCGACGAGCCGACGGGCAACCTCGACACCCGCACCGGTGAGAAGGTCATGGCCCTGCTCGAGGAGCTCAACCGCGACCAGGGCGTTGCGGTCGTGCTCGTCACCCACGACCTCGAGGTCGCCGCCCGGGCCCGGCGCTCGATCCGGGTGCGCGACGGACTGCTCGAGAC
>JAABUN010005871.1_pt1 | contig 14725 bp, 15 predicted proteins | sample 5559311 | NCBI WGS metagenome assembly JAABUN01 (sample SAMN10711877, study PRJNA513370) | rock metagenome | isolation source: Antarctica rocks | place: Antarctica: Victoria Land, Siegfried Peak sud | reverse complement strand
GAGCCTCCTTAAGTAAGGCTCGAGAATGCGCCATTCTTGCTCTTTTATGTCCGTTGTATACTGCTTTTGCTGTATCATTCACCCCCTACCTAAACATAGGTGGGGGGATTTCTCAAACACCCTCTAGGTGAAGCCGTACCCGAAATGCTTGATACGATGTTGCACAAACTTCACCGTAACTTTTCAAAAAGTATGGAAGCGGAGTTTGACCGTTCAGTGAACTATTTAGTAAAGGCCCCGCCGAGTTTGACCTCGAGGAGACTTTGGTCATCGGCTCTGCTAAACCACCCGAATATGGAACATGGGCGTCTATCTCTACGCGCGCCCTAAGCGCCGAGCAGTTTCAGAAATTTATCAAGCCGTCAACACCACCTTAGGTGAGGTGAAGATAGAGGAGGGTGAAAAGCGCTGTACTTTGGCATTTTTGGCCTATAGGGGCGAAGGCGCAATGTAGGCTCTCATCCGCTCCTAAGGGCTATGGTAGTCTCCTTCTAGGAGGATGACTGCGTGACATTTAAGGTTGGCGACAATGTGGTGTATCCCTCGCAAGGGGCGGGCCGGGTCGATGAGATCGCAACCCGGGTCATCCTCGGCGAAACGCATGAATATCTCAAAATAAGTTTTGTCCGGGGCGATATGGACGTGTTGGTCCCGCTTAAAAAGGGACAAGAGGTCGGGTTACGCCATACGATTTTGGAGAGTGACCTACCACGTGTGTGGCAGGCGATGACCGAAGGTGAGTTGGAGCTGCCCGCGCAGTGGCCTCCCCGTTACCGCGCCGAACAAGATATTTTAGCGGCTGGCGACGCCTTTGCGCTCGCTCGGCTGATCGGTACGCTCGCGCAGCGCGACCTCGAGAAGGGCCTCGCCGCGACCGAACGCGAGATTTTAGAAGCGGCCAAGATGTCTCTGGCGAGTGAACTCGCGGTAGTGCAAAACCTGAGTCTCGCGGGCGCGCAAACGCAGATTAGCGTTCGCCTCGAGGCGCACCTCGAGGCGAACGCCTGAGCAGGAACGACCCCCAAAAAATAGTGACGGATTTAGCGGCGTTGCCGCTGACGAGTGTGCGCCGCGTTCGCGATCTCCTGGCGCGGTACGGGCTGCGCGCCGACAAGGGCTTCGGGCAAAATTTTCTCGTGGACGACGCGGCGCTCGCGGCTATCGTCAGCGCAGCTGAGCTGACCGGGAGCGACACGGTGCTCGAGGTCGGCCCCGGCTTGGGTGTGCTGACGCGCGAACTCGCAGCGCGCTCTAGCCGGGTTGTAAGCGTCGAACTCGACGGGCGGCTCTTACCGCTCCTTGCTGAAACGCTCATCGGTTTAGAAAACGTCCAACTCGTTCACGGCGACGGCCTCACTTTTGGCCTGTCAACTTTGCCTACAGGCAGCTTATTCGTCGCTAACTTGCCCTACAACGTCGGCACGCCGATACTTATACGGGCACTCGAGTCCGGACGCTTTAAGCGGCTCGTCTTTTTAGTGCAAAGGGAGGTCGCGCAGCGCCTTACCGCCCAGCCGAGTACCCCGGCTTACGGCGCGCTCAGCCTGATCGTCGCCCACTACGGCAGGCTCAGAAGCGTCCGCGACGTTAAACCAAGCTCGTTTGCGCCGCCGCCAACGGTAACGAGCAGCGTGGTTCGGTTGGACGTCAGAGCGGACGCGCAGCCCGACCCGGCGTTCGTCCGGCTTGTACATCAGGCGTTTGCCCACCGCCGTAAAACGCTCAAAAAGAACCTGCTGATGGCGGGGTATCCGGCGGCGCAGGTCGCGACAGCTTTGGGACGTTTGGCTCTTGACCCGCGCGTCCGCGCGGAGGCGCTCGAGCTAAAAACCTTTTACAATTTGCAAGAAACACTGTCAAATACCACCTACTAGCCCGCTTCACCGACCTATCGATTGAAAAAGAGGGTCATAGACGCTAAAAATAATGTTATAACTGAACCGGTAACTCAAACCGCGCAGCAGCTTTGGAATATGGGTGGAAATGATACTCAGACAGCAAAAGATAGGCTATAATACCTGCCAGCGCTAAAGCTAAACCGCTCTAATGACCCGGTACCTCACCGTTTCATCTCAGCGGGGCCAAACTGACCGAGTATCTCTCTCGCGCACTCTGTTCGTGCGCTGCCTTTAAGTGTGGAGTTAAATGACTAAATTTTTTGTGGTGGGCGACGTTACAGTTGATCAGATGTACTTTGTCAACGACCTGCCCGACGCCGGAGGCGAAGTCACCGCGAGCCGCGCGGTGCTCGAGCCCGGTGGCGCGGGCGGAACGATTGCCGCCGCCCTAGCCAGGCTCGGCAATGAGGTGACGTTAGCGGCCCGCGTCGGCGAGGGGCCGTTTGCCGAACTCGCCCTCAAACACGTTCAACAAGCCGGGGTCGATACCAGGTTCGTACAGACCGACCCGCTTTTACAAACGAGCAGTGTGACGCTGCTGATCACGCCCGACACGCAGCGCACGATGATCTCCGGCGGCGGCGCGAGCCGTAATTTGGACGCGACCGACTTTCATACCGAACAGCTCGCCGCCTGCGACGCGCTCGTCGTCAGCGCGTACAGCCTCGTCGGAGGGCCGCAGCGCGAGTACGCGGTGCGGGCGCTCGAGGCTGCGAAACGCGCCCGCCTCACCACCTTTATCGATATGGGTTCAGGAGCCGCCGACGCGCTCCGCGAACGGCTGTTGGCGCTCGTCAGCAGCGTCGATTACCTCCTGATGAACCGCCGCGAACTCTACGCGTTGACCGGCGAAAGCTCGATCTCAACCGCCGTCGCCGGGCTCGCCGACCACGGGATCAAACGCGTGCTGGTCAAACTCGGTGAGATGGGTTCGATGATTATCACGCCCGAACTGACCGAACTTATCGAAGCGTTTGAGATCGACGGTGTTTTGGAGTCTACCGGAGCCGGGGACTACTACACCGCTGCTTTTGCCCACGGCGTGATGGAAGGCTACGACCTGCACTACGCGGCCCGCCTCGGTAACGTCGCCGGAGCCCTTAACGTGACCGCCATCGGCGCGCAAAGCTGCGTGATCGACGCGCCGATGCTCTACCGGCACGCGAAAGCGATGTTAAGCGCCAGCCGCGCCTGAGCAGCTAGCCGGAGATAACGCGTACACTATTTTATGCGCCGCATCTTTTTTATATTTGTCTTTGCTTGTCTCTCAAACCAAGCTGGGTCGGCTCAAAAGGCGAATCCAGCTGGTTACGGCGATAGTTACGGCGTACGTTTCGACGTCGCCTGGAAACTCGTCGCCGAAAGGTACTGGGACGAAAGTTACGGCGGCAACGATTGGGCGGCGTTGGGGCGCGAATATCGGCCCGAAGCTGTAGCTGCGGAGAGCGAAGGGGCATTTTACCGCGTTTTGGAACGTTTATACGACAAGCTCGGCGATAATCACTCGGTCTTCGTGCCACCAGCCAAGGTGCAGCGTGTACGCCGACAGTACGGCGACCTGCCTTGTTTGGGCGTGTTCGGCTTTTCTGGGCAAGACGAGCAGTTAGGGCACGTCAGCTACCGGCTCGAGACGACTACAGATCATGCCATCGGCGTCTTGACGCTCCCCGACCTCGCCGCGACCGGCGTCGCCGGTAGTCTCCGCGAAGCGGTGCGGCAGCTCTCGGCAGGGGGCGCGCAGGCGTTCGTGCTAGATTTGCGCGGTAATCCCGGCGGCAGACTCGTCGAGATGATGAGTGCGGCGGGCGTCTTTACCCAAGGTTTTTTGTGGCGTACGCTCACCCGCTGGACGCTGCCGCTGCCCTACCCCGCACTCGGCGCAGTCGAAACGGAAAAACCGCTCGCCGTCCTCATCGACAAAAACGTCAACAGCGCCGCCGAAGGTTTAGCGGGCGTGCTTCAAAACACCGGGCGGGCGCGTGTTTTCGGTCAAACCAGCGCCGGTAACGTCGAAGCCGTTTTGCCCTTCTGCCTCCGCGACGGTTCACAGGCGTGGATTGCGACCGGCGTCCTCGCGCCGCTGCGCGGCCCCACCTGGGAAGGGCGCGGGGTCGTGCCGGACGCACCCTCGAGCCGTCCCCTGAAAGCCGCACTCGCCTATTTACGCGGCCTTTAGTGGCGGCACTAAACCTCGAGCCGGAACGGGTCGCAGAGGGCGTCTGGCGCTTTGTCCTGCCGAGCCAGACGCTGCCGCCTTTTGAGCACACTAACAGTTATCTGGTACAGCGCGGCGGAGAAGCCGTTTTAATCGACGTGGGTTCAGCCGACCCGGTGGTGCTGGGCACGCTCGCAACAGACCTGAAGGCACTCGGTGTTACCAAGCTAAAAGCTCTTTTACTGACCCACACGCACCCCGACCACTGCGCGGGTGCAGCGGCGTTAAAGGCGCGTTACGGCGCAGACGTTTATGTTCACGCGCTCGAGCACGCCCGGTTGGATTTTCCTGCGGAAATACTTGGGGACGGCGACACGTTTTCGGTAGGCGGCGAGCACTTGTTGGTCTACCACACCCCCGGTCACAGCCCCGGACATCTGAGCTTTTCGCTGCCGGACACTGTAACCAACACTGTGACTGGCACTGCGACCGACAGTGCGACTGGCACCCTCACAGTCTTCGTCGGCGACCTGCTGGCGGCTGAGGGTTCAACGTGGGTCGGTTTGCCTGAAGGAAACGTATCGGACTATCTGGCGTCGCTGAAGAAACTCGGGGCGGTGCTGGCGCAATACCCCGGCAGCGCTGTGTTCGGCCCCGGTCACGGCCTGCTGGTACGTGACCCTGAGAGGCGACTCGAGCAGGTTCGCGCACATCGGCTGGCACGCGAGGCTGAAATCTTAGCGGCCCTTACCCAACCGCTGACGTTACCCGCGCTGAGAAAGCGCAGCTATCCGCGCGTTCCTGCTGCTTTAGACAAACTTGTCGAGGGAACCTTGCGGGCGCACCTGGACAAACTGCTTGACGAGGGCCGGGTGGTTAGCGAAGGCGAAACGTTCCGAGCTGCGCCGCGCGTTAAGCCTCACCGAAGTTAGTCTCTTTTTGCTTCGGCCTACGACTATCCCCAAACCAGGCATCCGTGCGCCAAACGTAGCAACTTCAGCCCAAAAGATTTCGTAGCTCAAAGATTTTCTACTCCGTAAAAAGATATCTACAAAGTTGCAGCCAAGCAGCGCTAAACGAAGCTACGTTCAGAATTGGACTCGAATAGCCTTATCATCAGCTAGCGAATTTCCGTCTGAGGTCCAAGACTTTGAAGATAGCTTGGTATTTGATCATATCGACCTTACCGAGCCCTTCACTTTGAATCTGCTCAACGTCGGCTAACGCTTCGTTGTCAAAATAGTTCTGCCACTCGCCTACTAGTCCTTTACGAAAAAAACGTTTGTGCTCCGGCAATTTATCTTGCCCTTTGGACTTTTGTACTGCCTGAATATTTGTTTTCTCCTTAAGCGCAGCAATATCTTTAGAAGAGAAATTAAAACCGATAAAGCGTCCTATGTTTTGCAGCTCATTTTCGAAGTCGTTTTTGAGGTGCTCAAAAGAAGAGACGTAGACGCGAGGCGAGTTGACGTCCCAGGCTTCGTGATAGATAACAAGCTGTTGTGCTTTGTAGCGGCCTAAACGCCAATAGTAGCTAGAGAAACCCTTCTTTAGTTTTTCGGGACTAGCGAGTTCTTCAGCGAGCTTATCTTGCCTGATCAGGTGGAAATAATGAGATACCAGCGAGTCTTTGATGTCGCGTTTAATATTGAAGACGTAAACCCCATCATAAGCGATAAACCTATCCCGGACGCGTTCATTGTAATAGTGACCTTTTGCGATGTAGTTCGTTTCTTGGTAGATGCCGCTTTCCAAAAAAAGTTCGACGCGTCCGGGCTTTAACCAGTCTAGGTTGGTACCTCTACCATACTGCGCGGGCACTTTGGAAAACTCTTCCGTCGCACTGAGAATATTATAGAGCCAGGTCGAGCCTGACTTGAACGCTCCATTTGCTAAGACAAACATATACCAATCCTCCACATCAACACCCTAAGCGTACGTTGCGGTGAGCTTGAGTGCCCGTAACATATTAACACCGGGCCTTGTCTGTAGACGTTTACGCTGACCCGACATGAGCTGGTAAACCCAAAGGTAAATTCTTCTCTTTATCGTGGGCTAGACGATGTGCGGTATTCTTGCAAATATGAAACCCCTTATTGCCGCCAACTGGAAACTTCACAAACTCCCGAGTGAGATGAGCGCTTGGGTTGGAGACCTTCACACTGCACTCGAGAATATCGAAATGGAGAGGCTCGAGCTAGCCCTCTGCGCCCCCTATACCCATCTCCCGGCGCTGCAGAGTGCGCTTGCAACGAGCGACCTCAAACTCGGCGCGCAAGACGTGAGTGCGCACGACCAGGGCGCGTACACCGGCGAGGTTGCCGCCGCGATGCTTAAAGATATCGGCGTTCATTTCGTCATCGTCGGACATTCTGAACGGCGCGAATACCACAGTGAAGACGACGCGCACGTGCGGGCCAAGCTAGCGGCGGTGCAGGCGGCGGGCCTCACCCCGATCTTATGCGTCGGCGAAAAGCTGGAGGAACGTGAAGCAGGCCAAGCCGAAGCTTTTACGTTGCGGCAGCTGAGCGCAGCGTTAGAAGGGCTTTCGTTCGGCAGCGCCGGACAGCTCGTCATCGCTTACGAACCCGTGTGGGCTATCGGAACGGGTGAAACGGCTACCGACGCCGACGCGCAGGGGATGTGCGGCGCGGTTCGCGGCGAACTGCGCCGCCTCATGCCCGACCTCGCCGACGACGTGCGGATTCTTTACGGCGGCTCGATGAAAGGTAACAATGCGGCGGGTCTTTTGGCCCAACCCGATATCAACGGCGGGCTTATCGGCAGCGCCAGCTTAGAAGTCGCCTCGCTCGCGGAGATTGCCGCTGCATGTTAGAAGAGGCGCTAAAAGTGAAGCTTTCGCGTATCCGAAACACCTTAGCCGATACCGGAGCCGAGGCGCTCCTCGTCACGCACCCGGCTAACGTACGCTACTTGTCGGGCTTTCGTGCACCTGAAGACGGCCGCGTTTTGGTGACTTACAAGGACGCTGTGCTCATCACCGATGGGCGCTACACCGCGCAGGCCGAGGAAGAGTCGCGGCTCCCCGTCGAGATTTTTGGGGACTCGTGGACCGAGCACCTCGCGGTCAAGCTCGAGGGACGCAGCGCCGCGTTTGAAGCGGAACACGTGACCTACGCACTTTTTGAAACGCTGCAGGAGAAACTCAAGGGGACGCTCCGCCCGACCGAAGGTTTAGTCGCCGAACTGCGGCTCGTCAAAACGCCGGACGAAATCGACCTTTTGCGGCAGGCCGCGAAGCTGACCGACGACGCGTTCGCCCACATCTTGGGGTTTATCCGGGCAGGACGCAGCGAAGTCGAGGTCGCTCTGGAACTCGAGCGCTTTATGCGCGCCGCTGGAGCCGAGGGTGCGGCGTTTGAGATCATCGTCGCGTCCGGATACAGAAGTGCGATGCCGCACGGGACAGCCTCGAGCAAAACCATCGAAACAGGCGAACTCGTTACGCTCGATTTCGGAGCGAAAGTCGAAGGCTACCACGCCGATATGACCCGCACCGTCGCTGTCGGCGAGCTTACGGACGCGCACACGCAGCTTTACGCGGCGGTGCTCCGCGCGCAAGAGGCGGCGGTGCAGGCGTTGGCCCCCGGCAAAACCGGTAAAGAGATGGACGCGGTAGCACGGGATTCCCTGACCGAAGACGGTTTAGGCGAATACTTTTCTCACAGCCTCGGGCACGGCGTCGGGCTCGAAATTCACGAAGGCCCACGCCTCTCCAAGCTCTCCGAGGGTATATTAAAACCCGGTATGAGCGTAACCATCGAACCGGGGGCGTACATCCCCGGCGACGCAGGCGTCCGGATTGAAGACCTGGCAGTATTGACAGAAACGGGCTTCGAGCTTTTGTCGCACAGCCCAAAGGAACTGATTACACTTTAAGAGAAGCAAGAAGTATGAAGCAAGAAGCAAGGAGTAAGAAGTTCTCCTTACTCCTTGCTTCTTGCTTCTATCTCAGCGACGAGCGCCTGCGCCGCGCCGAGAATTTCTTTCACCTCTCTCTCAGACTGACCCTCGCAGTAGATACGCAAAACCGGCTCGGTACCCGACGCCCGGAAGAGCAGCCACGCTTTGCCGGAGAGGTTGAACTTCACCCCGTCTAGCGTCTCGACCGATTCGACCGCGCGGCCCGCAAACGTCTCAGGTGGGTTTTTAAGTGCACCTAGCACCGCGTCTTTCAGCGCGTTGCCCGAGAGGTGCAGGTCTAAACGGTCGTAGGCGTGCTGCCAGTCGGCTTCTCTTTCTAAATCCCTAAACTGTTCGGCGACACCTTTACCGGAACGGACGACGGCCTCGAGCATCAACAAGGTATTCGCCAAGCCGTCGCGTTCGGGGATGTGGCCTTGCACCCCGATACCGCCCGATTCTTCCCCGCCGATGAGCACGTCGCCAGAGAGCACCGCATCGACGATGTATTTGAAACCGACGGGCGTCTCGAGCACCGCCAGAGCGCGTTTTTCCGCAAGCCGTTCGATGATACGCGAGGTCGTAAAGGTTTTAACGACCTGCCCGCGCTGTCCCTTATCGTAGAGCGAGCTGAGCAGCACCGCCAAAATCTGATGCGAGTTAAAAAATGTCCCACCCGGTAAGACCAGCCCGAGCCGGTCGGCGTCGCCGTCGGTCGCGGTAGCAAAGACCGCGTCCGCTTCCCGCATATAGTCCATCGTCACAGCGAGGTTTTGCGGCAGCGGTTCAGGATTGACGCCGTAAAACATCGGCGTCGGCTCGCCGCGCAGTTCACGCAGCGTCAAGGGCAGCTCGGCGTAGTCGGCAAAACCTTTAAGCCAGCCCGACCCCGCGCCGCCCATCGCGTCGTGCAGAAGCGTGCCGGAGAAGGTGCGGAGCAGGTCTAAATCGACGAGGTCGGCGAGTGCGTCGTAGTAGGCGGCGCGGACGTCGAGTGTCTCGATGGAATGTTTTTTAGCGTCGAAAACGCGGGCGTCGCCCGGTCCGGTTTCCGTAACGCGGGCGCTCACGTCTTTATAGATGTCTTCGGTCGCGGTGCCGCCGTACGGCCCTTTAAGCTTGAAGCCGCTGTACGGCGGCGGGTTGTGCGACGCGGTCAGAATCACGCCGCCGCCTAGAGACAGGTGTTTGACCGCGAACGAAAGTGCGGGCGTCGGCAGATACGCTTCAGCCAGGAGCACCCGCACATCATTTGCCGCCAAGACCTCGGCGACCCGCCGCGCGAAGAGCGCCCCGTTAAAGCGCGTGTCAAAGCCGACCGCGACGCTCGGCGTACCGGCGTCGCGCAGATACGCGGCGTAAGCCTGAGCGACCCTCGAGACGTTCGCAAAGGTAAACCGCTCACCGATGATGTCGCGCCAGCCGTCGGTACCGAAAACAAGTGTGTCCACGTAAAGAAAGTCCTCTCGAGCCGTCTCTAAAAATGCCGCTCGGTGCAGTCAGGTTTTAGGAGCATACCAAGCTCGCGTCGGGGTATAGCGAATCTCGCAAGCCTTGTCTATAGTAGCTAGGCGTGTCATGGTGAGCGTGTGTCCACAGCCGCGCCTATCGTGATCAAATACGGCGGTAACGCCATGACCAACCCCGAGCTGCGGTCTCAGATGGCGGCCCAAATCGCCCGCATTCCGGGCGCGGTCGTCGTTCACGGAGGTGGCCCCTTTATCGCGGCAGCGCTAAAAGAAGCCGGACTTACGAGCCGTTTCGTTCGGGGTTTGCGCGTGACGGACGCCGAGAGCCTGCCCGTCATCGAACGCACCCTGACCCTACTCGGTAAGACCTTGGCGCACGACCTGGGCCGAGGCGTCGGCCTGACCGGGCGTGACGCCGGGCTGCTGCTCGCCGAACCGTTTGACGCAGCGCTCGGGCTGGTCGGTAAGGTGACGGCAGTCAACCGGGCGCTGCTCACCGGACTTTTGGGGTTGGGCTTTGTTCCGGTCGTTGCGTGCTTGGCGGTCGCCACTCAGGGCGGCGTACTAAACGTCAACGCGGACGACGCGGCGAGCGCCGTCGCCGGGGCGCTCGCCGCACCGGTCGTTTTTCTGAGCAATATTCCCGGCGTGTTAGACAATCCACAAGATCCGGACAGTCTCCTCATAACCTTGAGTCAAAACGAGATTCAGGTGCGAATTGCCGACGGGCGCATCTCCGGCGGCATGATTCCCAAAGTCGAGGCGGCGCTGGTCGCACTCTCGGCGGGCGTACCCTTCGCCGTTATCGCCGACGGGCGCAAACCGCAAGCTTTGAGAGCGACGCTGGCAGGAACCCTTGGAACCCGCGTGGTAAGGCAGCCTTGAGCCGAGCCGCCGGTTTAGCTGATGTTCTCGTCATCGGTTCAGGCCCGGCGGGGCTGGCGGCGGCAGCGCATTTGGGTGAAACCGGTCTCCGCGTGGTCGGCGTTTCTCCCAACCCGGACGCAGCCTGGCCCAACACCTACGGCGTCTGGGTCGATGAAGTCGCGCCGCTCGGGTACGAACCTTTCTTGGCGCGTACCTGGCCCGATACGGTCGGCAACTTCGGTCGGGGTGAGGTAGCCTTAGGGCGTACCTACGGACGTTTCGACAACGCTGCTCTGCGGGGACATCTTTTGGTGCGAGGTGAAAAGACCGGTGTAGTCTGGCACCAAGGGCTTGCGGCGCGGATAGAACATGGTGAAAAGACCTCGAGCCTCACTACCACCGACGGTCGTACCTACGCAGCACGTCTGATTATCGACAGCAGCGGTCACTTTCCCAAATTTGTTTTACGACCCCGCCAGAATGTAGTTAGCAACCCGGCGTTTCAAACCGCTTACGGCGTGCTGGGCCGGTTTTCTGCGCCCCCCGTCAAAGCGGGACAGATGCTCCTGATAGATTTTCAAGACGACTTCTTAAAACCCGACGAACGCGCTACGCCGACCTTTCTCTACGGGATGGCTATGGGGGACGAACTCTTTTTCGTTGAAGAAACCTCACTGGCCCACCGTCCCGGTCTGAGTATGGAGATTTTGAAAGATAGGCTCGAGCGCCGCCTAGCCCACATGGGCGTCCACATCACTGAAATTTTAGAACGTGAACACTGCCGTTTTCCGATGAATCTACCCTTGCCTGACCTGACGCAGCGCACCGTCGGTTTCGGCGGTGCGGCGAGCATGGTGCATCCGGCGTCCGGCTATCTTATGGCTTCAGTTTTACGGCGGGCACCGGAATTAGCGGCAGCGGTTGCAGAGGCTTTTGGGCAAGGCGCTTCACCGGAGCAAGCAGCGGCGGCAGCTTGGAACACGCTTTGGCCTAGAGAGCGGGTACGGGCACGTGCCCTGTACCTGTTTGGACTCGAGGCCCTCTTAACGCTCAGCAGCGCCCAGCTCAAAGATTTTTTCAGCGCTTTTTTTAGGCTCTCCCCCGAGCTTTGGCAGGGTTACTTATCCGGTACGCAAAGTGCAGGCGGCGTCACCCGGACGATGACCACGATGTTTCAGTACGCGCCCAGCAGTGTCCGGCTGCCGCTTATACGCGCGTCTTTCGGACAAAACGGCGCGCACCTACTACGCGCCCTGCGGTAGGTCTTCATCAAACCAAACCATGTGATACGGGCTAAGGTACAGCGTTTGCAAACTCGGTACCATGCCTTATGCATACGATTCGCCAGCGGGTCGTGGTGAGCTACGCGTTTCCCGTCCACTTTACCCGCAACCTTTTTTCCGCGCAGCAACCCCTATTAGCCGATACGCTCTTGCAAGACGCCCACCCTGGCGCTGACCCTAAACGGGTTCTAGTCGTCATCGACGAAGGCTTCGCCCAACATCAGCCGGATGTTCCACTACAGATTTCAGCGTATTTCGGTCTGCACAGCGGGCTCGAGCTGGTTACCTCTCCCCTCGTCATCCAAGGCGGTGAAGGGGCGAAAAACACGCCTGAAAACGTCACCCGGATTCAAGGGGCCGTCGAACGCTACGGTATCGACCGCCACTCGTACATCGTCGCAGTCGGCGGCGGGGCGCTCCTCGATATGGTCGGCTACGCCGCCGCGACCTCCCACCGGGGCGTCCGGCTCGTCCGGATACCGACTACCGTACTGTCACAAAACGATTCGGCAGTCGGTGTTAAAAACGGCGTCAACGCATTTGGCAAGAAAAACTTTTTAGGTACGTTTGCCCCGCCCTACGCTGTCTTAAACGATCTAAATTTCTTAGCTACCTTAGAGCAGCGCGACTGGGTCGGCGGCCTGTCTGAAGCTGTTAAAGTCGCGCTCTTAAAAGACGCCACGTTTTTCGAGTTTTTAGAGGCGAACGCAGCGGCGCTTAAAAACCGTGACACCGAGGCGATGGCGCACGCCGTGACCCGCTGCGCCGAGCTACATTTGGAGCACATCGCTACGAGCGGCGACCCCTTTGAATTCGGCTCGTCGCGGCCCCTCGATTTCGGTCACTGGGCAGCGCATAAGCTCGAGGCGCTGACAGGCTACGCCCTCCGGCACGGTGAGGCGGTTGCCATCGGCGTCGCGTTGGACAGCACCTATTCACACCTGTCCGGCTTGCTTTCCGAAATCGATCTGAAACGTATCCTAAACGTCTTTGATGAGCTGGGACTGCAGACCTTCGTCCCTGAACTAACAAACCCGGAGGTCATTCGCGGCATCCATGAGTTCCGCGAACATCTTGGTGGACAGCTCACTATCATGCTTTTAGAAGGCGTCGGGCGCGGCGTCGAGGTTCACGAAGTAAATGAAACGCTCGTGCAACGGGCTATTATGTACCTAAAGGAGAAGAAATGGACACTCACAGCAGCTGCCCACTAGGGCAGCGAGACCTTATCGATCGCTACTTTATCGAGCACCGCAACCAAGTTTTGGCGATTGCCGCTTTTTTAGACCGAATGGACCGCTCCGCTGCTAAAAACGCCGAGGACGAGTTCCGTTTTGTCGCCCTTAAAAAAGCCCTCCACGAACTCAACACAAGCGACTTCGGACGCGCCGAGCGTGTGCAGCTCCTCTTAAGCGACCTCGACACCTCGCTGTTAGACGAACGCGATCAGCAGGGCGCTTACGGCGCACCCATCCGGCAAGGGGGCGAGCAGTGACCTACATAGACATGCACGCCCACATGGTTTCGCGGACCACCGACGACTACCGAAAGATGGCGCTGACGGGCTGCTTAGCTGTCACCGAACCCGCGTTTTGGGCCGGGTACGACCGCCGCAGCGCCGACGTCTTCGCCGACTATTTCGAGCACCTGACGACCTTTGAACCCGCGCGGGCTGCCGAGTACGGCATCAAGCACTACTGCTGGCTCTGCCTCAACCCCAAAGAAGGCGAAGACCGTAGTCTTGCGAAAAAAGTCCTGGCCATGATTCCTGAGTTTTTAGGCCGTGAGACCGTTTTGGGCATCGGTGAAATCGGACTCAACCGGGTGACGCGCAACGAACTTGCTACCTTTAAGGATCACGTCGAACTCGCTTTAGAGCATGACCAGATGATTCACATCCACACGCCGCACCTTGAGGACAAATACAAAGGCACGAAAACAATTGTCGAAACGCTCGCCGCCGACCCACGTGTCAAACCCGAGCGGGTCATGGTTGACCACGCCGAAGAGCATACGGTAGGCATGATTTTAGAGCACGGGTTTTGGACGGGTATGACGCTTTACCCGAAGACCAAAGCGTCACCGAACCGCGCTATCGACATGCTCGAGATGTACGGCAGTGAGCGCATCATCGTCGCGTCGGCGTGTGACTGGGGCGAATCCGACCCGGTCGCCGTCCCTGAATTCGTTCTGGAGATGCGTCGCCGGGGACACGACGAAGCGCTGATCGAAAAGATTATCTTGCACAACCCGGCAACGTTTTTGGGGCAGTCGCCTAAGTTTAAGCTGGGAGTGCCGGGGCTCGAGACGCCTCAAACGGGTGAACCGCTAAGCAGCCACGCCTCAGGACGCTAAGGCAATTTTGCCAAGTGTTAGTGGAAATTTCTGATTACGACCCTTTATGGGCCACAGAGTTTCAGCATATCGGTTCGCGTTTACGTGAAGCACTAGGTAGCGCAGCGTGCCGTATTGACCACATCGGCTCAACTTCGGTCATAGGCTTGGCAGCTAAACCTATCATTGACGTTCAGATTTCGGTGCAGCAACTTGAACCTATGAGCGCTTACCTAGCCCAGCTTGAAACATCAGGTTACCTATGGCGAAAGGACAACCCTGAAAAGACCAAGCGCTACTTCCGCGAAGTGCCCGGGCAGAGACGTGTGCACATACACGTGCGTAAACATGGGAGCTGGCATGAACAGTACGCACTACTCTTCCGAGATTATCTTCGCAGTCACAGAGAAGAGCAGAAACTTTACGAAACGGTAAAACGAGAGCTCGCCGTTCGTTACCGTGAAAGTCGTCATGCCTATACCGATGCTAAAGGTGACATCTTTTGGGAGATTACCCGGCGTGCAGACGAGTGGGCAAAAGTAACAGGTTGGGAGCTGGGAGTACCGGATGCATAACCCATTTAGTTCAGCCAGCAAACAATAACGATGACGCAAACTCGGCCTACCATTACGATAGTCAACGGAACGGAAAACGAGCAGTTGCTAAAACTCATGTCTTGCAGATATTCAGGGGTTTGAAAAAAGATGTGCTGGTCCGTAGTTTGAGGTGTGAAGACCCAAACCGACCAGCACGCGCACAGTCTACTCAAAACGCTTGAAGAACTGCTTTGGAATC
>JAABUN010005870.1_pt1 | contig 14727 bp, 15 predicted proteins | sample 5559311 | NCBI WGS metagenome assembly JAABUN01 (sample SAMN10711877, study PRJNA513370) | rock metagenome | isolation source: Antarctica rocks | place: Antarctica: Victoria Land, Siegfried Peak sud | reverse complement strand
GCGGATTCGGGGCCTGCGGTGGATAATGGGTGTCTACGCCACGCCGTGAGGAGGTCCGTATGACCGCGGAAGATCATCCTGGGGACCTGCAGTCCGTCGACTTCACCCCCTGGCCCAAACCGGTCCCCCTGCACATCCTGAACGGCGTCAAGAAGTTGCTCCTCGTGGCCGCGGTCCTCGTGGGCGTGCATCAACTGCTGCCTTCCACGTCCCTGGGATCCTCCCTGAGCAGCACCTTCACGCTCCTCGTGGTGCTGTCCTGGCTGGGCCCGGTGGCGCGGATCGTGGCGGCGAAACCCTGGGCACGGAAGGCCGCCGGGGAGTGAATTACAGTGCCCCGGGACCGGTCGCCGATGTGTCGCCGCCCGTTCGTCCCGAATCCGTCACAACAACGGTACTGTTCGCGATATGACACTGACTCCGGCCCTCGCGGCCGTAGTTCTTCCGGCGATGACCGGCACAACGACGACGGACCCGGCGGCTGCCGCGGGAGCCGCCGTCGGTGGCCTGCTGGTCCTTGCCTTTGGCGTGGTGCTCACCGGCTTCGCCCTGATGGGCATGTTCGCGAAGGCGGGAGAGCCCAAGTGGGCGGCCTTCGTCCCGCTCTACAACATCATCGTCCTGCTGCGGATGTCCGGGCTGTCCCCCTGGCTGGTCCTCCTCGCCTTCATCCCCGTCGCGAACATCGTGCTGCTGGTGCTCCTCGCTCTCAACATCGCGAAGGTCTTCGGGAAGGGTGCCGGCACCGCGGTGCTGATCTTTTTTTTCAACCTCATCATGTACTTCTTGCTCTCCTACGGCGACGCCCGCTACCTCGGCCGCGAGGCTGCGCGCTACCCGCTCGGCCTGGCACCCCCCGCCAACGGCACACCCGTCTCTTATCAGTCCGGCCAATACCAGTCCTGATCTCCGGACCGAGGCTTCCAACATCAAAGGCGAGTCTCCTTCGTGCAGGAGACTCGCCTTTTGTGCGGAACCGTGGAGCTTAGGGGAATCGAACCCCTGACCTTTTCATTGCGAACGAAACGCTCTACCAACTGAGCTAAAGCCCCGGATGCCATATCTGAACATCAACAACTCCGAACATCAACACTGTACCGAACCGCATTGGCATCACCCAAAGCGCGGTTGCCTGCGGATCCGGGCCCGGAAGTGTCCCCGGCCCCGAGTAGTCTTTTCCCCATGTCCAGCAACGTTCCGAGGCCAGCCGCTGCCCCGGCCCTGAACGGCGATATCAGACCCTGGCCCGCTCTGTGGTCGCTCGTCATCGGCTTCTTCATGATCCTCGTCGATTCGACCATCGTCTCCGTCGCCACCCCGGCCATCATGACCGCGTTGGACGCGGGCATCGACAGCGTCATCTGGGTGACCAGCGCGTACCTGCTGGCCTACGCCGTACCTCTGCTCGTAACCGGTCGGCTGGGCGACCGGTTCGGGCCCAAGCGCATCTACCTCGTGGGGCTCGTCGTCTTCACGCTCTCCAGTGCCTGGTGCGGACTGTCCGGAACGGTGGAGGCCCTCATCGTCGCCCGCGTCCTGCAGGGTCTCGGCGCCGCACTGATGACCCCGCAGACCATGGCCGTCATCACCCGGATCTTCCCGCCGGAGCGCCGCGGCGCCGCCATGGGGCTGTGGGGCTCCGTCGCCGGTATCGCCACCCTGGTGGGGCCGGTGCTCGGTGGGCTACTCGTCGATTCCGCCGGGTGGGAATGGATCTTCTTCATCAACGTCCCGGTGGGGGTGGTGGGCTTCATCCTCGCCGCGCGCCTCGTTCCAACCCTGCCCACGACGTCGCACCGGTTCGACATGCTCGGCGTCTTCCTGAGCGCGGCCGGCTTGTTCTGCCTGGTCTTCGGCATCCAGGAGGGCGAGACCTATAACTGGGGCACCATTGCCGGCCCCCTGTCCGTGTGGTCGCTGATCATCACCGGCATCGTGTTGCTGGTCTCCTTCGTGGTCTGGCAGAGGTTCAACCGAGGGGAACCGCTGGTTCCCCTGAAGCTGTTCCGCGACCGCAACTTCTCCCTGGCCAACACCTCCATCGCCGCCATGGGCTTCTCGATCACCACGATGGCGTTGCCGCTCATGCTCTATGCACAGACAGTGCGCGGCCTCTCCCCCACCCAGGCAGCTCTGCTGCTGACACCGATGGCCGTCATCTCGGGCGTCCTCGCACCCTTCGTCGGCACATACGTCCAGCGCAGCAATCCGAAGTACATGGCCGTGGTGGGGTTCGCGGGGATGTCCGCGGCCCTGTTCTGGCTCGGTTCCCTGCTCACCCCGGACGTCCCCTTCTGGCTGCTCCTCCTGCCCGTCTCGCTGCTCGGCCTTTCGAGCGCCGGGATCTGGGCTCCGGTGTCACTTACGGCCACCCGCAATCTCCCTCCCTCGCTCGCGGGAGCCGGCTCCGGTGTCTACAACACCACGCGCCAGATGGGCGCCGTCCTCGGCAGCGCCGCCATCGCGGCCATGATGCAGTCGCGCCTGCTGACCAACCTCGGCGGGATCGGAGTCAGTGCCACGCCAGGGTCCGCCCTGCCCGAGGAGGCGAAGGCGGGTTACGCGCTCGCAATGGGTCAGTCCCTCTACCTGCCCGCGATCGTGCTCGTGCTCGGATGTGCTGCCGCGCTGTTCTTCGCCAGGCCGCAGCAGAACACCCTGTGGGCGCTCGACGCCGGTACCGCGGGGCCGGCCCGGACGCAGGAGGCCGCGGCGGGCCGGCAGGAGCTCTCGACTCCCGCCGATACCTGAGCTGTTGCCTTGGAGAACTACAGGTAGTCTTCTGGCATGGCTGATGACACGAAGGACACCCCCAAAGAGGCAGGCCCCGCCGAGACGAAAGCCGACCCGAAGACCGAGACAAAAGAGGTGACGGACGATTTCGCCGTCCGGGAGCACACCTCGCCCACGGGTCTGAAGTACACGACGACCACCGGACGCCTGGTACTGCGACGCGAGGAGACGAAGGACGGGAAGGCGGACGGCTTCAAGCCGAAGGCCGAGATCTTCATCGCCGCCTATACCAAGCAGGACGCCGAGCCGGGCCGGCCCGTGACCTTCGCCTTCAACGGCGGGCCGGGATCAGCCTCCGTCTGGCTGCACCTGGGCCTCCTCGGGCCGCGGCTCGTCAATTCCGGCGACGTCGGCAGCATGACGCCTGCGCCCTTCGGACTGATCGACAGTCCCGACTCCCTGCTGGAATCAACCGACCTCGTCATGATCGACCCGGTCAACACCGGATTCTCCCGCGTCGTCGAGGGTGAGAAGGCCGACGAGTTCCACGCTTTCGTGCAGGACAGGGACCTCGTGGCCGAGGTGATCCGGCTGTGGACAACGCGCAACAACCGCTGGCTCTCGCCCAAGTACCTCGTCGGAGAGTCCTATGGAACACTCAGAGCCGTTGCCGTCGCCGGTCGTCTCTTCGACGCCTACGGCATGGCCGTCAACGGGCTCGGCCTCATCTCCACGGTGCTCAACATGTCCACCCTCCGCTTCTTCCCCGGCAGCGACCTCCCCTATGCACTGCACCTGCCGACCTACGCGGCCATCGCGCTCTACCACGGCAGGCACGGCGACCGGGAGCTGGCCGACGTCGTCCGCGACGCGGAGGAATACGCTGCGAGGGATTTCGGCTACGCGCTGACGCAGGGCAGCCGGCTCACGCCGGAAGAATACGACGCCGTCGTCGCGCGCCTGCACGCGATCACCACCCTGGACGAGGGCTTCATCCGGCGCACGAACCTCCGCTGGGCCTACCACGAGTTCGCGGCGGAGATCCTGCGGTCCGAAGGCCTCGCGGTCGGGCGCATCGACGGTCGGTTCACCGCCCGACCGGACAACCTGCAGGCGTCCGATTCCTTCGACGACCCGAGCATCCGAGCCATCACGGGACCCTACTCCGCTGCGATGAACCACTACGTCCGCGCCGAACTCGGCTACGAGAACGACCTCCCCTACGAGATCCTGACCGCCCGCGTGCACCCCTGGAGCTACCGCACCTTCGAGGGCGCACCGGTCGACGTCTCGGGCGACCTCGAGCGGCTCCTGGTCCACAACCCCGCCCTCCGAGTGCACGTGGATTACGGCTATCACGACGGCGCGACTCCCCATTTCGCGGCGGAGTACGTCTGGGCTCATATGGACCTCGACGAGGGTGCGCGAGCCCGCTTCACGCACCACTACCACCAGGCCGGTCACATGATGTATCTCAATCCGGTAGCACGGGACGCACAGCTGCGCGCCCTCCGGACGTTCGTCACAGAGGACCGAGCCCCGCAGTGATCATCAGTAGGATGATGATCAACCCTGCGGCAACCCGCCGAGGGGCACCGAGTTTAGGGACATCGCCATGCTGACAAGGATCCTCTGGTCCGTCGTGCCCATCATCGTAAGCCGCTTCCTGAAAAAGCGCAGGGAGAACAAGAAGAATCAGGACAACAAGACCCCGCACCAGGGCAAGTAGTAACGGTGGGCATGCCGTCGGAGGAGGGGCTGAGCATCGCACAACGCGACGACGCCGGCTTCATCGACATCCGCTCCTACGCTGCCATCGGGGACGGCAGGACGGTGGCGCTGGTTGCCCTCGACGGATGCATTGACTGGTACCCGACGCCCGACCTCGATTCGATGCCGGCCTTCGCCCGCCTCCTCGATGCGGGCGAAGGCTTCATGGCTCTGGCGCCTACAACGGACTTTACGGTGATGCGCCGGTACGCCGCCGGTTCCAATGTCCTGGAGACTACCTACACCACCGCGACCGGCCGCGTGCGGGTCACCGATTCGCTCAACACCGGAGTGGCAGGGCGGCTGCCCTGGGGTGAGTTGGCGCGCCGCATCGACGGTCTCGAAGGCACGGTCGGGATGGCCTGGTCCATCGCGCCCGGCACCTGCTTCGGGTCGGCGTCGCCCTGGCTCGACCAGCGGGCGGACCATCCGGTTCTCCGCGTGGACGCCATCGCCCTCGGTGTCCTCGGCATCAACCACGGCCTGAAGACGCCGGAAGGACAATCCGTCGAGGGCGATTTCACGACCACCGAAGGGTCCCGTCACCTCGTCGCCGTCGTGTCCACGCACGGCGAGCCGCTGCCGCTGCCCGATCCGCACACCATCGACGACGGCGTCGACCGCACCATCCGCAACTGGCAGACCTGGTCCGGCAGCTTCGCGTACGATGGCGACTACCGGCACGAGGTGCTGCGGAGTGCCCTCGCGCTGAAGCTCCTGCTCCACAGCCCGTCGGGCTCGATCGCGGCGGCGGCCACCACGTCCCTCCCGGAGAGTATGGCGGGAGCGAAGAACTGGGACTACCGCTACGCCTGGGTACGCGACACCGCCTACACCCTGTATGCGCTCAAGCGCGCGGGGCTCCGCGAGGAAGTGCACGCGGCAGTGTCCTGGATGCTCAAGAACCTGCGCAACCAGGGGTCGGACCTCGAGGTTTTCACGCGGTTGAACGGGGATACCCCCAACGGTATGCATCACCCGGACATGACCGGCTGGCGTGGGCACGGGCCCGTCGTCGACGGCAATCCGGCGGCCGGGCAACTGCAGCTCGGGGTCTTCGGTGATGTGTTCGACATCGTCTGGGAGTACGTCCAGGCGGGCTATGTGCTCGACCCGACGACCATGCGGCAACTCGCCGACCTGGCGGACCTGACCTGCGATATCTGGCATCGGCGCGACGCCGGCCTGTGGGAGCTGCCGGAGGAACGCCACTACGTCACCTCGAAACTGGGGTGCTGGAACGCGCTGAAGTGCGCCGTGTTGCTCGCCGAACACGGGCAGTTGCAGGGACCCGTGGAGCGATGGGCCGCGGAACGGGACCGTATCCGTGAGTGGGTCCTCGAGAACGGCTGGTCCGAGGAACGACAGAGCTACATCTGGTATCCCGGGTCCACGAAGCTGGATGCCTCGATCCTGCTGCATGCGATCAGCGGGTTCGACAGTGGACCCCGCATGTCCTCCACCATCGATGCCCTCCGCGAGGAACTCGGCGTCGGGCCCCTGCTCTACCGCTACAGCGGCATGCAGCAGGAGGAGGCCGCGTTCGTCGCCTGTGCGTACTGGATGGTGTCAGCGCTCGCCATCGTCGGCCGCCGGGACGAGGCGGTAGACCTCATGGAGGCCCTCCTGCCGCTCGCGAACGACGTCGGCATCATGTCCGAGATGATCGAACCTTCCGACAACTCGTTCATGGGCAATATTCCCCAGGGCCTGAGTCATCTCGCCCTGATCGTGGCGGCTCTCTCAATCTCCGGCACGGACTGAACCAGGGGCGGGCCGCCCCACCGACCCCGTGGAATACTGTGGGGAATACTAAGCCAACTTGGCGAGCCTGCGGGCCCTGAGATCAGGAGGACCAGTGAGTACACCAGGAACGGGGAACGCGGACAGCGAGCGTCAGGGCGCATCCGGCGACGGACCGAAGCAGGCCGGAAACAGATACGACCCGGGTGCGTACTCAGCCGATGACGACGCGGGCGGCGACTACGTGCCGGGCATGTACTCCGATGACAGTCCCACGCGGGAGCAGACGCCTACCCGCGCGCACGGGGCGACGCCGGTCCCCGCTTCGCGCGGAACGGACGACGCGCGGACGCAGGCGCACACCCAGGTGGTCCCGGTCACCGCCACCCGGAGTCCTCGGGAAGCACGGAAGGGTGACACGTCGTCGATCCGCGAACAGCGCCTCCCGGGTGCCGGCATAGCGGGCACCGGGGTGCCGAGCCCTGAGGACCGCAAATCGCTCCACCAGAGGGAGAAGGAACACTTCGGCGGCATGAAGTTCGGCGCGGGGTTCTTCGGGTGGCTGAGCGCAACGGGCCTGTTCGTCCTGCTCTCCGCCCTCGTCGGCGCTGTTGCGGCCCTGTTCGGCGTCGGCGCGAATCTCTCCGCAACGGATATTGCGAGCGGCTCGGCCGAAGCGCAGACGACGGGCATCACCGCCGCCGTGATTTTGGGCGTCGTCCTGCTGGTCTCCTACTTCGCGGGAGGCTATGTCGCCGGACGGATGGCCCGCTTCAGCGGTCTGAAGCAGGGTCTCGCCGTGTGGCTCTGGGCCGTCGTCGTCGCGCTGGTTCTCGCGATCCTCGGACTGATCGTCGGCAACCAGGCCACCGTCACCGAGCGATTCCAGGGCATGGGCGTTCCGGCCGCGCAGGATTACACGGGGCCTGGGCTGATCGTGCTGTTGGTGGTTGCCGCCGTCGCCCTGGTCGGGGCGATTCTCGGGGGCCTCGCAGGAATGCGATACCACCGCAGGATCGATCGCACGGACTTCGACGCCCTCGAGGACGCCAGCTAACTCCGGCCGGCAGTCTCACGGGAACAGCCCCGGACTCCTTCGCGTCCGGGGCTGTTACGTCAAGCGGGCGCTGCAGACCTCAGGGCGAGGGCTTTCCACCGTTGACATTCAGCGTTTCGCCGAGCACATAGCTGGCCTCTGAGGACGCCAGGAATACATAGGCGGGGGCGAGCTCGGTCGGCTGGCCCGCACGGCCGAGCGGGGTGTCCTTGCCGAACTCCGGCAGGGCTTCCTTGGGCTGGCCGGCGGAGGGCTGCAGCGGCGTCCAGATGGGGCCCGGCGCAACGGCATTGACGCGAATTCCCTTCGGCGCGAGCTGCTGGGCGAGTCCCTTGGTGAAGTTGTTGATCGCGGCCTTGGTGCTTGCGTAGTCGAGCAGCGTTGCTGACGGCTCGTACGCCTGGATCGAGGTGCTGTTGATGATCGCTGAGCCAGGCTGGAGGTGCTTGAGCGCCTCCTTGGTCACGCGGAAGAACGAGTAGATGTTCGTCTTGAATGTGTGGTCCAGCTGCTCATCGCTCAGTTCCTCCAGCGATTCGACCGCCACCTGCTTGCCGGCGTTGTTGACGAGGATGTCGAGGCCGCCGAGTCCGTCCACCGCCTGCTGCACGAGTGAGGTGCAGTACGCGGGATCCTTCAGGTCGCCTGGGATGCACACGGCAGTACGCCCCTCCGCCTCAATGAGACCCTTGACGACTTGGGCGTCCACTTCCTCCTCGGGGAGGTAGGACAGGGCGACGTCGGCGCCCTCCCGCGCGTAGGCGATGGCCACGGCGGCACCGATTCCCGAGTCAGCTCCGGTGATGAGGGCCTTGCGACCCTTGAGCCGGCCCGTGCCGCGGTAGGAGGTCTCGCCGCGATCGGCCTTGATCTTCATGTCCGCCTCGAGCCCCGGCTCCGCCGTGTGCTCAGCCGGCGGCGTGATGCTCTCGAAGCGGGTGACGGGGTTCTGGAAGGTGTACTGGTCGGTCGATCCTGCCGGGCTTTCAGAGGTCATGGGTGTTCTCCCTGTACAAAAGGCGTGTCCCGCGCCCTGGCGGACGCGCAGATGGGCTGCGCCACTAAAGCTAAGCCTGCTTACTACTCTAGGCGCGCCGATCAGGCGGGACAAGGCCAGCCGGGGTGGGGACTCAAAAGATGACGGAGAAAAAACCGGCGCCGACGCCGAGCACCAGGGCGGCGACGAGCAGCCAGACGATCGGTGTGCGGAGCTTGCGCATCTGATTCATAGGGGCCCAGTCTAACCGCCGGCGGAAATAATCCTTGCGCCGCGGAGGCTGAGAAGACCATGGAACACCGCATCGCAGTCACCGGTTCAACCGGCACGGTGGGCGGCAGCGTGGCCCGAATCCTCTCCGCCGGGGGCCTGCCGCTGGTGCTGCCGGTCAGATCACCCGACCGGGCCTCGCACTTGCCCGCGTCGCTGGTGCGGCAAGCCTCCTATGCCAACGTCGATACCGCCGTCGCGTCGCTCGCCGGTGTGGAGGCCCTGTTCATGCTGTCGACATCCGAGGAAGCCGACCGCGTGGCGACCCACTGCAGCTTCCTCGACGCAGCCAGTGAGGCGGGCGTCGGGCACATCGTCTACACCTCGTTCCTCGGCGCTGCACCGGATGCCACCTTCCTCCTGGCCCGCGACCATTATGGTGCTCCCGGCTGGCAGGTGGAGGCCTGGGTCAGCACCTACACGGCCATCGCCCGCGGTGGGTTGGCCGAGCTGTCACCCGACGTCGAGCGCCTCACCGGGCGCCGGCCGATCAGCCTCCGCGACCTCCTGACGGCGACGGGCTAGGCTGCGGGGATGCGTAGAGACGTCGTCCCGGACCCGCGGGCAAGCCGGATCTTCTACAGATTCCTGACCTCCGTCGTCGTGCCGCGACCCATCGCGTGGATCTCATCGACCTCGGCGGACGGCGTGGACAACCTCGCGCCGCACTCGTTCTTCACGATCGCATCGGTCAATCCGCCGATCGTCGTGTTCACCTCGGTGGGCCGCAAGGACTCCGTGCGCAATATCGAAGCCACCGGCCAATTCGTGGTCAATTTCACGCCCGAGGACCTGTTCGAGGCTGTCAACGCGACCGGCACCGCTTTTCCACCGGACGTCAGCGAGTTCGACGCCGCGGGGCTCACCCGCGAACCCAGCGCAACGGTGAGGCCGCCGCGCGTCCTCGAATCGCCCGCGGCCCTCGAATGCAGGCTGCACCTGATTCAGGACATGGGCGACTGCACGCTCGTCTTCGGCGAGGTACTGCACGCCGTGGTGTCCGAAGAAGTCCTTGACGGCGGGCAGCCCGTCAGCACTGCCCTCAAGCCGCTCTCGAGACTTGGCCGGAACGAGTGGGGCACGGCCGGGCAGATCCGCGAGATCACGCGGATTCCGGTCGAGGAATGGCCGGGACACTACGACGGCGCCGGCCGAGGTCCACGCGCTCCGTGACGCCGCCGGTACTTTTGCGCAGATCACGCCCAACAGTCACCCGTAGAATCAGGACATCTACGGGTTAGCACCCACCTCGGGCTGGGAAGCCACCCGCGACCCCCCCAGGGACCTTCATGAGCGTCACCGCCGCCCCGCGCACTGTCCGCATTTCCAGGCCGAACGATGTCGTGGCCTCCTACTCGGTGCTGCTGAAGCAGGTCCGCAAGGAAGGCCTGCTGAATCGCCGACGGCGTTTCTATGTCTCGGTGTTCGCGGTCCTGGTTCTGGTCATGGGCGGGGCGTGGACCGGTTTTGCGCTCCTCGGCGACACCTGGTTCCAACTCCTCATCGCGGCCGTGCTCGGCGTCGCCCTGACCCAGGTCGCCTTTCTGGCGCACGAGGCCTCGCACCGGCAGATCTTCCGGACCCGCGGCGCGAACGACTGGTCCGGGCGCATCCTGGCCGCCGGCGTCGTCGGGATCAGCTACGCGTGGTGGATGGACAAGCACACGCGCCACCACAACGACCCGAACACCAAGGGCAAGGACCCGGACATCGAGGTGGACACCATCTCCTTCCTCGAGGAGGACGCCGCGAAAGCCACCGGAATCCACGCCTGGATCACCCGCCGCCAGGGCTACCTCTTCTTCCCCCTGCTCACCCTCGAGGGCATCAACCTGCACGCCCGCTCCATCAGCACACTGTTCGCCCGCCGCACCGTCAGGGGACGCTGGGTGGAACTCGCGCTTCTCGGCGCCCGATTCGGTGCCTACCTCGGCATCCTGTTCTGGTTCCTGCCCGTGGGCATGGCCTTCGCCTTCCTCGGCGTCCAGCTCGCCGTCTTCGGCGTCTATATGGGCGCCAGTTTCGCGCCGAACCACAAGGGCATGCCCGTCGTGCCGAAGGACAGCAAGCTCGACTTCTTCCAGAAGCAAGTCCTCACCTCCCGCAACATCCGCGGCGGCTCCTTTGTGAACAACGCCTTCGGCGGCCTGAACTTCCAGATCGAGCACCACCTCTTCCCGGACATGCCCCGCCCACACCTGCGCCGCGCGGCCGTCATCGTGAAGGAACACTGCGAGCGCCTCCGGGTGCCCTACACCGAGGTCGGCGTCGCCGCGTCCTACGGGGCCGTCGTCTCCTACCTCAACCGTGTCGGGCTCGCCGCCCGCGATCCCTTCGACTGCCCGATGGTCAACCGCTTTCGGCGTCCGTGACGACGGCCGGCGTCATGTCTATGTCTCGGCGGGCGAGGCGGGCTGAAGATCGAAGAAGACCACCTGGGGCGGTGCGCTGATCCGCATCGGCACGTGGCTGAAACCGATCCCGCAGGTCACGAACAGTACGTTTCCGTCCGCGCCGTAGTCCTTTCGTGCAAATCCGTCCGCGACCATGGCTTCCCCGGTGGTCCAGGCGAGCCAGGACCACTGCGGGGTCGCGGGAACGGCGATCTGCCCACAGTGCGTGTGACCAGCAACAGCAAGGGGCGCGCTACCCGCCGGAAGGGCGGGAAAGGTCGCGGGATTGTGCATCAGAACGATTCGTGGGGCGCCCTCCGGGACACCGCTGAGGGCCTGCTCCACGTCTGCGAGGCCTTGATACGCGGGGCCGACACCGACAATATGCAGAACCTGCTCTTCACTACCACCAGCGATCGGCAGGGCCGCATCGGCGTTCTGCAGTACCTTCACACTGCGCGACTCCAGCGCCGTCGTGAGCTGATCGGCAGCATCAGCGAGGTAGTCGTGGTTCCCCAGCACCGCGAACACCGGAATACCGGCATCGATGACGGGTGCCAACACATCGAGCACCTTCTCGATCTTTTCCGGGTTCGAGGGGTCCTCGCTGTAGACGAAATCGCCCGCGATCAGCAGTGCCGCGGGCTTCTCCTCCACCACTCGCCCGACGATCCGCTCAGCCATGGCCGTGTTTCCGAACCACATGCCCACCTGCAGATCAGCGATGACCGCGATCTCGGTACCATCTCCCTCTGCAGGCAAACCGGGCACAGACGCACTGTAGTGCTCCTCATCGAGGATCAGCCGGGGTTCGATCAGACCGCCGTAGGCGATCAGCAGGCCTACAAGCACCATCGCACCCACAACCACCGATTTCAGCACGTGCTTCAACTTTTTCTCCCCGGTCATCCTTGTGGCGCTCTCAATCCAGCACCCTGAAGGCTTCGCCAACGTACCGGCCAACCTTAGGGCGGTAGTCATCCGGATGACACCTCGGTCACCATGGAACCCCGTAGGTTGCCGGGGAAGCATCGGGCGCTCCATAATGCAAGCATCGCGGGGAGCAGTCATTGCCGCATCCGGGTCCCACCAGCTGGCTACGGTGGAGGTATGTTCTTCCTTTTCGGCCTCACCTCGCGTGAGCATCTGCAGTTCACCCGCTCGGCCACCTGCCGCTACTGCGGGATGTTCGCTCCGCAGCAGGCCGTCCAGCGGAAGACCAAACTCTCAGTGTTCTTCATCCCGCTGATCACCCTCAAGAAAACGCGACTGCAGATCTGTACCAACTGCGGCGGCACCTCGAGGATCAGCGGCACGGAGCAGCGGGCCCTCGCGCACTAGGCGTTCCAGAGACCATAGGAGTCTGCGAGCGAAGAAATCTTCTGCGCGCGCGCCAGGCGCGGCAGGTAGGAGCCGTCACCCACTACGGCACCGGCAGCATGCTCCCGCAGCAGCTCCGCGGCCCAACTGATCTCGGACTCGCTCGGGGACAGCCCGCGGTTGATGGTGTCGGTGGCGTCGGTGAGCAGGCACAATTTGCCGGTCATGCCCATCAGGGCGGTGACCCGGCAGGCTTCGAGCAAGTCCTCGCCGAGGGCGCCCACCGTCGGACCGTCGATCGGGCCAGGGAGCTGACCCACGCGTGAGGCCACCACGAGTTTGGAACGGGCGTAGGCGAGGGCCATCGGATCATCCGATGCCCCGGTGTCGCGCCGGAAATCACCAACGCCGAAGGCTAGTCGGAAGGTGCCCGGGGCGCTCGCGATCGCCGTCGCGTTCTCAATGCCGAGCGCGGACTCGATCAGGGCCAGCACGGGAGTGCCGGCCTGGAGGCGCATCGCCGTGTGCGTGACCTGCTCCGGTTTCTCGGTCATCGCGAGCATGACCCCGCGAAGTCCCGGAGCCCTGGACAGGGCAGCGAGGTCATCCGCCCAGTAATCGGTCTCGATGCCGTTGACGCGCACCCAGGCGGTCATGCCGGTCGAGAGCGCCTGGACGACCCGCTCCCGCGCCTCGGCCTTTCCGGCCGCGGGAACCGCGTCCTCCAGGTCGAAGACCACGGAGTCCGCCTCGGAGGTCAGGGCCGGGATGAAGGTGTCTTCAGAGGCCGCGGACGCTAGGAGCCAGGATCGGGAGAGCTTGGCGGGAAGCGCTGCGGCGCGGCTATTTCTGAAGGAGGTGACCATGCTCAAACAGTACTGAGGACAGCTGCGCATAATCCACCGGGACGCGCGGAACCCTTGACCACTCCGTCCGCCTCCACCTACCATTCGTATACGATTTTGTACTCGATATCAGACGGAGCCGGCTCGCAGCGGATCCGTCTGCCAGCATCGGCAATCCACACCGAAAGACAAGGGAGTTTTTCATGGCACTAGCATCAGAACGGCCGGAAGCGCAGTCCCGGTCGGGGATGAGCTCCGAGGACCGCAGGGTCCTCGCGGGGACAATGGTCGGCACCACGATCGAGTGGTACGACTTCTTCATTTTCGCCCAGGCCGCAGGCATCGTCTTCGCCAGCCTCTACTTCGGACCACTCAACGACGACAGCCCTGGTCTTGCCCAACTCGTCTCGTGGGCAACCATCGGAGTGAGTTTCTTCTTCCGCCCTCTTGGCGCCGTCATTGCGGGCCGGCTGGGCGACCGGATCGGCAGGAAGGCCATGCTGGTCTTCACCCTCATGCTGATGGGTTCCGCTACCGCCCTGATCGGTCTGCTGCCCACCTACGCACAGATCGGCGTGTGGGCACCGATCATGCTGGTCCTGTTGCGCATCCTGCAAGGATTCTCCGCCGGCGGCGAATGGGGAGGTGCGGCCCTGATGGCCGTCGAACATGCACCGCTCATGAAGCGCGGGTTCTGGGGCGCCTACCCGCAGATCGGCGTGCCGGTCGGCATGATCCTCGCAACCCTCGTGCTGTTCGTGCTGCGCAGTTCCATGTCCGAGGAGGCATTCCTGGCGTGGGGTTGGCGCATCCCGTTCCTGCTCTCCGTCGTCCTGATCGTCGTCGGCTACTTCATCCGCATCGCGGTCGCCGAAAGCCCCGTCTTCCAGCGGATGATCGAGCGCAAGCGGGACACCGCTACGCCCCTGCGGAATCTACTGAAGACGAACAAGAAGCAGGTCGTCCTGGCGGCTGTCATCTTCATCGGCAACAATGCCGCCGGCTACCTCGTGATCGCCTTCCTGTCCTCCTACGCACAAAGGGCACTGGGCATGCCCGCTGCACCGGTGCTGCTGGCAACGCTCCTGGCGTCCTTCGGCTGGCTCATCTTCACCCTGTACGGAGGCATCCTGTCCGACCGCATCGGCCGGGTCCGCACCTTCCAGATCGGTTACGGCCTCATCTTCGTGTGGATGATGCCGATGTTCATGATGATCGACACCCGCAACGTCTGGGCGTACGGCATCGGCATCTTTGTCCTCACGATCGGGCTCGGACTGTCCTACGGCCCCATGTCGGCCATGTACGCAGAGATGTTTCCCGCGAACGTCCGCTACTCCGGTATCGGCATCGGCTATGCCCTGGGCGCCATCCTCGGTGGGGCATTCGCCGCGCTCATCGCCCAGGCACTGCTCGACGCCACCGGATGGTCCGGCTCGATCGCCCTGTACATCATGGCCCTGAGTGCCATTTCCTTTATCGGCGTGTCCATGGTGAAGGAGACCAAGGGTGCTCCACTCGAGGCGGAGGACCACGACGCGCATTCGGTCGGTACGGCCCCGGACGACGCGCGCCGCCCCTAGCTCCGGCGGTGTTGTG
>JAABUN010005869.1_pt1 | contig 14731 bp, 13 predicted proteins | sample 5559311 | NCBI WGS metagenome assembly JAABUN01 (sample SAMN10711877, study PRJNA513370) | rock metagenome | isolation source: Antarctica rocks | place: Antarctica: Victoria Land, Siegfried Peak sud | reverse complement strand
CCAGCACGACGTACAAGGTGATGGTCAGGGCCAGGCTGGGCGACGGCAGGTGGAAGAACCGGGCCACCAGCAGCGGGGAGTAGAGCTCAGGGTGCCGGCTCAGCGGGATCGGGTCACGCACGAAGGCGTGGATGTCCAGAATGACGAAGAGGTAGCAGACCGTACGCAGGATCGCGACCCTATTGTCCGGGCGGACAGGGGCGAACCAACCGACGAGTCCGGTCATCCCTCCCCCAGTGCTCATCGGGGCACCACCCAGGTGGTGAGCGTGACCAGCTCCGTCGGACCCTTGCGGCCGCGTACGAGGGTGGTCGTTTCCTGGACCAGCCACACCTGCTCGATCGGGGGCTCGTCGCGGTGTCGCGAGGTCCAGCCGTCGACGACGGTCCCGAGCAGAGCCGGGTCCGCGGTGATCTGGGGGATCCGAGCCTCGATCTCGGCCCGGCTGATCCCGGACACCCCGACCCGAAGCGGCAGGTCGATCCGACGGCCATCCGCCAGTCGGCCCTCCACCCGGGTGATGGCGAGGGTGCTGTCGGCGGCGGGGGAGAAGGCGTACTGAGAGAGCGGTCCGAAGGGCCACACGTCGTCACTCATCCGCAGCGAACCGTTCAGCAGCAATCCGATACCGACGAGCGCCGCGGCAACCCGCCAGCCCAGCGACCACCGGCTGATCGGTCGGACCGGCTGCTCCACCGGGCGATTCAAACACACCGGAGCAAGCTCGACGGGGACCCGGCAAACCCGCGTACGGCTCGGTCCGACCCCCAGGACGACTGCACAGATCGAATCCGGACTGGCCCCGACCAAGGGGCTCGAGATGTACGGGGAGTCGTACGGGACTCCGCTGATCCTGCTGCACGCGGCTACGGGATGACCTCCACGTCGGTGGTCTTGGCCCGGAGCTCGCCGCGGATCAACCCCTCAGTACGCAGCAGTGGGTAACGACATCGCCGACCTGATCCAACACTTCCGGCGGGCCGAGCCGATCTGCTGGCCTACTCCGTGGGTGGTGGCATGGCATTGCGCACCGCCCTCCAGCAGCACTCGGGCCTCATCCGTCGGTCGATCCTGATCTCCACCCCGTTCAGTGGTGCCGATCGGGATCTGGACGTGCGGGAATCGCTGGCCTCGATGAGCCGCCAACTATTCTCGATGTTGAGCCAGACCCCGCTACACCTTGTACGTCGCGGTCGCTCGCCTTGCTGCCGGATCGAACACACCAACACGTGCGCCATCCTCATGGCCCTACGGCGAGGTCCCGCCCTGTGGCTCGCGAACATGTTCTTCGCGACCTTCTGTCTCTCATCGGCTACAACGTCTGAGTGACGAGCAAGATCGAAGGGTCGATCCGGTTCAGTTTTCCCAGTAGCGCCAGACAACGAGAAGGCCGCTCAACGGTTCCTCGTCCGCACCTCCCAGACCCCTTCGACCCAAGAGACTGCTCGCCTCCACTGTGAAGAAGACTGGGCTGATCGCCACCTTCAGCCCGCACCGATGCTGAAACAGGTCACCGACCCCGAACCGCTGCCGAGTTCGAGTTTGCTGGTCCCATCATGGAAGGCGAGGCCAGGGTCGTGCGGTCCCCAGCTGCCCGGGGCAAACCGGTGCCCCTCGAGGGGCGTGACTCAGGACCCGACCGTCACGGCCCCGTTGTCGACCGACCAGACCTGGTCCAGGCTGACGTTGGCCAGCAACCGCCGGTCGTGCGACACCAGCAGCATGGCCCCGTCGTAGGAGGCCAGCGCCTGCTCGAGCTGCTCGATCGCCGGCAGGTCGAGGTGGTTGGTGGGTTCGTCCAGAACCAGCAGGTTGACGCCCCGCGCCTGGAGCAGGGCCAGCGCCGCCCGGGTGCGCTCCCCCGGCGACAGCCGGTGGACGGGGCTGGCGACCTGGTCGGCCTTGAGCCCGAACTTGGCCAGCAACGTACGGATGTCCGCGGGGGCCAGATCCGGGATGACCAGCTCGAAGGCCGCCCCCAGAGGCAGGTCCTCCGCCAACCCGGTGCGGGACTGGTCGATCTCCCCGACCGCGACGGAGGCCCCGAGGCTGGCCGTCCCGCCGTCGGTCGGCAACCGGCCGAGCACCAGGTCCAACAGGGTGGTCTTACCGGCCCCGTTGGGTCCAACGATCCCGATCCGGTCCCGCGCGTTGACCTGCGCGGTGACCGGGCCGAAGGCGAAGTCGCCACGCCGCAGGGTCGCCTGGTTGAGGGTGGCGACGACGGAGCTGGACCGGGGGGCGGCGCCGACGCTGAACTGCAGCGCCCACTCCTTGCGCGGTTCGTCGACTTCCTCGAGACGGGCGATCCGAGATTCCATCTGCCGGACCTTCTGCGCCTGCTTCTCCGACGACTCGACGCTGGCCTTGCGCCGGATCTTGTCGTTGTCAGGGCTTTTCTTAATTGCGTTGCGAACCCCCTGCGAGCTCCATTCGCGCTGGGTCCGCGCCCGGCCCACCAGGTCCGCCTTCTTCTCGGCGAAGTCCTCGTAGGCCTCCCGGGCGTGCCGACGGGCCACCTCCCGCTCGGCCAGAAACGCGTCATATCCGCCGTCGTAGACCGCGACCTGGTGCTGGGCCAGGTCCAGCTCGACGATCCGGGTGACGCAGCGAGCGAGGAACTCTCGGTCGTGGGAGACGAGCACCACCCCGCTGCGAAGCCCGCGGACGAAGGACTCGAGGGTCTCGAGACCAGCCAGGTCGAGGTCGTTGGTCGGCTCGTCCAGCAGCACCAGGTCGAAACGGCTCAGCAGCAGGGCGGCGAGCCCGGCCCGCGCGGCCTGACCTCCCGAAAGGCTGGTCATCAGGGTGCTCGGATCCGCGTCCAGACCGAGATCCGCCAGCACCGCCGGGATGCGTTCCTCCAGGTCAGGAGCACCACTGACCATCCAACGGTCGAGAGCCACGGCGTACGCGTCGTCCGCCCCTGGAGCGTCCGTGCCGAGCGCTTCCGCGGCAGCCTGCATCACCTCGGCGGACTCGGCGGCCCCGGTCCGCCGGGCCAGGTAGCCGGTGATGGTCTCCCCCGGGACCCGTTCGTGCTCCTGCGGTAGGAGCCCGACGAATGCGTCCGTCGGCGCCATGGTCACCGTCCCCGCCAGCGGCGGAACCTGGCCGGACAGCAACCGGAGCAGGGTGGTCTTGCCCGCTCCGTTGGCCCCCACCACCCCGACGACATCACCAGGTGCGACCGTCAGGTCCAGGGACTCGAAGAGCGCCCGGTGCCCGTGCCCGCCGGCCAAGCCCTTGGCCGCCAGGGTTGCGCTCATCGGGCCATCGTAGGGGCTGGAGGACGGTTGGACCCTGACAGAATGTGCCATGCCCACGCAGCCCGGACTTCCGTTGGTCATCGCGTTGGTCGTGCTGCTGGTGATGGCGGTGAGCGCTTCCTGGCTCAGCCGGCTCCGGATGCAGCGCAGTCTGACGACCGCCTCGGTCCGCGCCGCAGTGCAGCTGGTCGCCGTGTCCCTGGTGCTGGCCGCCGTGCTGAGCCGGCTCGGCTGGTCCCTGGTCTTCGCCGTGTTCATGCTCGGGGTGGCCACCGCGACCTCAGCCCGACGGGTGGAGGCGCCTCGAGCCTGGCCCTGGACCGCACTGGCCATCTCGGCCGGGTGCCTCCCCGTCCTGGTGGTGATCTTCGCCTCGGGCGCGGTGCCCTGGAACGGTGCGTCGCTAGTGCCGATGGCCGGGATCATCATTGGTGGCGCCATGACCGCCCACTCGCTGACCGGCCGGCGGGCCTTCGCCGCCCTGCGAGAGGAGCAGGGGGCGTACGAGGCGGGGCTGTCGATCGGGTTGCCCCGCTCGCAGGCGATCGGGGAGGTCATCGACCGGCGACTCCCCGAGGCGCTGGTGCCCGGCTTGGACCAAACGCGGACCGTCGGCCTGGTCACCCTGCCGGGCGCATTCGTCGGAGTTCTGCTGGGGGGCGGCACCCCGGTCCAGGCCGGGGCTGCACAGATCCTGGTCCTGATCGGGCTGCTGGCCGCGCAGACCATCACGGTGGTCGTCTCGGGCTGGTTGATCCGCTCGGCCCGGCTGCTGCCCGTCGACCTCCGAGCCGACCTCCGCCCCTGACGACGGGCGTCTCGGGTCGGTGGGGTGCGGAACGCCCTCACCAGCCGAGCCGGTCAGCCGGTGCGGTCGATGCCCTGGGGCAACCGGGCCGGATCAAAGCCCAGCTCCCGTACGGCGGCGTCGAACGCGTAGCGGTCGGTCATCCCGGCCACGTAGGTGACGGCCGCCCGTACGGCGTCGGCCGATCCGCGGTCGCCCACCGGGAGCCCGGGGAGCAGACCGGGGTGGTCGGCGTAGTGCTCGACCAGGGCCCGCAGCACCCCCACCACGGCCCGCGACTGGGCCAGCGACTCGGGCCGGATGTAGATCCGCTCGTAGTTGAACGCCCGCAGCGAGGCCAGCGCGGCGGCCTCGGCCGGGGGCATGCCCACCTCACCGTGCTCACCGATGGTGCGTACGACGGCTCGGACGAAGGTGCTCAGCTGGTCCCGCCGGGTCCGGCCACAGACCTCGACGACCTCGGCCGGGAGCTCATCGAGATCGACGATTCCGGCGTGCACGGCATCCTCAAGGTCGTGGGCGCAGTAGGCGATCCGGTCCGCCCAGCTCACGATCTCGCCCTCGACCGTGCTCGGAGCCGGCCGCGACCAGGAGTGGTTGCGAATCCCGTCCAAGGTCTCGGCGCAGAGGTTGTGGCTGCTGAGCACCACGTCGGCCCCCCACGGGCCGTGATCGAAGCCCTCGGGCACGAACGGGTCGAAGGCGTCCTCGCTGGCGTGGCCGCCCGGCCCGTGCCCGCAGTCGTGCCCCAGGGCGATGGCGTCGGCCAGGGTCACGTTCACCGCCGCTCCGCGGGCGATGGAGGTGGCGATCTGGGCTACCTCGATGGCGTGGGTCAACCTCGTCCGCTGGTGGTCGGTGGGATAAACCACGACCTGGGTCTTGCCGGCCAGCCGCCGAAAGGCGGTCGAGTGCACGATCCGGTCGCGGTCACGCTCGAAGCAGGTCCGCTCCGCATCGGGCTCCTCGGGCCGAGCCCGGTTCCCGGCGCCGAAGGCGAGGGTCGCACCCGGGCGCAGCGTTACGAGCTCAGCCTGCTCTCGGCGCTCCCGACCGACCATGGTGCCGAGGTCGACCCGTGCGTATGAGGTGGCGTGAGCTCGGACGATGGACTCCCCTGGGTGCCCGCTCATGGTCTCGGCCCAGGCCAGCGACCGTGCCGAAACCCCCTCGGGCACCGGCTCCTCAGCCACCCGAGACCCCCACCTCAGCCTCGGCCAGGTCCAGCTCGATCCCGGAGGTGTCGTCCAGCCAGCGCTCGGGCAACGCGACCTTGTTCTTCGGCGAGCCCTGCCGACCGCGGGGGCTGCCCAGCTCGGTCACCGGGAAAGGCGCACCCGGATCGAGCATGGCCAGGCCCCGGTCGAGCTCGGCGAAGGTCGAGATCATCGCCAGGTCCCGCCGGACCTCCCCGCCGACCGGGAAACCCTTCAGATACCAGGCCATGTGCTTCCGCAGGTCGGCCAACCCGCGGCGCTCACCCTGGACCGGATCGGCCTGGAGCCCGACCAGGAGCTCGGCGTGCCGCCGGATCATGGCCGCCACCTCCCCCAAGGTGGGCAGCACGGGCTGACCCGGTTCCCCCGAACGGGCGGGACCGAATGCCGCGGGCAGGTCCCGGAACAGCCAGGGCCGGCCCAAGCAACCACGGCCGACCACCACGCCGTCCGCCCCGGTCTCGCTCATCATCCGTACTGCGTCCGCCGCCTCCCAGATATCCCCGTTCCCGAGCACCGGGATGGACACCGACTCTTTGAGCTTGGCGATCGCGGTCCAGTCGGCCTCACCTGCGTACGCCTGCTGGGCCGTCCGGCCGTGCAGCGCGATCGCGGCGCAGCCCGACTCCTCGGCGATCCGACCCGCGTCCAGGTAGGTCTGGTGGTCCTCGTCGATCCCGATCCGCGTCTTCATCGTGACCGGTACGTCGTGCCGCTCCGCCCGGGCGACCACCGCCCGCAAGATGGCGCCGAGCAGGTCCCGCTTCCACGGCAGCGCCGCCCCACCCCCCTTGCGGGTCACCTTGGGCACCGGGCAACCGAAATTGAGGTCGATGTGACCCACTCCGTGCTCCAAGATCAACATCTCCGAGGCTTGTCCCATGATCTTGGGATCCACCCCGTAGAGCTGCACCGACCGCACGGTCTCCCCCGGGTCGAACTGCAGCATGCTCAACGTCTTTGGATCCCGCTCGACGATCCCCCGCGACGTGATCATCTCGCAGACGAACAGGCCGTTGGGAGTGGCCGGCTCCAGCTCGCGACCGGAGTCACCAGCCTGCTCCCGGCATAGCTGCCGGAACGCCGCATTCGTGACCCCCGCCATCGGCGCCAACACGAACGGACTTGCCACCTTCAGACTTCCCAGCGTCAGCGCCCGAGGCAGGTGTAGCCCTTCGACGAACTCAGGGCGGGTAGCCGGGTGTGACCCTTCGACGAACTCAGGGCGGGTGGCCGGGTGTGACCCTTCGACAGGCTCAGGGCGCGTCGAGAAACCAGGCGCTGCGGGGGTAGGGAGCGGCGGCGCCACTCCCGCCCCCCGCAACGCCCGAACCACCACTCAGCACCCCACCAGCCGTACGGCGAGGTAGTCCTGCACCTGGCTCAGGGCGACTCGCTCTTGCGTCATGGAGTCGCGTTCGCGGATGGTGACCGCGTCGTCCTCCAGGGTGTCGAAGTCGACGGTGATGCAGAACGGGGTTCCGATCTCGTCCTGGCGACGGTAGCGGCGCCCGATGGCCTGGGCGTCGTCGAAGTCCACGTTCCAGTTCCGCCGCAACTGGGCGGCCAGGTCCCGGGCCTTCGGGGACAGCGCCTCGTTGCGGGACAGCGGCAGCACCGCGGCCTTGACCGGGGCGAGCCGCGGGTCGAGCCGGAGGACGGTGCGCTTGTCCACGCCGCCCTTGGTGTTCGGCGCCTCGTCCTCGGTGTAGGACTCGACCAGGAACGCCATCAGGGACCGGGTCAGCCCGGCGGCCGGCTCGATCACGTACGGCACGAAGCGTTCGTTCTTGGCCTGGTCGAAGTAGGACAGGTCGGTGCCGGAGTGCTCGGTGTGGGTCAACAGGTCGAAGTCGGTGCGGTTGGCGATGCCCTCCAGCTCACCCCACTCGCTGCCGGTGAACCCGAAGCGGTACTCGATGTCGACGGTCCGCTTGGAGTAGTGCGACAGCTTCTCCTTCGGGTGCTCGTAGAGCCGGAGGTTGTCGGCGACGATGCCCAGGTCGGTGTACCAGCGCATCCGCTCGTCGATCCAGTACTGGTGCCACTGTTCGTCGGTGCCCGGCTCGACGAAGAACTCCATCTCCATCTGCTCGAACTCGCGGGTCCGGAAGATGAAGTTGCCCGGAGTGATCTCGTTGCGGAACGACTTGCCGACCTGTCCGATGCCGAACGGCGGCTTCTTCCGGGTCACCTGCACGACGTTGGCGAAGTTCACGAAGATGCCCTGCGCGGTCTCCGGACGCAGATAGGCCAGTCCCGACTCGTCCTCGAGCACGCCGAGATGGGTCTTCAGCATCATGTTGAAGTCGCGCGGCTCGGTCCACTGACCGCGGGTGCCGCAGTTCGGGCAGGCGATCTCCTCGGGGCCGGTAGGCGGGCGGCTCTTCCGCGCCTCGAAGTCCTCCTCGAGGTGGTCGGCCCGGAACCGCTTGTGGCAGGACCGGCACTCGGTCAGCGGGTCGGTGAACACCCCGACGTGACCGGAGGCGATCCACACCTGGCGGGGCAAGATGACCGAGGAGTCCAGACCCACGACGTCATCGCGGGCGTTGACCACGGTCCGCCACCACTGCTTCTTGATGTTCTCCTTCATCTCCACCCCCAGCGGACCGTAGTCCCAGGCCGAACGGGTGCCGCCGTAGATCTCTCCGGCGGGAAAGACGAAACCGCGTCGCTTGCACAGACTGATGACACTGTCGAGACGACTGGTCGAGGCCACGAGATGATCTCCAAAACGCATAGCTGCGCCGATCCCCGGCTGGGATGGCGGACGGTCCAGGTTAGCCGCCGGGAGCGCTCAGTGCCTGCCGACGGCGCTCAGTGCCCCACCCAGGGCGGCCCGGCGCCGCGCGCGTGGTTCTCCCCGACCAGGTCGTGATGTTCGTACGCCGACGGCTCGTCTACCGCCCGGGAGAGCAGCGGGACCACCGCGACCTTGGCCTCGTAGCCCTGCAGGGCCCGGCGGTACGACCCGACGTCGCGCCACCGGCTGGTGATCGTCCACAGGCTCGGCTCGTCGAGATTACGACCCAGATCCACCGACAGGCAGCCCTCCCGGCCGAGAAGCACCTCGACGGCGGCCCGCGCCGGACCGAGGAAACCCTCTACGTCGTTCGACGCCACCTCGAACCGGCTCAGCACGATCACGGTCCCACCGTAGGTCGCCCGGACGCCCTCGCTGCATCTGGTCTCCGGACCGGGTGAGAACCTAGGGCCAGACCGGTCTCGCACCCCGACGAGATCGCCAACCGGAAGGATCGCCATGATCAAGCAACTCAGTGAGCTGGGGATGAAGAGCGAGTACGCCTACATCGGCGGGTTCGGCTCCATCGTGCTGTCCCTGCTGACCTGGTTCGTCAGCCGGAAGAAGAAGGGCGACGACAAGAGCCAGTCCGACCGGTGGGGCATCTTCATCGGCCACTGGGCCCCGACCTTCTTCGCGCTCGGCGTGGCCCTGAAGCTGGAGGAGAACGAGTAGATCTCGTCCAGATCGTGATCGCGGCGAAACACCGCCGAAACGGATACCTCTTACCTTCGTGATGAACGACGGCCTCCAGCACGGGAGCAGTTGACCCGTCGAGTCGCGTTCCGGGCTCATCGCAGAGGGAGGTTGTCTTGATCGAGCACGTCGATCCTTTCGTCGGCACGGCTGCCACCGATCTCCCCGAGCCGCAAGGGCTCGCGGAGACCTGGTGGTGGCCGAAGCCGCAGGTCGGCAACACCCACCCCGGGGCCACGCACCCGTTCGGGATGGTGTCTGCGTGCGCCTACTCCGGGGCCTATCCGACCGGCTACGGGCAGTACCAGTTGAACACCGAGGGGGTGCCGCCCCGGCTGTACGAGTCTCAGATCGCCTCCGGCTTCACCCACTTCCAGCAGTCCGGGACCGGCGCGATCCGCAAGTACTACAACTACTTCCGCGTCACTCCGATGATCGAGCCGCTGGACTCCCTCGGCGGCACCCGGGACCTGGCTGAGGAGGACGCGAGCCCCGGTTACTACGCCACCACCTTGAGCTCGGGTATCCGGGCCGAGATCACCGTCGGCCCCAAGAGCGCCGTGCACCGCTACACCTTCCCGGCCCACCGGGACGCCCGGCTGGTGATCGACTTCTCCCTCGGTGGACTGGCCATCCCGTACGGCTCGACGGTCCCCCTCCGCGCCCACCTGGAGGCGCTCGCGCCGGGCGTCGCCCAGGCGGAGCTCGTCGTCGAGGGCACCCCGCTCGCGGTGCACCTGGAGTGCGACCTGGGCAACTGGCGCCAGCTGCTCTGGTACGACCGCCGGCTGATGCCCGGCGGCACCCGGCTGGACTTCGACCGGATCCGCCCGACCACCCTGCGCCCGTTCGGTCTGATGTGGCGCGGACCGGCCCAGGAGGGCCAGGTGCTCGAGCTGCGGTTCGGGTTTTCCCTGCGCGGGGTCGAGCAGGCCCGGCAGAACCTGCAGGCCGACTGCGGAGTGGCCCCGGCGGGACTGCCCGGTCGGGCCTTCGAGCCGCGCCGCCGCGAGACCGCGACCGTCTGGCGGCAGCACCTCGACAAGATCACCGTCCAGACCACGTCTCCCGCCCGGCAGAAGATCTTTTCCACCGCGCTCTACCACTCCATGATCAAACCCTGCTTCGCCCCGGACGAGAGCCCGTTCTGGCCGACGGACGGGCCGTTCGCGTTCGACATCTGCACCATGTGGGACATCTACCGCACCCAGCTGCCCTTGATCACCGCGCTCTACCCCGAACGCGCCGCCGAGCTCGCCAACGCGATGATCGCAATCTGCGAGGAGGAGGGCAACCTGCCGATCGGCTACCGGATGGCCAAGGGTGCGGACCGCTTCTCCCGCCAGGGCAGCGCGCTGGCCCACACCTTTTTCGCCGACCTGTGCCAGCTCGGGATCACCGACATCGACTGGGACTGGGCGTTGACCCACATGGACAGCGACCTTCGGCGGGCGTACGGCGAGGACTTCCTGCTCCGCGGGCTGGCACACCCCATCACCCACACCCTGGACCTGGCCTTCGGCTACCAGTGCACGGCCAAGGTGGCCCGCTTCGTCGGCGACAAGGCGCTGGCCGACCAGTTCGACGAGCTCGCGTCGCGATGGGTCAACGCCTTCGACAAGAAGACCGGCCTGCTGGTCGACTCCGAGTTCTACGAGGGCGGCAAGTGGAACTACTCCTTCCGGATCGTGGCCGACATGCGAGCCCGGATCGAGCTGGCCGGTGGTGAGGAAGCGTTCGTGGGCCTGCTCGACGCCTTCTTCGGCTACGGCGCCGACCCGGTGAAACAGGTGGGCGAGCGGCCGGGGGTCGAGGAGATGCTCGCGGGCTACGCGCTCAACCGGTTCGAGGGGCTGAACAACGAGCCCGACATGGAAGCCCCCTGGGCCTACCACTACGCGGGGCGACCGGACCGGACCACCGAGGTGGTGCACGCGGCGGTGAACAACATGTTCGGTCTCGGCCGAGGTGGGCTGCCGGGCAACGACGACTCGGGCGGGCTGAGCGCCTGGTACGTCTGGGCCTCGCTGGGGATCTTCCCGGTCGCGGGCCAGAGCCTCTATCTGATCAACGCACCCTCCTTCGCCCGGTCCGAGCTCAGACTGGGCCGCGAGCTGCTGATCATCGACACCAAGAACTTCACCGAACCGGAGCCCGGCGGGCCGGTGCAGTACGTCCAGTCCGTCACCTTCGACGGCGCTCCGGTCGAGCGGAGCTGGATCTCCGCTCGCGAGCTGCACCGCGGGGGGCGGCTGAGCGTCGAGCTCGGTCCCCGGCCCTCGGCCTGGGGCACCACCAACCGCCCGCCATCGGTGTCGGAGCCCGGCTCGGGAGTACCGGAGACCACCGCGACCCAGCTTCCACCCAACCTCACCGGCTGAACCAACCCGCCATGCCCCGATGCGACAGAAAGGCACGACACCGATGGACATAGGCACCTTGTTGAGCGGTCTGGTGGGGGTGGACGGGTCGGGGGGCAGCCCGAACACCCCGCACGGACCGCAACGTCGGCTGGTCATCGTGGTCCGAGCGGACCCGGTGATCTGCGGGCACTCGGGCGAGGCCCGCAACCTGGCCGAGGCTGCGCTGAACCGCGGGTTCACCGAGGTCAAGATCGTCACCTGGCCGATCGAACGACTGATCGCGACCGGGCTCCCGCTCAAGCCCCTCGACGGCGTGCTGCCCTACATCGAGGGCATCGAGGTCGAGCGCCCGGGACCCGTCGGCGACTACAAGGTCCCCGACGGCCGCTACCTGTCCGGCCTGATCGGCCGGCTCGTCGAGCTGTTCACCGACGGTGTCCCCACGGTGGCGATGTCGCTCTACCTCAGCCCGCACACCATCGCCGTCTCCGACGCCGTCCGGGTCGCCCGGGAGACGGGTCTGAACGTCGACGTGATCACCGTCGCCGAGGCGGTCGGCTCCGACGTGACCAACGTGGTGCGCTCCTGCGTCGAGGAGGAGAAGTTCGGTTCCGCGGCCCACGTGCTGACCGCCTACCTCAACAGCGACGTGCCGGTCGCGGTGTCGGAGTACACCCGCCAGCTGATCATCTCCTCCGCCGAGCTGATCGACGCCCGGCACGGCACCCGCTTTGCCGCCCGGTGCCGGGAGCGCGTGAAGATCTCCTACCCCGCGATCAACACCGCCGACTACCTGGACCTGGACGCCGGCCGGTTCGCCGAGACCCTGGCCGCCCGTGGCCTGCAGCGGGACCGGTATGTCCTCTACCTGTCCCGGCTGGCCCACGCCAAGGGGGTCGACGACCTGATCGCCGGCTTCGCCCAGAGCGTCGAGGCCCGTCGGACGATCTTGGTCATCGCCGGCAACGGACCCCAGGCCGCGGAGCTCCGAGCGCTGGCCGCCACGTCCGAAGCGGCCGACCGGATCGTCTTCCTGGACGACGTCGACGACGAGGAGAAGCCGTACCTGATGGCCGGCAGTGCGGCCTTCGTGCTGCCGAGCAAGCCCCGCCCGGAGTTCGTCGAGACCTTCGGGATCGCCCTGGTGGAGAAGATGCTGGCCGGCGGTGGGCCCGTGATCACCACCGACACCGGCGGGATCGCGGAGGCCGTCGGGGACACCGCCTTGATCGTCGGGGTCGAGGACCCGGCGGCGATCGCCGTCGCCCTGAACGAGGCCCTGGCCATGCCGGAGGCCGAGCGCGAGGTGATGGAGCTGCGCGCCCGCGAGCACGCGTTGCAGTTCGACCGGCAGCGGGTCTTCGACGTGCTGCTGGCCCGGGTGGACACCCCGGTGGCGGAGCTGACCGCGATCTGACCGGAGCTTGACCGCCGCCGCGCGGGGTGCGGCGCCGGCTCGGGCACACTGGACGGCATGTCTGCCGGATCGTCCTCCCCTTCCCAGAGCTCTCCGCTCCGCCTGCAGGTCGAGGCCCGTACGCGCCCGTTGCTGATCCGCCTGCACCGGCTGCCTCGGCCGCTGGTCCCGCTGCTCACCGTCGTGGCGATCGGGATCGGGATGCTGGCGCCGCTGCCGGTGGCCCTGCTCGCCCTGGGGTTGGTCCTGGCCTTCGTCGCCTGGATCGCTTTCCTCTCCTGGCCGGTGGTGCCGACCTCCGGCCGGTTGGTCCGGTTGCTGATGCTGGTTCTGGTCGTGGTGCTCGCGCTGACCCGGTTGTGAGGATCGCCCGACCCCGTGGCCAGCGGCGATTTGACGCCCGCCGCCGGTTTAATGAAAATGATTGTCATGACGGTCTATCGACGCGCGGCTACGGCCGTGGTGCTGCTCGGCTCGCTCGTCGCCACGGCAGCCTGCGGCACCGCTGCCCCGACCCCGGCTGGTACGGCGCCGGAGACCCTGGACGTGGTGGTCGCCTTCTACCCGTTCCAGTTCGTGGCCGAGCGGGTCGCCGGAGACCGAGCCCAGGTACGCAACCTCACCTCACCGGGCGCCGAGCCGCATGATCTCGAGCTCACCCCCCGGCAGGTCGGCTCGGTCAGCAGCGCGGACCTGGTGATCTACGAACGCACCTTCCAGCCGGCGGTGGACAAGGCCGTTGCCCAAAGCGGCAACCCGGCGGTGCTGGACACGTCCACCGTGGTGGCCCTGCAGCCGGCCTCGGCCACCGAGGGCGCCGACGAGCACGAGGGCGACGAGCACGGGCACGGCGAGGGCGGCCTGGACCCGCACGTCTGGCTGGATCCCGCCAACATGGCCACCATCACCGCCGAGGTCGCCCGCCGGTTGTCCGCCGCCGATCCGGACCACGCCGCCGAGTACGCCGGCCGGGCCACCGCACTGGAGGCTGAGCTGACCGGGCTCGACGGCGAGTTCACAGCAGGCCTGGCCCGCTGCAGCCGGTCGGAGTTCGTGACCACACACGCCGCCTTCGGCTATCTCGCCCGCCGCTATCAGCTGACCCAGATCGGCATCTCGGGGCTCTCCCCCGACACCGAGCCCTCGCCGGCCCGGATCGCCGAGGTGCAGATCGAGGCGCAGCGGCACGGGGTGACCACGATCTTCTACGAGACCCTGGTCTCCCCGGCCGTGGCCACCTCGATCGCGGCCGACCTCGGCCTGCGGACCGACGTGCTGGACCCCGTCGAGGGAATCACCGCCGAGTCCCGGGGGACGGACTACCTCAGTGTGATGCGAGCCAACCTGGCCGCCCTGCAGCAGGCGAACGGCTGCCGATGACCGCCACCTCGCCCCCGCTGCTGGCCGCCCGCGACCTCAGCGTCGAGCTCGGTGGGGTACCCGTGCTGCACGAGATCAACATCAGCGTCGGTTCGGGGGAAGCCGTGGCCCTGCTCGGGGGCAACGGGTCGGGCAAGTCCACCCTGGTGCGTGCGCTGCTCGGACTCGTCCCGGCCCGGCAGGGCACCGTCGAGCTGTTCGGCACCCCGCTGGCCCGGTTCCGGCGGTGGTCCGATATCGGCTACGTGCCCCAGCGCTCCACCGCGAGCGCGAGCGGCGCGACGGTGCAGGAGGTCGTCGGCTCGGGCCGGCTGTCCCGTCGCACCCCGTTCCTGCCGCCGCGGGCGGCCGACCGAGCCGCCGTAGCCGCGAGCCTGGCCGCGGTGGGCATGGCGGACCGCGCCGACGAACGCATCTCGGTGCTCTCGGGCGGCCAGCAGCAGCGGGTGCTGATCGCCCGGGCCCTGGCCGGAGAACCCGAGCTGCTGGTCCTGGACGAACCGACCGCCGGTGTCGACCTGGCCCATCAACAGGTGCTGGCCGACCTGCTCCGCACCCTGATCGCCGCCGGCACCGCGGTCGTGGTGGTGCTGCACGGGGCCGGCGCCCTGGGTCCGTTGATCGACCGGGTCGTGGTGCTGCAGGACGGTCGGGTCACCCACCAGGGTCCCGTCGACTCCCTCGGGGCCGACTCGGGTCAACACCACGCCGGGCACGAGCACGAGGGCGTGCCGACCCGGGCCGGGCTCGTCCACGGGACGGTCGAACCGTGATC
>JAABUN010005868.1_pt1 | contig 14734 bp, 11 predicted proteins | sample 5559311 | NCBI WGS metagenome assembly JAABUN01 (sample SAMN10711877, study PRJNA513370) | rock metagenome | isolation source: Antarctica rocks | place: Antarctica: Victoria Land, Siegfried Peak sud | reverse complement strand
TAGTCAACGTTCTTCGGTTTGCTAGACTTGTCCAAGGCGCATCTCCAGAATTGAGTTTCAGCAACCCTATTCTGTATGGATGTGCCTTCCTAACTTCGTAGTAGGGGTTTTCGGATAGGCTCTTAGTGAAAATAGTTCCTATAGGAATAGAATTCGATTCAACGTCGTTAGAACCCCCGAGGGGAATAAACTCAGCGTTAGGTTCCGTGCCTTGAAAGATTATTCCATATATCTCCGCATCGAAAGTTGGAGCTTTCTGTGTACTTTGGTGTAAAGGTTTACCTTCGCAAAGTATGACTAGGCTTGGTGCCATCAAACCTGCTAGGTCATCAAGTGCAACTGCAAACACTCGTTTCCACAACATCCTCCCCGGTTGGGTAGGAATAATTACAACGGGCTGGTCGAAATCCTGACCTTCAAAATCTAGAAATACGACCTCATCGGGATTTTTTTGATGCAATTCCATTGCACGCTTCATCATGCCTATCGAATGAGTTGCAACCCAAAGTTGACATTTGTCTGGTACTGCCTGAAACAGCTCATCTAAAAGCTTTCCCTGAAGGCGAGTGTGCATATGCAACTCTGGTTCGTCTATGCAGTAGATAGTGTCATCAAAGAACTCTGTTTTGACAGTAAAGTCTAGCAAGAGGTCAAATGCAGCTTTTTCACCTCCTGAGAGATTGACATATTTGTAGCCGCTGCTTCCGCCCTTCTCGAAAAGAAATGTACCACTCACAAAAGGATTGCCGACACCTTGCAGAATCAAATTTCCAAAAACATTCTCCATCGCGTGGCGCACCCTACCTATTAACCGCTCTCTAATCGCTTCAGCCGTTTGCGTTGCACCCTCTGCATTGAATATTTCGTTGACCGCTAGGCCAACAATACGTTGATAATTATCTGAAACCCGAGTTTCGATATCTACTAACCGTCTGGGCTGCCGTCTATCGTCAAGAACATCTCCTACTTCACTTATCGTCGTGGCGGTGAACGTAGCTTCATGCCGGTAGGCAGTTCTAAAATAAAACGCTTTTTTCCAGTCAGCTTGATTTTGCGGCATATCATGCAAGTCTATCTTCAACTTATTGTCAATCAGATTATCCCAAGTCGGGTCAGCAATAGTTTGAGGCGTGTCTTTTATGTGGTAGGCCCTCTCGGGCTGTTCTGCTCGACCTGAATGCCACCTTGAGTAGTAGTTCATCGCTTCAAAAAGGGAAGTTTTACCTGAACCATTGGGGCCAATCAATACTATGAGCTTAGCTGTCTGCGGTAAACCTTCTATCGACAAATCTGTGAACCGCTTAAATGCTTGAATTCTTATGTTGCTTATTCTCATACCTTACCGTGGTCTCCAAGCGACGATAATTTTGACCGCTCATAAGTATATGGTTTCTTAAACATAATTTGCTAGATGTCGTGAGATTTGTTACGGAATTTTCTTATTCGTAAGCTCAAAACGTCACCTCATCTTCATAACAGTACGCCCACTCTTCACCCTTTTCCCTCGAGCGGATAATCGGGTGCCCCGTCTCGTGAAAGTGCGCGGTCGCGTGTTTATTTTTCGAGTCGTCGCAGCACCCGACCTTGCCGCAGGTCATGCATACGCGCAGATGCACCCAGCTGTCCCCGAGCTTCAGACACTCTTCGCACCCGGTCGTCAGCGGCGAAACGGTATGGGCCTGCGCGGTGTGGCTGCACGCGGGGCTCTCCCGTTGTTCGTCCGTGAGGGAGACGGGCGGTAAGGCGGGCGTATCGTCCATCTCGGCGTAGCGCTGCACCTCGTTAGGATTTATCCCGACGTTTTCCAGCACGTGCGTCACCAGCTGTTCGGTCACGGCGTACTCGTCGGAGATGACCGCGCTGACCCCGGCTTGTTTGAGCGCTCTGGCTTGCGCGTAGGTCCGCGTCGAAGCGACCAGGTAGATATCTTCCGACAGCCCGCGTACGACGCTCACCACCCTCGAGGTCATATTAGGGTCGTCGTCCGCGATGACGAGCGACCTGGCGTGGGCTAGTCCCACAGCGTTTAAGACCGAGCTTTTGGCGTAGTCGCCGCGCACCACGTTGCGCCCCTGCGTTTCCGCTTCGGTCGCCCCGGTCGGGCTCAGCGTCACGATGATAAACGGAACTTGGGTTTGCTCGAGCGCACCCACAAGCCGCCGCGCCCGGTCGCCGTAGCCTGCAACAATCACGTGGTCGTGCAGGTCGGTGAAGCTCGAGGCGTCGGGTGTTTCGTCTGAGAGAGGGGTTTGCGGCGTCGGCAAACGGGTTCTGACCCCACGTCCAATACGGCCTAAAAACGGCGTCGCGCCCATCAGCAACACGGTCGTGGCGATAAACGTCTGTGCGCCCGCGTCGCCGAGTCCGGCAGGGGAGAGGCCCACTTCGCGCCCGGCCCGCTCTAAGACAAACGAAAATTCGCCGACTTGCGCGAGCAAAAACCCGGCAGGTAGCGCGACGTTGAGCGGATACCCGAGCAGCCGCGCCGCGCCCGCCGTGACAAACGTTTTGAGCAGAGACACGCCGACGATCACGGCTAGCACCAACGGTAAATTCATCACTACAAAACCGAGGTCTAAAAGGAGCCCGACCGAGATAAAAAACGCTGCGCTAAAGATAATCTGTAGCGGCAAGATTTCACCTAATGCCTGCTGTCCAAACCGGCTCTCGCTAACCAGTAGCCCTGCTAAAAATGCGCCGAGCGATAAACTGACGCCCGCCAAACTCGTCACGTACGCCGTCCCGAGACAGATGGCAACGACCGTGAGCAAAAATATTTCCGGTGAACAGGTGCGGGCGACGGCTTCTAAAACATGCGGCATCACCCTCGTTGCCAGCGTTAAAACGAGCACGATCAGCACGGCTGCTTTGACGAGTGCCCATACGAGCCCCAGCACCGAGCCGCCCCCCTCACCGAGTATCGGAATTAGGAGCACCATCACCACGACCGCCAGGTCTTGAAAAATCAACACGCCCAGCGAGACGTTCCCGATAGGTGAGGCCGTGCCGCCCTTACTTTCAAAAAGTTTAAGGACGATAGCGGTACTCGATAGAGCGACCAGGCAGCCGGTAAATACGCCGACGCGCCACTCGACGCCGAACAGGAGCAAGATACCGGTGACGAGCGCGACCGTTACCCCGACCTGGAGCCCACCACCGACGAAGATCAGGCGGCGAATCCGCGCGAGCTGCTCCAAAGAAAACTCGATGCCGATGGTAAAGAGCAGAAAGATGACGCCGAGTTCGGCTGCTGCGTCGATAAGTTCGGCGTCGTGAACAAGTCCGAGCGCGTTTGGGCCGATAAGGACACCTGCAATCAGAAACCCGATAATCGGGACGAGTCCAAACCGAAAGCACACGTAAGCGATCAGCGCGCTGACGACCAGCAGCACGGTCACTTCGCTAAAAAAAGCCGGGGTTTCACCGGCAGCAAAAGCGGTACTTAAAAAGAGTGCGAGCAGTAGCGGCAAAAAGCGGCGAGTCATAACGTAAGGATACCGCGTTGCAGGCAGAGTTATAGCTCGAGGTAACTGCGCGGCGTTTGCTCAGAACATTCTTGCTGCGAGGTGTTTATGATCTTAGCTGGTCTCGAGTTATACTCTCAGTATGAATTCAAATCCATATTTTAGAAAGTGCGTATGAAGGTCGGCGAACGTGGTCAGGTCACAATTCCCCAAGCCTTGCGCGAAGAATTCGGCTTTTTGCCGGAGACGGAGGTCTCGTTTATGGTACACGATGGGGCGCTCTTACTCGTCAAAAAAGGCCAGGAGGACTTAGCTAAACTTTACGGCCACAAACGGTTCGAGCGTTCAACTGACGAGCTGATGAAGCTTTTACGCGAGTGAGACTGTAGCTGTGAGGTCTTGGCTGGTTGATACCAACGTCATCTTGGATGTGCTGGGTGCCGACGCGACCTTTGGCGAATCTTCGGCTAAAACGCTATCGGACTGCGCCCAAACAGGTGTGTTGGTCGTCAATTCGGTCATTTTAGCGGAGGTCTCGGCTACTTTAGACTCTTTGGAAGAGCTAAACGAATTGATGCCCTCTGCGTTGTTTCGGCGTGACGCCATTCCGCTTGAGGCGTCATTTTTAGCGGGTCGCGCTTTCTACGCCTATAAACACCGTGGAGGCCAAAAAGGACGGGTGCTGGCAGATTTTCTCATCGGAGCGCACGCGGCTACTGCGGAGTTTGGCCTGCTAAGCCGTGACGAGGGGTACAAAACGTTTTTCAAGCTCGAGCTGCTCAATCCGGCCTCGGCAGGGTAGTTGGGCTGTGCAGTTTATTTAATGGCGTCACCTCAGCTGCAATCGCGTCGTGAAAGTAACAGCTGTCCTCGGGGGTGTAGTCGAAACGGTTGAGCGCCCGCCAGCGAAAGTCGCGGTAGTTCAATCCTGTATTTTTGGCAATCTTCCGCCGCAGCTTCAGGAGTTTGAGAAAAAGCGTGTCCAGCTCACTGCTGACGCTCAGCTCAGCCTCTTTGATAGCCCGCCACGCCCGTTCACGTAGAGCCCGGTCGGGCTCACGCAGCCTTTTTTCGGCTTCCGGGATGGTCAGCGTTTCACCGTCAAGCTCGAGCGTAAGTTCTCCAGTAAGCTTGCCGAACTCGCTGCTTAGCGTTTCCTCGTCGGCAAAGAGCGGTACATTGGCGTCGCGGAACAGCTCGGCTCCGCTACGAAAGCGGCGGACAAACTCAGTCTGGTCGTGTTCGGGGGTAAAGCCGTCAAGCGCCAGCAGCTTCAACTTGAGCTTTTGGTCGGCAGCTTCGGTGTGCGGTGCGATCTCCTGAACAAACAGTAGAAATGCCGTCTCCGCCGCCTTATCCGCAGTGTTCTCGTTTTTGGCGCGGAACGTTCCGGCGAACGCTTCTTCTACCTCTTTAGACAGCTCGCTCGAGTCGTGCAACCAGTTGGAGACATTTTCAGTTGTAAGCGGGTCGCGCTCGAGCTTTTCATAGCGCGGTCTAAACTGCTCCCAAGACGTTTGCTCAGGAGTCATATCGGTGTGCTTCTCAGCGCAATAGCAGCAGGTATCATCTGGTCAGCAACGCTCTCTATCTGAGTTTTGCTGACTAGCACGCACATTCTGAAATAGTGCTTAGTGCAAGCTCTCTTGGAAATGCTATAGGTAGCAAGGCTGGCCCATTAATAAACCTCGGGTACGAAGGTCTGCTCGTTCATCGGTGGCCGCACATACGAGGTGTTCTCCTGCCGCTCCGGAAGTTTGATCGGCTCCGGCGTCAGGTCTTCGTAGGGAATCACGCTCAGGAAATGACTGATACAGTTGAGCCGGGCGCGTTTTTTATCGTCGGCGTCTACGACCAGCCACGGCGCTTGTTTGATGTCGGTGTAGTTGAACATCGTGTCTTTGGCTTTCGAGTATTCGACCCACTTGCTCCGGGCTTCTAAATCCATCGGTGAGAGCTTCCAGCGTTTAGCAGGGTCTTCTAAACGGTCTTGAAAGCGTTTTTCCTGCTCTTCGGGCGAGACCGAAAACCAGTATTTGATAAGCACGACGCCCGAGCGTACCAGCATCCTTTCAAACTCGGGGCACGTGCGCATAAATTCCTGATATTCTTCTTCAGTACAAAACCCCATCACCCGCTCGACCCCGGCGCGGTTGTACCAGCTCCGGTCAAATAAAACGATTTCGCCCCCGGCAGGCAGCTGTGCGATGTAGCGCTGAAAGTACCACTGCGTCTTCTCTCGTTCGGTCGGTGTACCGAGGGCGACGACGCGGCAGACGCGCGGGTTTAGGCTTTCGGTAATCCTTTTGATGACGCCGCCTTTACCGGCTGCGTCGCGCCCTTCAAAGATGACGACGACTTTAAGGCCCTGCGCTCTGACCCATTCTTGAAGCTTGACCAGCTCGAGCTGCAACCGCTCGAGTTCGCCCTCGTAAAACTTCTTCTCGAGCTTCTCGAGCTTCTTGTGCTCATCGTGCTTCCCGTTAGCTTTCGGCGGTTTTGTGTCTTTCTCTTCTTTCTTTGCCATCTACGGCCTCACCTTCTTTTTTATGCCTTCAAAAGCGCTTTAAAACTTTGACGTTCCAGAACTTCTTGCGGGCCGGACTGCTTTAGCTAGTCCTATTCTATAGCTTTGGGGCGGAGACAAAATAGCGATTATCACCGTAAGGTTTGCCCGAGCATTCGCGAGACACGTAAAAGGCAAATTTCCTTTGACGCAACAAACTTGACAATAACACGCTCAAGTTTCATAATATAAGTGTTATGGACGCCGAACGTTTTACCGAATCAACCTTACAAGCCGTGCAAGATGCACAAGGAATTGCCCGAACGCGCGGGCATCAAACCGTCGTACCCGCGCACCTCGCCACCGCCCTGTTAGCGGACGCGAACAGCCCTTCAGCCAGGGTTCTGGAACGTGCCGGGGGCAGCTTACAAGCTGTTCAGAGTAGCCTCAACGCTGTGCTTGACGGTTTACCCAAAGTTTCCGGGAGCGACGGTCAATACCTGAGCCCAAACTTAGCTAAAGCCTTCGACGAAGCTGAACGCGTCGCTAAGTCCTGGAATGACTCGTTTGTCGCTGCCGACGCGCTACTCGTCGCACTTCGCCGTACTGCCGGGAAAGAACTCGGCAATTTGCCCGAAGCCAAAACTTTAGAGGCTGCGGCGCAAGACATCAGGGGGGGAAGAACCGTGGACAGCAAATCTGCTGAAACGACGTTTGAAGCTCTGGAAAAGTACGGTATCGATCTGACCGAACGCGCCCGCACCGGGGCGCTCGACCCGGTGATCGGCCGTGACGAGGAGATTCGCCGCGCCGTGCAGATTTTGCTGCGCCGGACTAAGAACAATCCCGTGTTGATCGGCGAACCGGGCGTCGGCAAGACCGCCATCGCCGAGGGGCTCGCGCAACGTATTGTCAACAAGGACATCCCTGAAGGCTTGCAAGGAAAGCGCGTCATCGCCCTCGATATGGGGTCACTCTTGGCGGGTGCAAAGTTTCGTGGTGAGTTTGAAGAGCGCCTCAAGGCTGTGATCAACGAAACCGTGCAGTCGAAAGGCGAAGTCATCTTGTTTATGGATGAGCTGCACACCATCGTCGGCGCGGGCAAAGCCGAGGGTGCCGTGGACGCAGGCAACATGCTCAAACCGCCCTTGGCGCGTGGCGAACTGCGGATGATCGGCGCGACTACCTTAAGTGAATACCGCGCCATCGAAAAAGACGCCGCCTTAGAGCGCCGTTTTCAACCCATCGTCGTCGCCGAGCCGAGTGTCGAAGACACCATCTCGATCTTGCGCGGCATCAAAGAAAAGTATCAGGTGCACCACAACGTAACGATTACCGATTCGGCCATTATCGCAGCGGCGACGCTCTCGAACCGTTACATCGCCGACCGGCAGCTGCCCGACAAAGCCATCGACCTGATCGACGAAGCCGCGAGCCGGATTCGGGTGCAGCTCGACAGTATGCCTGAAGAGATCGACACCTTGCGGCGGCGCAAACTGCAGCTCGAGATCGAACAAGAAGCCCTTAAACTCGAGAACAACACCGAAGCGGCCAACCGCCTCCTCCGCATCGAAGAAGAGTTGCGCGGGCTCGAGGAGCGTATCAATCAGACGACCTCGGACTGGCAAGCCGAAAAGAAAATCCGCGACGAATACAGCGCCGCGCAGAATGAACTCGACGAGGTGCGCACCCAGATGGAGGCGGCGCAGCGCGAGTACGACCTGAACAAAGCTGCCGAACTGCAGTACGGGCGGTTGCCGAAGCTCGAGCAGACTTTGCGTGACCTCGAAGCGCAACTTTCGGGGGCCAAATATGTCCGGTTAGATGTAGACGCTGACGAGATTGCCGAAGTCGTGAGCCGCTGGACGAACATCCCACTCTCGAGGCTGCTGGAAGGTGAGCGCGAGAAATTGCTGCGTTTGGAGCATGAACTTCACGAACGCGTCATCGGTCAAGACGAAGCCGTCACCGCCGTTGCCGATGCCATCCGGCGGGCTCGAGCCGGACTCTCAGACCCAAACCGCCCGATTGGTTCATTTATCTTTTTAGGGCCGACTGGGGTCGGGAAGACGGAGACCGCCAAAGCTCTAGCTGAACTTCTTTTCGATACCGAAGATAATCTCGTTCGCCTCGACATGTCCGAATACATGGAGCGGCACGCGACCGCGCGGCTCATCGGCGCGCCTCCGGGATACATCGGGTACGACGAAGGTGGGCAGCTGACCGAAGCGGTACGCCGCCGCCCGTACAGCGTCCTCTTGTTTGACGAGATTGAAAAGGCGCACCCGGACGTGTTTAACACGCTCTTGCAACTTCTCGATGACGGTCGTCTAACCGATTCGCAAGGCCGCACCGTGGACTTTCGCAACACGGTCGTGATTATGACCTCGAACATCGGTTCGCCGCAGATTTTAGAAGCCAGCCGCAGCGGAGCCGACTACGAGAGTGTCAAAGAGACAGTTTTCAGTTTGTTACAGAGTCACTTCCGCCCGGAGTTTTTGAACCGTGTGGACGATACCATCGTCTTTCACGCCCTCGACCGCAGTGAAGTCGGTACGATTGCTGAAATTCAGCTCGGTCGCCTGCGCGAACGCCTTCTGGAGCGGCATATCACCCTGACGCTTTCTGATGGGTCTAAAGAACAGCTCGCCCGCGTCGGCTACGACTCGGTGTTTGGGGCAAGGCCCCTTAAACGGGCGATTCAGCAGCTGATCGAAACGCCGCTGTCGCGTAAAATTATCGCCGGTGAGATTGAAGATGGGGATGATGTGAGGCTCGAGCCCGGTGCGGGCGGGTTCACCTTTGAAAAGCGGCACCACGCAGAAGTATTGAATTAGTCGGCAATCAAACAATAGGAAAGGTCAGCTGAGAAGCTGACCTTTTGTTGCTATCTGTGTCCTAGCTCGTTTGTAGTCAATCAATTTAAGTTTCTCAAAGCACAGTGAAAACTCGTTCATGCATGCTGTAATAACCAACGATCACATTTACTTCGTAGCGTATAGCGACAAGTGAATATCTTTCCCAAACCTCATCCAGAAAGCTCATATCTGCCTTAACTTCTTCGGCAGTAGTTCTGTCGTACAAGACCAATACAGCGTTTATCTGGTCATAATATCCTTCTTCTGAAAGCGTTTTTCCTAGCCATTCAACAATGTCGGACTTCTTTTGCAAGTACGGAGGGTTTAGAAAAATAAGACCTAACTCGACATAGCCAGAGGTAGAGAATGCTTCGTAACCAAAACGCTTACTTCCCTGGCTTAAGCTCAGTTGCCCTCGAAAATGCTCTCTTATCCAATTGTGAACGGCCCACATCACAAGGGACTCAGGAGTTTTGGGGATATGTTGCTTAATTGAATTTTCCGTTTTTTGAACCCTCTCCACTATCTCGAGGTCTATTTCAAATAAGCTTAGTAGCTCAGCCAGATCAATGATGTGGAACGAGTGCCCCCCCGATACTCGACGAAATTCGTCAATCAGCTCAAACCTTGGATATAATGCTTCGCCATCACCTCCTGGTTGCTTATGCCACCAATCAGCTTTTTGTTCGGACGTAACGAAGATTAAGTCTTTGTTTTGCTCCTCACCCAACTTCAAAATTGTGTGCCAAATAATTAAGTCACCATTCGGGTTTTGCTTTTCTTTTCTTGTTTCACGATTATCTTTGTAACCGGGAGGGATTGAATATTTCTTACACCATTCTGCATCTTTCTTCAAAAAATCATCATCGAATTCCGGATCGAAGATCATCTCTTCCATAAATAAAGATTCGTATGCTGCAACAACAGGATCATTGAAAATAAAGTCTTTGGCTTTTTCTAGAAGCGCATCTGCCTTTTCGTTGTACCTACGTCTAAGTTCTTTAACCGTTTTATCAATTTCAGTTTCAAGTTCCTTAAGAGCTTTGAACTCATCCATGAAATCCAGAAAGGGGTAAGAATTTAATAACTTCGTACTTACTCCCGTTAAATATGAAGTTTTCCTAGTTTTCAAGTCATTGTAAATTTTGGAAATTTCCTCCGGACGATTTGCTATATATTCACGAATCACGTGCCCTGGAATTTTTAGTCTTCCACGATCCGCTAAGTTGTCATAAACTTGGATGATGGAGGCGAGTTCAGTGTTTCCAGTGAGGTAAGGCAGTAGCAAGCTATTCGTATCGAGGACTACCAAATAACTTTCGTCACCTTCATCACGTATGACTCTAAGTGGTTCTAAATGCTGTAGAGAAATCCTTGGGTCTGGATAGATTTCTCTTAGAATTTGGAAAGTCTTTTTCCCGTCTGACACTGGCGTTTCTTCTCCTAACGCAGTTTCTTGTACGTATTGATCAGCCCGTTCGTGCTGCTGTCGTGGCTCGTAACCTCTTTGTCCCCTTCTAATTCGGGCAAAATCTTCTTCGCTAAGACCTTCCCAAGTTCAACACCCATCTGGTCGAATGAGTTGATGTTCCAAATCACGCCCTGGGTAAAAATCTTGTGTTCATAAAGTGCAATGAGCATTCCAAGCGTTTTAGGATCGAGCTCCTCGTACAAAAAGCTGTTCGTCGGGCGGTTGCCGGGAAACGTCTTTGACGCCGCCAATAAGTCGGAGTCGACGCCGCCCGTATTTTGCCCGACTTCGGCTTTCGCCTCTTCAAAGGTGCGGCCTTTCATCAAGGCTTCAGTTTGGGCAAAAAAGTTTGAGAGCAGGATTTCATGGTGGTCGCCGACGGGGTTGTGCGTTTTGGCGGCGGCTAAAAAGTCGCATGGAATGAGCTTTTTGCCCTGGTGGATGAGCTGATAAAAAGCGTGCTGACCGTTCGTGCCGGGTTGTCCCCAGATGACGGGGCCGGTGCTGAGCGAAACCGGCTCGCCCTCGCGGGTAGTGCTTTTACCGTTCGATTCCATGTCTCCCTGCTGAAAATAGGAGGGGAAATACTCGAGGTAGTAGTCGTACGGCAAAATCGCGTGTGTCTGCGCGTCAAAAAAATTGTTGTACCATACGCCAAGCACGCCCATGATGACCGGGATATTTTCTTTAAGTGGCGCGCTCAAAAAGTGTTCGTCGGCCTCGCGTGCGCCCACTAAAAGCGCCTCGAAATTGTCCATCCCGACGTAGAGCGCAATAGAGAGCCCGATAGCACTCCAAAGCGAGTAGCGCCCGCCGACCCAATCGGAGAACTCGAACATATTCTGGGCGTCAATGCCAAAAGCTTTGACCGCCTCTTCATTCGTGGACATCGCAACGAAATGTTTAGCAACGGCGCTGTCGTCCTTTGCCGCGCCGAGAAGCCAGTCCCTAGCGGTGGCCGCGTTCGTCATCGTCTCCTGCGTCGTAAACGTTTTGGACGCCACTAAAAAGAGCGTCGTCTCGGGTTTTAAGTGCTTTAAGGTTTCTGACATGTCGCTGCCGTCTACATTAGAGACGTAGTGAACGCTGAGGCGCGGATGCCCATAAGGGATCAGCGCGTGCGTGACCATCTTCGGGCCTAAGTCAGACCCGCCGATTCCGATATTGACGATATCAGTGATTTCTCCACCGGTATAACCTTGCCACGACCCACTCCGAACCGCTTCGGAAAAGGTGCGCATCTTGTCCAAGACGTTCTTAACGCTCGGCATGACGTCTTTGCCGTCCACGTAGATAGGATTGTCCGGGCGGTTCCGCAGCGCGATGTGCAAGACGGCGCGGTCTTCGGTCGTGTTGATCTTTTCGCCCGAAAACATCGCGTCGCGCAGGTTGGGAACCCCGGCAGCCTCTGCGAGTGCCAAAAGCTTGTCCATCGTTTCTTGCGTTACCCGGTTTTTAGAGTAATCGAACAAGAGGGTCTCGAGCCTCACTGAAAAGCTCTCGAAGCGGGTGCTGTCCTCGTCAAAAAGGCGGCGCATATGAACGTCCTGCATCTCTTTTTGATGGTCTTGCAGAGCGCTCCAGGCTGCGGTGGTGTCAGCGTTTTGGGTCATCGTGCCTCCTTCAGATGCTGCATCATACAGCAGCTGGCAGCTGGTCAAGGACGACCTTACTAAGACAGAGTCTGTCTCTGATTTACGTTTCGCAAAATCAGTTAGCGTTTTTTCACAAAGTGCTGACGAGATGTTTGGCCCGTATACCGGGCGGTGCTACCATAAAGGCGTGAACCAAGCTGCTACGCCCGCCCTGCCCAAACGCACACTCAAAACGTATCTGGATTTTGTTAAGTTTGAACATACCCTCTTTGCACTCCCTTTTGCTTATGGCGGAATGCTGCTGGCAACTAGGGGTTGGCCGGGATGGAACGTATTTTTTTGGGTTACGGTGGCGATGGTCGGAGCGCGTACCGCGAGCATGGCGCTCAACCGGGTGATCGACGCCGAATTCGACGTCCGCAATCCGCGTACAGCTCAGCGAGAAATCCCTCAAGGCGTTCTCAAAAAACGCAACGGCGTAGCGTTGGCGCTCTTTGGCTTTGCGCTTCTTGTTGTCGCAGGCTGGTCGCTCAATCCCTTGACGCTGGCGCTCTTGCCGGTCGCGGTTATTTTCCTGACGTTTTACCCGTACCTCAAACGTTTTACCTGGTTGTGCCACCTGTGGCTGGGCGTAACGATTGGCGCGGCGGCGGCAGGGGGCTGGATTGCGGTAACAGGTTCTTTTGCCCTGGCAACCTGGACGCTTTGGGCGGGGGTCGCGTGCTGGATTGCCGGGTTTGACGTGATCTACGGCATTTTGGATTACGACCATGATGTTCGAAACGGAGTCCACAGTATCCCGGCGGATTTTGGGATAGAGCGGGCGCTCGAGGTCGCTGCTGCGCTGCACCTGCTGGCGTGGGGCTTTTTGGCACTGACGCTGCCGTTATCGGGTTCACATTGGCCCTTCGCCCTTGGTCTCGGAGTCGTCGCAGCAGTGCTCGTCTGGGGACAGAAGATCGTCCGCACCAAAGCCTTAGGGGACGCGCTGCGCTCGTTTAACGGCAACCTGTATGTGAGCGGTGTTGTGCTCCTTGCCGTCGTTTTAGATATCGTGCTCTACCCGCGTTGACAAGCCGCCAAATTCTTGGGTATCATACCGCTTGCCCTTCGGGGTAGTAGAGCGCTGTGGAGCCGTAGTGTAGGGGTTAGCATATCTGCCTGTCACGCAGAAGGTCGCGGGTTCAAATCCCGTCGGCTCCGCCAAAAGTTATTGGTATCGTTAATAAATTATCGATGATACCAATAACCTCCTCGGCCAGATAGCTCAGCCGGTAGAGCACACGACTGAAAATCGTGGTGTCGGCGGTTCAAGCCCGCCTCTGGCCACCAACTCAGAGGTATCATCTTCGGTTTATAGAGATGATACCCTTAACTCCTGCCGATGTAGCTCAGAGGTAGAGCAATCGATTCGTAATCGATAGGTCGTCGGTTCAACTCCGACCATCGGCTCCATTTTTGCTGTCCAGCACGAGAAATCTTAACAAAGGTCAGTTGCTTGCCAAAATCAGTACAGCTAAGAGTGGAGCTACAAAAATATTCACAGCTAAAGTAAGCAACCTCGGTAAGAAGGTCTTCCTTGTTTCTAGGGTGCGGTGAATGGTCAACCTCGTAACGATCAGGTGGCACGGAGGCCATACGTGTTGTCAGCGTCATTAACGCTAGTACGTTTCAGTAAAGGCTCCAGAATAACTTGTGGCCAGCGTATCAGCTTCAAGTTAAGAACGCCTTGAAGTTCTCGAGGCTGACGCAACCGAGTTCGACACCTCGGCTCGGGAAGCACTCGAGCTGAGTTATAAAGCTGATGGACTCAACTATAAGCTTGTTACTTTGCTCGAGCGACTGTGTACACGCACCGCAGATCGACCTGCAAAGCTGATTACATTAGCTCAGCTAAACAAGTCGAGAGGTTTTACAGTGGAGTTAACGGGCCAAATGAGCGACGCGAGTTCCTATACTTATCACGACGGTCGGCTTCTTATAGGTCGTTACGTTATCTAAAGGGTCAGCTGCCCATACCGCTAGGTCAGCCCAGGCTCCAGGGGTCAGCGTGCCCACCTTGCCTGTCAGGTCGAGAGCTTCAGCCGCAATCACGGTCGCGGCCTGCAACACCTCGAGTGGTGACAGACCAACACTATGAAGCAGCTCGAGTTCCTTTGGCAAATTGCCGTGTGGGTTAAACGGCGTTCCCGAATCTGTACCGGCGACGATCCGCACACCTGCTTGGTGGGCTACTGCGGTATTTTCCAGATGCTTTGCCGCTATGGGTTCAGTTTTAGCTATCATCCACGTAGGCAAGGTTTCTTTGCCTGAAAGAATGCCGTCGGGCGCGGCCAAGGTAGGTACAAGCCAGCGGTCTTGCAAAAGTGCAAGCGCTTCGTCATCCCAGGCGTCGAACGCACCGTGTTCGATGGTGTCGATGCCCGCACGTAGAGCGTTCTTGATGCCTGCTAACCCCTGCGCGTGCGCTGCCGTTCGTTTATCCGCTTTATGAGCTTCCTCTATACCGGCGCGCAGTTCAGCCTCAGTAAAGGCTTCTGCACCCGCTCTTATACCCAGCGTAAGGACGCCCCCGGTAGCCATGAATTTAAGTACTTGGGCTCCAGCTTTAAGTTCGGCTCTAGCCGCGGCACGAACTGCGTTCTCGCCGTCGGCTTCGGTTCCGAGAAAGTGTCCATGTCCACCGGTCATCGTAATATTACGGCCTGACGAGACAAGAGACCTCTTGCGAAAGTCACAAGTCGAGACCCGCATTGATAAGACCGGCGATAAGGTTGAAGCGTAAGGCGAAACGCTTGCGTCTGTTGCGGTAGGTTTCTTTGAGGATACGCCAGATTTTG
>JAABUN010005867.1_pt1 | contig 14736 bp, 8 predicted proteins | sample 5559311 | NCBI WGS metagenome assembly JAABUN01 (sample SAMN10711877, study PRJNA513370) | rock metagenome | isolation source: Antarctica rocks | place: Antarctica: Victoria Land, Siegfried Peak sud | reverse complement strand
ATAAATGAGAAAACTCATATTCAAAAAGCCAGTAAAGTTCGTTCCACCGATGGCTTGATGCTACATTGTTGGGGAAAACTCGCAGTCGCTTTCTATTTGCTCGTTTTCAACTACTGATTCGCATAAATATCTGCTTTTATCAGATGAGCATCGGCGTTCATCTGCGGTTAAATACGATTCTAAAAATCGACATTTTTATTTTCCAAACACGCTCTAAATTAAATGTCAATAACGAAATCGCACCTGAAACTGTAATTCGCGGCTTGGGTCAACGTTGGCGATGCCGCCGAGCGCCGAGCCGACGGAATTTTTCGCCGCCGGCGAGACGATGCCGTTGTTGAGATACGTTCCGTTGCGCCCGTAAATGTTCCGGTTATTGAATAAATTAAAGACTTCGGCGCGAAATTCGAGACGCATTCTTTCACTCAATGAAAAAGATTTCTGCGCGTAGATGTCGGTCGAACGAGTCGCCGTTCCCTTTCCCGAATTGCGCGGCAGAAATGTTCCGCCCGCCGAATCAAACGGTCGGTCGGCGGTCGAGCCGTCGCCGTTTATATCGCTTCCGGCGGTTACGGCAAACGGTCTGCCGGACGCCGCCGACTGCACGCCGCCGATTGTAAATCCATACGGCAATTGGTAATAACCGCTCAAAACAAAACGATGACGCTGGTCGAGAAGGCTTACAGCGCGCTCCGATTCGCCGAGACGATTGGCGTCCTGCGGGTCGCCGCTTCCAGCGTCGGGTTCGACGGTGTTCGTCGTTTTTGAAAGCGTGTAGCTTGCCAGAAACGAAAATCGGCGACTGAAACGTTTTTCGAGATTGATTTGCAAACCGTTGTAATCGCTGACGCCTTCGTTCGTTACGACTTGAATGCGGCGGAAACCGTTGGCGACAGGCAGAATCGGACGCGTTAAGTTTGCGGCGGCTGCCGGGCGCGTCGGCGCGGCATCTGTCGGAATAAAGGTTGTCGGCGCGTTGGCATCGAGCAGGCGGTCAATCTTATTTGTATGCGCGCGAACGTAATCGGCTTTCAAAAAGAAATCGCCGCTCAAATCGCGTTCGACGCCGATTGTCGCTTGATTCGTCGTCGGATTAAGAAGTTTGTCGGGATAAAAGCGCAATCTGGAAACGTCGAAAAATTGGTTGTAATAAGCGGCGCGTCCGGGACGAATAACGATGTCGCGCGCCGGAAGAATCGCGCCTGCCGGAAACACAGGAAGCGAAGTCAGCGAAGTCGGAAAGCCGGGCTGTCCGGGCGAAGCGCTGAACGTGAAAACGCCGGTCGGACCGCCGAGATTGAACTGCGCGCCGAGGTTGGCGCGCAGCTGCGAGAAATAAACGCCGTAGCTGCCGCGCACGACGGTTTTGTTATCGCCCAAAACATTGTAGGCAAAACCGACGCGCGGCGCTAAATTATTCGTGTCGTCGGTAAATGTCTGCCGCTCGTAGCGCAAGCCGAGATTTAACGTTAAATCGCGGCGAACACGAAAATCGTCCTGCGCGAAAATCGAGTAGAGATATTCGCGGACGACGTAATCGGCGCTGCCGAAGCTCTGCGTAAAAGACGCGACATCCGCGATTGATAAAGCCGATGTCGGAATGTTCGGATTCGTCGCCAAACCGCTTGTTTTAAACCGGAATTGTCCGAGAAAGAAACCGCTGCCGAATTCCTGTCCGTTGCCGCCCGAAGACGAAAATTCGATGTCGCCGCCGAGCTTGATTGACTGTTTGCCGAGCGCGAGCGACAGCGTGTCGGCAAATTGATATTGATGATTTTGGATAAACGCGCCGCGCGATTCGCCTTCGGTCGAAGTTTGATTCGGCTGACCCGCGATAACGAGCGTGCGAATAAACTGCGAACTCGCATTTGCCGGCGTAAATTTCGTAATCGGCGAGCCGAGCTGAAATTGAAAACGCGCTTCGTTGACGATTTTGTTTGATAAAATCGCGGTTTCCGACAACTGTGCGGCGTATGTGTCGCGCTCGAAGGTTCGGGCGGCGCTCGGCAGATTGTTGCCGCCAACCGCGTCCGACGGATTCGTATCGGTAAATCTGTCGAGGTTAAACCGCGCGGTTAAAGTGTTTTTGTCGTTTATTTGATGGTCGGCGCGGGCGAAAAACAAACCCTGTTTATACTTGCCGTCGAAAAACGCGCCGGGCGCGAGCGCCGATGTAATAACGGTCGAACGCTGCTGCCGATTGCTTTCCGCGCCGATTAAAAAATGCGTTTTGTCTTTGATAATCGCGCCCGAAACTACACCGCTCAATTGAAAAAGCTCGTTGCGCGCGCGCCGGTCGGCGAGCGGCTGGCTTGCCTGAATTCCGCTCGGACGCACCAGAAATGTTCCGTCGGCGTGAAAATTATTCGTGCCGGATTTGGTTACGATATTGACGACGTTGCCCGCCGTGCGCCCGAATTCCGCCGAAATCGGATTTGTGATAACGGTAAATTCCTGAATGGTCGAAAACGGCAGATTCGTAAAAATCGTCTGTCTGCCCCAATCGTCGTTGCTCGAACTTCCGTCGAGGCTGAAACTCGTCTGCCGTCGCCCGCTGCCGTTGACGACGAACAGGAAATTGTTCAAAAACAAATCGCCCGTGCCGCGCGCCGGTCGGACGGCGGAATTTAATTGAACTAAATTCGTCAGCTTTCGTCCCAAAACCGGCGTGTTGTCAATCTTCTGCAAATCGAGCCGTGTGCCGAGTTCCGCCGAATCTGTTTTTACGCCTTCGCCTATTTCCGAAACAATTATCTCACCGCTAAACCCTCGCGGAGTCAAATAGAAATCAAACGTCGCGGCTTCGTTCGCGCGAAGTTCAATATCGTTTTTTATACTGTCTTCAAAGCCGTTCGCGCTTGAAACAGTAAGTTTATATTTACCCGTTAAAGGTAAATTAGAGAAAGTGTAATTTCCGTCGTCATTCGTTGCCGTATTACGCTTCAAGCCGGTTGACCCGTTAATTACGACAATATTCGCATCGACAATTACTGCGCCGTTTGCGTCTGAAACGCGCCCGCGAATCGTCGCCGTGTCAATTGTTTGAGCGGAGACATTCAGCGGAACGAACACGGCGAGAACCGCCAATGTTAAAACTAAAGAAGCAAGTTTCTCCGGCAGCGCAAATCCGCCGGTTCGATACAACTTTCCCATAACCGAAAATTGAGCTTTGTTCATAAATTTCCCTGCTGTTTTTAATAATTTTTACGGCGAGCGATTTAACGAAAAAGATTAACCTTTATGCGCAGCTACTACCAGAGTTCGTAGTCGAAACAAGGCGGAAAATATTTGTAAACCGGTTTTATTGAAGAAGCGCGACGACGGCTTCGAGCGCGTCGTGGATTCTGCGGAGAAAATCGCGGTCGGCGGCAAGTGCTAAAACAATCAGGAAACACAAACCGGACAACAATCGCAGCGGAACTTTCGCGCCGTCTGATTTTGCCGGAAGATTGGCGCGTTCGGTGATTTGCAGAAGTTTTCGGACGCGGCAGGCGACTTCCGCCGTTTGCGCCTGAATCAGAAACGCGCCCGCCGGCATCGAAGGTTTTGCGCCTTCGGGAACGATGCGCGCGATCTTTATCAGCGCGGCGGCAAGATTGATTGCCGCGCTGTTTCCGCCGCTCCGCGCCGCGTATTCGTCAGCGCCCGATTCGGCGTTCGTCGTCCAGGCGCGGTCGAGAACGCGCCCGAACGGAAACACAAGCAAATCACGGCAGACGCGCAGAAGCGTTCGCTTGAAATTGTCGCGCGCCGCGACGTGTCCGGTTTCGTGGGCGATTGCCGCCTGAAATTCTTCCGCGTTCAGGGAATCGAAAATCTGACGCGCAACAAACATCCGCGGGCGAAACATTCCGACGACGGCGATGACCGGAAATGTGTGTTGAATGCGATAGATCGGAATCGAAACGCCTTCGATTTCTATCGGCTCGGCGTGTTTCAGCCAGTTGCGAACAAGCCCGCGCGTGGCTCGCCACGTTCCGAAAATGCGATAAAAAGCGATTACAACGCCGACTGCCGAAATGCCGGCGACGGCGGCGAGATTAAAGCCGATTGTTTCATCGGACGAATGCGGCTCAAACAAAAAATACGCGGGAAGCACAAAAGCCGAAACGAAAAGAAGCGCGACGGCGACGGGAAAAACGCGCAGAGCGAAGATAAATCCGGCGCGGCGGCGGGCTGACCAGTTTTTGTCGGCGTAGATTGCGACAATATGCCATAACGCGGTCGCCGAAATAGCCGTCGCCGCATTTAAGATGAGCAGAAAAGCAAAAGTCAGCGAAATTCCGAGTAGAAAATACATCGGCGTTTTACTCCTCGCTTAAAATCTCGCGCCGTTTTTCCCGAACGAGGCGTTCGAGTTCGTCCAGCAAAACAAGGTCGTGTTCACTGACCGCATCGACAATGCACGCCAAAATCGGCTCAATCCGGGCGTCGCCGGTTTCGAGCAGACTGCCGATAACGTCGCGCGTCAAACCGTGTTCGAGTTCTTCGGGCGAAAAACGCGCCGAATACAAAAAAGCGCGTCCGTCTTTGCGGCGCGCGAGCAAATCTTTTTTATAAAGCCGGTCGAGCGTCGTCATCACGGTCGTGTAAGCCGCTTCTCCGTCGAAGGCGTCGAAAATCTGCCGGACGCTCGCCTCTTTCAGCCGCCAGATTTCGCGCATCGTCCGGCGTTCGAGACTGCCGAGCGAGGCAATCAGCGCTTCGCTCGGTCGCCTGAATCCGCGCAGCATAAATTTTGGCACTTTCATATTCAGCGAGTATATAACAACAAAATATCGTGTCAATACATTTCGGCGCGACACGATAAAATCAATTTACAGGTCAAAGATAAAACAAAGAAATATAAATTCGCGCGCCGGAATTTTTACGGAAAAGCAAAAATCGGGTTAAAAGAATTTTAGGTAGTGAACAAGTGAACTAAAAGTAATGCCGAAAGAAAATATCACCGCTGAGACGCAGAGGTTACGCAGAGATTCGCCGAGTTTTCTCCGCGTATCTCCGCGTCTTCTCTCCGTGCCTCTGCGGTAAAAGCCTTATTTTCAGTTCACTACCGAATTTTAGATATTTTTAGGCATTAACGACATTTTACCAAAGTCGATTCCCGCCCGTAAAAGAGCGTAAAAGTTCCGATAGTTTTATTATTGTCCTTTCGTTTGACAGTCAAAATCATTTTTTTGCCTTTTACCTGTCCGCTGTATCTAACCGGGTAGCCGTTTGACTGCTCGCCGAACCTGACGGGTCCGCCGTGTTCTTCGGCGTATGTTCCCGAAACGTCGAAACGGTTCGCTTTGTCCAGAATTATTTTTTTGCCGATGCCGCCGGTCGCGCAGTCGTATTCGATTTCAGCGCCGTTTTTGGTGATTTCGAGACTGACGTGATTTCCTGACCACGCGCCGATTATTGAATCGCTCATTTTTATACGGGATTTCGACTTGGCTTTGACCGCGCATTTTGTTTGAAACGGCGAATTGACTTTTAATCCGGCGTTCGCTCCGGCATAAACCGAAACGGAAAAAAGAATCGCCGCGCAGAAAACAATCGACGGCATAATATATTTATAAATAAAAGCCATATTAAACTCTCTTTTGGAAAAAAAGGGCGAACACCTTATCGATGCCGCCCCGTATTTCAGCATTGGAAAAACCTGCTACTGGCAGGTGCTTAACTTGAACGAGCCGATAAAGGTACTCCAGTTGAACGAACCGTTCGACGGAATATATTCGGTCGTAAAGACCATCGTGCAGCCGTCAATCGGGTCAACGCTCAGCGTGCTGTAATCGCCCCAGCGCGACAAAGTATTTCCGGTCTGAACTCCCGGTCCCATTAAAAGAGTGCTTTCAGCGCCCAGCACACCCAACGGGTCGGATGCTCCGCGTCCGGCGTAACGAACGCTCGGATTGATGTTCGTGCTGTTCGAGACGTTGTAACCGATGGCGATGCCGCCGGTTTTGTCCATCGCCGCGCTGCCCATCCAGCGGTAATTAGCATCGGGCGCGTATGTGCCTTGCTGATAAACTACCGGCGTCGTCGTCGCGTTGCGCAGTTCATACCAACGGACGGCGGTCGAACCGGCGTTCGCTACCGAATGATTTATTAAAAGCGATTCGTGTCCGTCGGCGAATTTGCGGTAGCTCAGGCGATACATCAGACGGTCTGCCAGCGAGTCGAGCTGCTGGGTCGTTCCCGGCTGAGGAATACAAGTTCCGCCCGAACAGGCTCTGGTGAAAGCGGCAACGCCGGCGACGGTCGCCGGAGCCGAAAGCGTTCCCGTTCCGGCTGTCCAATTAACGGCGAATTTCCAGGAGAGTAAAGAACTTGAAGTAATACTGAGCAGCGGAACGGCTGTTCCCGCCGCCGGAAGTGTAGTTCCTTCAATGTCCGCGGGCATTAAGCTAAAATAACTGCTGCTCGTCTGCGCGCAAATCTGATTGGCGGAAACACCGGCAAGCATCTTGGCGCGGTCGAAAGCGCAGACTTTCGAGCCGACAAAGCTGCGTCCGCGCCGGAACATATTAAAAGTCATAACATAGCTGTCAGACCAGACGCCCATCTTTCCGTAATCGTTAAAATCATTCGCGTAGGAATATTCGTAACGATTGTATGTGCCGGTCGGGTCGGGCGTGGTCGAGACGGCGACGCATTGCAGATACGGCGCGGCTCCGGCGACGAACTGGGTCAAAATCCAGCGGTCTGCCATCTGGTCATACTGGACAATCGGGTCGCCGTCGTTGGTCGTCGCGCAGCGGCTGTTCATACCGGCAAAGACGGCGTTGCCGTTTTTCGGAAAACCGGGAACTAAATTAAATCCCGATATGGCATTATTGGCGTCTCTGGTCAGCGTGTAAATGGCGTAGCGCGAATTTACCCATTGAACGTAATGATTCGGTCCCAAATCTCCGGTCGTGTCCGGCGGAGAGACGCGCGCGTTCGGGTCAACGCCCGTTCCGGTAACGGAAGCCTTCGGCTCGGCGACGGCGGCGGTCGAACCGAAGCTCTGCTGCGCGAGCGGGTCGATGGTCTTCGGATTGACGCTGCCGACCGGCTGCGGTCTTCCCGGCTCGAAATCTTTGCCGCCGCGCGGCGCTTCGGAAATCGTCGTGTCCGGCACATCGCGCAGCGGACGATTGCTCTTGTCGAAATGCGTCGGCTTGCTGACTTCGGCGCGATGCTCCTCGCCGGTCGTCGATTGAGCAGCTGTTGAAAACGGCAGTAATAAAGCGATAAACATACTCATTACCGCAAATGTCGTAACCCTTCCTTTCATTCTTGTCTCCTTAGATATTTTTTAAGTTGTTAGCAAGATTGTATTTACAAAACTTACTGATATTGGTTTAAACTGCCGTTTCGAGCAGTCGTAAAAGGGGTCGATAGATAAGACCGGCGATTTTATTTAAGGGGAAAATCGGACAGCCTTTGTAAAAATATAAATTATTGCCTTCCGAACCTATTTTTGATTAACCGAATAAACTTTTTCGGGACAAACCCGCATCACTGCCGGACAAATTAAACGAAATACGATGTTCGATAGTAGATACTTTATTATTTACAGTCGTAAGAAGTCAACAGTTTTTTTTCGGCTAAAGCGTTGAATATAAATAATATAAATTTACGGGCGTTTCAAATTACAATCACGCGGTCGAACCTTACGCAATAATTTTCTTTCCTTAAAGCGGCGACAAATGGTAAAATGCGAAAATCAAATCAATCTTTGCCGGATATTTACGAAAACCTTGTGCGGAAAACGATTGTTTTGAAAATCTCTAAACTTTATCTTTAAATGAAGGAAACTAAATAATTTTTATGAACAGCCGCTCACGCGCTTTCTTCTACGCGCTCGCCGTTTCGTGTTTCGTGTTCCTTTCCGCGTCGAAAACTTTTACGGTTTCAGCCGCCGAAATCAACTTCAAAATTCCTTTCGCCTATCAAACCGGACAAACGAAAACCGGAGCGTCTGCGGCGGCGGACATCGGGGAAACTTCGCAGCCGTCAGCCGGCGAAATCGATTCCGCGTTTAAGCCGACGATAGATTCCGCGCCCGGAAACGCGCGAACGGCAGTCGTCCAGCCGGACGGCAAAGTTATCGTCGCCGGTTATTTCAAAACATTAAAAGGAGTTTTGCGGCGCGGCATCGCACGGATAAACGCCGACAATTCAATCGATGCGACATTCGCCGCCGACATCGACGGCACGATTTACGCCGTCGCGCTTCAGCCGAACGGCAAAATAATCGTCGGCGGCGATTTTACCCTCGTCAATGGAACGGGTCGAAACCGAATCGCGCGGCTCAACGCCGACGGCTCGCTCGATGCGACCTTTAATCCGGGAACGGGCGCGGACAATATCGTCTATGATGTCGCCGTTCAGCCGGACGGAAAAATTCTGCTCGTCGGCAGTTTTTACGGCGTCAATTCGACCGCCAGCTTTCAGGTCGCCAGGCTCAACGCCGACGGCTCGTTCGACGCTTCGTTCAAGTCGCCGTTCGCGCCGCCGTTTTTTTCGTCGCGTTCGGCGACGAGCATCATTTACAGCCTCGCGCTGCAATCGAGCGGCAAAATCGTTATCGGCGGCACGCCCAATTTTACCGCCAGCAACGGCGATTCGACATTTTTTATAACGTCGATAACGCGCCTTAACGCCGACGGAACAATCGATTCTTCCTTCAAAGCCGCCAGCATCAGCGGCAGCGTCGAAAAAGTTGTCGTTCAGCCGGACGACAAAATTCTAATCGGCGGCGGTTTTCTCAACGTCAACGGAATCAGCCGCCGCTTCGTCGCGCGGCTCAATATCGACGGCTCGCTCGACGCTTCGTTTAATCCGGGAACGGGCGCGAATCTGCCGGTTCATTCGATTTTTCTGAAACCGGACGGCAGAATTTTAATCGGCGGCGACTTTTCGACTTTCAACCAAACGTCGCGCAGCAAAATTGCGCAGTTAAACGCCGACGGCTCGCTCGATACGACTTTTGTGCCGTCAAACGCTTTATTCGGCACGGTTCAGAGCGTCGTCGCGCTGCCGAACGGAAAAGCGCTCGCCGCCGGTTCGTTTCAAGTAATATTCAGCGGAAGCCGCGACACGATTGCCGTCTTAAACGCCGACGGCTCGCTCGACTCGTCCGCCGTTTTCAACACGACGGCGGTCGGCGGCGTGCGCGCCATTGCGACGCAGGCTGACGGAAAAATCATCATCGGCGGAAACTTCAACCGCGTCGGCGGCGCGCAGCGCGATTATGTGGCGCGATTCAATGCCGACGGCTCGCTGCTCGGCGAATCTAACAGCGATTTTTTCTCCGCGACGACAATCGGCGGACAGGTCAATTCGATTGTCGTCCAGCCGGACGGGAAAATTCTAATCGCCGGACTTAACCTTATAACCCGCACTTCGACCGGCAACGGCAACGGTATTTTAGTCGGCGGCAGCATTATGCGGCTCAATGCCGACGGCTCGCCGGACAGCTCTTTTGTTCAGGGAAATATTCCGACCCGGCGCGGCATCAACGCGATTGCGCTTCAGCCCGACGGCAAAATCGTAGTCGTTTGGGGCTATAATCCTTCAAACGGTTTTCCGTCCGGCGGCGCAGCGCGGCTCAACGCCGACGGTTCTATCGACAGCACTTTTTCCTACGGCGTTCCCGAATTATTTCTCAATTCGGTCGTCGTTCAGCCGGACGGAAAGATTTTAATCGGCGGACAGTTCAGTTTCGGCGTCGCCGACAGCCGCACGGGAAACGTTTCCTATAACGGCGTGGCGCGGCTGAACGCCGACGGGAAACACGACACGACTTTTATTCCGGCGACGACTTCGGACAACGCTAGATTTACGAACATCTACGCGCTCGCTCTGCAAACGGACGGCAAAATTTTAATCGGCGGCAGTATTTTCACCGGCGGCAGAACGACGCCGACCGGCGCGGCGCGTCTCAATCCGAACGGCACGCTCGACGCGACGTTCAATTCAGGCGCGATTTCCGCAGTCTCCGAAGGCGCGCGAGTTGAAGATATTCTGCCGCTCCCGAACGGTAAAATTTTAATCGGAGGTTTATTTAACAGCATCGGAGGCACGGCGAAAAACAATATCGCCCGATTGAACGCCGACGGGACGGCGGACAATTCCTTTACCGCCGCCGCCGATAACATCGTTTACGCGCTCGCCCTGCAAACGGACGGAAAAGTTTTAATCGGCGGCGATTTTGAAACGGTCGACGGCGTTACCAGAACGTCCGCCGCGCGTCTTTTAAGCGACGCTGTAACAGCGGCTAAAAAACCGTTCTTTGATTTCGACGGCGACGGACGAGCGGACATTTCGCTTTATCGACCGTCAAACAGAGTTTGGTATATCTTAAACAGCGGTAATTCTTCGGTCAGTTACAATCAATTCGGATTATCGACCGATAAAATCGTTCCCGCCGACTTTGACGGCGACGGCAAAACCGACGTTGCCGTTTATCGACCCGAGAACGGCACCTGGTATATTATGAAAAGCTCAGGCGGCGTTCAGTATGTTCAATTCGGATTAGCCGAAGATTTTCCCGTTCCCGCCGATTATAACGGAGACGGTAAATCAGAGATTGCCGTCTATCGTCCGTCTTCGGGTTTGTGGTTTATTTTGAACTCCGATACTCAGCAATACAGCCTCGTCCAATTCGGAGCGAGCGAAGACAAACCTGTTCCGGCAGATTACAACGGAGACGGCAAAACGGAAATAGCCGTTTATCGACCTTCGCTTGGAATATGGTTTATCTACAATTCGGATACCAAACAATACACAAGCACGAAGTTTGGAATATCGAGTGATAAACCCGTTCCGGCAGATTACAACGGAGACGGCAAAACCGATATAGCCGTATATCGTCCGAATGAAGGCAACTGGTATATAGCGACACAAAGCGGCGGATACACGGTTACACAATTCGGGTTATCGACGGATTTGCCGACACCGGCGGATTACGACGGAGACGGAAAAACAGACATAGCGGTTTACAGACCGAATGAAGGTAATTGGTATCAGTTAAAGAGCAAAGACGGATTCAATATCTTCAAGTTCGGATTAAGCGAAGATAAGCCGACGCCGAATGCTTTTGTTTATTAATTATTGATAACTGGTGAACAAATCAGTTATCAATAATTAAGCTGGAAAACCGGCAAAATCGGTTCAATATCGAATATAAAAATAACGAATGACGAATAAGGTTTTTTACCAAATTCGTCATTCGTTATTTTTATATTAACCGTGTTTCAGGCTGTACCGGATAGTCAAAATATTCAAAATCCGCTGCGCGAATTTTATAAGAGTGCAGCACAAAATTTTGCCGTCCGCAATTTTTATTTATTTGTGAAAATAATCGCGGCAACAAATAAATTTACGACCCGGAAAGTGAGTATGGTTCTTTATTTATGGTAAAATTTCCGTGTCAATTTTACGTTTTTACGAGTTTGGATTTTTAACTAGCAATGGCAGTCGGAATTATCATTCACGTTTCAGTCGGCGACGAGCGGCGCACCGAGTTTTTTTCGGAGAAAAATATTCGTATCGGTTCGACCGGCGAGAGCGATTTGCAGATTCACAGCAAGCGCGTCGGCAGCGAAGGCGTCTGGCTCGATTTGGAATTTGCCGAAGACGTTTACCGAGTCATAAATTTTCAGCAATCGCTCGATTTACTGCACAACGGCGAACCGCTTCGCCGCTTTGTCGCCATTAAGGACGGCGACACGATTGAAATAGCCGGAAGCGGCGTTTCCTTTGCGTTTTTCTCGCTCGAATCGAAATCTTCTCTCATTACGACGAATCGCGATTTGCCGCACGTCGCGCCGTTTATCGAAGCGGCGGCGGCGGAATCGGGCTTTTCGCCGAAACGCGACGACGCCAAAGTTTTCCTGCGCGAATTCGTCCGCGAGCTGGCGCGTGAAATTTCGTGGGTTACAAAACTGATTATTCTGTTAATCGTCGTCGGCTCGATAAGCGGAATTTTTTATCTCGGCGTCGCTTTCAGCAAGGAATTACAAAAGAATCGCCAGTTAGCCGAGCGGCAGAATGAAATCGTTCGCCAGCTTGAGGAGCGCATCGCGCAGACGAACAACCAAATCGGCGAAATCGACAAGAGCAATAAAGATATTATAAAAACCATCTCGTCGATGCAGAATATTCGCGGCGAATATGGAAACGGCGTCTGTCTGGTCGTCGGCGTTTACGAGCTGGCTGACCGGAAAACCGGCAAAACGCTGCGCTATCCAGACCCGCGCGATTTTCAGCCAAGCCCTTTTGAACCCGAAGAAGCCGCGCCGCCGCCGCCCGAAGACGGAGACACGCCGCCGCCCGCCAATGTGCAGATGGGTTTGACGACCGAAGGCAGCGGCGGCGCGGTCGAATACGATTTTATCGGCACGGGTTTTCACGTCGGCGGCGGCTATATCGTAACCAATCGCCACGTCGTCCAGCCGTGGGAAGAAGACGACCTCGTTAAACAAATGATGAAGCAGTCGAACGGGCGCGCGCGCGTCAAAAGTCTGGTTATATATTTTCCGAATCTGCCGAAGCCGCTAATGCTCAAAGTGCGGCAATTGGGCGCGGGCGTCGATTTGGCAATCGGCACGATTGACCCGAATCAGGTTTCGCCCGATATTCCGGTTTTGCCGCTCGAAGCGAATTCCGATTCGGTCTCGGTAGGAAAAACCGTCGTAACGATGGGTTATCCGAACGGTCCCGACAGATTACTGGCAATGGTTGACGACTCGGAAGCCAAATCAATCAACCAGCGTTTCGGCGGCTCGCGGCAGGCGCTGATAAATTTTCTGGCGCAGTCGAGGAAAATCGCGCCGCTGACGACGCAGGGCGCGATAACCGATTTAGACCCGAAGCGCATCGTCCACGACGCCAAAACAGCCGAAGGCGGAAGCGGCGCGCCGCTGTTCGGGCAGACGGGAAAAGTAATCGGCGTAAATTTCGGCGTCTTTACCGAAAGCACGGCGGCGAATATGGCGCTGCCGATTCGTCTGGCAATCGATTTACTGAAACGCGCCGGCTGGAAATCGCCCGAAGAATTAAAAGCGGCGGCGGTCGCTCAAAATCAAACCGCGAACGCGAATACGGCAACGCAATAATAATTATGAACGATGAGCGATGAACGATGAATTAAGAAATTATGTGAATCAAGCGTAGAAAGCCGGAAAACCTTCGCGCTTCTTTGCGTCTTCACTTTGCGTTTCCTTTGCGATACAAAAAATTAGTAACGCAAAGTATCGCAAAGGATAAGACGCAAAGAGACGCGAAGAAATACTCGAATTTTCAAGCGTTTATTTCTACTCTTGATTCACATAAATTGTATTTTACTTATCACTCATCGCTCATCATTCATCGTTAACTTAATGAATAATCTCGTCTTTTCAAATATGCTTCATCGTCCGGCGCGCACTTTCGTCAGCGTTCTGGGCATCGCTATCGGCGTGCTGCTGATTGTTTTTACCATCGGTCTGGCGAACGGAACGCTGCGCGAGCAGGCGAAGCGCGAGGCGAACGTCGGCGCGGAGATTATGGTGCGCCCCGCCGGTTCGCTCGGCATCAGCGGTTCGGCGGCGCTCAGTCTGCCCGTCGGATTAGCGGCGCAAATCAATCGGGTCGAAGGCGTCGAGACGGCGATTCCCGTCGGACAGAACAGCGTCTCGGCTGCCGACAATAATTCGGGCAGCCGCATCGTTGAAGGCATAAATTTTGACGAATATGCGAATGTGGCAGGTCTGCGCATCGTCGAAGGCAGAAAATTTTCCGGCGCGGGCAATGAAGTTATAACCGACACGGCTTTTCAGAAACAGAAGAATTCAAAAATCGGCGACAAGATTCCTCTATACGACCGCGAATTTACAATCGTCGGCACGTATGAACCGGCGGCGGGCGCGCGCATCAAACTTCCCCTGAGCGAGATGCAGGCGCAGTTGGGCGGCGAAGGCAAAGCGTCGGCTTTTCTCGTCAAAGTAAAGCAGGGCGCGGAGTCGGACTCGGTCGCGCAGAATCTAAAGAAAAAATTTCCCGACAACCAGGTTATTTTAACCAGAGACATCGAAGAGCTTTATATGGCGGGCGTTCCGGCGCTCAATGTTTTTCTCAATGTCATTATCGGCGTGGCGGCAATTATCAGCGCGCTCGTCGTTTTGCTGACGATGTATACGACCGTTACGGAACGCACACGGCAAATCGGCATTATGAAATCGCTCGGAATGTCGAACGCTTCGATAGCGTGGACGGTCGCGCAGGAAGCGCTTTTGATTACTTTCTGCGGCATCGTCGGCGGAATTTTGCTGACAATAATTCTGCGGTTTGTTTTAACGAGAGTTACGACGCTGGAAGTCGAGTTAAGTCCGCTCGTCTGGACGATTACGCTGATTGTCGGACTCATCGGCGGCGCAGTCGGCGCGCTTTACCCGGCGCTTCGCGCGGCGCGTCTCGATGCCGTCGAAGCATTAAGTTACGAATAAAGTGGAAAAGTGAAAAGGTAGAAAAGTGGAAAAGTGGAAAAGTGAAAAAGTTTGTTGAGTGTCGCCAAATTAAATAATTATCTTGATGAAATAAAACAGATTAGTGTTGAAAAGGTGAAAAAGTTTATCGAACCCCGGCAAGCAGGAGCCTGTAAATAATTTTGTGTAAATGGATATAATCAACATTTATTTCCAAGGAGGAAAAGATTATGCCAATTACCAATGAAGTTTTAGACCAGATATTGAAAGATTACGAGAAGCCGGAAGATTT
>JAABUN010005866.1_pt1 | contig 14738 bp, 12 predicted proteins | sample 5559311 | NCBI WGS metagenome assembly JAABUN01 (sample SAMN10711877, study PRJNA513370) | rock metagenome | isolation source: Antarctica rocks | place: Antarctica: Victoria Land, Siegfried Peak sud | reverse complement strand
GCGCCGACGCAGCTCACGCTCCTCCACCTCGCTGATCTTGAGAGCCTCGACCGCCACCGCCCCGAAGTTCGCCGCCGTTATGACAACTCCTTCAAGACCCAGACATATTTCCGGGACCCGGTACTAGTGGTCCGTCCTGCAAGTCCTCGCACGCTTGGCTTGGCCGCTGATCACCGCCTGGCGGCGTCCTCGCTCAGTCATGTGGCAGAGCCACACTCCTTCACTGCATCCTGGCCAGCCGGCGCCAGCGACCGTCCAAGCGCACAATGACCTACAGGACGAACCACTAGGAGGCGGAGGACCGGGAGACCTCGCGGACGCGTGCTCTGCGGCGCACGGGCCGGTCCGGCGGCGCGTCGAGCTCAGCGAGGCCCAGGTAGATCAGCGAGGCCCAGACATCGAGGCTGAGGAAGCGCATCATGCGCCGGAGCACGCGCAGCCCTACGTAGATCGCAAGGATGGCGAGCAGGCAGGCGGTCGACAGCACGTCTGGAGGATTCGCCGCGCAGCCGCGGCGCCCTGCCCGATCACCGCCCGGCTCGGAGCCTGACTCGGTGGCGCCCCGGCCGTCCGCCCCCACGCCGCGCGACCCGGATCCACGCGGCCCGCCCCCTGCCGGCCGTCGCATGGGCGCCGGGAGCAGCGGACGCCTCGAGCGCAAGCACCTGGAGTCTGTCGGCCCTTCGGGCGCCGGAGGCGTCGGAGCGTCCCGGTAGCTTGCCTTGACCGTGAGCGAGCAGGCCACCCGACCTGAGGGCATCGCCGGCTCCTCCCTGCCTGGGCCGTTCCCTGTCGGCGCCTACGCCTCCAAGCTCCAGGAGGAGCTGCGCAAGCGCGCGCGGCTGCAGCTCGTCGGCGAGGCCTGGAACGTGAAGCGCTCCAAGGCGCGCGTGTACTTCGAGCTGCGCGACGGCGATGGCGCGCTGCCGTGCGCGATGTGGAACGACGCCTTCGCGAAGTGCGGCGTCCCGGCGGCCGCGTTCGTCGACGGGGCGCAGGTCGTCGTCGCGGGCGGCCCGGACTACTACCCCGGCTCGCGGACCTCCTCCCCCGGCTTCTCCTTCGACGTCACCGCGCTGCGCGTCGCGGGCGAGGGCGACCTCCTCGCGCAGGTCGACCGGCTGCGGCGCAAGCTCGACGTGGAGGGCCTGCTCGAGCCGCAGCGCCGGTTGGCGCGGCCGACGCTGCCGCGGACGATCGGCGTCGTCACCGGCGAGAGCGGCAAGGCGCGCGACGACGTGCTCGCGGGCCTGGCGCGGCGGGGTTGGCAGGGGCGCGTGGTCTGGGCGTTCGCGCCCGTGCAGGACCGCCACGCCGCCGGGGCGATCACTCGGGCGCTTCAGGACCTCGCGGCGGTGGGGCGAGTCGGGACGGCCGGCGTAGAGGCGGGCGCGGGCGTCTCCGCAGGCACGGGCGTCTTCGCGGGCGCGGGCGTCTCCGCGGGCGCGGGCGTCTCCGCGGGCGCGAGCGTCTCCGCGGGCGCGAGCGTCTCCGCGGGCGCAGGCGGGGGCGCCTCCGGCGCCGCACGCGACGCCGTCGACGTCATCGTCGTCGCGCGCGGCGGCGGCTCGCTGGCCGACCTGTTCGCCTTCTGCGACGAGACGCTCTGCCGCACGGTCGCGCTGCTGCCCGTGCCGGTGATCGCCTCGGTCGGCCACCACACGGACCGCACGCTGATCGACGACGTCGCCGCGGTCGCCTGCTCCACGCCGACGCACGCCGCGGAGGCCGCGGTGCCGCTGCACTGCGCGGAGGCGCGCGTGGTCGTCGGGAGCAGCGCGCAGCGCCTGGCCGATCACGGGCGCCGCGCGGTGCTCGGCCGCGCGCGGCACCTCGCGCAGCTCGGGCGGGCGCCCGCGCAGGCCGTGGCCAAGCAGCGCGTGCGGCTGCACCAGGCCCTGCGCGAGATGCGCGCGAGCGCGCGGCGCCGCGGCGTCACGGAGTCCGAGCGCGAGCTGCGCACGGTGGCGGCGGCGCTCGACCGGCGCTCGGCCGCAGCCCGGGGCGCGAGCACCGCCGCGCGGCGCGCGAAGCTCGACGCGCTGGGCTCGGCGCTGAGCGCCCACGACCCCGAGCGGATCGTCGCGCGCGGGTACGCCGTGGTCGACGACGGCGCGGGCGCGGTGGTCACGAGCGCGGCCGAGGCGCGCGCGGCCGGGAGCGTCCGGCTCTTCTTCGCCGACGCCGACGTGCGTGCGAGGATCGACGAACCATGAGCGCCCCCGAGCAGACCTACGAGACGGCGACGGGTCGCCTCGAGGAGATCATCCGCCGCCTGGACTCCGGCGAGGCCGAGCTGCGCGAGACCCTTGCGCTGTGCAGGGAGGGCCGTGGCCTGGTGGAGTTCTGCGCGGCCGAGCTCGATGCGGTCGGCCAGGGCCTGGAGGAGCTGCGCCTCGACGAGCTCGTCGCGCGCTTGGAGGCGGGCGCGAGCCGCCCGGAGCCGACAGGCCCCGCGTCGCCGGCCTCCGCGGGTGCCGGTCCCACGGGCGCCACGTCCTCAGAGCCGACGGGCGCCGCGTCCTCGCAGGCCGCGAACGCCGGGCGGCCGGAGCCTGCGCCATGAGCACGCGGTGGGAGCAGCTCGCGGACCTCGAGCTCACCGTCGACGAGTACGCGCTCGAGCGCCTCTCCGCGGACGTGTCGAGCGCGTTCACGCGCGTGAGCACCGTCGTCCGGCTGCACGGCGCGGGCACCGACGGGGTCGGAGAGGACGTCTCCTACGACACCCCAGACCACGACCGCCTGCAGGAGGCCGGTCCGTCGGTGCCGCTGGCGGGGAGCTGGACGCTCGGCTCCTTCTGCGACCACCTCGAGAGCCTCGACCTGTGGCCCGCCCCGCCTGAGCGCGAGGCGTCGCGCCACTACCGGATCTGGGCCTACGAGTCGGCGGCGCTCGACCTCGCGCTGCGCCAGGCCGGCAGCTCGCTGCACGAGCGGCTCGGGCTCACGCCGCGGCCCGTGCGCTTCGTCGTCTCGCTGCGCCTCGGCGAGCCCGCGAGCATGGCCCCGCTCCGCGCCCTCCTGGATCGCTACCCCGCGTTGCAGCTCAAGCTCGACCCGACCAACTGCTGGACGCCGGCGCTCGCCGCCGAGGTGGCCGCGACGGGCGCGGTCGAGTCGCTCGACTTGAAGGGCCAGTACACGGGCTCGATCGTCGACGTCGAGCCCGACCCGGCGCTGTACAGGCTGCTGCTGATGACCTTCCCGGGCGCCTGGCTCGAGGACCCGCACACGGGTGTCGCCGAGATCGACGCGCTCGTCGAGCCCGTGCGCGACCGGGTGACCTGGGACGCGGTCATCCACGGCGTCGAGGACATCGAGGGCCTGCCGTACGCGCCGAGGATGGTCAACGTCAAGCCGTCGCGGCTCGGTGGCCTGCGGTCCGTGCTGGCCGCCTATGAGCACTGCGACGCGCACGCGATCGGCATGTACGGCGGCGGGCAGTTCGAGCTCGGGCCGGGGCGTGGGCAGATCCAGTACCTCGCCTCGCTCTTCCACCCCGACGGGCCGAACGACGTCGCCCCGGGCGGCTACAACGCGCCCGAGCCGGCTGCGGGCCTGCCGGACTCGCCGCTGCCGGTCGCCGTCGAGCCCACGGGCTTCCGCTGGTCGGCGTGAGTCCTGCTGGCGATCCTCGCGCTCGCGCCGCCGCGGGCGCCGCGGACGGGGCCGGCGCGGGCGACGGCTCTGACGCCGGGGCTGGCGCTGACGCCGGGGCGCGTGCAGCCGCCGGTTCCCGGTGGCGCTACGCGTTCTCAGACCGCGTCCGCTTCGGCGACCTCGACGCGATGCGCCACCTCAACAACGTCGCGTTCCTGCAGTTCTTCGAGTCGGCGCGGATCGGCTTCATCACCGAGCTGCTGCCCGACCACGACCCCGCGCACCCCGAGAGCGACTTCGGCCTGATCTTCGCCGAGTGCCACATCGCCTACCGCTCCCCGGCCTTCTACGAGGAGGAGGTCGTGACGCGGATCCGTCCGGCGCAGCTGCAGCGCTCGAGCTTCCGGGCGCTGTTTCGCATGGAGTCCGGGCGCGACGGCCGGCTGCTCGCCGAGGGCTGGGGCGCCCTGGTCGGCTACGACTACGCCACGAGCACCGCGACGCCGCTGCCCGGCCGCCTGACGGCCGCGCTGCGCGCTGAGGGCGCCACCGAGGAGGACGCATGACCCAGGACGTCGCGTCGGCCGTGGCCGCCGGCCTGCCCCGCGCCCAGGCCGACCTCGAGGCGCTGGTGCGCATCCCGTCCGTCGCCTTCGACGGCTTCCCCGACGCGCCGAACCGCGCTGCGGCCGCGCTGACCGCCGAGCTGCTGCGGGAGGTGCTGCCGGAGGTCGAGATCGTGGAGGTGCCCGGCGCGCCGCCCACGGTCCTGGGCCGCGCGCCCGCCCCGGCCGGCGCGCCGACCGTGCTGCTCTACGCCCACTACGACGTGCAGCCGCCCGGCCCAGAGGACGCCTGGACGTCGCCTGCGTTCGCGCCCGAGCTGCGTGGCGGACGGCTCTACGGTCGCGGCGCCGCCGACGACAAGTCGGGCGTCGTGATGCACGTCGCCGCGCTGCGCGCGCTCGGCGCGGAGCTCGCGGTAGGCGTGATCGTCGTCGTGGAGGGCGACGAGGAGACAGGTCGCGGCACCTTCGACACCTACCTCGAGGCGCACCGCGCGGAGCTGGCCGCGGACGTCATCGTCGTCGCCGACTCGGGCAACTGGCAGCTCGGCGAGCCGACGCTCTGCGCCTCCTTGCGTGGCGTGACCGAGCTGTTCGTCGAGGTCTCGACACTCGAGCGCCCCGCGCACTCCGGGCTGGTCGGCGGCGCCGCGCCCGATGCGCTGCTCGCGCTGATCCGCATGCTCGACACGCTCACCGACGCACGGGGCGACCCGGCCGTCGCGGGGCTCGTGCGGCGTCCGTGGACCGGGATGGAGATGCCGGAGGAGGCGCTGCGCGGCACGGCGAGCGTGCTCGAGGGGGTGGAGCTCGCCGGCACGGGGTCGATCGCGGAGCGCCTGTACTCGCGGCCGGCGATCACCGTCGTCGGCCTCGACGCCCCCGCAGTGGACACCGCCGCCAACGCGCTGGTCCCGCGCGCGCGCGCGAAGGTCAGCGTCCGCCTCGCGCCGGGCGACGACCCGCAGCGGGCGTTCGCGCTCGTGCGCGACCACCTGCTGGCCGCGGCACCGTGGGGTGCGCGGGTCGCGGTCACCGCGGGAGCCGGCGCACCGGGCTTCGCCGCCACCGGGGACGGCCCGGGGCTTCAGGCCGCGCGACGCGCTCTGGAGCGCGCCTACGGCAAGGCGTCCGTCGACGTCGGCTCGGGCGGCTCCATCCCGCTGGTGACGACGTTGGCTGCGACCTACCCCGCGGCCGAGATCGTCGTGTGGGGCGCCCAGGACGACGGGGCCCGCATCCACGCCGGGGACGAGGGCGTCGTCGTCGCAGAGCTCGGACGGGCGATCCACGCCGAGGCGGAGCTGCTCTCAGAGCTCGCACGCGGCTCGGCGTCGAGCGCCGGCTGACGCGCCGCCGTACGTCCTGGCTCTCCCCGGTGGCGAACTGCTGCTGCTCGGCGCCGGCGTGCGCCTGTGCTTGCTTCCCGTCGGGGGCCGACGGCTCTCCCCGCGACGCGTCCACCGGGAGACCGCGCCCTCCCGTGCGCCAGTAGGGTCCGCGCCGTGAACGAGCGGATCGGGATCGCCGGCAGCGGCGCCATCGCCTGCGGCCTCGCGGCCACGGCGGCACGCCAGGGCGACGTGCTGCTCTGGGCGCGGTCGCAGGAGTCGGCCGAACGGGCGCGCGGCACCGTGGACAAGGTCTGCGGCCGGCTGAGCGGCGCGGTCAACGCGAAGCACATCACGATCGTCACCGAGCTGAGCGGGCTCTCGGGCGCCACCGTCCTCGTCGAGGCGATCAGCGAGGATCACGCGGCGAAGGTCGCCCTGCTGCGTGCGCTCGCCGACGCCGCGGCGCCCGACGCGCTTCTGGCGACCACGACCTCCTCGCTCAGCGTCGAGGCACTGGCCCGCGACGCGGGCGACGGCACGGCGGAGCGGTTCCTCGGCCTGCACGTCTTCAACCCCGTGCCGGTGATGGAGCTCGTAGAGCTCGTCTTCCCGGCCGCGGCGAGCGACGCGACGCGCGAGCGCGCCCGCAGCCTCTGCGAGGTCCTCGGCAAGACCGCCGTCGAGGTCCCCGACACCCCGGGCTTCGTGGTCAACCGCCTGCTCTTCCCCTACCTCTTCGACGCGGTGCGCTTCGCCGAGGAGTCCGGCATGGCTGCGGCCGAGGTCGACCGCTGCATGACGCTCGGCACGGGGCAGCCCATGGGCCCGCTTGCCCTGCTCGACTTCGTGGGCCTGGACGTCGCCCAGGCCATCGGCGACGAGATCGGCGCCGACGTCCCCGACCGCGTGCGCTCCCTGGTCGCCGACGGCGCGCTCGGGCGGAAGTCCAAGCGCGGACTGCTCACCTACGGGTGAGCCTCGCGTAGCCCGTCGGCCTGGGCCGCGCTGCCTGGGCGGCGCTGCGCGACGGGCTCGTGCATCGGCGTCTTGAGCGCGTCGGGCTGGAAGTAGCCCGCCGAGCCGGCTGAGCGCCGCCGCACGGGCGCCGACGCTCACCCCCGCGCCGCCTGAGCGCGGCCTGGGACGCTGCTCACCCCGACGGCGAGCGCGTGACGGTCTGGCCGACTCCCGAGGACTGACCGCTGTGTTCCCCAATCACTCCATGACAGCGATTGGGCAACACACCGCCTCGTTCCAGCGTCACCCGAGCTGGCGGTGGACGTAGCCGTGCGAGCGGGTGAAGCCGGCGCGCGCGTAGAGCGCGTGCGCCTCGACGTTGGACTCGAGGACCTGGAGGTAGACGAGAATCGCCCCTGCCCCGCGCGCCCACTCCGCCAGGCCGGCGAGGACCGCGGAAGCCAGGCCGCGGCGCCGCGCCTCGCGCCGCGCGGCCATGCAGAAGAGGCCGCAGGCGCCGTCGTCGGTGCAGACCGCCAGGCCGACGCAGGCGCCGCCCGGCGCCAGCGCGTAGGCGGCGCGGCCGGGCGGCATGCGGGAGAACACGAGCTCTGCGTGCGCCGCGGCGTCCGTGCGCTCCTCGGCCCGTGCCCACGCGTCCAGCCAGCGCGGCGCCGGGGTCGAGAGCACGGCGACGGGCTGCGTCGGCGCCGCCAGGTCGGCGACCCGGGCGGTCAGGACGTCGACGCGCATCCGCGCGGTCCAGCCCGCCGCGGCCAAGCGGGCGTCGAGGGCCGCGCGCGCCTCCAGCGGGGCGACCTGCACGAGCGGTGGGGCGCCGCGCGCTGCTCCGAACGCCTCGACCACAGCGGGGTCGGGCTCGGCGACCAGCGGCAGCGCCGCGTTGGAGCGGGCGCGATCGAGGCCGGGCGTGTGGCGCAGGAGCCAGCCGTCACGCTCTTCGACCTCGAGCGCGGGCCAGGCCGCTGCGGCGGCGCGTTCGATCTGCTCCGGCGTCACGTCCGGGATGCTCGCAGGGCGTCGCCGGGCGAGCGGGAGCGTCCGCCGGCCGCTCCGCCGTCGACCACGAGCGTGCTGCCGGGCGGCCAGAGCGCCCGCGCGCCCATACGTCCTCCCCGGGCGCGCCGGGCTTGGCCGCTTCCCCGCCGCGTGGGCTAGCGTCCGCGCCGCGATGAACGCCGACACCACTCCCCTGACGCAGCTGGCCCCGATGGAGTCCGAGATCGGCGAGCTGCGGCGCGTGCTGGTCCACCGGCCCGGGCGCGAGCTCGAGCGCATCACGCCGCGCAACTGCGCCGAGCTGCTGTTCGAGGACATCCTCTGGGTCGAGCGCGCGCAGGAGGAGCACGACGCCTTCACCGAGGTCCTCGAGGAGCGCGGCGTCCACGTGGAGGAGCTGCAGACGCTGCTGGGCGAGGCGCTCGACGTGCCCGAGGCGCGCGCGGGAGTCCTGCGCAGCACCCTGCGCGCCGCGACGCTCGGGCCGCGCCTGGAGTGGGAGGTGGGTGCCTGGCTCGACGGCCTGCCGGGCGACGAGCTCGCCGGGTGGTGCATCGGCGGCGTCGCGTTCGCCGACCTGCCGTTCGCGAGCTCCTCGTTCACCGCGTCGACCGCCGGCGTCGATGACCTCGTCATCCCGCCGCTGCCGAACTCGTACTACACGCGCGACCCGTCCACCTGGGTCGGCCCGGGCGTCGTCCTGAGCGCGATGGCCCACCGCGTGCGTCGCCGCGAGGTCCTGCACCTCGAGACGATCTACCGCCACCACCCGCGCTTCCTGGCCGGCAGCCCGGGCGACGCGGACGCCCGGCCGGTGATCTTCGGCGAGGACCGCCCCGGGACGGCGGGCGTCGAGGGCGGCGACCTGCTGGCGCTGGCGCCCGGCGTCCTCGTCGCCGCCTGCGGTGGGCGCACGCGCTCGGGCACGGTCGAGGCGCTGGCCGCCGAGCTGTTCGCGGCCGGCGCGGCGCACGAGGTGCTCGCGGTGCAGCTGCCCGGCCGGGGCGGCGAGGTCCACCTCGACACGGTCTTCTCGCAGATCGACCACGACGCCTTCGTCGTCTACGCCGACCTCGTCGAGCGCCTGCCGACCTACGCGTTGCGCCCGGGCCGCAACGGGCGCATCACCGTCGACCACGAGGAGCACCTCTTCGCGGCCGTCGCGCGGGTCCTAGAGCTCGACGGGCTGCGTCTCTACGACACCGGCGACGACGCTCTGAGCTCCGAGCGCGAGCAGTGGACGGGCGGCTCGAACGTCCTCGCCCTCGCGCCCGGGGTGGTCGTCGCCTACGAGCGCAACGTGCGCTCGATCGCGCGGCTGCGCGAGGCCGGCGTCGAGGTGATCCCCGTGCCGGGCTCCGAGCTCGGCCGGGGCCGCGGAGGCCCGCGCTGCATGTGCTGCCCGCTGGCCCGCCTGGCCCTGTGAGGGCATCGGAGTCCCAGAAGCACGAAGGACCCGCCGAGCAGGCGGGTCCTTCGCGGCTGATGCGGAGGGACCCACCCCGGTCCACATCCTCAGTCCTCGGGCCGTCCCACCGGCGGCGAGGTCCGAGGCTGCAACGGATCGCGTCTGCGGAACTTGCGGCGTCGACGGAGCCGGCGCGTCGGCGCTCTACTGATCGCCAGCAGCGACAGCGGCGGCGACGGGGACCCGGCGCTCGCGGATCCGAACGGCTTCGACACGGTTCTCGCGCACCGACTCGACCCGGATCGAGAAGCCGTCGGCGTCGACCATGTCGCCGCGGCGCGGCAGCCGCCCGAGCTCGCCGAACACGTACCCGCCCACGGAGTTGTAGGCGTCGGTGTCCAGCGGCAGGTCGACGCCGTGGTCGGCCAGGTCGGAGATCGCCACGTGCCCGCGCACGAACCAGTCCCCGTTGGCCAGGCGCCGGATCTCGCCGCCCGCCGGGTCGGTCTCGTCGTCGATCTCGCCCACGACCTCCTCGATGATGTCCTCGACGGTGACGATGCCGGCGACACGGCCGTACTCGTCGACGACGACGGCCATCGAGATGCGCAGGCGCTGCAGCTCGGCGAGCAGGTCGTCGAGCGGCTTGGTCTCAGGCACGATCGGCGCGTCGGTGACCAGCGGCTCCAGGGATGCGCCCGGACCGTCGGTCATGAACGCGCGGGCCAACGTGTTGGAGTGCACGATCCCCTTGACGCGGTCCTGGTTTGAGTCCTCCGTGACGAGCAGGCGCGTGTGGCCGGAGGAGATGCAGCGGCGCAGCGCGGTCTCGGCGTCCTCGGAGGTGTCGACGGTGATCACGGCCGGGATCGGCGTCATGACCTGCCGCGCCTCCTGCTCATGCAGGTGGAAGACGCCCTCGAGCATTCCCGACTCACCCGGGTCGAGGTGGCCCTCGGCGTGGGCCTGGCCGATCAGCAGGCGCAGCTCCTCGGGCGAGGAGCCCTCCTCCATCGCGGTGTCCGGATCGATCTTGACCAGGCGCAGCAGTGAGTTCGAGGCGCTGTTCAGCAGCGAGATGAACGGGCGCATCCCGCGGTTGAAGGCGATGAGCGGGCGGACGATGACGAGCGCCGTCGACTCGGCCTTGACGATCGAGAAGATCTTCGGGACCTGCTCGCCGAGGGTGATGTGGACCGCGGTGACGACGACGTAGGCGATCGCGATGGCCACCGCGTGGGCGGCGGCCGTGCTGCCCAGCGCCGGCTCGACGAGCGTGGCGATCGCGGGCTCGCCCAGGAAGCCGATGCCCAGCGAGGCCAGGGTGATCCCGAACTGACAGGCCGAGAGGTACTGCGACAGGTCGTCGAGCATCACGAGGACCCGCCCGGCGGGGCGGCTGCCTCCCTCCGCGAGCTCCTCGATGCGGGGGCGACGCGAGCGGACCAGGGCGAACTCGGCCGCGACGAAGTACCCGTTGACGAAGACGAGGACCAGGACCGCGAGGAGCAGGAGCGCGCTCATGGGCTACTGCGGCGATCGGGCGCCGGGCGGACCCGGACTTCGAGGTTGATCGTCGGGCATCGTTGAAGGCCGCCGAGACGGTAGCAGGGGCCTTCCCCGTACTCGGCGGTCTCAAGCCCGCCAAGTCAGCGCAGCCGGCGGGTGGCGCCGCGCGTGACGTAGATCCGGCTCGGCCCGTTGCGATGGTCCTCCCACGCCACGACGGTGCTTGCCCCGCCCACGACCAGCGCGGGCCGGTACTGGCCCCGGCCGCCCGGGGCGACCCGCAGCGGGCGACCCGTCGCGCCGGGCGTGACCCGAGCGAGCTCCACCACGCCAGGACCTGCGCCGGAGTCCTGCCAGGCCACGAGCGCGTCCTCGCCGACGCTCACGAGCGCCGGCGAGAACGTCGAGCGATGGGCGCGGGCGTCGCCGTCGACCTGCCGCGGGCCGCCCGTGCCCATCGGCGCGCCGACGGTGTCCGTCCGCGCGAGCTGCGTGTCGTAGAGCCCGCTCGGCTCCGCGTTGGAGTCGGCTGGGTTGACCCAGTCGGTGAAGGCGACGAGGCCGCGGCCCGCCGCGGTGAGCGCGACGGCCGGCGCGTCGTCGAGCGCCTCGACGCCGGGAGCCTGCGCGTTGACGCGCCGCTCCGGGCCGAAGCGCGCACCGCCGTCGTCGCTCTCGCGCGTGAAGACGCTCCAGTCGTAGCCCTTGAAGTCGACCCAGCTCAGCGCGAGCTTCGCGCCGCGCGTGGCCAGGGCGGGCGCCCAGGAGTGGTCGAGCTCCTCGGCGAACTGCGCCGTGGGACCAGTCGAGTCCAGGCGGCGCGCGGCCTCGGGCTCCGCGCCTGCATGAAGCCGCGCACCGTAGAGGCCCGCCTGCGGCAGGGTGTCGGAGGGGCTCGAGCTGCGCTCGTCGATCCAGGCGACAAACGCGCTTCCGGCGCCCGTCGCGGCGACGGCGGGCTTGTGCTGCGACGCGCGGCCGTCCACGCCGACGGGCGCGGAGAAGCTGCGACCGCCGTCGGCGGAGCTCGCGACGCGCACCCGGTCGGCGTGCTCCCAGGCGACCCAGACGCGGCCGTCGGGGCCCACGGAGACCGACGGCCACCAGCCCGGCCCGAGCGCGACGGGCTTGGCGAAGTGGCGGCCACCGTCCGCGGAGGCGGCGACGAAGACGACGTCGGCTGCCCCACCTGTGCCGATCGGCGTGCCAGCGGCGCCGTCCGGGGTGCGGCGCTCCTCCCAGGCGGCCCAGACCCGCTTGCCGCGGGAGGCGAGCGCGACGTTGCGCTGCGCGGCGCGGCCCGGCCGCAGCGGGCGGGCCGCGGCGAAGCGGGCGGACTTGGGCGTGCGCCGCGTGCGGGTGCGCTTGTACGCCGGCTCCGTGCCGACCTCCACGTCTCGCGCGAGCACCGACTCGACCTGGCCGCCGGCGCACGGGCCGGGGCGGCGCGGCGACGCGCAGGCCGGGCCGCCCGGCAGCAGCGCCTCGCCGGCTGCGCCGAGCGCGCGGCGGCGCTCGGGGAAGCTCCCGCCCGGCTCGGGCACGACCCACGGCGCGACGGTGGTAAAGCCCGCCCCGGGCGGTTGGCCGACGAACGCCCCCGCCGGGGCGCTGCGCGTGGCGATCAGCGCCTGTGCGTCGGCCGAGAAGTCGAAGACGTTGCCGACGAGCTGCGGCAGGGCCATCGCCTTCATGCTCGGGTGGCGCAGGACGTCCGACGGCCCGGAGCCCTGCAGCGTGTCCGGGTTCCACGGCCCCTTCTGGCTGACGGTCGAGCCCACGAAGAACTCGGGCTGGATCAGCACCTCGACGCGCTGCTGGTCGAGCTTGCGCGTGATGTCCGGCATCCACGCGTCCTTGCTCGTGACGATCCCGAGCCGCCCGACCGGCGTCGCGATCGCGCGCACCCCGTCCACCTCGCCCGGGACGAGGTCGAGCTGGCCCGGCAGCTCCACCGGCGTCAGGAACGCCTTGACGGTCTTGTCGATCAACTTGCCGTCGGGATCGAAGACCAAGGCCATCGTCGACGGCTTCGAGGTGGTGGCCTCGTAGGCGTAGGTGCGCTCGGGCTCGTCGGGCGAGCGCAGGAGCGCGACGCGCGCGGGATCCTCGACGGCGCACGGCCCCGCGCCGGGCGGCGGCACGTAGCTCGCTCTGCTCGAGCAGACGACCTGCCAGTCCTGGGCGAGCGTCACGCCCGCGACGACGTAGGAATCCGTCGCGTCCGCGAGCTCGGCGAAGCTCTCCACGCCGACGCGCACGAACGTGTCGGTCAGCGAGACCGCCAGCAGCCGCGTCGGCGGGAACGGCCGCGCCGGCAGCTCGGGGTACTTCTGGCCGTAGTAGGTCGAGACGCTGCCGTAGCTGCCGATCAGCCCGACGATCGCCTCGGTCAGGCTGCCGGCGGCGCGGGCCTGCGTCGCGCGGCTGCCGGAGAAGGCCGCCATCAGGCCGAGGTCCTCGGGCAGGGTGACGAGGTCGCGCGCGGTGGCCGCGGGGCGCCGGGGGTCCTCCGGCCCGAGCAGCCGCGACCGCACGTCGCCCAGGCCCTCCTGGATCGGGGAGGCGGGGCCGCGGCGCTGCTCGTCGGCCAGCGCGAAGAGCTTGTCGTGGAAGTGCTCGCGCGTGTCGACCCAGTCGAGGCCGAACTTCGGCGAGACGGTGAAGACGCGGACGTCGCGCGCGGCGGCCGAGGCGGGCGCCAGCAGCGTGCAGAGCAGCGCGAGCGCCGCGACGAGCCGCCCTATCCTGCGAGCCGCATGCGCATCGTCTCCCTGGTCCCCCACGCCACCGAGCTGCTGTTCGCCCTCGGGCTCGGTGATCAGGTCGTCGGGGTGACGCACGAGTGCGACTTTCCCACAAAAGCCCGGCGACTGCCGCAGATCACGCGCGACAAGCTCCCGCCGAGCCTCTCCTCCGCCGAGATCGACGCCGCCGTCCGCGCCTCCACAGAGTCCTCCGGCTCGATCTACGCGCTCGACGAGGAGGCGCTGCGCGCGCTGGAGCCCGACCTGATCGTCACCCAGGCGCTGTGCCCGGTCTGCGCCGTCTCGGTCGCCGAGGTCGAGGCCGTCGCCCGGACGATGACCACGTGCCCGAAGGTGGTGACGCTGGATCCCAAGACGCTCGGGGAGACCATGGGCGACATCCGCACCCTCGCGCAGGCGACGGGCGCCAAGGACGCCGCGCTCGACCTCGTCGCCCGCCAGCGCAAGCGCATCGACGCCGTCAAGGTCGCCGTGCGCGGCGTCGACCACCGGCCGCGCGTGGTCGCGCTGGAGTGGTTCGACCCCGTCTTCATCGCGGGGCACTGGACGCCGCAGCTCATCGAGCTGGCCGGCGGAGAGGACGCGCTCGGCTTCGCCGGGGAGCACTCCGAGCAGGCGGACTGGGACACGGTCCGCGCCGCTCAGCCCGAGATCGTCATCTGCATGCCCTGCGGCTACGACGGCCCGCGCTCGCACCTGGAGGCCACGCTGTTCGCCCACGAGCTGCGGACCCTCGGTGCGCGGCGGATCGTCGCCGTCGACGCCTCGGCCTCCTTCTCGCGCCCGGGCCCGCGGCTCGTCGACGGGCTCGAGCTGCTCGCGCACGTCCTGCACCCCGAGCGCGTGCCCGCCCCGGAGCTGCGCGCGCTCGACGTCGACGTGTGAGCCCGCGGACCGTCCTCTACCTGCACAGCTCGGCGGGCCGCTACGGGGCCGACCGTCAGCTGCACGCGATCGCGACGGGCCTGGACCCCGAGCGCTACTCAGGCCTCGTCGTCCTGCCGGAGGACGGGCCGCTGGCGCGCGACCTGCGCGGGGCGGGCGTCGAGGTGCTCGTGCGCCCGCTCGCGGTGCTGCGCCGCGCGCTCATGAGCCCGCGCGGCCTCGGGCAGGTCGCGCGCGCCTTCACCGCCGACGCCGGCGGCCTCGGGCGCCTCGCACGGGCGCGGGAGGTCGCGCTCGTGCACACGAACACCTCGGTCACGCTGGGCGGGGCGGCTGCCGCGCGCATCGCGCAGGTGCCGCACGTCTGGCACGTCCGCGAGATCTACGCGGGCTTCGAGCGCTGGTGGCCGGCCTACCGCCGCCTGCTGCTCACCGCGGACGCCCTGCCGTGCGTGAGCGCCGCGACCGCCCTGCAGCTCGACGCCGCTCCGCAGGCCAGCGTCCTCCACGACGGCCTGGCGGTGCCGGTGGCGCCGGTCGCGCGCGGCGCCGCGCGCGCGGCGCTCGGCCTCCCAGACGACGCCTTCGTGGTCGCGGTGCTCGGGCGCATCTCCGGCTGGAAGGGCCAGGACGTCCTCGTGCGCGCACTCGGCCAGCCGGCGCTCGCCGGCCGCGCGGAGGTCGTCGC
>JAABUN010005865.1_pt1 | contig 14745 bp, 15 predicted proteins | sample 5559311 | NCBI WGS metagenome assembly JAABUN01 (sample SAMN10711877, study PRJNA513370) | rock metagenome | isolation source: Antarctica rocks | place: Antarctica: Victoria Land, Siegfried Peak sud | reverse complement strand
CGGCCCCGACGTCGTCCAGGGCGACCCGCCAGCCTGCCGACCGCAGTCGCGCCACCGTGCGGAGCAGCTCGGCGGGCCTGGCCGCCAGCGACCTCTCGGTGATCTCCAGGACGATCTGCAGCCCGTGCGGGGCACCGTTCGCGATGGAGAGCAGCTCCTCCATCGGGGCGTGATCCAGGACCTCGGGCTCGACGTTGACGAAGAGCCACGTCGGGCTCCGCACCCCGTGCTCGACGGCCGCCCGCAGCGCGGCCCGGCGGCACTCCATGTCGAGCTCGGCGAGACGGCCACCCGCGCGTGCTGCGCCGAAAAGCGCATCCGGGGTGGCCAGGGGTCCCTGCGGTCCACGCGCCAGGGCCTCGTAGGCCACCACCGAACCCGAAGCCAGGTCGACGATCGGTTGCAGGACGCTGTGCACCTGCTGCGTGCGCAGGATCTGGTCAATGGTGCTCATGACGGCTTTCGGTTCGTCGGATGGACCTGCCTAGCACCTCGACCCGTCCGGCTCTGACCTTTAGCGTCAGCGCTATCGGTTTGGGCGCAGGGGGTGCCCGGGCGGCGTAGTTGGACCGCGCGCGGATTCAGCGCGACTCTACGGGTGCCGATGAGGGGTAAAAGGTTCTCCTCTGGAAGGAGTCGCGATGTGCTTTGCACTGCCTCGGGTCACCGGTCCAGGTCCCGGGCGTCGAGCAGGTCGAGGTGTCGACTGGTCCTTCTGGCTGCGCGTGTGTGACGGGCCAAGCGCTCAGGCGTCACGCGTCGGTCGTCGGCTGCGTTGTGCGGCGTGAAGGATGCCCGGCATCGCCGTCAGCGCGAGGAGTGGGGACCGTCTACGACTGGGACGTACCCTAAGCCCGCCGCATTGGAGTACATCGGACGGTTAGTGTAGTTGGGACATAATATCATTATCGGTGAACTTTCAACTGCCGAACTCAGCGGTGTCCAGGGTCGTCGCGGCGCCGTCATCAAGATGACACGCAGGCCCCGACATCGCCGTCATGACGCAGCTCCACGTGTAGCGAGTGGCGCTTGGGCGGGACTAGCTCTGACACCATGCCATCCGAGAGCCCTGCTGAGGCAAGAAGCGGGGCGCGACTTCCGCTCACATCTGGTCACACTGAGATAATACCAATTATCCGTGAAACTTTCGACTAACCGCCCAGTCAGACCAGAGTTGTATGATGCTCTCAAGTTGGAGGGCAACCTGGTGCGAGGGTGAAAGCCCGCACGCATTGAAGGAGGAACCATGAAGACCGTCCTCATGCGTCTACGCTGGGCGGGGATGTCGGTTGCTCTGGCGTGGCTGCTGGCAGGTTGCCCGGGCGGGGACGGTGGAGGCGGTGGGGGCGGCTACTAGCGGAGCGGCTGCGTACGGACCGGCGCGGGGGATCATCCTCGTCCCTACGGTCCAGTAGCCGCGTCTTTGGTCTCGATCCGTGTTCCCGTCCGCCACGTTCGGGCCGATCTAGCTGCCCTACCCGAACTCGGCCCGGATGACCAGCATGGCCACGACCACAAGGCCGCTAAACAGCAGCAGCCAGCGGCGCCAGTCCCGTACGAGGAATCCGAGCAGGTCAGCAGCAAGGCCGATCAAGTCCATACGTCAGAGATCGGCAGCTTCAGCAAAGACCTGAACATGCCGCCGCACACGTCGGGCGACGCCGCGCCACGCTCTTCCGAGAAGCGACCAGTTGCGATGCAATGTTGCGTCGGCGTAGTCGGCGGTCGTGGCTAACAGGTCGCAGTTGTTGCAGTACGAACGATCAGGGCATGGGCGTGCTCGGTCGCACGCCGTAGGCTCGGGCACCGTTGATGCCGCTCACCGAAACTCCCCAGGGGTGCTCATCGAAAGTCCTCACCCGGGGGGGTGGGCCGAGGCGTCGCCTACGCTGGATCCCTGGTGTCCGAGTAGTTCTGTTCTGCGAGACTGTTCGTCGGGTGAGGCAGGGTCCATTTGCTGCAGTGGGTCTAGGCAAGGGGGTAATGGTGGTATCAGAGCCTGGTGATCCAGACACACCGCGGGCGCGTGGTGGGGCTGCGGCGGTGACGGCCGCGGCTGAGCCCGGTACGCCGAAGGCCCGGTTGGATCGGCGCCGGATTTTGGGCGCTGCAGTGGTTTTCATCGATGAGCAGGGCCTGAGGCAGTTGACGATGCGGCGTCTAGGTGCCTACTTGGGTGTGGATGTCATGGCCTTGTACCGGCACGTGCCGAGCCGAGAGAACTTGCTGGACGGGATCGTGGAGTCCGTCATCGACGAGCTCTACGGTGACCCCGACGTGCACATGTCCCCCGAGACGGACTGGCCTGACTACCTGCAGCGGTTGGCCCATGGGGTGCGCCGCATCGCACTGGCCCATCCTCAGGTGTTCCCCCTGATCGCCACCCGACCGCCGGCTGCACCGTGGGTGCGGCCGCCGCTGCGGAGCTTGCGCTGGATGGAGTCCTTCCTGGACACCCTGCTCGGGCACGGCTTCTCCGACGCCGCCGCGGTAGACGCCTACCGGGCATTCTCCAGCTTCCTGCTCGGGCACCTGCTGCTGGAGGTCTCTGCCCTGGGCGCCGACACCGGACCTGTGGAGGAAGCAGACCCCGACCACCCCCAGACGCAGGCCAGCAGCGACCTGAGTGGGTATCCCCACCTGCAGCGACTGGAGCCGGAGCTGTCCCAGAACAGGTCCGCGACTGAGTTCGAGGAGTCGCTGCAGAACTTGCTGCGGCGGCTTGAGGTCCTGGCCGCCGACTGACCGGCCACCGAGGCCCAGCGGACCGGTGCCTGGCCACTGCTACCCGAGCGCCAACGAGGCAACTTCGATTGGCGTCCTGTCCATGGGTGTGGTTCTGTCTACAACGTAGGCACTACAACGTAGTAGCACGCCTGCGTCCCCGGATCCGGGCCCACGGAACTCTCCGCTGAGACTCCGCTTCGTTAGCCGGAGCGGCGCGCACCCCTTGGACCGTGGGGTCGCAGAGGCACGGGAACACACCCACCGCACTACGGACGACCGGTTCGGTCATGGATCGGCCACACCCCACAGGTCAGCACCTCGCAGCACTATCCGCCGCAAGTACTGACCGCCCACAAGCCGGAGGTTTGACACATGGAAGATGCACTGCAGAACGGACTGACCACCGTGGTCGAGTTCGTCCCCAAGCTCGTCGGTTTCATCCTGATCCTGGTCATCGGGATCTTCATCGCCAAGGCGATCGCGAAGGTGATCTCGAAGGTGCTGGAGAAGGTCGGCTTCGACAAGGCCGTGGAGCGAGGCGGGGTGAAGAAGGCCCTGGAGAAGTCGAAGTTCGACGCCAGCGACGTCGTCGCCAAGCTCGTGTACTACACGCTGCTGCTGTTCGTCCTGCAGCTGGCGTTCGGGGTCTTCGGGCCCAACCCGATCAGCGATCTCATCAGCTCGGTCATCGCGTTCCTGCCCAAGCTGATCGTCGCGATCATCATCATCGTGGTCGCCGCGGCTATCGCAGCAGCGGTCAAGACCCTCATCGAGGGCTCCCTGGGTGGACTGTCCTACGGCAAGGTCCTGGCGAACGTGGCCAGCGCCTTCATCCTCTTCTTCGGTGTCGTCGCCGCCCTGGAGCAGGTCGACGTCGCCACCGCGATCACCACCCCGCTGCTGATCACCGTGCTGTCCATCATCGCGGGCGTCATCATCGTCGGCGCCGGCGGTGGGCTGATCAAGCCTATGCAGCAGCGGTGGGAGGGCTACCTGACCAAGGCCGAGGAAGAGGCCCCCAAGGTCAAGGAGCACGCCAAGAACGCCCCCTCGATCACCCAGCAGGCACAGCAGGCCAAGACGAAGGCTCAGTCCGCCTACGACCAGAACAACCCGTCAGCCACCGACGCCGGTGCCACCCAGTACTGAGCGAGAGCAACACACCTCACTACCTCAAAGGAGAGCACGAGATGATCAGCACCGACCAGATTCAGGACCTGCTCAGCCGCGGCGGCACCGTGGTGGGCCATGACGGGGACAAGCTCGGCAAGGTCGTCCAGGTGTTTTTGGACGACCAGAGCGGTGACCCCGAGTGGGTCACCGCGAAGACCGGGATGTTCGGTGGCGCGCAGACCTTCATCCCGCTGGCACAGGCCAGCGTCCAGGGCGATGAGATCCGTGTTCCCTACGGCAAGGACAAGGTCAAGGGCGCCCCCCGCATCGAAGACGCTGATGGGCACCTGACTCCGGAGCAGGAGAACGACCTCTACAGGTACTACGGCCTGGGGGATGCCCAGCCCGCGTCGCCCGGACCCAGCGGTGACCGCCAGGACCGCACCGAAGCCCCCGGCACGGTAGGACGTGACACGTCCGGACCGACCACTGACAACGCGATGACCCGCTCGGAAGAGCAGCTGCGCGTCGGCACCGAGAAGGTCGAGGCAGGACGCGCCCGGCTGCGCAAGTTCGTCGTCACCGAGAACGTCACGCAGACGGTCCCTGTCTCACGCGAAGAGGCCCGCGTCACCAGGGAGCCGATCACCGACGCCAACATCGGTGACGCCATGGCCGGGCCAGCCATCTCCGAAGAGGAGCACGAGGTGGTCCTGCACGAGGAGCGCGCCGTGGTCTCCAAGGAGACCGTCCCGGTCGAGCGGGTCCGTATGGACACCGAGACCGTGACCGAGAACAAGCAGGTCACCGAGGAGGTCCGCAAGGAGCAGATCGAGACCGACACCTCCGAAGCGCCCTCCACCAGGGGCCACTGACCTCACAGCTCGGCCTGGGTCGGCGCGCCACGATTGGCGCGTCGGCCCGCCGCTTGGCTGAGTGCACTACCCATCCACCGCTACGTGAAAAGAGACCTCCCATGAGCACCAACTCCGGTGCGAGCTCCCCACAAAAATTCGGCCTCGACCGTGAGACCGTCGTGGAGCGAGAGAAGGAAAAGTTCGGCGGCGTCAAGATCGGTTCGGCGTTCTTCGGATGGCTCACGGCCACCGGTACGGCCGTGCTGCTCACCGCCTTGCTGGCCGCAGCAGGCACGGCGGTTGGGCTGGCCACCGGTACGGATGCCGGTCAGGCCGCCAGCGAGGCCACGACAGACCCGCCGACCGTCGGCATCGTCGGCGGGATCGTCCTGCTGGTCATCTTGTTCGTGGCCTACTACTGCGGTGGGTACGTCGCCGGGCGGATGGCCCGCTTCAACGGCCTCAAGCAGGGCATCGCCGTATGGGTCTGGGCACTGGTCATCGCCCTGCTCGTCGCCGCCCTCGGCGCGATCGCAGGGGACCAGTTCAACGTCCTCGCCCAGCTCAACAGCTTTCCCCGGATCCCCGTGGGCGAGGGTGACCTGACCACCGGCGGCATCATCGCCGCCCTGGCCGTGGCCGCAGCGAGCCTGGTCGGGGCCATCCTCGGGGGCCTGGCCGGGATGCGGTTCCACCGCAAGGTCGACAAGGCCGGCCTCGGCACCTGAGCGACGACACCACCTGTCCGTTCCGGGCACCCGCCCGGGTCGGTTCGCACGTCCACCAACGACGAACGGGAGACACCGATGCAGATCGACAAGTCACAGATCATCGACATGCTCAAGTCCAAGGGCCAGGACGACAGGGCCACCCAGGCCCAGTCCGAGCTGCCCGACAAGGTCGACACCGACAAGGACTCCGGCATGCTGTCCAAGCTCGGCATCGATCCCAAGGACCTGATGGGCAAGCTGCCCAGCGGCCTCGGCGGGCTCGGCGGCTGACCTCGGTCCCTCTCACGTGCCAGTGGCCAGGAGGCGCCGCGGTCGCGCGCCTCCTGGCCATCACGGTCGCTGATCCCACGTGGTGCTCTGACCTTCCACGCGGCCGCGCCTCCACGTCCAACGCACATGTGAGTCCCAGGCACGCATTGCCATCGAGCTGCACCCGCCCTGTCGCCGCCTGATCCCTGCGGCAGCCGTCACGACGCGAGTTCGGGTCTCCCCTCGGCCCGCACCACCCAAACACCGAAACCAATGTAGGAGAGTTGATGAGCGCGAGTCTTGGAGGCAGCGAGCACGGGGCCACGAGCGTAGGAGGCCCCGACGACGGTGGTCGACGGAAGAAGCCGTGGTGGTTGTGGCTGCTGCTCGCCGCTCTCGCCGTCGTGCTGCTCCTGCTGCTGACCCAGTGCGGTGGGGACGACGACACCGGGCCGGACGCGGCGTCCCCGTCCGCCGCGACGACCGCGACGACGGAGTCGCCGACATCGACGACAACCGAGTCGCCGACATCGACGACGACCGAGACGTCCCCTGACACGGCAACCGACGGTACGAGCCCGTCGACACCTGACACGGCGACACCCGGCAGCGAGCCCGCGCCCGGCGCTAGCCCCTCAGCCCCGGCCGCGGGAGGAAACCTGACCGCCGACGGGGTCGCGCTGCTGCCGCTGGCTGCTGCCGCACCGGCTGGAGACCTCAGCCCCTTCAGCGGCCAGGCCGTGCAGGGACGAGCAGTTACCGTCCTGACGGTGCCGGCCGACGAGGGGTTCTGGGTCGGCAGCTCCAAGACAGACCGCATCTGGGTCCAGCTCAGCGGTGAGGGGGAGTCCTCCTACCAGGTCAGCGAAGGCGACTCGGTCGACCTGGACGGGGTGATGGTGGCGCACGATGCCGGCTTCGCCGACCAGGTCGGGGTCACCACCGAGGAGGGCGCCGAGCAGCTCGCGGCCCAGGCTCAGCACATCGAGGTGGAAACCAGCGCCCTGACACGCTCGCCGTAACAGGACCGTGGGTCTTGACCCACTGAGCCGAGACGTGCAGATCGACGGGTCCCCAATCTGGTCACCCGCACAGGCCATCGGACGGCCTGGCCGCAATATCCTGACCGCTCACAGCGAGCAGCCAGTTTCCTACCGGAGGAGATTTCTGATGCCAACCAAACCGAACCAGCCGATGACGGACGACAGCATCGTCGTCCGCCAGCTCAGCCACTACCAGTTCAGCTGGGTCGCCGGTTCGGCCGGCCAGCCCGGGACCTGGACCCTGCAGCTGGTACTGGACCAGGGCGCGTGGGAGGAGGTCCTGACCGTCGACGCCAGCGACGCCGACAACCTGCAGGACCTGCTCTCCACCGCCGGCACCGTGTACTACGACGTCACCCGGCGGACCCTCATGTTCGGCACCACCGCCGCCGGTCACCACTGAGCACGAGCCCTGCCGGGGTGGTGCTCGCCATCACCCCGACAGGGTGCACGGCACGGATCCCACTCGCGCAAAGCGTCCTACGTCTGTCTGCGGGGTCAACCGATGTCCTGGTACCGGTCCGCGTCGCGGATGCTCTTCGCTCTCGTGGTTGCCCCGGGGCTGCTCCTGGCGCCGATGGTCCTGTCCGGGCCCGCGGTGGCGGGGCTAGTCGTCCTGGGAGCGGCCGCCGGGACCAGCACGTCTTTGATGTCTACCCGGCTGGGGGTCACGTCGTCCGGCCGCGACGACATCTTGCGTCACCTCCGCTGCGCCGGCCTGGGCGCGGCCACGGGCTGCGCCCTCGGCTTCTGGGCTGTCCTGGCAGGGGTTCTCGGGCTGCTGCTGGTCACCGCCGTCACCGCCCCGCTGGTGTACTCACCCTCTCCCCTGCTGGACCCAGCACGCCGCACCAGCTTCCGGCCTGCTGGCGGCAGCGGCCGTGCTTGGCATGGCGGCGGCGTGGGGGATCCGGTGACGATAGCGGAGCCGTTGGGCCAGGCGGAGCCGTTGGGCCAGGCGGAGCCGTTGGGCCAGGCGGAGCTGTCCCGGCTCCGGGAGCAGGTGGCTGGGTGGGACGACCACCAGCTGTGCACGGCCTGGCGGGCGAGCTATCCCAAGCTCCGCCGGGCTGGCGATCACCGGGCGCGGTACGAGGAGGTCCTGCGGCGCCAGGTGTACCTGGACGAGATCGAAGCCCGCCACCCGCAAGGCTTCGCCGCCTGGATGGCCACGGGTGCGCGGGCCGCCAGCGATCCCGGCCGCTACCTGGCCAGCGACCGATGAGCGGGGACGCCGTGTCCCAGACCCGCGAACCGCCCAGGGGTCGTGCCCCGGCCGCTCTGACGTCTGCGTCGCGAGCCAGGACCGCGCGGGCCTACGGGGGTCGGCCCACCGCCTGTGCTGGTTCATCCCCGCCGGGCAGGACGCCCCGCCCGGGATCGACCTGGGCCTTGACGGGCAGGCTGAGCTCTACCGGCTGGTCCACCATCCCCGGACCGGGCGTCCTGCACGGGACCACCTGGGCAACCTGGTGTACATGCCGCTGCGTCACCCACCCGCTGCTCGGGCCTTTCAGCCGGTGCCGATCACCCTCGACGAGCCCGGCGTCACCCTCGCCCCTCTGAAGTCCTGACCAGCCAACAGCCATCGCACGAACAAGCACCGACGACAACCGCTCAGGGAGGCCATGGTGGGCACAAGGCACACCACCTGACACCCGCCCCCTTCCGTTCCGTTCCCTCCTGGAGATCCGGTGAACCCCGACATGACCACAGACTCTGACCCGACCGGTGAGCCCCCCACAGCGGGCGCCGGGGTGGCCGTGACCCGCTCCGAGGAACGGCTCCGGGTCCACCTCCAGCGACGGCCGTACGAGCGGGTGATGGTGCGCAAGGTGGTGGTGACCGAACAGGTCACCCTCACGGTGGACGTGCGCCGCGAGGAGCTGCGCGTCAAGCGCATCCCCGTCTCCGAGGCAACGGGTGAGGTCGCTGACGCGGACGTCGAGGGCGTGGACGCCCCAGGCCTGGTCGACGCTGAGGTGGTCACCCTGGTCCTGGCCGCGGAGCGTCCGGTGGTGACCCTGGAGACCGTCCCGCTCGAGCGCATCCAGATCCTCAAGGACGTCATCACGCTCACCCAGGAGGTCGACGCCGACGTCCGGTCCGAACGCGTCCAGGTCGACCGCGGACCCGCCGCCACGGAGACGTGACCCCGACCGTTAACCCACGCACCGGGCAACGACCGACCCGCACAGCCCATCCCGAACAGCCCTCCCGAACAGCCCATAAGGAGACACCCGTGGAGGGTACGAACATCGCCAAGGCCGCCGGCGCCGAGCTGATCGGCACCTTCCTGCTGGTCCTGGTCGGCACCGCGGTCGCCACCGCGGCGATCCTGGGCGCAGAGACCGCCGGCCCCGCCTACGACTCCCTGGCCATCGCCTTGTCGTTCGGCCTCGCGCTGACCTCCATCGTCGCGGCGATCGGCCAGGTCAGCGGGGCCCACGTCAACCCGGCCGTGACCCTGGGCCTGGCCAGCATCGGGCAGTTCCCGTGGCGCTACGTCCCGGCGTACCTGCTCGCCCAGGTGGCCGGCGCGGTCCTGGCCGCGTGCGCCGTCTGGGGGGCCTACGGCGACCGAGCCCGTTCGGTGGCCGCCCTGGGCGCCCCCGCCCCGGCCGACGGCGTCACCGGTCTGCAAGTGTTCCTCGTCGAGGCGCTCATCGCCTTCCTGCTCGTCTTCGTCGTCACCGGGGTCGCCACCGACCCCCGCGTCCCGGCGGGCAGCGCGTCCCTGGCGATCGGGTTCGCCCTGGCCGCCGGTGTCCTGATCGCCGGCCCCGTCAGCGGTGGGGCGGCCAACCCCGCCCGCTCGCTCGGCCCGATGATCGTCGCCGGGACATACCCCAGCGTCGTCCTGTACGTCGTGGGACCCCTCATCGGTGGTGTCGTCGGGGCGATGACCTACCACTGGGCCATCGGCCAGGCCAAGGCCCCGCAGTCAGCCCTGGCCGACACCTCCACCGACACCGCAGCCGCCACCCAGGAACGGCGCCCACGAGACAGCGAGTAGGCAACCACCGGAATGACCCTCACGCGAAATGGAGAAGCATGCGCCCGGACGACCGCGCTGAAGTCTCGGCATGGAGCGTGCCGCTGAAACCTCGGCCCAGCGACGGCGCCGGAACGTCACCTACGCCGCATCCCATGCCAGGGGGTCTCAGGTTCGATCTCCGAGCCTTGCTCCAAGGGGTCGAGGCTGCCCCGCCGATGGGCGGTGTCGAGGCTCTTGCGGCGGAGCTTGCCTCCCGAGTGGGCGCAGCCGAGGTGAGCTTCCTGATCGCCGACCTGCTCGGAGGGACGCTGGCTCGTCTGGCTCGAGCGCAACCGCCCGGGCAGCCACCCGTGGCTCGCGAGGCGCCGGAGTCGGTGCCGATCGAGGGCACCGTTACCGGGCTGGCGCTGCGCACGCAGCAGGTGCAGGTCCGAGAGGTCGATCATCAGGTGTGGGTGTGCGCGCCGGTGACGGCCCGCGGCGAGGCGGTCGGGGTGCTGGAGCTGCTGCTGGCGGAAGCGCCCGATGAGCAGACGATGGCGTACCTGGCGGACGCGGCACACGCGCTGGCCTACGTCGTGATCGCGGACCGCCGCTACACCGACCTGTACGAGTGGGGGCAGCGCAGCGTGCCGTTGTCCTTGCAGGCGGAGATCCAGCGGCGGCTGCTGCCGGGTTCCTACACCTGTGAGGCTCGGCACTTCACCCTGGCCGGTTGGCAGGTGCCGGCGCACGATGCGGGTGGGGACACCTTCGACTTCGCGTTGGACCGCGACACCTTGCACCTGTCGATCACCGACGCCATAGGACACAGCGTTGCTGCAGCGCAGCTGGCGACGTTGACGGTCGCCAGCCTGCGCAACAGCCGCCGCGCCGACGCAGGGATCCTCGAGCAGGCACAGGCCGCCCACAAGGCCATGACCGAGCACGCCCGATCCGGTGAGTTCGTCACCGGCCAGCTGGTCCGGGTGGACCTGGCCACCGGCACCTGCCAGGTCGTCAACGCCGGGCACGTCCCGCCGCTGCTCGTCCGCCACGGGCTGGTCGCCGACGTCAAGCTTGCGGCCGACCTGCCGTTCGGGATCGTCCCCGACGTCACCTACCAACGCCAAGCGCTTTCCCTGGAAGCAGGTGATCGCCTGGTGCTGCTCACCGACGGGATGCTCGACCGCAACGCAGCCGAGGCGGACGTCCGCGCCCTGCTCGAGCAGGTCGGAGACCTTCACCCGCGTGAGGCGGTCCAGATCCTGACCCAAGCCGTGCTCAACGCCACGGGCAACAACCTGCGCGACGACGCGACGATCATGGTCGTGGACTGGTACGGCGGCCCCGACCTGCCGCGAGGTGCCACAGCCGGAGCCACCCACGACCGCGCGTCAGACTGACCCAACCGCGGACAAGCAAGCAGTTGAACATTCACGGTGTCTCGCGCGCCTGGCATGACGGCGCAACGGCGGCGCTGATCGACATCGACGGGTTCAAGCAGGTCAACGACCGCCTGGGCCACAGTTCTGGGCACCCTGTGCACCTCGGACACCGCCTTCCGTCTCGGGGGAGACGAGTTCGCGGTGGTCCTGCCCCACCCAGCACCGACGAGCAGGCCCTGGAAGTCGTCGAATGCGTCCGGGCCAGCTTCACCGAGCACGCACCCGGAGTCACCTTCAGCTGCGGCGTGGCCGCAACAGGCCCCGAAGACGCCCTTGGGCTGCAGGGGCTGTGGGAACGCGCCGACGCCGCCCTCTACGAGGCCAAGCGCCGCGGCCGCACTGACCATCAGCTTCGACAAGCTCGACGCCGTGCGTTCCCTGCTCGACCCCCCCACCGCCCTGACCCGCCAACACCCCAGCTGGGCGCTGTCCTGCCCGGCCCAGACACAGCTTCATCCGCTGACATCCGAACGCGACAAGCGTTGGGCCATAAAGGTTCACCCGTCTGCGGTTTGAGTCGGCCGTCCGCAGGACCGATCTAAGAATCCACAAGATTTATCGGGAACCCCATCAGGATGTCTGGAGGTACTCATGCAGGCTCCACCCGAAGGCATGCGCCTGTTCGGGCGTTGCGCCGCGGCCTCCACCGTCGCGCAAGCGTGCGAGGGACTGGTCGAGGACCTGCGTGAGCTGTACCCGCTGCCGAGCGTGTACCTGCTCGTTGATGGTCGGCTGCGCTGCCAGGCGGCCCGCGGCTACTACCAGATCGTCGACGGGTTCACACCAGGCATCGGCGTGATCGGACGCGTCGTCGCCACCGGCGTCCCAGCACTCGTCCAAGATGTCAGGCAGGTGCCAGACTTCATCGCCGCCATCCCTGGCCTGGTGGCCGAGGCGTGCGTACCGGTCCGCCTAAAAGAGGAAGTGGTCGGGGCGATCAGCGTGGAGTCCTTCTCCATGCTGCCCCCCGACATCCAGGGGGTACTCGAGATCGCAGCCGAGGTCCTCGCAGAGCGCCTCGAGGCCGCCGGTGGCCCACCGTCAGCCGATCTGGCCGTGCGCCTGGCCCGGGTGGCCATCGCCCTGTCCGCGCTGACCGACCCCACCGAGATCCACGCACACGTCGTCGAGGCAGCCATCGACATCTCCGGGATGGACAGCGCCGCCCTGTGCCTTCGCGACCCCGATAGGACCTGGACGCTCGCCCACGCCGAGGGGCCACTGGCACCCGCCCTGTCGACCTGGACCGAGGACCAGTACCGCATCATCGCCCGCTGCGTCAGGCGTGGGACCTCCTCGCACTTCCTCGGCGCCCCCGACGACGTGCCCGCCGAGTCGGAGTTCCTTCTCCACGCCGGGGTGCAGTCTGTGATGGTCCATCCCTTGATCATCGGCCGCAACCTCATCGGGATGCTGGTCACAGCGCACACCGAGCCCATCCAGCACGACCCCGTCATCGGAGCCCTGGTCGAGCTCCTGGCCGTCCAGGCAGCCACCTCCTTGGGCATGGCCGCAGCCATCGAACAGCTCAGCCAGCGTGCCCGCCAGGACCCCCTCACCGGCCTGGACAACGCCGCCACCTTCGCCGAGGACCTCACCCACGCATCCCACCCCCCGCACAGCGGTGCGCGCCCGGCGTGCCTGCTCATCGACATCGACCACTTCAAGCCGTCAACGACACCTTCGGGCACCCCGCCGGCGACCAGCTGCTGCGCGATCTGGCCACTGAGCTGACTTCGGCCCTACGCAGCACCGACACCCTCTACCGCATCGGCGGAGACGAGTTCGCCGCACTGCTGCATCACACCGCCCCCGACCAGGTCGACGACCTTGCCCAGCGCCTGGTCGTCGCGGCCCGCCGCGTACGCACCACCATCTCGATCGGCGCAGCAACCCTCGGCGCCTCAGAGACCGGTGACCAACTCCGCGTCCGCGCCGATCGCGCCCTCTACCAAGCAAAATCAGCCGGAAGGGACCGAACCGTCACCGCGCGCACCCACCCATGAGATCGGCAGGAGGCTGATGCTGTCGACGCCGATCCCGCCCGCCTCAGGGTAGTACCGCAAGCGCTGAGGCAATCGAGCACGTGCCGCTCCCAGGCCGGCGGGTAGAAGAGGGGTCGCCTCCGCCTCGGTCCCGCGCCCAGGGCGTGTCCACGCTAGCGGGGGGAGCAGTTCGCGGCTGCCCGAAGAGGCGAGCAAAGCTCACAGTGACATAATCACTATTATCGGTGAACGTTCAACTACCTGACGCGATACCCGGTATATGGCGGGGCGGCCAACTCCTGCCGCCGCTCGAGGGTGTCGTACAGGTCCTCGCCAGCCGCGAGGGCGGCGGCCTGCTCGGGCTCGACCGCGGCGTCTTGGGCGGCGCGGTCGATCCGGTCGGCCTCGGCCAGCAGCCGGGCTCCCTCGACCTGTTCGCGACCGGCCCTGGTGCGCTGTCGGCTGGCGTCTTCCTGCGCCAGCCCACGTTGCTCGAGGGCCTGCCGAACCTGGGCGGGGTCACCGCCCTCGTAGGCCCGCGTCGGGCGGGTCACTCCTGGTCTGAGCGCTGGGTACGTGAGCGCCTGCTCTCGTAGTCCCAGATGGCGTAGTCGAGCGACAGCATGTCGACCCCAAGGGACTTCGCGGCAGCTGCCACCAAGTTCTGGGACTGCGATGGCTCCACTTCCGCGACGCCAAGCGCCCGCGCGGCGAAGCGGCGGATCATCACGTCGGCCTTGACGCCTTGGATGCCAAGGAGCATCAGGAAGTACGTTGCTCCAGCCTCCCCCACACCGCGTTCCTTCGTTATGGCGCGGTACAGGCCCTTCGGGTCTTCAGCGTTCTTCGCCCTGACGTCGTCGGCACTGTCAACGCCGAACTCGGTCAAGGTACGGGCCACGCCATACACCGCCGCAGCCTTGGTCGGCTGGTCCTTGGAGTTCGGCACAGCGACGGCGTTGTTCTTCAGGATCGTCCTGAACTCCTCCGACCCGCCGGCGCCGTCGACGTCCGCCACCAGGCCGGACAAGCTGTTCAGAGGTCGCCCGACGTGTTCACGCCATCGCTTGACGACAGCGCGTGCCCCGGTCTCAGGCGACCCGTAGACCGCCGACAAGGAGAACACGGAGTCCAGGAGTGCTGCCTCGACCTCCTGCGGGTAGCCACCGGGGTACGTCGGCCAGGTCTCCTTGCTGCCGATGCTGGCACTGATCGCTTCAAGCATCTTGTTCAGGTCTACGTCGTTGATCATCGGGCCGAACGCTAGTCGGCGCCGCCTACTGGAGCCTGGTCAGGCTCTGAAATACCGGGCTAGCTCAAGCGTCCGCTCGCACGCCCTCGCTTCAGGTTCGCGAAGGGCGGTCCGGCTCGGTCTCTCCAGCAGTGCGGCGTACGAACAACTCGACCAATACTCGGTGTTGCATGGTGAAGGCTGAGCCCAGACTCGGTCGCCGAGCGGCGTAATGGTCCAACTGACATGCTATCAATTATCAGTGAACTTTTAACCTTCCTCCAGCGCCGGAGCTTGGCCTTGGACTGGTTGACTGCCGTGTTGCGCCCCACCACAAGGGCCGAGGTGGCTTTGGCCGCGGGGCTGCTGGGTCGTGCACTGGAG
>JAABUN010005864.1_pt1 | contig 14749 bp, 9 predicted proteins | sample 5559311 | NCBI WGS metagenome assembly JAABUN01 (sample SAMN10711877, study PRJNA513370) | rock metagenome | isolation source: Antarctica rocks | place: Antarctica: Victoria Land, Siegfried Peak sud | reverse complement strand
TGCACTTCAGAATATTCCTAACATGGATGGTTTTCCTAACGGAAGAAGACTGGAAGATGATGTAACAACCATTGAGTTGCAGACTGTGGGTGGTATTATACTTGCTGCACTCGGTTTATCGTACGAAAATCCGGCTCAATTAGGCAAAACACTTGGCTTTAATGCAGGTGTAACAAAAAATGATACTACTTTAAAAACAGTATTTCCTTTTGTACAGGGACCGTGGAGAGGAATTTCAGGACCACAATATGTAGGTCCAAGGAGCGAGCAAACGCTACCTGTTACTTTTGTAAAATTTACTGCTGATAAAACAGGTCAAAAAGTACTTCTTCGTTGGGAGGTAGCTAATGAATTGAACGTATCACGGTATGAAGTTGAACAAAGCGTTGACGGTTTAAGGTATCAGAAAATAGGAACAGTTTCAGTTGGAAGCGCTAATTCAAATAACTATGAATTAACTGATGCAAATCCTTCTCTGGTTAAATCTAACCTTTACCGGATTAAGCAGATAGATAAAGACGGTAAGTTCACTTATACAGATGTAAGATTGGTGAAATTTGGAGCTACTAATATTATTACAGTAACACCTAATCCAGCCATTGGTTTCATTAAAATATTCGCGACACAAACTCCTTTACAAGTTTCTCTGTTCGATCAGGGAGGTAAGAAAGTAATGTCTCAAATACTTGTTAATGGATCAGGACAATTTAATATTTCTTCTCTTGCAAAAGGCGTGTACACAGTAGTAGCCGAAAGCAATGGAGTAAGAGTAGAGAGCAAAAAGATTGTGAAACAATAATCTTTAAACTTTCTTTAGAATTTTATAGGTTTTAAATTTATATACCCGGTTATGCAAATAGCCGGGTATATTTTCTTTATCAACTTATGTGGTAAGATATTAGCCTTCTGAGGCTGAAACATTATTGATAGATGAACTGGTTTATACTAACTTGTAAAAGCGCATTTTTATAAAGTTTGCCTTCTTCAAATATTTATAATTCGAAATGAATTTTGAAGCAATCGTTGAAATCTGAAAAACAAATTATAGTTTCAACCTCCAGGAAACCCCTTCCAAATCTTAACCATAAACTTAGTTTATGTAAGAATGTTATAAATGTAAATTGTAATTGAATGAAAAAGAGCCGGATTTATCTTCTTTGTATTATATTATTTATTGCTGCAGTTATTGCAATTGTTGTCAATTATAACAGGAAAGAAAAAGAAAATACAAATAGAACATATACTTTACTTCCCCGAAAAGGCCAGGCTGCTAATTCTGCTGAATGGAAGCTTGCAAAGAAACAAACTGATAGCTTATTGGCTATTATTAAAGAGGATCCTACCGATACAAAATCTAATTTAAGATTAGCTTCTTTATATATACAGGAAGCACGTGTATCAGGTAATTATACCTATTACGATGTAGCTGCTATGAGGCATGTAGGCAATGTTTTAAAAAATGATCCGAATAATTTTACCGCTTTAGTTTTTAAGTCGTTAATATATTTATCCCAACACCATTTTGCTGATGGGTTGGCAACAGCTCATAAGGCACAACAAATTAATCCATATAATAATTTTGTGTATGGACTGCTGGTAGATGGAAATGTTGAAATGGGGAATTATGATTCTGCAGTAATCTATGCTGATAAAATGGTGGCCGTGCGCCCCGATCTGACTTCTTATTCAAGGGTGTCATACTTAAGGGAAATTTTCGGAGATTATAAAGGTTCGATACAGGCAATGAAAATGGCTGCCGAAACCGGAGGGCCCGGTGACGAGCACACGGAATGGACAAGAGTTCAGTTAGCGGGTTTGTATGAAAAAACAGGAGACTTTAAAACAGCGGATTCGCTCTATCAGTCTTCTTTATTTCTCAGGCCAAATTATCCTTATGCAATAGCAGGTTTGGCTCGTGTGGCTTTGGCAAATAAAGATTATGATAAAGCCATAACTTATTTTGAAAAAGCAGACTCGTTGATAACGGATTACTCGATGAAAGAGGAATTAGTGGATGTGTACCGCTTAACCGGGCAAAATAAAAAAGCAGACGAAGCTGCAAAAAAGGTTATTGAAGGACTATCCCAAGATGCACAGGCTGCAAACACAAATGAAAGCATAGGGCATTATGCTGACCGCGAACTGGCGTATGCATATCTTAAAGTAAACAACAAAGACAAGGCTCTTGAACATGCTTTGGCCGAATATAACCGAAGACCTCAGAATATAGATGTAAACGAAACCGTAGCATGGGTGTATTATAACAGAGGCGAATATTCTAAAGCTTTGCCTTATGCAAAAACTGCTTTAAGAACGAATTCTAAAAATCCTGTTTTATTAAGCCGTGCAGGTTTAATCTATTATAAAGCGGGAGATAAGCAAATGGCAAAAAATTTATTGCAGCAGGTACCTGAAACCAATTCTTATGTTAGCCAGGCTTTAAAAGCAGAGACCTTACCTGCAAAACAAGATTTGTTTCTTACAAGCATTCAATAATTAATCTAAAAAAATGAATGGGGAAGCATAAGAATAGGTTTTGGCAAATTAGTTTTCTGCTATTTTTGTTGGTTTGTTGTACAACAAGCTTATTTGCCCATACTATTAATTATGCTTTAGAGAAAGCTCCCACCCAGCATGTTATTTGGTATTATTTAAAATTAGGGTTTACCCATATTATTCCAGAGGGGTTCGATCATATTTTGTTTGTTGCAGGCCTTTGTTTATTAAGTAATAAGATCAAAGTTATTTTATGGCAGGCAACTGCTTTTACTGTGGCACATTCCATTACACTTGCCTTAAGTATGAAGAGTATTATTGTTGCACCAAGTGCAGTGGTAGAACCAATTATTGCATTGTCCATATTGTTTGTTGCTGTAGAAAACTTACTGCTGACCGAATTAAAACCCTGGAGGATTGTTTTAGTATTTATGTTTGGCTTGATACATGGAATGGGCTTTGCCAGTTCGCTAAACGAAATTGGTTTGCCTCGAAACAAATTTGCAACGTCCATTCTTTCCTTTAATGTGGGCGTTGAGTTAGGGCAAATCACTGTAATCCTCGCCATGTTTATATTGCTTGTTCTGCCTTTTGGTAAAAGAACAGATTATAGAAAAAAGGTAGTTTTTCCATTATCCATATTAATAGCATTAATAGCTTTGTACTGGACTGTGGAGCGTGTGTTTATGTAAAATCTTAATTATAAATTCTATGTTTAAAAATCCTTTTCCTTTTATCCTACGTAACTAAAATTTTAGATATACACAGTGAGGAATCCTACAGCATATTACCTGATGTTACTTTACATTACTGTAATGCTTAACCCGCTATTACCTATTGTGGATGATTGGTGGGAGCATGAGTTTAACCCGATAGAACATCAAATTCATGTTCATGCAGTATATGGCAGCCATCACCTTCAAAAAGAATTAGCTGAGGAAAATTCTAATAATGACAATAATAAAAATCAAAACACGGTAAAATCACAAGACCAGGTTCCCTTTCATGTTTCGCCGTTAGTTTGTAAATATAATTGTACTTTAAATAAAATTGATATTCAATACTCAGGTTTTATAATGAACAAATTGCCATTTGTTCTGATATCTAATCAAGGCCCTCCGCCCAAATTTTCCTAATAAAATTCTTTATTGTGTACTGGTGTAACCTGTACACAAGTATAACTATATAGTTATACAAACTCCTGCTTATACAGTTGCAATTGGTGTATTTAATACCAACAAACTGGTAAGTACACCTACATTTATTAGCGATAAATTTTAATTCAAATGAACAAACTTTTAATAATTACAATTTTATTTTTATATTCATTTCAGGCCACATCTCAGCAAAGGGGTTCTACTTTACCTGATACAATCAGCAATAAGCGATTACAGGATGTGGAAGTAACTAGCAGGGTAAAATTAACAAGCAAAACTACGGTATCAACAGAAGCGTCAGCAAGTCCCGCATCTGTTACCCTGGTTGGTCGGGATATATTGCCAAACAAAACCATCAATTCTTATTGGGATCTATTACGACCTCTTGCGGGTATTAATATTAGTAATTTTCAATTAGGAGGTGTAGGATATGGCATCCAGATGAGAGGTTATACTGTAACAGAGCATGTCGTGATGTCGCTTTTTCAATTGATGGACTTCCGCAAAACCAGAGTTCATCCATTCAAACCGTTGACCTTTGAATGCTTATCCCTGAGAATATTAAGCGCCTTGAAGTTAATCACGGTCCCTTTAGCCCTTATTATGACAATCATGCTTTACGTGGGTCAAATCGCATTTGAAACACTGGATAAGGACCAAAAACAGATGAGAACAGTTCTGTAACCGTAACAGTTTTACAAGGCAAAAACCGCTTTGCAACAAATCATGATATTAAACACCTCAACGAACCAGATGCACAACGCCTGAGTTTAACGGCTGCTTTAGTGTTTGTTACAAAATAAGTTTTCTAAAAATATTAACCCTAACATTAATTGTATGTACAAGTTTTCACTCATCATAATCATCTTATTCATTTCAATTCAGGCAATATCGCAGCAGGTTACGCTTACCGGCAAAATAGTTGATTCGGCAAGCCTTCAGCCCTTAGAGTCTGCTTCGATTGCAGAAGTTAATGGCACTTCAAAAACCCTGACCGATCATTACGGAAATTTCATTTTAAAAGTTCATACTGATCATCCTGATTTAAATGTCTCCTATGTCGGCTATAAAGAAATGGTATTAAAAGCAACCGGGAATAGCCTCAACATACGATTGGTTCCTGATGTTTCGAGATTAGCAGATGTAGTGGTATTGAATAGTAATTATGCTGCTAAGTTCACTACACTCACCAGAATTGACCTTGATTTAAAACCCGTGCGAAACACGCAGGAACTGCTTCGTTTAGTTCCCGGATTATTTATAGCCCAGCATGCCGGTGGCGGTAAGGCAGAGCAAATTTTCCTTCGTGGCTTTGATAACGATCACGGAACCGATATACAAATAAGCGTAGATGGGATGCCGGTAAATATGGTCTCACATGCACACGGCCAGGGGTATGCTGATACACATTTTATCATTCCGGAAACAATTAATAATATAGACTTTGGCGCAGGGCCATATTATACCCAGCATGGTAATTTAAATACATCGGGGTATGTTGCTTTTTCTACTTATAATAATATTCCTAAGAGCAGGTTACAGGTAGAAGCAGGCAGGTATAATACGTACAGAACGCTGGCTATGATTGATTTGCTGAAGAAGAACAAAGACAAACAAAGCGCATATATTGCAGCAGATTTTTATTATACTAATGGAGCCACCATTAATCCGCAAAATTTTAACCGCTTCAATGTTTTAAGTAAATACAATCTTGCCATTTCTGATCGCACACAATTAACTGCTTCTTTATCCGGTTTCAAAAGTAAGTGGGATGCTTCGGGTCAAATACCCCAAAGAGCAGTGGAAGATGGTACGATAGATCGTTTTGGTTCTGTAGATCCATCCGAGGGAGGCAATACAGAAAGATATAATGCCAACCTTATACTGGCTCATACATTTGCCAATGGGACTACTTGGGAAAACCAGGCTTTTTATACAAAAAATAAATTCAGCTTGTTTTCGAACTTTACCTTCTTTTTTGTTGATCCAATAAATGGGGATGAAATCAATAATGTAGAAAGCAGGAATCTATACGGGTATGCTTCTAAACTCACCCATAGATCTAATTTTGGCAATAGTGCTTTAACTTCCATGTATGGTGTGGGCTTACGTTACGACGCCACTACAAATGCTTTATTCCATAATCTTCAACGACGTTATTTATCCACTCAAACCTTCGGTGACATAAAGGAAGCAAACGCTTACGGTTATATTCAGCAACAATTCTCTTTTGGGAAATGGTTTATAGAGGGTGGAGTGCGATTGGATTATTTGCATTTCGACTACTTCAATAAACTTTCTACAACACAATTCCTCGCACAAGGCAAATTAATTGTTTCCCCTAAAATCAATTTTCAATATACGTTCAACCCCACTTTCCAGGTTTATGCAAAATTTGGAAAAGGCTTTCATTCGAATGATACACGCGTGGTTGTGGCGCAACAAGGGTTTGAAATATTACCGGCTGCTTACTCAACTGACTTGGGTTTTATTTATAAACCTACTCCTAAGCTCTTACTGAACGTGGCTTTATGGTATCTTTACCTCGAGCAGGAATTTGTATATAACGGTGACGATGCTGTGGTAGAGCCAGGTGGTAAGACCCGGAGGGTAGGAATTGATTTTATTGCGCGCTATCAGTTTACCGATAAATTGTTTGCTAATTTAAACTTGAATTTAACAAAACCAAGAACAATTGGTCTTCCCCAGGGCGAGGACTACATCGCACTTTCTCCTACAGCAAGCAGTACCGGTGGGTTATTCTACCGGCCTAAAGAAGGCTTTAATGGAGGTGTTTCATACAGGGTAATTAAAGACAGGCCTGCCAATGAAGACAACACAATTGTTGCTAAAGGATACTTTGTAATGGATGCATCACTTAACTATTCAAAGCCAAAATATGAAGTTGGTATAGCGATTGAAAATTTATTAAACACCACCTGGAACGAAGCCCAGTTTGCAACCGAATCAAGGTTAAGGGGAGAACCCGCATCAGTTACAGAACTGCATTTTACACCAGGAATACCATTTTTTATAAGGGCGAAGTTTGCAGTATTTTTTTGATGGGTTTTATTATAATTTACTGAGAGCTAAGTTGATTTGTAATCATTCCTTTTATCGAATCTTACTATCTTTTAAAAAATCATAATTATAAACCAACTTATTGTTTTAAAGAATGAAACAAACTTCTTTAATCTTAGTTGCCTGCTTTGCCTTCATTTTACAATTTTGTACATCGATTCATCAAGTCAAAACAGGAAGAAACAGAAAGGTTACTTACGTTAATAATATTCAGCCGATTGTTATGAACAGTTGCTCTCCCTGCCATATCCCTCCCGAGGGTAAGAAAAAGGCATACAATAATTATACTGCTGTAAAAACTGATATAGACTCTATGATCAGCCGCATACAAAAGAAGCCTAACGAAAAAGGGTTCATGCCTGCCAGGCATCCTAAACTATCAGACTCAACTATCAACATTTTCGTTAAATGGAAGAATGATGGATTATTGGAGAAGTAGGTTTGCTATATTTATACTTTGCTTATTCCTTGTAAATGTTTTTGCAAGGAATTTTTTATTGCATTAATTTTTACCACGAGATTAGTGAGGAGGAAACACAAGGTTAGAGAGTTTTCTATATATTCCCTATGATTGACCCTTGTTTTTCTCTGTGTTGAGAAGTTTCTCTATCATTCAATTACCGCAACTTTTTTAATCCTTTTTTTAAATATAATTTTTAATTTTATTGCTTGAATTCATTTTTTAAGTAACTTTATTCAAGCCATAACTGGTATTTTTAGAAATTCTTCGGTTTGCCTGCCTTTCTTTTAGATAAAATTTAATTATTGCTTTATGGCAACAAATATTGGACTATATTCTCCGGAATTTGAGCGTGATGCATGCGGTATAGGGTTCGTGGCAAACATTAAAGGAACCAAAAGTCACCAGACTATTTCTGATGCACTAACTATCCTTGAAAATATGGAGCATCGGGGCGCCTGCGGATGCGAAAACAATACAGGCGACGGAGCAGGTATTATGCTTCAAACCCCGCACGAATTTTTCTTTGATGAATGTATAAAGCTTGGTGTGCATCTTCCCCAATTTGGAAAATATGCTGTGGGTGTCATCTTCTTTCCGCGAGAAATACGGTTGAGAGAAGAGTGCAGGGATATTTTTAACCGATCTGCAGAAAAGCTCGGTCTTGAAATTCTGGCTTATCGCAAAGTGCCTGTTAATCCTGATGGCATTGGCGCTACGGCGCTTAGTGTTGAGCCGGAAATGGAACAGGTGATTGTGGCTTGTCCCGATCATATTAGCAATCCTGATGATTTTGAGCGTAAACTATTTGTACTTCGCAATTACTCTACACATACCATCAACAATACGGTTAAGAAAGACTCTATCGGTTTTTATATTGCCTCGTTAAGTTATAAAACCATTATTTATAAAGGGCAGTTAACAAGCAGCCAGGTTCGTCATTATTTTCCTGATCTTAATAATAAAAGAGTGGTGAGCGCTTTTGGTTTGGTGCATTCGCGTTTTGCTACCAATACCTTTCCTTCGTGGAAGCTTGCCCAGCCATTTCGCTTCATAGCACATAACGGCGAAATAAACACACTCCAGGGAAATTTAAACTGGTTAAAGAGCAGCCAGAAAGGTTTTATCTCTTCTTTCTTCAGCAAGGAAGAAATGGAAATGTTGTTGCCTATCATTTTTGAAGGTCAATCAGACTCAGCATGTTTGGATAATGTGATTGAATTACTTACACTTTGCGGAAGATCGTTGCCACATGTAATGATGATGCTGATTCCGGAAGCATGGGATGGTAACGAACACATGGACCCGGTTAAAAAAGCTTTTTACGAGTATCATGCAAGTATGATGGAGCCGTGGGATGGCCCGGCTTCCATATCTTTTACTGACGGAAAAATTATTGGCGCTACGTTAGACCGAAACGGTTTACGTCCTTCAAGATATGCAGTAACTACCGACGACAGAGTTATCATGGCTTCTGAAACAGGTGTGCTTCCAATTGATTCAAAGCTTATAAAAGAAAAAGGAAGATTGCAGCCAGGCAAAATGTTTGTGGTAGATATGGAACAGGGAAGGATTATTGCTGACGAAGAACTTAAAAAAGATATTTGTTCTCAAAAGCCTTATAGCGAATGGCTTAATAAATACAAAATACGCCTCGAAGAATTGCCAGAGCCAAGGGTAATGTTTACACATCTTCAAAGCGACCAGGTATTTAAGTATCATAAAGCTTTCGGTTACTCAACCGAAGACATGGAAATGATCATTGCGCCAATGGCTGTTGATGGAAAGGAGCCAATAGGCTCTATGGGTACCGATGTTCCGTTAGCTGTTTTAAGCGATCAGCCCCAACACATCAGCAGTTATTTTAAGCAACTGTTTGCACAGGTTACCAACCCGCCAATTGATCCTATCCGCGAACGAATGGTTATGTCTCTTGCAACATTTGTAGGTAACAATGGTAATCTTTTGGTTGAAGATGAATTAAGTTGCCATACCGTTGCCCTTAAGCACCCTATTCTAAATAACTACGAATTAGAAAAAATAAGAAGTATTGATACGGGGATATTTCAGGCGAAAACCTTGCAGACTTATTTCATGGCCGACAGTAAACCAGGCTCGTTAAAGAGAGGTGTCGAACGGCTTTGCCGGTATGCCGAAGATGCTGTAAATGATGGCTTCGAAGTTTTGATATTAACAGATCGCGCCATAGATTCAGATCATGCGCCCATACCTTCTTTATTGTCAACTTCTGCAGTTCATCATCATCTTATTCGTAAAGGTATGCGTGGCCAGGTAGGTATTGTGGTAGAAGCCGGCGATGTTTGGGAAGTTCATCATTTTGCCTGTCTGCTTTCGTTTGGCGCTACAGCAATTAACCCGTACCTGGCTTTATCATCTATAAGAGATATGCAGCAAAACGGAATAATTGATGCCGCAACCGATGTTGATAAGCTTAAGAAGAATTATATAAAAGCAGTGAATGATGGGTTACTGAAAGTCTTTTCAAAAATGGGCATTTCTACATTGCAGTCTTACATGGGAGCACAAATTTTTGAGATCATCGGTTTAAACAAAGATGTAGTTAATAAATATTTTACCGGTGCAACTTCGCGCATTGAAGGAATGGGTCTGGACGAACTTGCAAGGGAAACTTTATCGAAACACTTTTTAGCATTCAGCAAAAAAGAAGTTCCGGTTGACAGGCTGCCCGTTGGAGGAATTTATCAATGGAAACGCAAGGGAGAATTTCACTTGTTTAATCCGCAAACCATTCACTTACTGCAGTATGCCACTAAGATGAATGATTACAATACTTTTAAAAAATATTCTAAAACAGTAAACGACCAAAGCGCAAAAGCAGCCACGCTTAGAAGCCTGTTCAAGTTTAAAAAAAACAAGCCTTCTATTTCTATTGATGAAGTAGAGAGCGCAGAAAACATATACAAACGTTTTGCTACCGGCGCAATGAGTTTCGGTTCCATTTCGTGGGAAGCGCATACAACTTTAGCTATTGCAATGAACCGCCTGGGGGGTAAAAGCAACACTGGCGAAGGTGGCGAAGATGAAATAAGATACCAGCCTTTGCCAAATGGCGACAGTATGCGCAGCGCTATTAAACAGGTTGCTTCTGCACGTTTTGGCGTTACCAGTCTTTATTTAACGGAGGCAGATGAATTGCAGATTAAAATGGCGCAAGGTGCAAAGCCTGGAGAAGGCGGGCAGTTACCCGGATTTAAAGTAGATGAATGGATAGGTAAGACACGGCATTCAACGCCGGGTGTGGGTTTAATTTCGCCGCCACCACATCACGATATTTATTCTATCGAAGACCTGGCTCAGTTAATATTCGATCTTAAAAATGCAAACCGCGCCGCAAGAATTAATGTGAAGCTGGTATCAAAAGCAGGTGTAGGAACCATTGCCGCAGGTGTAGCCAAAGCAAAAGCTGATGTAATATTAATTGCAGGCCAGGATGGAGGAACAGGTGCATCACCCGTTAGTTCTATAAAACATGCGGGCTTGCCCTGGGAGTTGGGACTGGCAGAAACACACCAAACGCTGGTAAAAAACAAGCTGAGAAGCAGGGTAGTAGTTCAGGCAGACGGGCAAATGAAAACAGGTCGTGACATTGCTATTGCTACTTTATTAGGCGCCGAAGAATGGGGTGTAGCAACTGCTGCGCTGATTGTTGAAGGTTGTATTATGATGCGTAAATGCCATTTAAATACCTGCCCTGTTGGTGTAGCTACACAAGACCCTGAATTGCGTAAACGCTTTACCGGAGATCCTGATCATGTAGTTAACTTCTTTAAATTTATTACTGAAGAATTGCGCGAAATTATGGCGGAGCTTGGCTTTAGAACAATTAATGAAATGGTGGGTCAGGTAGATTGCCTTGAGCAAAGAGAAAATATTACGCACTGGAAATATGGTAAGCTCGATTTATCACCTATACTTTATAAAGAACCAACTTCTTTGTACACAGGTTTATACAAGCAGGAAGAACAGGATCACTTCTTAAACGAAGCGATAGACTGGAAGCTGTTGGAAGTTGCCAAACCTGCGCTCGAACAGCAACAAAAAGTTTCAGCTTCGTTCCTAATTAAAAATACAAACCGTACAGTAGGTACTATCTTATCAAACGAAATAACTAAAAAGTATAAAGCCGCCGGCCTTCCCGACGATACCATTCATTTTAAATTTACAGGTACGGCAGGACAAAGCTTTGGCGCCTTTAATACGAAAGGCGTAACGCTTGAACTGGAAGGTGATGCAAATGATTATTTTGGAAAAGGATTAAGTGGGGCAAGGCTTATTATTTATCCTCCAAAGCAGGCTACGTTTGTACCTGAAGAAAACAGTATAATTGGTAACGTAGCATTTTACGGAGCAACATCCGGCGAAGCCTTTATTCGCGGAAAGGCAGGCGAACGTTTTGGTGTCCGCAACTCGGGCACTAATGTGGTGGTAGAAGGTGTAGGAGATCACGGATGTGAGTATATGACTGGCGGACGTGTTATTGTGCTTGGTGATACCGGAAGAAATTTTGCTGCCGGAATGAGCGGTGGAATAGCATATATATATGATGTAAACAACCAGTTCGAATCGTTGTGTAATACTGAAATGGTGGAACTCGATCCGCTTGAGCAGGAAGATGCTCAATGGCTAAATGAAATGATTGAAAATCATTTTGAATACACAGGAAGCAGTGTAGCAAAATTTGTATTAGACGACTTTGAGAACCAGTTGAAGAACTTTATAAAGGTGTTTCCTGTAGATTATAAAAAAGTATTGCAGAATAAGAAAGCTTTTGTGGAAGTGAACAAATAATTATTCAACATCCTTGTTCCATAAGAAATTCTATGAACTGTTGTATAATGTACAACTAAAACCAGCAAAAGCAGGAACATTATTCTTAATGTTCCTCTTATTTGAAGGCATGAATGAGCTATAAGTAGGAAACAACAGTGAACAGATGGTGGATATTCCAAAAGCGGTAACAAAAATTTTAACTTGTATCTTAAGTCCCTTCAGGGATTTAGGGTTAAAACTCCCTTCAGGGGTTGGGGGCAATATGGGTAAGCCAACAGGATTTTTAGAATTTACAAGAGAACTTCCGGCAAAGCGCCCGGTTGAAGAACGTGTGCACGATTACCACGAATTTATGCATCGCTTTACTGATGACCAGTTGAACAGACAGTCGGGCAGGTGCATGGATTGCGGTGTTCCTTTTTGCCACAGTGGCTGCCCGCTTGGTAATATCATTCCCGAATTTAATGATGCTATTTATAAAAAAAACTGGAAGGATGCCTACGACATACTTATATCAACCAATAACTTTCCAGAGTTTACAGGCCGAATTTGCCCTGCACCTTGCGAAAGTGCTTGTGTGCTAAGTATCAACCAGCCTGCAGTTACTATCGAAGAAATTGAAAAGCATATTATTGAGATCGCTTTCGATAAAGGTTTTGTAAAGCCTCGTAAACCAAACGTTCGCACAGGTAAAAAAGTGGCAGTAGTTGGTTCGGGCCCTGCGGGAATGGCTGCTGCTGCACAATTAAATTATGCAGGGCATACTGTAACTGTTTATGAAAGAGATGATGCACCCGGTGGTTTACTGCGTTATGGAATTCCGGATTTTAAACTCGAAAAATGGGTGGTGGACCGTCGCATGAATATAATGCAGGAGGAAGGCATAAATTTCAAATGCAATGCAAACGTGGGAGTAAACATCAGCATCAATGACCTGCTTCGCGAAAATCATGCAATAGTCTTGGCAGGTGGTTCAACAATACCCAGAGATCTCCCTGTGAAGGGCAGAGATTTAGAAGGTATTTACTTTGCCATGCAGTTTTTGAAGCAACAAAATAAACGCAATGCCGGTAGAGACGCTTTGAGTAATGCTGCTATCGAAAGTAATATTTACTCAGAAGATATTTTAGCTACAAGTAAAAATGTAGTGGTGATTGGCGGCGGAGATACAGGTAGCGATTGCGTTGGAACATCTAATCGTCATGGCGCAAAGTCGGTTACTCAGTTTGAATTATTGCCAAAGCCGCCGGAAGACCGAACTGCTGTAATGCCGTGGCCAACATATCCCATGCTGCTTAAAACAACTTCTTCGCACGAAGAGGGCGTTGAAAGGCAATGGGCAATTGCTACTAAAGAATTTGTGGGTGATGAAAATGGTAACTTAAAAGCGCTGAAAGTAGTTAACCTTGAGTGGAAAATAGGCCTGGACGGAAAACCGGGACAGTTTAGTGAAGTAGAAGGAAGCGAAAAAGAAATCCCTTGCGAATTAGTTTTACTGGCAATGGGTTTTGTACATCCGCAACACGAAGGATTGATAAACGAACTCGATCTGGAAAAAGATGAGCGGGGAAATGTACGTGCTCCCGAAAAATCTTACCAAACGAATATGCAAAAGATTTTTGCTGCCGGTGATGTAAGGCGCGGTCAAAGCCTCGTAGTTTGGGCAATAAGCGAAGGAAGGGAATGTGCAAGAAAAGTGGATGAATTTTTAATGGGATCTTCTTTACTTGAAAGCAAAGATGCACATGGGTATATTTTATCATAACAAATAAAAATAATATTTATACTTTTCTGCCAGCTAATTTTTTAGCTGGCTTTTTATTTACTGCCTTTCATTCTTTTAATCACTTAATAATCATGACGTTAGGCATATTTTTTATTACTTTAATTCATATTATATTTAAAAATATGTTATTTATTTTAGAAGTACTTGAACATTTTCGTATTACTTTCGCTATTAAATGACATTAAAAGCACTAATATAAATTCAAACTATACACAAAATGAAAAAAGTGACAATTAAGCAAATGGCTCCATTTTTAGTTTTAGCGGCACTAGCAATTGCTGCTGTTTTTATTCCATCCCTTCAGGTATTTGAAGATAAAAAGGGAGTTTATAATTCTGCTGATATTGGATGGATCTTAGTAGCAACTGCTCTCGTGTTTTTAATGACTCCTGGTTTAGCTTTTTTTTATGGAGGCATGGTGCATAGAAAAAACGTGATTTCTACGATGATTAAAAGCGTGGTAGCAGCCGGAGTAGTAAGTATTTTATGGGTAGTAGTTGGTTTTAGCCTTTGTTTCGGAGATTCGGTGGGAGGTGTTATAGGCAATCCTTCAACATTTTTGTTTTTTAAAGGTGTAATGTCAGGGAGTCCGTGGTCTCTTGCTCCTACAATTCCTCTTGGCTTATTCGCCCTCTTTCAATTAATGTTTGCTATTATCACTCCGGGTTTGGTGGTAGGTGCAGTTGCTGAAAGAATCCGTTTTACTTCCTATATTCTATTTATTGCTCTTTTTAGTTTATTGGTATATGCGCCAATTGCTCATTGGACATGGCATCCTGAAGGATTTTTATTTAAAATGGGTGTACTGGATTTTGCAGGTGGTACAGTCGTTCATATTTCGGCGGGTTGTGCAGCGTTGGCTGGCGCTTTGGTATTAAAACGCCGCCAGGTTCATATTGATAATAAAGAAATTCCGCCGGCTAATATTCCTTATGTTTTAATTGGTACAGGTTTGCT
>JAABUN010005863.1_pt1 | contig 14751 bp, 13 predicted proteins | sample 5559311 | NCBI WGS metagenome assembly JAABUN01 (sample SAMN10711877, study PRJNA513370) | rock metagenome | isolation source: Antarctica rocks | place: Antarctica: Victoria Land, Siegfried Peak sud | reverse complement strand
AACTCGCCGCCTGGGCCGATGCCACGAACGCCGACGAGCGCCAGGTGGACTGGAGGTTCACCACCAGCGACGCCCGCATCAAACTCCGGCACCTATACCCAGCCCTTTAGAAGCGACGGCCTACTAGCACCAAGGCCGTTGCCCGCGACTGGCTCCAGCTCAGGCAGGTACCGCCGACACCGAACGCGACAGACAGGATGTCGGGGAAGGTGATTCCTCCACCCATGAGACGCCGGCGGAACGGCAGGGCGACGATGGCGCAGATCACCTGCCACGCGAGGGTGTTGGTAGGCATCTGCGCGCACGGGGTGGAGCCGGCGATCGTCAGCGCCAGTGTCATCAGCCATGGTCCGATCACGGCGAACAGGACGATACCGTCAGCACTCTGGCGGTCTGAACCCAGGCACCGTCGCCGAGCAGCCAGAGCCGGTGCCAGGGCTTGGTCGGTTTGGAAACCGGAGGACTCTCGAAGCCTTGCGGCCAGAGGGTCGGCGGTGGCGGCGGCTGTCCCCAGGGTGGAAAGGGCGGAGGGGGCCACCCGGGGACGGGCGCTGAAGCCCACTGGTGAATGGGTGTCTCTGTACCCCAGTCATCGACCACGACGTCGGCCTCGAGGTCGTCGACCAGCTGCTCGTCGCTCCCTCCTGCGTGGGACAGCTCGAGGTCATACTCTCGCCGGCGTTCGGCGTCCTTCAGGACGGTGTAGGCCGCGCTCAACTCGCGAGCCAGGTCCTCGGAACCGCCCCGGTCCGGGTGGGCCCTGCGCATCTTGGCTCGGTAGGCACGCCGGATCTGCTCAGCGCTGGCGTCCGGAGCCACCTTGAGCCGCTCGTAGTGGCTGCGGCCGTTCAGCATGGTCACGAGGACGGCGGCCGGCGGCGGTCGCCCTGACTCCAACTGTGCTCGAGATGGCTGCCGCTCGTACACGTACTGGTCGGTCTGCCGGTCGGCGGTGTCCCGATGCGTTGTGGCCGCCACGACAACAGCGCCCGTGTCGTACATACCGAGCACGTGGACCTCGAACCGGTCCCCGTTGTCATACCGGACCGCCTGACCCGTGAAGACCGAGGCGTTTCGGAGTCTCACCTGCGCCTCTACACGTGGCACCGGGTGATCCGGTGGCTGCGCGGCAAACACCGCAAGACCACCTGGAAGGCGGTCCAGCGACGATACGAGCCAACGGTTGGTGGCCCCGCGATGGAGAGGCAGCGATGTTCGACCCGGCATCAATGACGGTGACCCGTTACCGATACCGAGGCGACGTCCCCTCCCGCGGGGCCGCCCTCGCTCAACTCGCCTAACGGCACGACCCTCGGCACGGACGCGTGGAGAGCCGGGGTGCGGTGAAAGCCGCACGCCCGGTTCGGGAGGCGACCCGGGGAAACGGAACAGACCGAAACGCTGTCACCGCGCCCCGGGCCGACCTCACTGGGCCAGTAAGGTGCTGGACGCGGCCGGGAGACCTGGAACGATTTGCGCCGCAACGGAAAGGGTGAGCAGGCCAATAACTGCGCCGCATGACCCATGGAAACGGCAGGGGACCCACATTCTTGCTCGTTAGAGCCCATACGTCCTGTCTCGAAGGAAAGGCTTCTCTGTTTCGGGGGCAACCGCTAGGGCGCCACGGAAGTCCGGTCCGACTGCGAAGTCCTTGATGTGAATGTCGAGGGCGCCCCGGCGAAGTCGATTCACTGATCCGACACGAACGCTGCGGATCTCGGGGTCGAGTCCGTGCCCGGTGACTTTGCTGAAAGCTTCGAGCCGCGTCCAGTAGGTGGTAAAGAGTGAGGCTTGCTCGCTCAAGGGCTGGGCGAGGACGTCTCGACGGTCGAGTGGGTGCAGCCATCTGAGGGCGTCGGCGACAAGGTGGGAGGGAGGCACGTTTTCCAGGTCGATGCCGACGGCGGTCTCGGCGATGGCGATGGCGGCCCGTCCGCGTCGTCGACTGAGCGAGAAGTGAAGGGGGTTGCCCGGTAGTCGAGGCTTGCCGCGGCTGTTATGGATCAACGCCAGAGTCTCGGGGGCACGGGAGAGATAGCGGCCGAGAAGAAGGCGCAGCGCGGTATGAGTAATCATGAATGTTTTGCGGTCTTCGGGGTGACGCAGTTGCTGGGCGCGCAGACCTTCCGCCTCTGTCAGCACACCGGAGTGGTTTTCGATGGAGGTGGCATCCGCGGTGGTGTCAAGGAGCCAGATGTCAACGACTCCGGTGCCGGCCGTGGCCAAGAGCAGCGGGTGGCCGTCGGTGACGTCCTCGCTCCTGAGCCGAGGGTGTGCTTCCACTTCAGGTAGCTGCGGACTCGGCCTGCTCGAGGTGCGAGGCGTGAATCGATGCGATGAGACGGTCCAGCTCCTCCCAGGTCGTCTCGGGGGGCCGCCGGCGAGCCGGGTCCTCGTCGACGGGGTCGAAGATGATGGATTCCGCTCCGGCCGCTTCCAGCGCGTCGATGTCGGCGAGGACCTGTTCGGGCGACCCGGTTCCGGCAAGCCGATGGGGTGAGGAGTCCTCTCTTTGGTCCAGCCGCAAGCGAATCCGCGGTGCAAACGCTGGGCACGGTCGCTGCGTGGCGAGGGCGAGACTGCGGGTGGTCATAAGCTTGTTGAGGAAGTCGTCGGTGGTGAGATTGATCGGGTGCCAGGCGTCTGCATGGGTGATGGCGCGTCGTCGGGCTTTGATCGAGTTGCCCCCGACCCAGATCGGAACGTGGCCGCCGCGGTAGTCGTGCCCTGCGTCATCCCAGGTCTTGCGGAGGGTGTGGATGAGGTCGTCGGCGGCGCGTCCTCGAGTGGCGTAGTCCAGCCCGAGTTGGGTGAACTCGTCTCGTGCCCACCCGACGCCGACTCCGAGAATGAAGCGGCCGTTGCTGAGGTCGCTCAGGTTGGCGACCATTCTCGCGACGGCAAGGGGGTGGCGGTAGGCGGCGACGAGCACGGTGGTACCCAGGGTGACGCGTGTGGTCAGACCTGCCAGCCAGGACAAGGTGGTCAATGGTTCGTAAAAGGGGGCAGGGTACTGCTTGGCGACGTCCGGGGTGATGACAAGGTGGTCGGACATCAGGAGCTGGTCGTACCCTAAACCTTCGATGGTTCGCGCCCAGTCGCGCAGCAACCCGGGGTCGGTCCGCGGGCCGAAGTTGGGAACGTTGACCCCGTATCGCACGTCAGTGCCGGCCCCAGCCGGGCACCTCGCCGGAGTACTCGAGCTCGTACTGGTCGAACTCGCTCATGAGGTTCTGCAGTTCCTGTTCTGTGGGTCGCCGTCCGTTCTCGTAAAGAGCGGCCAACCCGCGGAAATACTGCTCACGAGCTCGGCCGGGGCTGAACAGGATGAGCATGCGCGCTTCGTCGTCGAACGGGTTGCGGAAGCCGTGGCCAACGCTTTCGGGCACCTGAACGTAAGAGCCCGCGGGGGCGGAGAAGCTCTGGCCGTCAAGGTAGAGCTCGACGGTGCCCTCGAGGACGTAGAAGCATTCGAGCTGAGCCTTATGGATGTGGGGGGACGCCCCGGGAGCCCCGGGGGCCATGCGGTGCTCGAAGAGGCCGATGCGGTCGTCGGACTCGGCTCCGACGGCCTTGAAGGTGGTGTGAGTCGTCGTCCCGATCTGGACGGCCTCGCCTTCGCCGGGCATGAGAATGGTGGACAGCTGGGTCACGGATTGCTCCTTGCGATTTCTAGTGGCGTTGATCGCGTTTGTCGTGTACGTAGAACAGGCGGTCGGGTCTGTCCGAGGTGGCGGATCAGGACGCCGGTGCCGGTTCCCAGGACAGGTAGCGTTCTCCCGTGTCGGGGAAGACGGTGACGATGGTCTCGTCGGCTGCGGTTGGCTGTCGGGCCAGGAGGCAGGCTGCCTGGTATGCCGCTCCTGAGGAGATTCCGACGCTGAGCCCGGTGGAAAACATGATGCGGCGGGACGCTTCGTAGGCCTCGTCGTCGGTGACAGAGACGACGGAGTCGATGAGGCTGGTGTCGGTGGTGTCGGCGAGGAATCCGCCGTTGAGCCCGGGGATGCGGTGGCTGCCTCCCCATCCTTCGCTGAGGATCGGGGAACGGCGCGGTTCGACGCCGACGACGTGAATGTCGGGCTTGTGCTCCTTCAGGTGTCCCGCGATCCCGGAGATTGTTCCTCCGGTTCCGATTCCGCACACGAGGGTGTTGATGCGGTCACCGAGGGCGTCCCAGATCTCGGGGCCGGTGGTCTCACGGTGGGCGCGGACGTTGTCGGGGTTGGTGTGCTGGCAAGAGAACCACGAGTCTGGTGTCGCATTATGGATGTCTTCGGCTCGGGTGATGGCCGCGACGTAGCCGTCGGCTGCCGGGGTCAGCTCGACCTGGGCACCGAAGCTCTCGATGATGCGGATGCGTTCCACGGTGGCGCTGTCGGGCATGACGACGATGCAGCCGTACCCGCGAGCGGCACTCAAGGCGGCCAGGGCAATTCCCGTGTTGCCGGAGGAAGCTTCGATGACAGTGCCGCGGGGACCGAGCTCGCCTCGGTGCTCGGCACCGGTGATCATGGCGAGAGCGACGCGGTCCTTGCTGCTGGACAGAGGATTGAACGCCTCGACCTTGGCGTAGATGGTCGCGTCGGCGGGTCGAGGGACGGGACCTGCAGCAGTGGTGTCCGGCCGATGAGTTCGGTCAGGTTGTGCGCGACGAGCAAGTCGGGTCGACCTCCCCCCGCCCGGCCGGTGCCCGGCGAGCTCGGTGTGGGGGAGCTGGTGGTCGAGGTGGTGGCTGCTGTGGCGGTGGTCATGGTCATCATCTCCAGTTGGTGATTCACCAGGTGGGAAAGCCCTGGGAGGCGGGTGCCTGTGCGGGAGTGGTGGCTGCCGTGGACACTGCTCTGAGGTCGATGCGTCGCAGCACCAGACGCGAGGGGTGGGTGGTGGCGGTGGGCGCAGCGACGCGGGCACCTGCGGGGATGTCGGTCAGCACCAGTGACTGTGCTCCAACCGTGGCTCCGGCCCCGACGGTGACGGGCCCCAGAATGCTGGCGTTGGCTCCCACGACGACCCCGTCACGAAGGGTGGGGTGTCGACGGGGTCCGGACCCTGAATCGTGCCACCAGCCAACGGACCCCAGGGTGACCTGGTGGAACAGTGTGACGTCTTCACCGATCGTCGCCGTCTCGCCGATGACGACTCCGGCGCCGTGGTCGATGAAGAATCTGTTGCCAATGGTGGCTCCCGGGTGGATCTCGATGCCGCCGGTCAGTGTCCGGGCAACGTTGGAGAGCAGCCGGGCGATGAGCCGGTTTCCCCGTCGGTGCAGGGGTGCGGCGACTCGGTAGACCCAGATGGCTTGGAGTCCGGGGTGAAGGGCTGCCTCCCGGCGGCTGCGAATGGACGGGTCGCGCTCTCGGACCATGTCGAGGTCGGTGACGACCCGGCGCCACACCCGATGCCATGCGGTTCGCCCCCGCGAGTTCTTCACGACCACCCCTTTCCGGTAGTCACGGGGCCTGTGGGAACGCTCTCCCCCACCGGGCCTGCCGCCACGCTTGGGTCGGCCAGCGTGTCCTGACCTGGGCCGCCGTCGTTGCTGCGTGTCGTGGAGGACCGCAGCCGGCCTTCGGCCAGGCCCATGCCGAGGATCACGACGAGCCCTCCGGCGATGACGTTCCAGGTCAGCTGCTCGCCCAGGATAAGGACGCTGAACAGGACGGCGAAGAGGGGGACGACGTAGTCGACTGCGGCCGCGGTCGAGGCGCCGACGTCCTCGATGAGTCGGAAGTACAGGATATTGGCGAAACCGGTGCTCAGAACGCCGAGCAGGACGACGGACAGCAGGACCTTGATGCTCACGTCGGGGGTGCGCCATCCGAGGAAGGGAAGGGCGGCAGCGATGATCGCGGAGGCGGCGACGAGCTGGTTGGTCGCCAGGGTCAGGGGCTGGATTCCTTGTCCTGAGAGGAACTTGCGCACGTAGACGTAGCCAGCGGCGTAGCTGACGGCGGCTCCGAAGCACGCGATCCGGGCTGGTGTCGAGCCGAGTTGGTCGTGCCAGGGGGCGATGACGAGGACGACGCCGGCGAAGCCGAGGAGGAATCCCAGGACGCGGCGGCGGTCGTGATGTTCCTCCTGGAGAACGACGGTGGCGACCAGCAGGGTCAGCAGTGGGGTACCGGCCACGAGGACTCCGGCGATTCCGGCTCCGGTGCTGCGCTCCCCATAGGTGAGCAGCAGGTAGGGTGCGACGTTGCCGAAGACCGCAGCAACGGCGACGTGGCCCCATCGGGTCCAGGACATTTTCAGGGTGACTCGCTGGGCCCCTGCGAGGGCCACCAGGACTAGGGCGCCCAGCACCAGGCGGCTGAGCACTATCTGACCCGGGGCAAGTCCTTCGAGCGCGAGTTTGATGAGGGTGAAGCTGCTGCCCCAGACTGCGGCCTGGAGAAGGAAGCGTGTGACGGTGGCCTTGTTCATTGATGCTCCTGCGCGTCCGTGGTTGTCAGTGGTCTTCCGTGGTGGTCTCAGCGGTTGAGGGCGAGGACGTAGTCGGGTTCCTTGCACAGCAGCTCGCGGCGCCCCACGATCTCCGGCTGGACGACACGGGGGTCCCATTCGTGCTCCTGGATCTCTTCCAGGGCGATGGACACGACACCGGGGCGGCAGTGGAAGATCTTGGCGATCGTCTTGGAGAGCTCGTCCGACAGTGCTGTCCGCTCGTCCGTGGTGAGGTCGACCGGGAAGTGCTTAATGGTCAGGTGGGGCATGGGTGTTGCCTTTCCGGTGGAGTCCTGGTTGGTTGCGGGTGGGGTGACGGCACCTGCGACGGCGCGGATCAGGGATGGGAGGCCGGTGCCGTGGAGGATGGAGTAGTGGTCCTGCTCGAGGTCGACGACGTGGGGGTCGGCGGACGACCAACCTGTGTGGGTCTCGAGGAACGAGTAGTCGTCGCCGGCCGCGCGGATCACGGTGATCGGAGCGGTGACGGTTCGGTGTTCGAGTTCGCGGAAGGTGTAGTTGAACTCGAAGGTGGTTTGGACGACCGCCGTGACCCGTTGCACCAACTCCGCCGGGAGATCAGGGTTGCGGGAGCTCACGTAGTCGCAGAAGGAGGTGGCGTTCGAGACGGTCGCCATGCAGTCGGCGAGCACGTCCTCGCTCGGGAGGCTGCCGGTGAAGACCGACAGCAGGATCTCGACGAAGTACGGGCTGTCGAAGCCTTGGCGGTGGTCTCCCGTCCGAGGGGTGTGGCGCGTCCGGGGGGACCCGGGTGCGATGAGGACAAGGGAGGACACGGTTCGACCGGCGGCTTCCAGTTGCGCCGCCGTCTCGAAGGCGACCCGGGCACCGAATGAGTACCCGACGAGGGTGAGTCGGCCCTCGGGCTGTCTGGTGATGATCTGCGCGACATCGGCGGCTGCCATGTCGCGGATGGTGGCGTGCGGTTGCTCGCCGGGGTTGATTCCCACGGCTTGCACACCCAAGACGCGGCGTCCGTTCGCCACACCAGCGGCGAGCTCACGCAGGTTCATCGGGAACCCACCCAACCCGGGCCAACAGTAGATCGGCGCTGACCTCTCCCCCGCCAAGGCCTCTGTCGTCACCGGAACCGCGCCGCTTGAGCCGGCAGCGGCGTCCGTGCCCTCGTAGACGGCGCTCTCTGGAGGTCGGTCGTCGTGGAAGTGCCCGGCCACCAGGTCGACGAACCGAGAGGCGGTGGCTGTGGCGAAGGCGGCTTCAGGCCTGTGGAGTGTTCGAGCAAGCTGCGCGGGAGTCGGTGACTCGAAAATGCTCTGCAGGGGGAGTTCGGTTCCCAGCCGGGTGTTGAGGCGGTTGATCATGGCCACGCCAACAAGGGAGTTGCCCCCCACGGCGAAGAAGTCGTCATCGGTCGAGATCTCGTCCAGCCCGAGAAGGTCCTGCCAGATCTGGACGACGACGTCCTCGGTGGCGGTGGCTGGGGGCACGATCGCCCGCGCGTCATCCCGCGCGGCCGCCAGTTCGCGCAACGCGGAGACGTCGCACTTGCCGTTGGGGGTCTTGGGCAGACTCTCGACGACCTCGAGCCGCGCCGGAAGCATGTACGGAGGAAGAGTGCGTTTGAGTTCGTCCTTGAGGATCTCGGCGGGGCCTTTCATGTGGACGATGTCCTCGTCCATGCCACGGCTGACCTGCTGACCGGGACTCAAGTGGCCTCCGACGGCGAAGTAGCTGACCTGGTCGCGCTGGCCTCGCAGCAGGTCCAGACGTCTCGCCGACGGCAGATCCCGGCCCGAGGCCGAGCTGTACCCCGAGGACATGAGACCCAGGCCGGAGTCGTTGACCTGCATCCGATGCAGGGCCCGCCCGACGGCGACGAACGCTCGCCAGTCGGCGGACCGGGGAGCCAGCAGAGAGATCCCGAATGATGCGCGGTCGAACACGGCCTGGTTGATCGCGATGACGTCCCTGCGGCGCACAACCTCCTTACCCACCGGACGGAGCTCGTGGCCCTCGAGCCGGTGCAGCCCGGGCCCGAGCCCACGCACCGCCCCACGATGCTCCTGCACGAGGACGGTCACTTCGGGCAGATCCTCAACGCCCTGAGCGTCCTTGGCGCGCACGATGGACGGCGCGCCGGAGGCGACGTGGGTTGCGAAGGATGCCGCACGGACCTCGGCGGATGAGGAGAATCCGTTCGTTGTCACCGGCTCGATCCGGACGCTGAGGAGGGGAACGACGTCGTCGGACATCCCGCCGGACACCGGCCGGTCGATGGCCTGAGACTTCGCCACCTGGAGACCCATCCGGGCGCTGACGTCCTCCAGCAGGCCCAGCATGTGACCGGACTCGATGTGCAGGACCTCATCGACGTTGGTCGAGTACACGGTTGTGATCGCGGAACGCTTCCCCAGGAAGTGCAGGCGGACGTCGGGGGTGTCCTTCGTCTCCGCCGTCCTGCCGCTCGTCGGGACACTCGGCCTCGGTGCCCTCGAGCGAGACCGGTCCGGCGAGGTCGACGCAGCGGTCGCACCCACCGGGGACAGCGACGGCCTCGAGATCTCTGGAGACAGGCGGATGAGGGCGTGGTCTACAGAGTGGAACCAGTACCATCCGTCCAGCAGCCCGGGCACGTCTCGAACCTCGAGGTGGACCTGGGTGGCGGCGAGAGCGCCCGGTGAGGCGTAGGCGTACTTCGGCAGGAGCCGGTCCCGGCTGGAGAAGGGTCCGAACCAGCGCAGGAGGCTGCCGAGGGTCTCGAGATCGAGCCGCGCTGGCACCAGTTCTGTGTCCTGCCATATCTCGTCGTCGGGCAGGGAACGTTCGGTGGCCAGGCGAGCCAGGCAGGTGAGGTCATCGACGTTGACGGGCTGTCCCCGGAAGAACCTGTACGTCTTGCGGCGGAAGGCATACTCCTGTTGTTCGGCCGTCGCGGCAGCCGCCGGGAGTTTGGTGATGGGGAGGCCGCAAATGATTTCGGCCGCGAGAAGCCCGTGACCGGCGAGCTGGGCACGGACCTGCACCCTGCTGCTCTTGCTCTGGTGGTGGTGGCCGGCCTGTCCCTCGTCCATTAGGGCTGCCTCGTCCGGCTCGAGCTCGACGAAGGCGGCCAACTGCTGTACCCCGGTGCGGGAGCTGGTCCACGGGACCACGCAGGCTTCCCGGACCCACTGGTGCTCGGTGACCGCCAGACGCACCTCGTCGGTCTCGATGCGGTGGCCGTTGACCTTGACCTGGTGATCGACTCGACCGCCGAAGAGGAGCTGGTCACCCTGGCGGGTTACGCGATCCCCGGTTCGGTACATCCGCTGCGTCGCGCCGGCCAATGTCTCGCGGGTGAGGAACTGTTCCCGGGTGAGGTCGGGGTTACCGAGATACCCCAGGGCGAGCTGGGGCCCGGTGATGAAGAGCTCCCCCGTCTCTCCGTCGGCGACCTCCGTCAGCGCCTCGTCAAGCACGAGGAGCCGCATGTCGGTGACCGGGTCTCCGAGAGGTACTCCGCCACTGGCGTGTTGGGACAGCCATCGGTCCGTCACCCGGAAGGCGGTGGTGTTGATGGTCGTCTCGGTGGGGCCGTAGAGATTGACCAGCTCGCAGCCCGGCACTGCCTGTCGCAGACGACGGGCGAGGGCGACGGTGAGCAGCTCCCCACCGCTGTACAGGTGCGTGAGGGTGTCGCACGACCCCAACTGGCCACTCTCGGCCAGAGCCCGCCACAGGGTGGGCACGCACTGCAAAGCGGTGACCGCGTGCTGCTGGACGGCGCGTGCCAGGGCGTCGGGGTCACGGTGTAATCCGGGCTGACCGGTGACGACGACCGCTCCGACCGCGGTCGCCACGATCTCCCACTGTGCCGCGTCGAAGCTGAACGGGGTCTTCTGCAAGATCCGGGCGTCGGCGGGCAACACGCCCTGCGCGCCGATCCACCGCATCTGGTGCGCCAAGGCACGATGCTGGACCATCACCCCCTTCGGCCGACCCGTGCTGCCGGAGGTGTAGATGACATAGGCAACATCGGCGGCGGTCGCCGCCGACACCCCACCCAGTCCGTCGTCACCGCTGTCGGGTGAGGCCGTGAGCACCTCCTCCACCGTCATCACCGGCACCCCAGCCGCGACGGCCAAGGCCTGCTGCCGCAGGTGCTCTTGGGTGATGATGACGCCGGCACCGGAGTCCTTCACCATAAACCGCAAACGCTCCTGCGGGTACTCGGGAGCCAAAGGAAGGTAGGGCGACCTCGTGCGCAACACCCCCCACACGCTGCGCACAAGGTCGCCACCGGGGTCCAACAAGAGGGCCACCGGCTCCCCCGATGCCACTCCTGACCGAACAAGGGCCGCGGCGATCCGACCGGCGTCTTCCCATAGCTGTGCGCGCGTGCACTCCCCGTCCGGCGAGAGGAGAGCCAAAGCGCCCGGCGCCTCCGCCACTCGGTCACTCAGCAACTGGACCGGTGAGTCCGCTACACGCTCGAGCAGTGCCATGAACAACTCCCTCGGAAACCAAACCATCAGGTTGGTTTCTAGCAAACCATCCATTCGGTTTTTTTTCAACACTGTCAGCCTCCCGTGTTGCTCGGCTTATGTCCGAGGTCCTACCAGACCAGCGGTGCCCCTCGTCCCAGTAGGGTCGAGGGGCACCGTGAGGTGTGGGGAAGACTCGGGCGTCAGAAGCCGTGCGACAGATCCACCGTGACCCCGGTCGCGAGGATCGCGGCCTCGCTCATGCTCACACGGCCAAGGAGAGCGTTCGGCCCAGACGAGTCGCGACCCTGCGAGGGGTCAGGCCGGGCAAGAGCACTCGCCAGAAGTCATCGACCCTCGCCAGAAGGTCCTCTCGGCCGGTCATCGCCTCGGACAGCAACTGCATCCCCGTCATCGCGCTTGTGATGACGTAGGCGGTCGCCTCGACGTTGGCGGTCGCGACCAAGTCACCCTCGTCGTGAGCCTGGTGCAGCAGATCCGTCACGGCATCGAGCCAGCCTTGGTATGCCGCGACAACGCCCTCGCCCAGTGCGGTGCGCTCGATCGTCAGCCGGATGCTGGCGCGCACGAGGGGATCATCGACCAGCGCTTCAGCAAACCGCCTGCTCAAGGCGATCAACCGCTCCAAGGCGCTCCCCCGGTCCTCGACCTGACCTTCGCGCCAGTCGGTCTGCTCGTCGATGATCGCCCGCGCCAGCGACTCCTTGGAGTCAAAGTGGAAGTAGAGCGATCCCTTGGTGACACCCGCCTCCGAAAGGATCTGCGCGATGGTCGCTGCCGCGAAACCATTCCTCTCGAAGACCTTGGCTGCGGCGACGATGACCGTCCTGCGGGTCTGCAGAGCCCTCGCCTGGGTCACCACGAGCAGGACCGGCCCCGCTTGGCACCCTCATCGTTCTCGTGGCCCCGACATCGACGCGACATCACATCCTCGCTGTTCACGCAATTTCCTCCGACTCAGGGGGTAGACAACCGTGCGCGACACGCTAGAGTTCCAAAACGTACCAGGCAGGCGGTTTTCTTTTCCAAAAGGATATCATCCATGACGTTGTCTTCAGCAGACCTGCGCGACGTGGCGCAGGATGGCTCTCGGGAGAGAGCGACGACCTCCACTTCCCCTCTCTCGCCCGAGCTGTGGGCAGGCACCCTGCCACGACAGTGGGTCCACAAGAGGTCCTGCTCGGAGGTGTACCTCACCTCGTGGCGACCCCGAGGGCCGCACATGTGCGAGGTCGGTGCTCAGTGGCCTCGGCAGCACAGCTACTACAGCATCCCGTCCCCCGGGTCTCGCACGCCACGACACGACGTCCTTCTCGTCGCGGAGACGCTGAGACAGTCCGTCATCTATACGGCGCACCAGCTTTTCGGAGTTGCTCTTGGCTCGGCCCTGTCCATGAACGGCCTGTCAGTTCACCTCCTTGACGAAGGGGCACTCGTCAGGGACTCACCGACCGAGCTCCTCCTGCACTTGGAGTGCGAGGACGTTCGCCGTGACCACCACGACGGGCTGCGATCGAGCACCGTCTACGTCACGTTCCGGACAGAGGGCCAGGTCATGGGTGTCGGAAGGGGTGACCTGACCGTACTGTCAGCGGGGATCTACGCCCGCCTCAGGCGAGGACGCACCCCGACGACAGTCCAGCCGCGGGGCCCCGGTCTGGACCCTGGGAGCGTCGGGCGCCGGAGCAACGGCGACGTTCTCCTCGACCGTGCAGGGGTCGTGTCCGGCAAGGAGTACGAGCTGCGCCTCGACACCACCCACCCGATCCTGTTCGATCACCCCCTCGACCACGTCCCCGGCATGCTACTGGTCGACGCAGCCCGGCAGGCGGTCACCGCCGCCGTACCCGACGTCGGCAGCCTCACCGGGTTCGACGCGACGTTCGGCAACTACGTCGAGCTCGACAGCCCATGCGCCATCCATGTCCAGCCCGCGGGTGGAGATGGGGACAGGGACGGTGACGGTGACGTGGACACCCGGTGGCGTGTGTCGTTCAAACAAGGTGGAGGGGAGACGGCGGTGGTGACCCTAACCTCGACGCCGCGGGCCGGGCGCCTCGCTCGCCTCACTGCCAGGGGAGCGTGACGCCGGTGCGTTCCGTCGTCGTGACAGGTGCTGCCGGATTCGTCGGACGGGCCGTTCTGGCCGATGCGGCCGCACGAACGGGAATCCGTGTGACCGCCGTGACCCACGCCGGCTCGGCCGTAGTGCCGCTCCTCATGAGGGACATGTCCGGTCGCCGGTCACGACCGTCCACGGGTCTGCTCCGGTGCGTCGCAGCCGACCTCGATGACCCTGAGTCGCTCGATGGCCTCGTCGACGGGGCCGACGCTGTGATCCACCTGGCTCACCGGCTCACAGGCACGACGGCGGAGCTCATCACGACCAACGTCGACGGCACCGCCGCCGTGGCCTCCAGAGTGCAAGCAGCCGGTGTTCCCCGTCTCGTGTCCCTCAGCACGGCCGCCGTCTACGACGCAGCCGCCGGCCGCATCACGCCCCAGACGACGCCTGCCCCTCAGTCCCCGACCAGCCAAAGCCGACTACGGTCGGATGAGATCGTCTTGGCCTCAGGCGGCACCGTCGTGCGACCCCACCTCGTCCACGGGCCAGGAGATCAATGGTTCCTGCCTCGGGCCATGGAGATCACCCGGAAGATCGGGTGGATTGACGGAGGACACACCCGTCACAGCATCATTTGCGTCGCGGAACTCGCACGAACTCTCGTCGACCTCGCCCTCAAGGACCCAGAGCCCGCACCTCTCGTCCTTGTCGGGCCGCACACTCCCCCCACCATCCGCGAGTTCCTCACCCAACAGGCCCAACCTCGAGGTGAACGCCTCCCTGCCATCGACATCTCCCTCCTGAGCGCGCGACATCATCCAGGCGGATACGGCGACTCTCGTTGGGAGCACGACCTGCACCTCTTGTCGACCGAGACCATCCTCACTCCCATTGCGAGAACTCTCAGGGCAGGTGTCCGTCCTCGCCAAAGAACGTCGACGCAGCCTTTGAGCAATCGGAGCAGCCCGACCCTGGTCACTGAGCCAGGACCAGCGGCTTGCGGGTCACTCCCGTACCGCGTCGCCGGGATACTGCTCCCTTTCGACGCCCAGTCGCTGATCAAGGTCGTCACTCTGCCAACCAGCGTCGTCGACGACGCTGGTTGGCCTGAGCATCGCCCTCGATCAACACCCCACCGAGGGGGTCAAACGACATGGCCCCGGGATGACGGGGCGGCTACCGGAGCTTGACCGACTCAAAGGGGTCGTTCCAGCGCGCTCGTCGTCATCGTGGCGGTGCTCGCAGTTCCATTCCTCGACGTGGTCGACGTACCTGATCGATCGCCGTGACCGGGTGTGCGGGAGCTATTGCCGAGGTCGACCAGGGACCGGCGCCCGGGTGCCGCCGGTTCGTCGCGTCCGAATCCGGCCCGGGAGGCTTTGTGCGCACGGGCCTGGTCCGCGCGGCCGCCAGGTGGTCGACAGCCCTTCGGCGGCGCGGCCGACCGCAGTCACCGGGATGTGCTGGCCACGGTCTAGGTCGTCCAAGCATCTCCGGCCGTGCGACCGCCTCGACGAAGACTCGTGGACGGTCCTGGGGGTCGAGATCTGCCCCGGTCGGCGATCACCGCAATGCGATCAGACCAGTCGACCGCGGTCAGTCCTGCAGCGGCTTGGCCGGCGAACCGCGCGGCTGCGACCCGCTCAGGGATCCCCCGCTCCTCCCAAGCCGCTCCAGCCGGCTGAGGCCCAGGCCCTCCAGAGCCTGATGGGTGCGGTCGTCACCGAGGGCAGCGGTCGAGTCCTCGCCGACGTCGGGGTCACGCTGGCCAAG
>JAABUN010005862.1_pt1 | contig 14752 bp, 19 predicted proteins | sample 5559311 | NCBI WGS metagenome assembly JAABUN01 (sample SAMN10711877, study PRJNA513370) | rock metagenome | isolation source: Antarctica rocks | place: Antarctica: Victoria Land, Siegfried Peak sud | reverse complement strand
TGGGCGACGCTGGGCCTTGCGGCGGGATGGCTGCTGCGCCGGCCCATTGGCCGCGCCGGGTCAGTCCCCAGCCATCAGGGATAAGGCAAGGCGCCTCGGCCAGGCTGATCCGGCGCAGCCCGGCGCCAGTTGTGGCGCGGCACATGAGCCTGGCGGGCAGTCTAGGACGCCCGGACATAGGCGCGCTCGCCGGTTCGGCTGCAATGCCAGACATCGAGCACCTGCCCGGTCGTCGGGTCCACGAAGCGTTCCTCCGTCCGCTCCCAGCCCGGCCCGGTCGGCCGCTCATCCGGGCGGCGCTTGTAGCCTCCGTCGCGGAACAGCAGCCAGATCACGACCGGGCCGAAGATGAAGGCGCACCAGACCAGCAACACGATCAAGCGGCGGGTTCGATGACCGCCGCCGTGCCGTAGGCGACGATCTCGCTCATGTTCTGGGCTATCTCGGACCCGTCGTAGCGCATCATCAGGATGGCGTTCCCGCCCATCGCGGTCGCGTTCTGCACCAGGCGGTCCAGGGCCTGGCGGCGCGCTTCCTCCAGCATCTGCGTATATTCCTTGATCTCGCCGCCGACGATGGAGCGCAGGCCCGCCATGAGGTTGCCGCCCAGCCCGCGGCTGCGGACGACGACGCCGAAGCACTGCCCCAGCGTGCGCGCGGTGCGATGCCCGGCGACGTTCTCAGTCGTGACGATGATCATGCGGCGACCTCGCTCCGAATGTTGCGGAATCATACTGGTCCCGGGCTGCCCTGCCGGCAAGAGGCGGGTGTGGTCGTCGCCTGCCTGGAAGCCGCTGATTCGGCGTGGGCGCGGCGGCTGCGGCGTGGCGCTCATCCGATCTTCGACGCCATGCTCGGCAACGCCGGCATTTGCCGGTTCATGTGCGGCAGGATGCCGGATGATGCCCGAGACGGCGCGTGAGGCGTTCCGGCCGGACCCACCCGGCGCAGCTCGGGCAGGGCGGGCTGTCAATCCCTTAGTTTCATGCCTAAATAAGGTTCGACTTCACAACCGGACACCGCCATGCAGCGCGTCTTCGAAGCCCTGTCCTCCTCAGTGCGCCGCAAGATACTGGCCTACCTCGCCCATACCGAGCTGAGCGCGGGGGACATCGCCTCGCGCTTCGAGATGTCCAAGCCGTCCATCTCCCAGCACCTGTCGGTGCTGGAGGCGGCCGGGCTGGTGACGAGCGAGAAGCGGGGGCAGTTCGTGTTCTACCGCCAGGTCCGCGAGAACCTGGTCAACACCCTGAACGGCTACGTCCAGGAGGCGTGCCCGGTGTCCCGGCCGCTCAAGCAGGAAAGCGCGGCGCTGGCCGGCGGCAGGCCCCCGGCGCCGGGCCGCAAGGGGAGCTGAGCGGCGTGGGCCGCCCGCTGGCCGGTGCCGGGAGTGTCGTGGTGGCCGCCCCGGCAGACCAGGTGTGGGCGGCGCTGCTCGACCCCGCTGTGCTGTGCAGCCTGATCCCCGGCGCCGAACGGGTGGAGCAGGTCGGCGAGGGACGGTTCCGCGCCGTCATCATGTTCGGCGTGAGCCGCCTTCGCAGCCGGTGCGAGGCCGGGTTGCAGATGTCGGACCTGGAGCATCCCTGCCGCCTGACGCTGGCCGGCGACGCCGCCGGGCTGTTCGGCGGCGGCAGCGCCGTGGGCCACGTCACCTTGGCGGAGCGGACGCCGGGGCAGACCCTGCTGACCTGGCGCTATGCCGGCACGGTGTCCGGCCCGATTACCCTGGCCGGCGGGCGGCTGCTGCGGATCGCGTCGGACGTGTTCGTCAACCAGTTCTTCCAGGGGCTGACGCGCTGGGCGCCGCGCGGCGGCGCTAGCCCTTCAAGGCGTCGGACAGGCTGATCCGGCCGCTGCCGGGCTTCAACGGCTTCGGCTGCTGCGGGCCGGGCGCCCAGCCGGTGACGGTGGCCATGCGCAGGGTTGCCGGCGCCCGCCCGTCCGCCTGCGGCAGCGCGGCCAGCGCGGCGGGGAACAGCGCGCGGGGCGGCGGGCGGCGGTCCCGCAGCGCGACGGCGTTGGCCTCCCCGGCGGCGCGCAGGTCGCGCAGCAGCGCAAAGGGGTCGGCGTAGGCCACGGCGATGCTCTCCACGTCCGCCACCGGCAGGGCGTAGCCGGCGCGTTGCAGCAGCCCGGCCAGGTCGCGCAGGTCGGGGAAGGGCGACACGCGAGGAGACACGCCGCCCAGCATCTCCGCCTCCGTCCCCGTCAGCGCCGTCCGCAGCTCCGCCAGCGTGCCGAGCGCGGGGAAGCTGGCCAGCAGCAGGCCGTCGGGCTGCAAGGCCTGGCGCAACTGGATCAGGGCGCCGGGCAGGTCGTTGACCCAGTGCAGGGACAGGCTGGCCACCACGAGGTCGAAGCTGGCGGGGGCGAAGGGCAGCCACTCCTCGTCGGCTGCGACGCAGGGGCCGCCGTTGCGCCGGGCCATGCCGGCGGACAGGTCGCAGGATACGACCTCGATCCCGCGGGCGCGCAGCAGGGGGGCGACGACGCCGCGCCCGCCCACGTCCAGCGCGCGGGTGAAACGGCGGGTGGTGTCGTCCAGGCGGTCCAGCAGGCGCTCGGCGGCGTCCAGTAGGATGGGGGCCACCCGGTCCACCGTGGCGGCGGCGCGGTCCCGGTGCAGGCGCACGGCCCGGCGGTCGAAGGGGGCAGGATCGGTCATGCCTCCCCATGTGCGCCCGGCCCGGCCCGCCGCCAAGGCTGTCGGTGCCAAGGCTGGCCGGCGCGGGCGGAACCCGGTAGGCTGCATGTCGGAGCAATCATGTCCGCATCCGCCCCGTCCCCCGCAGCCGGCCGCGCGCTGTCCGCCCTGCGCCGGGCCGGACGGGTAGCGCTGGACTTGCTGCTGCCGCCGCACTGCCTGACGTGCGACAGCCCGGTGGGAGCGCCGGGGCAGTTCTGCCCGGCGTGCTTCGCCCGGACCGGGTTCGTCACCGCGCCGCTATGCGATAGCTGCGGCGTCCCGTTCGAGGCGGCGGGGCAGGGCGGCCTGGCGGGCACCTGCGCCGATTGCCGGGAGCATCCGCCGGCCTGGGGCGCGGCGCGGGCTGCGCTGCGCTACGACGACCAGGCCCGGCGCATCCTGATGCCGTTCAAGTACGGCGACCGGATCGAGGTAGCGCGGGCGCTGGCGCCGCACATGGCGCGGGCCGGCGCGGAATTGCTGCGGGCGGCGGACCTGCTGGTGCCGGTGCCGCTGCATCGGCGGCGGCTGCTGTCGCGGCGCTACAACCAGGCGGCGCTGCTGGCGCAGGCGCTGGCCCGGCTGACGGGGCGGCCGGCGGTGCTGGACGGGCTGCGCCGGGTGCGGCCGACTGCGTCGCTGGGCCATCGGTCCGGGGCGCAGCGGCGGGCGGAGCTGGCCGGCGCGTTCCAGGTGCGCGCGTCCCGCGTGGCGATCCTGCTGGACGCCCGCGTGCTGCTGGTGGACGACGTGCTGACATCCGGCGCCACGGCGGACGCCTGCGCGCGGGCGCTGCTGGACGCGGGCGCCGCCCGGGTGGACGTGCTGGCCGCGGCGCGGGTGGCAGACCAGCGGCTGACGTGACCCGCGGCTGACCCGGCGGCTCTTGCGCCGCGCGCCGCGCGGCCCCATCCCATGCAGCAGCAAAGGAAACCGAATTGCCCGCCATAGACGTTTATACCCAGCCCTGTTGTCCCTACTGCACCCGTGCGCTCACCTTGCTGGACAAGAAAGGCGCGGCCTACCGCGAGATTGACGCACCGCACGGCACGCCGCAGCGGGCGGAGTGCGAGGCGCGTTCGGGCCGCGACACCGTGCCGCAGATCTTCATCGGCACCCGGCACGTCGGCGGCTGCGACGACCTGATGGCGCTGGACCGCGCCGGCAGGCTTGACGCCCTGCTGACTGCGGCCTGACGCCTATCTGCCTGACGCTCCCACCTTGCATCCCCGGGGGGACATCCGGGGGCGGCTTGCACGCCGCCCGGCGCCGGCCATGTTACAATTATGATTCACTACCAGCTCCGGTGCAGTGCCGACCATGCCTTCGACGGCTGGTTCCGTGACAGCGCGGCCTTCGATGTGCAGGCCGGCCGCGGCCTGGTCGAGTGCCCGGTCTGCGGCGACACCCGCATCAACCGCGCCCTGATGGCCCCCCGCATCGCCAAGTCCCGCCCGGTGCTGGACAGCCGGACCGGCGAGGCTGCGGCAACACCGCCCGCCAAGGTGCCTGTGAACTTACCGCCCGGGGAGCCAGTGGGGGAAAAGGGCGCCGTCTTGCCCGACAAGGTGCGTGCCGCCTTGCAGCGCCTGCGGTCCGAGGTCGAGCGAAACTGCGATTACGTTGGCCCCGACTTTGCCAAGGAGGCCCGTCGCATCCACAACGGCGACGCCGACCCGCGCGGCATCTATGGCGAGAGCACGCCCGAGCAGGCGGAGGCCCTGGCCGACGAAGGCATCGAGGTCGCTCGCATTCCCTGGCTGCCGCGCGCGGATAGCTGACCTTTCCTGCTCCCTCTCCCTCCGGGAGAGGGTCGGGGTGAGGGGGTCTTGAGGCGCGATCCTTGCCGACACAGGACTGCGTGCCGCCAGAGCCGGCGGTGCCCTGCTCCGCAGCCGAGACCCCCTCACCCCGGCCCTCTCCCGGAGGGAGAGGGAACAGCCTCTACACCAATCCGCGCAGCTTTGCCGCGATCTGGTCCGGCGTTTCGTGCATGAAGTTGGACAGGAAGCGGCCCTGGCGGTCCATTACATAGATAATGCTGCTGTGGTCCATGTCGTAGCCGTCCGCCTTCGGACGCTTGGTGAAATAGACGCGGTAGGCCCGTGCCGCCGCCGTCACCGCTTCCGTGCTGCCGGACAGGCCGGTGATGCCGGTGCCGAAGTTGGCGGCGTAGTCCTTCATCACCGATGGCGTGTCGCGCTCGGGGTCCACGGTGATGAACAGCGCGGCGACCTCCTGCCGCCTGGCGCCCAGGTCGTCCAGCGCCGTCGCCATGTCCTGCAGCGCCGTCGGGCAAGCGTCGGGGCAGTGGGTGTAGCCGAAATAAACCAGCATCAGCCGGCCGCGGAAATCCCGGTCGGTGACGGTCCGGTCATCGCCATCCAGCAGGCTGAACGGCCCGCCGATTGGCACTGCGGACCCGTCGGAGCCAGGCCGCAGCCGGGTCCAGGCCGCGACGCCCAGCAGCCCGGCACCTAGCACGGCAGCCGGCGCCAGCGTCAGGGCACGCCTACGGCTGATCATGGCAGCGCCCTGCCAGTGCAGGTTGAGCGCGGCGCCGGCAGTGCTTGGGTCATGCGACGGATATAAGGGCCGGCGCACCCGGGCATAAGTCCTCGGTCCACTGCGCCGAAGTTCATGGCAACGTCATCCCCGCCCTATTCCCGTCCCAAAATCATGCTATAGCCCAGGCATCCATCAAATGGGTGCCATGCGCACAACGCGCATGAACAGAGGAAACGCCACATGCTCAACCGCCGCCAGGTGTTGCTTGCCACCGCCGCCATTACCGCATCCGCCATCACCGGCCTGACCGCCGGCCCGGCCGCCGCCCAGTCCGGCGCCCCGATCAAGATCGGCCTGACCGGCCCGTTCACCGGCGGGTCGTCCAGCATGGGAGTCTCCATGCGGGATGGCGTCAAGCTGGCCATCGCCGACATCAACAAGGCCGGCGGCGTGCTGGGCCGCCCGCTGGTCGCCGTCGAGCGCGACGACGAAGCGCGCAACGAGGTCGGCGTGCAGATCGCGCAGGAGCTGATCAACAAGGAGCGCGTGGTCGCCACCCTGGGCTTCATCAACACCGGCGTCGCCCTGGCGTCGCAGCGCTTCTACCAGGAAGCCGAAATCCCCGTCATCAACAACGTGGCGACCGGCACCGTCATCGCCCAGCAGTTCGCCGCGCCGAAGGAGAAGAGCAACTACGTTTTCCGCACCTCCGCCAACGACATCATCCAGTCCGCGATGATCGTGGAGGAGGCCGTCGGCCGCCGCGGCTTCAAGAAGCCCGCGATCCTGGCCGACAGCACCAACTACGGCCAGCTCGGCCGCGAGGACCTGGAGCGGGCGCTGGCCGCCAAGGGCGTGAAGGCCGTCGCTACCGAGAAGTTCAACATCAAGGACACCGACATGACGGCCCAGCTCCTGCGGGCCAAGGAGGCCGGGGCGGACGTCATCCTGACCTACGGCATCGGGCCGGAGCTGGCGCAGATCGCCAACGGCCAGGCCAAGCTCGGCTGGAAGGTGCCGCTGATCGGAAGCTGGACCCTCAGCATGAGCAGCTTCATCGACACCGCAGGCGCGAACGGCGACGGCGCGGTGATGCCGCAGACCTTCATCCAGTTGCCCAACACGCCCCGGCGCAAGGCGTTCATCGAGGCCTACCAGGCCGCCTACAAGACCGAGCGGATGCCGTCCCCGGTGTCCGCCGCCCAGGGCTACGATAGCATCCTGCTGCTGGCCGCCGCCATCAAGCAGGCCGGCAGCACCGACGGCCGCAAGATGCGCGAGGCGCTGGAGAACCTGCAGGAGAAGGTCGAGGGCGTGGTGACGACCTATGACCGCCCCTTCACCGCGACCGACCACGAGGCGATCAGCGGCAACATCCCGGTGTTCGGCCTGGTCAAGGACGGCAAGGTGGTCCCAGCTCACGACGAGGACGTGACCGGCGACAAGGCCCTCCGCATCAAGCCCCGCGCGTAGCCACTGCCTGCCTTCTCCCTCTCCCTCCGGGAGAGGGCCGGGGTGAGGGAGGCCGTCAGGACCGCACCCCGGCCCTGACCGCCTCCCTCCACCAAGACCGCATCCAGGACCCCCGCCCATGGAAATCCTAGCTCAGCTCCTGGTCAGCGGCATCGCCGTCGGCATGATCTACGGCGTCATCGCCTTCGGCTACCAGTTGACCTTCGCCACCTCCCGGACCCTCAACTTCGGCCAGGGCGAGGCGCTGATGATCGGCGCGCTGGTCGGCCTGACGGTGGCGAGCTACGTCGGCTACTGGGCGATGCTGCCGGTGGTGCTGCTGTTCGGCATGGCGCAGGGCGCGGCGGTGGAGTGGCTGGGCGTGCGCCAGGCCATGCGGATGAAGTCCGAGTCCGGCTGGATCATGGCGACCATCGCCATCGGCATCATCCTCAAGAACCTCGCCGAGAACGTCTGGGGGCGCGACGACCTGAAGTTCCCCTCGCCGCTGCCGGAGGCGCCGATCAACATCGCCGGCGTGCGCATCCTGCCGATGGAAATAGTGATCGTTTTCGGTGCCCTGGCGCTGATGCTGGCGGTCGAGCTGTTCAACCGGCGCAGCGTTTATGGCAAGGCCGTGGTGGCGACGGCCAACGACAGGGACGCCGCCGGGCTGATGGGCATCAACACCGGGCAGGTCATCACCTTCAGCTACGCCTTGAGCAGCCTGACGGCGGCGTTCGCGGGCGTGCTGGTGGCGCCGGTGACGCTGACGGGCGCCACCATGGGGGCGGTGCTGGGGCTGAAGGCGTTCGCGGTCGCCATCATCGGCGGGCTGTCGAGCGGATTGGGCGTCATCGTCGGCGGGCTGATCCTAGGGATCACCGAGACCCTGACCGGCTTCTATCTCTCGACCGGCTACAAGGACGTGCCCGGCCTGGTGCTGCTGCTGCTGGTGCTGTCGTTCAAGCCCTCGGGCCTATTCGGCAAGCGCACGATCAAGAAGGTCTGACGCACATGCCCCTGTTGAAAGGCGGCCTGCTGGTCGCGGCGCTGCTGGCCTTCCCGTTCCTGGTAACGAACCCCTACTACGTTCACTTGACGGTGCTGATCCTCATCTTTTCGATCCTGCTGCTCGGGCTGGACGTGGTGTTCGGCTACACCGGCGAGGTGTCGCTGGGCCATGCGGCGCTGCTGGGGATCGGCGCCTACACCGCGGGGGTGCTGAACCTTCAGCTTGGCATCGGCATGATCGCCGCGCTGCCGGTGGGCATCCTGGTTTCGGCACTGTTCGGGATGATGCTGGCCCTGCCGGCGTTGCAGGTGACGGGGCCATACCTGGCGATGGTGACGCTGGCGTTCGGCACCATCGTGCAAATCCTCATCAACGAGATGACGTTCCTGACCAACGGGCCGCTCGGCATCACGTTGCAGAAGCCGGTGTTCGTGGACGTGCGGAATTTCTCGGACGCCATCCCGTTCTTCGACATGTCAGCGGCGCGGATGCGGGAGTTCAACTTCTACTTCGTGGCGGTCGCCGGGCTGCTGCTGACGCTGCTGGTGGTGAACCGGCTGATCGCCAGCCGCTATGGCCGGGCGTTCGAGGCGCTGCGGGACGCGCCCATCGCGTCGGACTGCATGGGCGTCAGCGTTTATAAGCACAAGGTCATCGCGTTCGTGTGCAGCGCCGGGCTGGCGGGGCTGGCCGGGGTGCTGTTCGCCTATTCCGAGCAGTATATCGCGCCCAACAACTTTGGCATCGAGCTGGCGATCCAGTTCATGCTGGCAGTGACGCTGGGCGGGCGCAAAAGCCGGGTCGGGCCGATGCTGGGGGCGCTCATCATCGTCATGCTGCCGGCGCTGCTGTCGGACATCGAGCTGTTCCGGATCATCGCCGGGGTGATCGCGGCGGTGGCGGCGGTATCGGGCGTGGTGGCGCTGCGGCGGGCTGCGCCGGAGGAGCGGCGGGGCATCCTGGTGCCGGTGGGGCTGTGCGTGGCGTTCTTCGTGTTCTCGCTGCTGCTGGACAAGATCACCGACTACAAGCTGTCCATCTTCGGGGCGATGATCCTGTTCGTGGTGTATTACCTGCCGGACGGCATCTGGGGCTTTGTCCGCACGGCGCTGTCCAGCATCCGCCCCGGGCTGTTCCAGGCCCATGCCGTCATCAACGCGCACGGCGACGACTCGCACGTCTGGTCCGCGGCGGCGCCCGAGGTGGCGGCGGGGCGGCCGTTGCTGGAGGTGCAGCAGATCGTCATGCAGTTCGGCGGCTTGAAGGCGCTGGACCGGGTGGACCTGTCCATCATGCCCGGCACCATACACGGCCTGATCGGCCCCAACGGCAGCGGCAAGAGCACGATGATGAACGTGCTGACCGGCATCTACGTGCCGACCGCCGGCGACATCAAGCTGGAGGGCCGCAGCATCGCCGGGCGCAAGCCGCCGGAGATCGCCGCCGCCGGCATCGCCCGCACGTTCCAGAACGTGCAGTTGTTCGGCGAGCTGACGCTCATCGAGAACGTGCTGGTGGGGCTGCACCACACCTATCAGGGATCGTTGGCCGAGGTCGCCGTCGCCACGCCGCGGTCCCGGCGGGAGGATGCGGCGGCGAAGGTGCGGGCGGCGAGCCTGCTGCGCTTCGTGGGGCTGGAGGCGCTGGCGAACGAGGAAGCGCGCAACCTGCCCTATGGCAAGCAGCGTGTGCTGGAGATCGCCCGTGCGCTGGCGCTGGACCCCAAGCTGCTGCTGCTGGACGAGCCGGCGGCTGGGCTGACGGCGCCGGACATCAAGGAGCTGATGGTCATCATACGCAAGATCAGGGACCACGGCATCACCCTGATCCTGATCGAGCACCACATGGATGTGGTGATGGCGCTGTGCGACACCGTCACTGTTCTGGACTTCGGCCAGAAGATCGCCGAGGGGCTGCCGGCGCACGTCCAGGCGGATGAGCGGGTCATCAGCGCCTATCTCGGCGGCACCGTGGCGGAGGCGGCGTAGATGCTGGTCGTGGAGGGGCTGCGCGCCGGTTACGGCAAGGTGCAGGTGCTGCATGGGCTGGACATGCGCATCGAGGCCGGGCAGCTCGTCACGCTGATCGGCTCCAACGGGGCGGGCAAGACGACGACGCTGCGGGCGCTGTCGGGGATGATCAAGCCCGAGAGCGGGCGGATCATGCTGGGCGGTGCCGACGTTGCGGGGATGCCGGCCCATGCCATCACCCGGCGGGGCCTGGCGCATTCGCCGGAGGGGCGGCGGGTGTTCGCCACGCTTTCGGTGGCGGATAACCTGGTGATGGGGGCATTCCCGCGGCTGACGGGGAGCCGGCCGAAGGGGGACGTGAGCGCGGACCTGGACCGGATGTTCACGCTGTTCCCGCGGCTGTCGGAGCGGCGTCCGCAGTTGGCGGGGACGCTGTCAGGCGGGGAGCAGCAGATGTTGGCGATGGCGCGGGCGCTGATGCTGAACCCGGATGTGCTGCTGCTGGACGAGCCTTCGATGGGGTTGTCGCCTCGGCTGGTTTCGGAGGTGTTCGCGACCATCGGGCGGTTGAAGGAGGCGCGGATCACGATGCTGCTGGTGGAGCAGTTCGCGGCTGCTGCTTTGGAGGTGGCGGATTTTGGGTATGTGATGGAGAACGGGCGGTTGGCGGCGAGCGGGCCGGCGGCGCGGTTGCGGGATGATCCGGCGGTTCGGGCGGCTTATTTGGGGGCGGCGCATTAGTAGGTTATTCGACATCAAGGCGACAAAAACCTCTATCGTATGTTGCTCAGTTGGAACCGGCTGTGTAGAACCGAAAGTGCCCTAATAGTTGTATATTACAGGTACTTTGTAATCTGGATGATCGGCGTCGCACTCCCCCCGTGACGCTTTCCAGAACAACTCGACATGCCGCTGTTTTATTTTGGCTGTCTCGCTGGGTTCATAGTGAGTATTCTCGACTGCAAGAAGAAGCTTGTGAAGCAAGATGAGCATGTCTTGATAGAAATCTTCAATTTTGATGTCTGCAGGATTTACGGAAGCTTCAGACGCAACTATCTGTCTATGAGCAAGCCTCTCATTCCTGAGCGTCTTTAAATACTTGAGTGTCGCGTGCTTTGGTCCGCCTTCAGCGTAGCTTGAGATAATTCTAACAGCATCTTCCGCATTGCTCAACAAAAACCTACTCTGCTTCTTGGCAAGCTGGAAGGCGTCTCGTCTACAGTAATCCTCTACAATGATTTTAAGCTCGGGGGTAAGAGCTTCGTCGGAGCTGCAATCGTAAACTGGCTGATCTACTAGGCTAGACTCACACTCAGTTACAAGGGCATCCAATATACGTCTGTCTTTCAAAGTGTTTGCAATCGAAACCATCCCAAGGGCGTTCGAATCCCTATCCCACAGACGAACGAGAGCAAGGAGCATTTCGCGGCGCAGCGCCATTCGCACTACTAAAAAAGTGTTTGTGGCAAACGATTTGCCCATGCGTGCGTGTAGGTCTCCATCGTAGGCGGTCGGTCTCCAGGCTTCATGGAAATCAATGGTAATATTAATCTCCTCGTGAACGGCTTTGACCTTTGCTTTGAGTGCTGAAACAGCAGCCGGAACGTCCATACATTTAATCCTAAAAAGTTATTTATCCGGTCGTAAGAAAGTCGTAACCAGCGCCTCGTGCCGCAGATGTTCCGCCAAGGCCGGTTTAGCGCTAATTCCAAATTACGCGCCCATCAATCGCTGCGTTGCGGCGTCGTGTTTCATGTCCGACAGCGGCCGATGCTGCCGCGCTATCGGCTGACCAGCGCCTTAACCCGCGCCATCATCCACCTCTTTGAACCCAACACCCCCTCAAGCAGCGCCGGCACACAGAAATCAGCGTCCAACTGGGGGAAGCGGATACCCAACCCGAACGCATCCACCTCGATCACCGCAAGCTCATCCCGCGTCGCGTGCTGCAATCCCTCGGCATCCCGTGGTGCGAAGCCGATTTCAACGCCCGTGGTCAACCGGACGATCATCCGCCCGCGCCCGGCGTCGTGGTATGCGCTCTCCGCACGCGGACCGCGCAGGCGAGCCTCGCCACGCGCCTTTGCCGCCTCAAACTGCTCCCTGGTCAGTTCAGCCATGAAACCGTCGCCAAGCCTCCATCAATGCATCGCAGGGGTGTGCGCCATCAGGCAGTGCCGCCCGGCAGCATGGCGCAGCACGCTTGTTCGCCTGCACAGCTTGAGTGGGAGCCTACCCCTTCACCATCTTCCGCAAAACATTGTTCGCCCGCGTCTGCCAGCCAGGGCCAGAGGCGCGCAGCGCAGTCAGCACGTCCTGGTCAAGCCGGAACGTCACCTGCGCCTTCACCGGCCTCGTCCCGGGGCCGCGGCGGCGAGGCGTCAGGGACGCCAGCATCTCCGCCGGCAGGACATCGGCTGCGCAGTGAGCCTGTGCAAAATCCTCCTCCGTCCACTCGGCCGCATCGGGATCGGCAGCGATCCCGCGCTGGATGGCTGCTTCCTCTGCCGGGCTGTTACGCTTGATCCGCCTCATAGCGGGCAATCTCCTTGTTGCTGGCCCTTCGCAGGCTGATAATCCAGACAAGCGGACGGCGGATGGTGAAGGTCACATGGTAGAGCCGGTCGTTGACCGGGACGATGGCACTGAGCCGTATCTCGTCTTGTGAGTTGCGTAGGTCGCCGCGCACATAGGCTGTGTCCCAGCCGAACCCGTTCATCGCCGAGAAGGGGACGCCGTGCTTGACGACGTTGCCGGCGTTCTTTGCAGGGTTCCAGTCGTAGCGCACGGCCGGCCGATAGCACTGTCCCGTTTCGCGGGCCAGGCAAATCGTAGCTACAGAAACATAGGCGGGCCGGATGTGGAATGACGACCGCCTGCACCAAAACTGCTGGTAGTCCTGTCCGGTCCTCGAGGTATGCCGGCCTCGCGCGAACCCGCTGGGACGGCAGGCGTTCCCCACCCATGGACCTTCCCGCCAAAGCCCAGGAAATCCACCACCGCCTCTGCCAGCTCTACGGCTGCCCCATCGCCTACTTCCACGCCCTCGACCCGCTCAGCGAACTCGTCAGCTCCCTTCTGTCCCACCGCACCCGCAACGCGGACAGCGGCGCCGCCTTCAAGGCGCTGCGCGCCCGCTACCCCGACTGGGCCGCCGTCGCCGAGGCGCCCGCCGCCGACGTGCAGGACGCCATCGCCCGCGCCACCTGGCCCGAGCAGAAGGCGCCGCGCATCCAGTCCATCCTGCGCGCCATCCAGGCCGAGCGCGGCGCAGGCTCCCTGCAAGGCGGCGCCCTCGACTTCCTGGCCGACCTGCCGGTGGACGACGCCCGCGCCTGGCTGCAGCGGCTGCCCGGCGTCGGCCCCAAGACCAGCGCCGCCGTGCTCAGCTTCAGCGTGCTGCGGCGCGCGGCGCTGCCGGTGGACAGCCACCACCACCGGGTCGCGGCGCGCACCGGGCTGATCCCGGCAGGCATGGCGGTGGGTCCGTCCCATGCCGTGCTGGCGGCGCAGTTGCCGGCGGATTGGGACGCGCAGCAGGTGTATGACAACCATGAGGTGCTGATGCTGCACGGCCAGCGGTGCTGCTACTGGCGCGACCCGGCGTGCGGGCGGTGCCCGGTGCTGGACCTGTGCCCGGCCGGGCAGGGGTTCGTGGCGGCGGGGGAGGATGCGTCTGCTCCCTCTCCCTCCGGGAGAGGGGGAAGAAGCGGAGACGCCTTTCTGTTCTCTGGCCCGTGCAGCCCGGTTGCTCTGTGCCGTCTCCGCCGCCCGCGCTCCCATCTTTGGACCGCCACGCCGCTAGCGGCCTGCAATGATGGTCGTTGAAGCCTCCTGGCCCTACTATATCCCTCCAAACACAAAAGGGACTTCGCTGTGTCCGCAAGCCAGTCCAACCGACTGCCTGGCCTCAACTTCGACCTGGGAGAGGCCGCGGACATGCTGCGCGACTCCGTCGAGACGTTTGCCGCCGACGAGATCGCGCCGCGCGCCGCCGCCATAGACCGCAACAACGACTTCCCCGCCGACCTGTGGCGCAAGATGGGCAGCCTGGGCGTGCTGGGCATCACGGTGGAGGAGGAGTACGGCGGCGCCGGCATGGGCTACCTGGAGCATGTCGTGGCGATGGAGGAGATCAGCCGCGCCAGCGCCTCGGTCGGCCTGAGCTACGGCGCGCACAGCAACCTTTGCGTGAACCAAATCCGCAAGAACGGCACCGAGGAGCAGAAGCGGCGCTACCTGCCGGGCCTGATCTCAGGCGAGCACGTCGGCGCGTTGGCGATGAGCGAGAGCGGCGCCGGGTCGGACGTGGTGGCGATGCGGCTGCGGGCGGACAAGCGCGGCGACCGCTACGTGCTGAACGGCACCAAGATGTGGATCACCAACGGGCCGGATGCGGACGTGCTGGTGGTCTATGCCAAGACCGACCCGGCCGCCGGCCCGCGCGGTATTACCGCCTTCCTGATCGAGCGCGGGATGATAGGGTTCAGTTGCGCGCAAAAACTGGACAAGCTGGGAATGCGCGGCAGCAACACCGGGGAGCTGGTGTTCCAGGATTGCGAGGTGCTGGAGGAGAACGTTATCGGCGGCGTGGGGCGCGGCGTGAACGTGCTGATGAGCGGCCTGGACTACGAGCGCGCGGTGCTGGCGGCGGGTCCGCTCGGCATCATGCAGGCGTGCATGGACGTGTGCCTGCCCTACATCCACGAGCGCAAGCAGTTCGGCCAGGCTATCGGCGAGTTCCAGCTCATGCAGGGCAAGATCGCCGACATGTACACCACGATGAACGCCGCAAAGGCGTATGTTTACGCCGTCGCCAAGTCCTGCGACCGCGGCGAGACCACGCGCAAGGATGCCGCCGGGGCGATCCTGTATGCGGCGGAGAAAGCGACCTGGATGGCGCTTGAGGCGATCCAGGTGCTGGGGGGCAACGGCTACATCAACGATTACCCGACCGGGCGGCTGCTGCGGGATGCCAAGCTGTATGAGATCGGCGCGGGGACGAGCGAGATACGGCGGATGCTGATCGGGCGGGAACTGTTCAAGGAAACGGCCTGAGCCGCGGGCGCGCAGGCTGCTGCACCCGCTTCTCCCTCTCCCTCCGGGAGAGGGCCCGGG
>JAABUN010005861.1_pt1 | contig 14755 bp, 12 predicted proteins | sample 5559311 | NCBI WGS metagenome assembly JAABUN01 (sample SAMN10711877, study PRJNA513370) | rock metagenome | isolation source: Antarctica rocks | place: Antarctica: Victoria Land, Siegfried Peak sud | reverse complement strand
CATCGGCGACCCGACGCCGGCGAAGGGCGACAAGGCGAGGAAGGAACGCAAGGACACGGCCGCGAGGCTCGTGACGCTCGACGCGCAGACCGCGCGCGCAGGCCTCGAGCTCAACCTCGGTGCGGGCGTCGGCGGCGGAGCGACCATCACCCGCAACGGGCGCTACGCGATCGTCGGCGCGCGACGCGACGGCACGGTCACGAGCGTCGTGGACCTCCGGGCCCGCAAGCAGGTCGCGCGCATCAAGACGGGTGCCGGGCCGGGCGTCCCCGCGATCTCCCCCGACGGTCTGCGCATCTACATCGCCGACCGACGCGAAGGCACCCTCAGCGTCCTTTCGCAGCTCTCCTTCAAGCGCCTCAAGCGCCTTCCGCTCGGCAAGGGGGCGAGCCCGTTCGCGCTGGCGGTCCAGCCCGGCCTTGCCGTGCGGACCGGGACGGAGGGTCCCGACGTGATCACGGGCACGCGGCTGAACGACCGCCTCGTCGGCCTGGGCGGCGACGACCGCCTGAGCGGCGGGCGCGGCAACGACGCGCTCGACGGCGGCACGGGCAACGACACGCTCACCGGCGGCCCCGCCGACGACGTCATCACGGGGGGCGAGGGCGCAGACCGCGCCACGGGCTCGGCCGGCAACGACACGCTCAGCGGCGGCGCGGGCACCGACTCGCTCGACGGAGGCACGGGGAACGACGAGCTCGACGGCGGCACGGAGAACGACTTCCTCGACGGCGGCGACGGCGACGACACGATCCTCGGCGGCGAGGGCGACGACAAGATCGTCGAGGCGGGCTTCGGCAACGACGAGCTCCTCGACGGTGGCCCGGGCAACGACTTCGTCGACGGCGGGCGGGGAACCGACCGCATCGTCGGCGGCGACGGCGACGACCAGCTCTTCCTCGGCCCCGGCTCGGAGACCGCCGACGGCGGGGAGGGCAACGACGGCCTCGACGGCGGCACGGGCTCCGACCAGCTCCTCGGCCGCGCGGGCGACGACGTCATGGCGGGCGACGCGGGCGACGACACGCTCTTCGGCTCGGAGGGCAACGACTCGCTCGACGGCGGCTCCGGCGACGACCGCCTCTCGGGCTCGGACGGCAACGACGAGATCATCGCCGGGCCCGGAGTCGACTCGGTCACGGGCGGGAAGGGGAACGACATCATCCGGGCGGCCGACGGCGACGCCGACACGATCGACTGCTCCTCGGGCCGCGACACGGTCTACATCGAGGCCGACGCGCCGCAGCGCGACTCCCTGCGCTCCTGCGAGACCGTCATCCAGGTCGCCGCCGAGCCGGCCAGCGACAAGCCCCCGCCCGCCAACGTCATCCGCGGAACGATCGGCAACGACCTCCTCACCGGCACGCCGGCGGCCGACACGATCCTCGCCTCCGACGGCGACGACGAGCTCTTCGGCAACGACGGCGACGACTACGTCGACGGGGAGAACGGCAACGACCTGCTGCACGGCGGCTTCGGCAACGACAGCATGCACGGCCGCGGAGGGGACGACCGGATCCTGGGCAACGAGGGCGACGACTACATCACCGGCGACCGCGGCCGCGACACGATCGCCGGCGAGGCCGGCAACGACACGATCTTCGGCAACCTCGACGACGACGCCATCGACGGCGGCGATGGCGACGACCGCATCAACGTCGTCACCGGGGGCCGCGATGCCGTCAGCTGCGGCCCCGGCAACGACGTCGTATTCGCCGACGTCGACGACACGGTCAACCCGGATTGCGAGGACGTCCGGCGGTAGGCCTCCTGGAGGTCAACGGCCCGAACGTCACCGGCGCACGCGGACCCGCACGATCCGCGTCGCCAGCGGGCCGCCGGGCCTCGACACCCGCAGCACGATGCGCGCGCTGACGGGACGCCCGCGACGCAGCGCACGGGCCACCGTGCGCCGCGTCGCCGCCGATGAGCGCAGGTCGACGCGGACGTTTGCCCGTGCGTCGAGGCGCTCGCGGCGCTGGCGCAGGACGAGCCGCGGACGCGTCTCGGGCTTCTGAGCACCGAGGAGGAAGAGCCCGCCGACGCGCACGTCGCAGCGCACGTCGCAGCTCAGCGACAGCTGCACGCGGCCGGTGGTGATCGCGCGCTGCGCCACGCTCCCGCGGACCGTGAGCACGGGGAAGCGCCGCGCGGGGCTCGCGGGTGACGCGGGCGGAGGTGCGGGCGCCGCCGGAGCGCCCGGCGCCCCGCGGGGTGCGACGCATTCCCCGCCCCCGGAGACCAGCCGCTGGACGAGCCCGTCGTTGGTCGCGACGTGCAGCCGCCCGCAGGCGTCCTCCCCGAAGGCGATGATCGAGTCCTTGAACTGCGGGAGCGGCAGGGCGCGGTCCTCGGTCGCGCCGTTGGCGGTCAGCCGCGCGGCGCGCAGCTTGGAGGCGCAGAAGTCGCCGTAGACGTACTGACCGGCGAGCTCGGGCACCTGCGGGTCGCGCACGACGTAGCCGCCGATCACCGAGCAGCCGGAGGTGTTCCCGAAGGAGCCCGCGCCGTGACCGTACTCCAGCACCGGGAACGTCACGCCCGCACGGCTCCCGTCCCCCAGCGTGCCCTCGAAGCGGCTCCACCCGAAGTTCGCTCCCGCCGGACCGCCGCCGGGCAGGAAGTCGACCTCCTCGCGCGCGCTCTGGCCCACGTCGCCGACGAGCAGGTCGCCCGTGGCCGCGTCGAACGAGAAGCGGTACGGGTTGCGCAGGCCGTAGGCGAAGATCTCCGGCGCCTTGGTCGCGGGGCCGAACGCGTTGGCGGGTGGAGCCGCGTAGCCCGTCGCGGGCGAGACGTCGAGGCGCAGCAGCTTGCCGAGCAGCGGGTGGTGGTCCATGCCGTTGACCCGCGCCGGGCTCGCCGAGTCGAGGTTCTGCCCGTTGCCGGCCGGGTCGTCGCCCACGCCGCCGTCGCCGGTCCCGGCGTAGAGGAGCCCGTCGGGTCCGAACTGGAGCTGGCCACCGTTGTGGTCGCTCGCCACGCCGTGCGGTATGCCGACCAGCACCTCCGGTGCAGCCCTGGCGCTGTCGGCGTCGATGGCGACGAAGCGCGCGATCACGATGTCACCCTCCGTCCGCACGAGCGGCGGCTTGGCCGTGAAGTACGCGTAGAAGCGCCGGCTCGTGGCGAAGTCCGGCGCGAGAGCGATCGAGAACAGGCCGCGCTCTCCCTCGAGCCCGGAGACCAGGCCCGTGAGGTCGGCGAAGGTCCGCGTGGCTCCGTCGCGCAGCACCTTGATCGTCCCGCGGCGCTCGACGACGTAGAGCCGGGTGGGGTCGCCGGGCGCGGCGGTCACGAAGGTCGGCTGCGTGAAGGAGCCCACGGAGACGAGCGAGAGCGGGGCGGCGCCGGCCACGGCGGGCGCGGCGAGCAGGGCGAGGGCGGCCGCCGCCAGGGCGGCGGCGGGCATGCGTCGGGGCATGCCCTACATCATGCCGTGGCGGCGCCGGATCCATGCCGGGCGGCGCGCCGCTCGTCCCGGACGCGCTTGGCGACCCCGGCGCGGCCGTGCTGATCGAGGCCCGCGTACAGCGCCTTGATCTCCGTGAAGATCTCGTCGGCGACAGCCTGCTGCTGGTCACGGCTCGGCGCGTGGGTCTCCTCGTAGCGGAAGGGCTCGCCGTACTGGACGGTGACCTTCGGAAACTGCAGGCGCTTCCAGTTGCGGACCTTCGAGGAGCCGTGGATGGCGACGGGCACGACGATCGCGCCCGACTCGAGCGCGAGGCGCCCGATGCCCGGCTTGGACTTCTCGGCGAGCCGGCCGGTGCGCGAGCGCCCGCCTTCGCAGTACATGCAGACCACGCCGCCGTTGCGCAGGATGATGTTCGCGGTGGCGAAGGCCTTCTCGTCGCGGTATCCGCGGCGCACCGGGAAGACGCCGCCGTGCGTGTAGACGTGCCGCAGCGGGCCGGTGAAGAGCTGCGACTTGGCCATGAACCGCACCTTGCGACGGGTGAACGTGCCCGCGAAGAAGTGGTCCATGAACGAGAAGTGGTTGGGCGCGAGGATCACGGGCCCGCTCAGCGGCACGTTGTCGGAGGAGATGCAGCGCATCCGGAAGAACGCGTAGCCGTAGATCGCCGTCAGCACCCGGACCACCTCGTAGACCCAGTTGGGCTGCTTGGTCTGGGAGCGCTCGTGGTACTGGTCGAAGTGCGCCTCGGGCCGCGGGTCCTTGTAGACCTGGTCCTTCATCGAGGCCAGCTCGGCGTCGGTCACGGGTGCTCCTGAACCGCGGGCATTCACGATGCGCGCGATGTTACCCGTCAGCCCGCGGTCCGCGCGCGCGCCAGGGCGGCGTGCCAGCCCGCCAGGAGGCAGCGGCGCTCGTCCTCCACCATGCGCGGCTCGAGCTCGACCCGGGAGCGGGGGCCGCGCGTGACGGCGTCGGGGGAGAAGACGCCCGCGCCGACCCCGGCGAGCATCGCGGCGCCGAGCGCCGTCGTCTCGGCGAGCTCGGCGACGACGACGGGCACGCCGAGCACGTCGGCCTGGAACTGCATGAGCCAGCCGTTGACCGTCGCGCCGCCGTCGGCCTTCAGCTCGGTCAGCGGCGTCCCGCTCGCCGCCTCCATCGCCCGGACGGCGTCGACCGTCTGGTAGGCGATCGCCTCCAGGGTCGCGCGGGCGAGGTGCGCGCGGCCGCTGCCGCGCGTCAGGCCGGTGATCGTGCCGCGCGCGTAGGGATCCCAGTGCGGCGAGCCGAGGCCGGTGAGGGCGGGAACGAAGTACACGCCGTCGTTGGCGTCCAGCGAGGCGGCGAGCGCCTCGGTCTCCTCCGCCGCGGCGATGATTCCGAGCCCGTCGCGCAGCCACTGCACCGCCGCGCCGGTGACGAAGATCGCCGCCTCCAGCGCGTAGATCGTCTGCTGCTCGAGCTCCCAGGCGACCGTCGTCAGAAGCCCGGGCGGCGCGGGCGGCGGCGCGGGGCCGGCGTTCTGCAGCACGAAGGAGCCCGTGCCGTAGGTGTTCTTCCCCTGCCCGGGCGCGAGGCACGCCTGACCGTAGAGCGCGGCCTGCTGATCGCCCGCGATCCCCGCGACCGGCACCGCGTGGCCGTGCAGCGCGTCGGCTCGCGTGGTCCCGAACGTCCCGACGGACGGACGAACCTCGGGCAGCGCGCGCTCGGGCACGTCGCCGAAGAGCGCGAGCAGCTCGGGATCCCAGGCGCCCTCGGTGATGTCGAACAGCAGCGTCCGCGACGCGTTGGACGGCTCGGTGACGTGCTCGCCCGTGAGCTTGAACGCGAGCCAGGTGTCGACGGTCCCGAAGGCCGCGCGGCCGTCACGTGCGCGCTCCCGCAGCCCGGGGACCTCCTCGAGCAGCCATTCCAGCTTCGTGCCCGAGAAGTACGGGTCCAGGACGAGGCCCGTACGCTCGCGGATGAGCGTCTCGTGGCCCTGGGAGCGCAGCTCGTCGCAGCGTGCGGCGCCGCGGCGATCCTGCCAGACGATCGCGTGGTGCAGCGGCTCGCCCGTGTGGGGATCCCAGACGCAGATGGTCTCGCGCTGGTTCGTGATCCCGACGGCCACCAGCTCGCCGACCGCGCAGCCCGCGTCGTCGAGCGCCTCACCGGCGACGGCCTGTGTGACCGCCCAGATCTCCGCCGCATCGTGCTCCACCCAGCCCGGGCGGGGGAAGTGTTGGGTGAACTCGCGGGAGGCGCGACCGACGAGCTCGGCGCCGGCGTCGAAGACGAGGCAGGTGGTGCCCGTCGTCCCCTGGTCGATCGCGAGGATCATGCGGACGGCGAGCCTATCCGCGCGGCGGGTCGGCCGGGCCGACCCGGGTTCGAAGCTGTCCCAACTTCGAACCCGAGCCCTCGGCCCGGCCTTCCTCACCGAGTTCGGCGGTGTCACGCGTGGAGATACACGCCCCACCGAAGCGGGACCGCCTGCTGTGCTCCTCTCCGGCGGGGTCAGCACCGGGCGGGAGCGTCTGATCCGAGGAGGCACGAGCCGCCGTCCGTCGCAGGAGGAGACGGAGGGTGGCGGTTCGCTTGGCGCCGCCTCAGAACATGGGTGAAACCTACGCCCGGCGCCGGGCAGACGCCATGGACAGCCGGTCGGCAATCGCCGAGGATCCCTTCGCCCCGCGGTCGAGTGGTCGTGAACGAGAACTACGCCGTCGGCGCTCTCGCGTAGCATCGCGCCCGACTGGGAAACGTCGGGACGAGGAGATCTGAGTGGCGAACGTCGATGCGCATATCACCGGCACCGTGTGGGAGGTCGAGTGCAAGGTCGGCGACACGGTCGCCGAGGGCGACACCGTCGTGACCCTCGAGGCGATGAAGATGGAGATGCCGGTCGAGGCCGAGGAGGCGGGCACCGTGAAGGAGATCCGGTGCGAGAAGGGGCAGACCGTCAAGGAGGGCGAGACGCTGGTCGTGCTCGAGTGATGCACCGCCGCGCTCCGGGCATAATCACCGCATGAGCAAGCTGCCCGGCATCACCGCGGTCTTCTACCCCCGCGCGGTCGTCAACGCCTTCGTCGTCGAGGCCGACGTCCCGACCATCATCGACACGGGCACCCCGGGTGGCGCCAAGAGGCTGCTGAAGGCCGCGCGCGCAGCCGGCCACGAGCCGCACGCGATCGGGCGGATCCTGCTGACCCACCGCCACGCCGACCACGCGTCCAACGCCCGGGAGCTCGCCGAGGCGACCGGCGCCGAGATCCACGTCTCCACCGTCGACGCTCCGTTCGTCACGCAGGGGACCGAGCAGCCCAAGCCGCAGGTCGCGACGCCGCTCGGGCGCGTGCTCGTGCCCTACGTCTCGGTCGCCCTGCCCTGGGCGCTGGACGCCGTCGCGGCGCAGGCCGACCTGAACGAGGGCGCGCAGATCGGCCCGTTCCGCGTACTCGAGACGCCGGGCCACACCGGCGGCCACGTCTCCCTGCTGTGGGAGGAGCGCGGCGTGCTCTTCACCGGCGACGCGGCCGCGCACCTCACCGCCGTCGGCCCACACCCGGCGTCCGACGACCCGGAGACCGCGCGCGCAAGCTTCCAGCGGCTGGCCGGAGAGCCGTTCGACGCCGCCTGCTTCGGCCACGGACGCACGATCGCGTCCGGCGCCGCGGAGGCATTCCGCGCGGCGGCGGCCTGATACAGCGCTCCGGCTCGGCGGCGCCAACCGCAATCTCATATCGTCCGCCCGCATGGACGGCGGCGCAGTCATTCGGGCGGCACGGGAACGGCACGGCGTCTCCCAACGCGGCCTCGCGATCCGCGCCGGCACGAGCCAGGGCTACGTGTCACAGGTCGAGCGCGGCGAGGTCGTGCCGAGCGTCGAGGCGGTCGCGCGGATGCTGGCGTGCTTGGGTGAGGCCGGACGGATCGAGACCGCGCCGCTGCCGCCGGTGGACGTGCCGGCGGGCCCGGACGCCGCGGAGCTGCGCCCCGGGCCGATGCTCGCGGCGCTCGTCGGCCGCGACGTGGACCTCGTCCTCGTCGGCGCCCTGGCGGCACGGACGCACGGCACGCATGTACCGGCGCGCCTGGTGGAGGTGTCGCTCGATCCCGATCCACGCAACCAGGAGCGCCTGACCCGCGCGCTCGGTGACCTGCGCGGACGGATCGCGCGGATCACACCCGCGCCAGACGGTGCCCGAGCGCTCGCCGGAGGCGCGACGTTCGCGTTCACGACGAGCGAGGGAACGCTGATGCTGGCGTCCAGCGGTATTCGCTATCTGGTGTTGGCCCGCCGTGCGTCCATCGCGAAGGTCGGCGGAGTGGCGGTGCCCTGCGCGGGGCGCGACGACCTGATCGGACGCAGTCGGACCGGAGGCGTCTCGGAGGACGCGGCGCTGCTCGGCGCGCTGACGGTCGGCGTGCGGGGGCAGCCCGGTGGTGTGCTGCACCCGCTCGGGCGGGTCACCGCGTAGGCTGGCCCGCCGTGCGCCTGGTCACCTGGAACGTCAACTCGCTGAAGGTGCGCGGGCCACGGGTGCTGGAGTTTCTCAAAGCTCTGCGACCGGACGTCGTCTGCCTCCAGGAGACCAAGACCGAGCCTGCCGCCTTTCCCGCGGAGGACCTTGCGCGCGCGGGCTACGCGGCCGTCCATCACTCGGGCGGGCGCTGGGCGGGTGTCGCCATCCTCGCCCGCGCGGAGTTGGCCGTCGCGGACGTCCGCGTCGGACTGCCCGGCGAGGCGCGCGCCGACCAGGCGCGGTGGATCGAGGCGACCGTCGGCGGGCTGCGCGTCGCGAGCGTCTACGTCGTCAACGGGCAGGCCGTCGGCTCGGAGCCCTGGGCGGAGAAGCTCCGCTTCCTCCACGCGATGAGCGACCGGCTCGCCGCGCTCCGCGCGCAGGAGCTCGTCGTCATGGGCGACTTCAACATCGCCCCGCAGGATGTCGACGTCTACGACCCGGCGGCCTTCGCGGGCTCCACCCATGTCACGCCGGAGGAGCGTGCGGCGCTCGCCGAGCTCTCCGCCGCCGGCGGCCTCGTGGACGCCTATCGCGCGCTCTATCCCGTCGGCGGCGAGGATCCCAACCGCACGCACCACACCTGGTGGGACTACCGCCAGGGCCACTTCCACCGCGGCCTCGGGCTGCGCATCGACCTCGCGCTGGTCTCCGCCTCGCTCGTGCCGCGGCTCGTGCGTGCGGGAATCGAACGCGACTACCGCAAGGGCACCAAGCCGTCCGACCACGCGCCGCTCGTCGTCGAACTGGCCTGAAAATCTAGAACTGGCTTCAGGCAGTAGCCCCGAGGTCCCGGACCGTCTGCGCGATGTCCTCGAGGTCGGCGCCCTTCTCGAGGTAGGCCACCGCGCCCTCGGCGATCATCGTCTCGGCCATGCGATCAGCAGTGAAGCCGGACAAGCCGATGATCTTCGTTCCGGGCGAGACGTCGAGCATGCGCGGGATCGCCTCAAGGCCATCGAGAACGGGCATCGAGAGGTCCAGCAGCACGACATCCGGCTTCTCCCTGGCCACGCCGTCCACGCCGGCCTGCCCGTCGGCGGCCTCACCGACGACCGTGATGTCCGGGTCCTCTTCGAGCACGTAGCGCATCAGCGCTCGGAAGGCCTCGACGTCGTCACAGAGAAAGACGCGGATGGGGTGGTAGTGGCTCATGTCGGGGGCTGCACTCGAAAGTCTGCCCTCGGACGCGACCCTGAACCATAGCTCAACGGACGATCCCCCGGGATCCCGGTGCGGGGATCGCGCACCGCGACGCACCCGTCCGGCGACCCGCCTAGGCTTCCTGGCGATGCCGCCGCTCATCACCCGCGAAGAGGCCCGCCAGCTCGGCGAGATCGAGGACCACGCGCAGATCGAGGCGCTCGTCGAACGAGCGTGGCAAGCCCGCCAGGAGCAGTTCGGAGACGCGACCGACCTCTGCTCGCTCGTCAACGCGAAGGCGGGCGGATGCGCCGAGGACTGCGGGTTCTGCGCGCAATCGCGCTTCGCGGAGGCTGCGACGCCGCTGCACGCGATGATGGAGCCCCAGCAGATCCTCGAGCACGCCAAGGCCGCCGAGGCGGCCGGGGCGCACCGCTTCTGCATGGTCACCCAGGGCCAGGGGCTCTCCAAGCGCGACTTCGAGAAGGTCCTCGACGGGGCACGGCTCGTCGCCGAGCAGACGAACCTCAAGCGCTGCGCGTCGGTCGGCCACATGTCACCGGCACGGGCCAAGGCGCTCAAGGAGGCCGGGATCCAGCGCGTCCACCACAACGTCGAGACCGCGGAGAGCTACTACCCCGAGGTGTCCTCCACCGTCCGCTACGAGGGCCGCCTGCGCACGATCCAGGCCGTCGAGGAGGCCGGGCTGGAGACCTGCGTCGGCGGGATCCTGAACCTCGGGGAGTCGCGCGAGCAGCGCGTCGAGATGGCCTTCGAGCTCGCGAAGATCAACCCCACGTCGGTGCCGATAAACCTGCTCAACCCGCGCCCGGGGACGAAGTTCGGCGACCGCGACTCCATGGACCCGTGGGAGGCCGTGAAGTGGATCGCGATCTTCCGCCTGATCCTGCCCGAGGCGCTGTTCCGCCTCTGCGGCGGCCGGGTGGAGAACATCGGCGAGCTGCAGGCGCTCGCGGTCAAGGCCGGGCTCAACGGCGTGATGATGGGCAACTTCCTCACGACGCTCGGCTCCACGCCCGATGCGGACCGCAAGCTGTTCTCAGACCTCGGGCTGAACGTCGCGCGCCAGGCCGACAACGGCGCGCACCCACGGCCGGACAACCGGTCCGGCTGGCTCGACGGGGAGACGCCCGACGTCGTCGAGGCGTTCCTCGACACGCCCGAGGACGCGGTCGCGGCCGGCATCGAGGTCCACCTCTGGGATCCGGCCGAGCAGCTGCGCTTCGTCAAGAAGGGCGCCATCCCGCCGCGCCCCGACGGCACGCCGAACCGCTGGCCGGACGGACAGGAGCTCGCCGCCGCCTCCGGCCTCCCGCACGGCCTGTAGGGGCGTCCGATGAGCGCCGAGATCGAGCAGCGGCTGGCCGACATCGACGCCGCCGGGCTGCGCCGGCGCACGCGGCTGGTGAGTGGCCCACAGGGTGCACGGGTCGTGCTCGACGGCCGGCCGGTCCTCCTGCTGTGCTCGAACAACTACCTCGGCCTGGCCGACCACCCACGCGTGCGCGAGGCCGCAGCCGACGCGGCGATGCGCTGGGGCGCGGGGACCGGCGGCTCGCGGTTGGTCGGCGGGACCATGACGATCCACCAGCGTCTCGAGGAGCGCCTCGCGGCATTTAAGGGCACCGCGCGCGCGCTGCTCTTCGGCTCGGGCTACCTCGCGAACCTCGGGGTCATCAGCGCGCTCGGCGCGGCCGGGACGCTCGTCTGCTCCGACGAGCTCAACCACGCCTCGATCGTCGACGGCTGCCGCCTGGCCCGCGGACGCACCGCGGTCTACGCCCACGGCGACCTCGAGCACCTGCACTGGCTGCTCGACCAGGCGCCGGAGGAGCGCGCCGTCGTGGTGACCGACTCCGTCTTCTCGATGGACGGCGACGTCGCGCCGCTCGAGGAGCTCACGACGCTCACGCGCTCGCGCGGCGCGTGGCTGGTCGTCGACGAGGCGCACGCGACGGGCTGCGTGGGACCGGGCGGCCGTGGCGCGGTCGCCGAGGCGCGCGTCGACGGAGAGGAGCACGTCGTGGTGGTCGGCACGCTCGGCAAGGCGCTCGGGGCCTACGGCGCCTTCGTGGCCGGCTCGGCCGCGATCCGGGAGCTGCTCGTGAACACCGCCCGGCCCTTCATCTTCTCCACCGCCCCGCCGCCGCCCGCGATGGCCGGCGCGCTCGCGGCGCTCGAGCTGCTCGAGGAGCAGCCTGCGCGCGTCGGCCAGCTCCAGGCGAACGCGCGGACGCTGCGCGACGAGCTCGCGCGGGAGGGCTTCGACGTCGCCGGCTCCTCGACGCAGATCGTACCGCTGGTCATCGGGCCCGCGGCCCAGGCGATGGCGATCTGCGAGGCGGCGCTGGAGCGCGGCGTCTTCGCCCAGGCGATCCGGCCGCCGACGGTCCCCGAGGGGACCTCCCGCCTGCGCCTCGCCGTCATGGCCTCGCACACCAAGGAGGAGCTGCGCGGGGCCGCGCGAACCCTCGGGCGCGCGGCGCTGCAGGCGGGCTTCCGGCCCGCGGACGGCATGCCGGTGGCGGCGGCGCGGGGCATGCGGGGAGCCGAGACGGGCGACGCGACGGGTCGGACGGGGGCGCCGCCCGCAGCACCGGACCCGGAAGCTCGCCGTACGGCGCTGAAGGCCGTGCCGCCGCTGCGCGTCGCCTAGACGCCGTGCGCGGCGTCTTCGTGACCGCGACCGACACGGGCGTCGGCAAGACGGTGCTGGCGGCGGCGATCTGCGCGGTGCTGCGCGCGCGCGGCGATGCGGTAGCGGCCTACAAGCCCGTCGTGACCGGCACCGCGGAGCCCGAGCCCGGCGTGCCGCTGGACCACGTGCTGCTCGCGGCTTGCACGGGTCAGCGCCCCGAGCAGGTCGCTCCGCACGCGTTTGGCCCGGCCGTCTCTCCGCACCTCGCAGCAGCGGAGGCGCCCCTGGATCCCGTGGCGCTCGAGGCCGGCGCGCGCGCTGCCGCGCCCGCCGACGGCGTGCTCGTCGTCGAAGGAGTCGGCGGCCTGCTCGTGCCGCTCGACGACCGCGGTTACGACGTCCGCGCGCTCGCCCGTGCGCTCGACCTCCCGGTCGTCATCGCCGCGCGCCCCGGCCTCGGGACGATCAACCACACGCTCCTGACGATCGAGGCGGCGTGGTCGGGCGGCCTCGACCTTCGCGGCGTGGTGCTGACGCCGTGGCCCGCCGAACCAGGCGCCGTCGAGCGCTCCAACGCGGCGACGATCGCGGCACTCGGCGACGTGACGGTGAGCGTGCTGCCCCGCGTCGAAGCGCTCACTCCCGCCGCCCTCGCCGCCGCTGCGACGCGGCTCCCCGTGGACCGCTGGATCGGTCACGAGCCCTGACCCGCGCCGCGGCCCGCTCAGCGCCGTCCCTTGGCCGCCACGTCCACGATCGAGGCGTCGATGAGCCACTCGACCGGCGCGACGTCGTCGGTGTAGACGCGGCCGCCCGCCAGGCCAGGGCGCAGCTGCGAGGCGGTGGCGGCCGCGATCGTGCGCAGCTCGTCGGGCAGCCCGCCGGCGGCGGCGAGCAGGCGCTCCGCGCTCACGGGGGCGTCCGAGGCGGTGACCATGGAGTTCGTGTTTTCCGCCGGGTCGCGCACGACGTTGGTGAACGCGGAGCGCATCGTCGCGCTGAGAACCTGCTCGAGGTCGTCGAAGCCCTCCGGGTGGCCGACGTTGACGACGACGAGGCCGCCCGGGTTCAGCCGGCGCTCGACGAGCTCGAAGAACTCACGGGTCGAGAGGTAGAACGGGATGTACGGCTGGCGGTAGGCGTCGACGAAGATCGCGTCGTAGCGCTTCTTCGACCGGCGCAGGAAGGGGCGGGCGTCGGCGGTGTGGGTCGTGAGCCTCGGCGCGCGCATCCCGAAGTACTTCCTGCCGGCCGTCGTGAGCGCACCGTCGATCTCGACCGCGTCGATCTCCGTGCCCGGGAAGTACTTGCCGTAGGCGGTCGCCATCGTCCCGGCCGCGTTGCCGAGGATCGCCAGCGAGCGCGGAGGGCGCTGCAAAGCCGCGAGCGGGAGCACGAGGAACTCGTCCCAGTAGTTGCCCGTCAGCACGGTGCCCGGGCGCGCCATCGAGTGGATCGCCTGGCCCTCGTTGAGCTCGAGCGTCCGCGTGCCGTCCGCGTCCTCGAGCACCCGCGCGTACTGATAGCCCGTCTCCTTCTCCCAGAGCACGCGCCCGTCCCCAGCGCCCTTGAGCGTCCCCGCAGGCACGAGCAGCAGCGCGGCGATCGCGGCCGGCGCCAGGACGAGCGCGGGGCTCCGGCGCAGCTGCACGACGGCGACGACCGCGAGGGCGAGCGAGAAGACGATGAACGTGCGCTTGGAGCCCGCGAAGGGCACGAGCACGAGCGCGGCGGCGAAGACGCCGGCCAGCGAGCCGACGGTGGAGATCGCGTAGAGGCGCCCGGCGGTGCGGCCCGCACCCTCCACGGAGTCCACCGCGAGGCGGATCGCGTACGGCGCGACCATCCCCAGCAGCAGCACGGGTGCCGCGATGAGGACGCTCACCGCCAGCAGCGAGCCGACGAACGCCCCGGCGCTGACGGAGTCGAGCGCCTCGACCGACGCGCGCAGGAACGGGCCGGAGATGAACGGCACGATCGCCAGCAGCACCGCCGCGGCGAGGACCAGGCGCGCCAGCCCGCGCGACGTCGGGTCGCGGTCAGCCAGCCGCCCGCCGACCGCGTAGCCCACGCTCAACGCGACCAGGACGGTGGCGATCGTGTTGGCCCAGATGACCGTGGAGGCCCCGAACCACGGCGCCATGAGCCGCGCGGCGGCGATCTCGGCGCCGAGGCTGGCCGCGCCGACGACGAAGACGGTCAGCTCGAGCGGGCGCCGGGTCACCCGCCCGAGGCTACGGGCTCGTCACCGGCGCCGACGCGCCCGGTGAGGCGCCGACGCCCTCGCGGCCGTGCGGCGCGTCGAGGTCGAGAAGCGGGCCCGCGGGCACGATGCCCGTCGGGTTGATCGAGCCGTGGGTCATGTAGTAGTGACGCTTGATGTGGTCGAAGGCGACGGTCTCGGCCACGCCGGGCTGCTGGTAGAGGTCACGCACGTAGCCGCTGAGGTGCTCGAAGTCGACGATCCGCCGCAGGTTGCACTTGAAGTGGCCGACGTAGACGGCGTCGAAGCGCACCAGCGTCGTGAACAGGCGCCAGTCGGCCAGCGTCGGCTGCTCCCCGAAGAGGTAGCGCCGGGTCGCGAGGCGCTCGTCCGCACGATCCAGCGCGGCGAAGAGCGGGTGAACCGCGGCCTCGTAGGCCTCCTGGCTGGAGGCGAAGCCCGACTTGTAGACGCCGTTGTTGATCTCGTCGTAGACCCAGGCGTTCAGCTCATCGATCTCCGGGCGCAGCGCCGCCGGGTAGAGGTCGAGTTCGTGGTTCGACGCGTGGGCGTTGAACTCGTCGTTGAGCATCACGAGGATGTCCGCCGACTCGTTGTTGACGACGCGACCGGTCCGCGTGTCCCACAGCGTCGGGACGGTCACCCGGCCCGCGAACGACGGGTCCGTCACCGCGTAGGCCTCGGCGAGGTAGTCCCAGCCGTGGCCGAGCGGGTCGGGGAAGTCGGGGCCGAAGCGCCAGCCGCGCTCGTCGCGCAGCGGGTCCACGACGCTCAGGCCGATCGCGTCCTCCAGCCCC
>JAABUN010005860.1_pt1 | contig 14756 bp, 15 predicted proteins | sample 5559311 | NCBI WGS metagenome assembly JAABUN01 (sample SAMN10711877, study PRJNA513370) | rock metagenome | isolation source: Antarctica rocks | place: Antarctica: Victoria Land, Siegfried Peak sud | reverse complement strand
TCGCGCAGGCGCTCGAACGCTTCGCCAAAATCGCCCGCGCCCAGACGCCCGAAAACGCGGGCCGTGTCGGATGCACTCGCGCCCTGCGATTTGAACGCGGCGCCGAGGTCATCAGCCAAGGGCAGGAACCGCTTCACGTCCATGCCATAAGCCGCAAGCAGCGTTCCCGCTTCGCCGAGTTCTTTGCGCGAAAATGCCGAGTTCGCGGCCTGAGTCTTGAAGAGCGCCATCATCTCCGCCGCTTTGGAGCCGCTTTTGGTGAGAGCTTCCATCGTCACGGTTTGGGCTTCCACGCCGCCCGCGCCCTTGAGCGCCGCGCCGCCGATCATGCCCAAAATCCCCGCGAGACCGGCGCCCGCCGCCAAGGATTTGCTGCCAATGGCGTCCATGCCACCCAACCGGGAAACGAGGTTGCCGACGCTGCCCTCCGCTTTGTCGGCGCCTTGGGCGAGGCCTTCCATGTCGGAGCGGAGCCGCCCGACGCCGCGCTGCTGAAATTCGGTGATGATGAGGTCAAGTGACACTATAAAGTCTCCCATTCGACCGCGATTTCGTCACGCGTCAGATCATCGCTGGCTTTGGCGCTGCGCACCCGGAACGGCGTCGTTTGCCCGTTTTCGCGCGCCAAAAGAAACACCTCGCCGGGCAACACGTCGGCCTCATAGGGAACTGTGGTCGCCCAGACCTCGCGCGGTTTGCCGTGGAGCGCGATTTGGGTGCGCCCCACCGCTTCCAGTTGGTGATTTTGAGTGTAGGCCTCATCGCTCACCGGTTCCATGATGCGATGTTCGCCCGTGTAATAATCTTCGTCCTTGTTGACGGGATCGACGGCTTTTGCGAGTTCGTAACGCCAGGCACGCTTGAGGCGGGTATCGGGATCAACCGAGCCAAACACTTCGTAAACGGTGAAATATCCATCGAAAGAGCGGGTGCGCTCGATGCCGCTTTCGCCATAGTAAATGCGCCGCGGATCGAACCCCGCAACGCCTGCCACCATTTGCGAAGGCCGATAGACAATGGGTTCATCGTTGCCGTCACGCCGCGCGCGGTTCGAGGGCAGTTCGAGGCGGTCGCGCCCGTCCGCGTCGATGTAATAGGCACGGCCCAGACCAAAACGCTTCACCAACTCGTTTTGGATGTAGTCGAGCCGTTTCGGGCTGCCGCCTTCGCGTCCCGGCGCGAGCGCGCTTTTGTCACCTACCGGCGCTTGCGGCAATTTCCAACCCGAGGCGCGGCCTCTGGGCAGAAGCGAGAGTTCATCTTCGCTCGCGCCTTGATTGCGGCGCAGATGATAAATCGCGTCGCCGAGCCACATCCCATCGAGTTCGATTTCTTCCAAGATGGGAGAATCGGCGATGCTCTGAGCTTTGTCGCGGATGGTCAAACGAACTTCGCCCCACGCATGAGCGGTGCCATCACCTACGTCTTTAGCGCCCAAAAGTGTGTCGTCAACCAGAACACCCGACGTTAAAACTCGCCGTCCGCCGACCCAAATATGAACACCCTTGCCTTTGAGATGCGAAGGCAGACTCAGAGCGCCCAGCCCAGCCAATCCCGACAAGTTGAGTTGCCAGATCGCGCTTTTGCGCTCTTCATCGAAATGCGGCGAGCCACGCAAAACCGCGCCGGTTGCACTTGCCGAATCCCACAAAGGCGCCGCAGTCAGGCGCGGCGTGGCAGGCACTTGGATAACGCCTCGAAACAGAAAGGGAAGCCGCTTGCCATCGGTTGTGAAAACCACTTTTGCGCGTGCAAAGCCGGACGGTCCGGCGGGGTCGAGCGAAAACGTGATGCCGCAACCGCGCGGCATCAGCCACCGCCCCACGACCGGCACGCCCTGGGTTTCCACGCCTTCTCCAATCCATTGCGGGGCGGTCGTAATTTCGTCGCGCGTGTTCACGTTTACAAATCCAAAACGCCACGCCAGAGCGCCTCCGCTGCCTTTAATTTGCAGATTCCCCACGCTCCATAGCGGCGCTTCGATTTGCTGCGAGGTCAGATACTTGTCCTCGAAAACCCAGACATTGCGCCCGATGTCGAGCGCGATTTGAGCGTAACCGACGCCCGAATCTAAAAACGTCAGCGCGAAAGGTCGCCCGATCAGCGATTGCGCGGTTTCGGCGAGTTCAACGGTCTCGATCTGGCGGAAGAGGAACTTTTCAAGTTCCTTGAGCGCAGCTTTCTCCGCGTCGGTGAGGCCCACCGACTTTTGAAGGGCTTTGATTTTCGTTTTGTGGCGAAAAATCTTCTCATCGGCCACTTTGTCGAGGGCATCTTTGGCGGACTTCGAAGAGAGCTTCTTCTTGGCGTCTTTGAGTTCGGCTTTGATCCCCGCAATCTCTTCCTGTTCGCGGTCGATTGCCTCGGTTTGGGCCGGGGTCAGTGTCTGCTTCTCCAAAAGCGCGGCGCGCTTTGCATCGGCGCCCGCCCAATCCTGCGGGTTGCGCGATTCGTTTTTGCGATACAAAATCGCGCGGTCTTCGCCTTCCAAAACGAGTCGGAGTAGCGGGCCGATTTCGAGTGTGAGGGTGTGCGCGGCCTGGCTGGGGCGCGGTTTGGCGCGGTAAAGCCAGAGCGTAAACGGCCTGCCTTCCAAAGCGAGGCGGTGCGAAACGTGAAACGGCACGTTCGCCGTGGAAAGGCGACGATAGACGCCCGTTGCCCGGTTGCCCCAAAGTTGCGCGCCGGGGATGGTTTCCAGAAAACCGCGCGTGTCAAGTCCTTGCAGTTCGCTTTCCAAATCGACGATGCGCGACTTGTCGGCATCACTGATCTCTTTTGGCTGCCCTTTGTCGTCCTCAGCCTTGGCATACAGAGCGTCTAAGTCGCTTTGCGCCGACTCGCGTGCTTTGGCGATGAGAGCCAGTTCGCCCGGCATCCTCATTTGCTGCCAATTCTCCACTCCATCATCGACGACGCTCGTTTTCCAGCCCGGAGTTAGCGCGGGAATTTTGCCGGCGTTTTCACGCGCGACCAGCTCTTCCGGCGCGCCCTGCCAGTTGTCGAGGCGAAAGAGTCGCACATCGCCGCGTGAAGGCGCCTCTTTTGGGTCTGTGAACCCGCTTTGCACGCCCGCGGCGTTCCATAACTGCGAGGCGTCGAGCTTGAACGAAGCTGGCGGTGTTGCCGGACGCGCATCGGCCTCAAAAATTTGCAAGCGAATCGGGTTGAATTGCGGAGTCATGGGCTTGAAAACGGCGTTGCTTTGAATCACCGCCTAATTACTGCAAGCGTTTGCGAAAATATCCCTCATCGAAAATCTGCTGAATCGTAGTGGAGAAAGGCCACTCCTCACCCTCATCGGAGGTGCCGGCGGGATAATCTATCGGGATCATGCCGAAGGTCGCTTCGCAGGGCAGCGCGCCGCGCAGATTGCGGAGGCAGAGATCGCCCACACCTTTGTTTTTCAACTCAGTTAATAACGCTTTGGAATGGACGATATCGCTCGCATGGCGCCCGACCAGTCCGGGAATGGCCGGAAACGGCGAAATCCGCCGCATGACGCAGTCTCGAAAGGCCAATCGAGCTTCACTCCATTCTTTCTTGACGCTGTCCATTTCAGCCAACGCCTCAAGCAGATCCGCCGCCGCGCGGTGGCGGATCAGGTCGAACGCAATTCCGCGCGATTGAGCCTGCGCTGCGAGGCTCTTCAGGTTTTCCCAGAATTCGTGATCCGCAAGCTCCTCACGCGTCGCACTCAACTTGAGAATCTCGACATGGATTTCCGCAGTGAGTTCGTCCACGACGCGGCGCAGGTTGTCTTTGGTCTGCCTCGGCTCGGTCAGCTCGCCCGCCGTCGACAAGCCCACTTTGATCCGCGCCAGCACGGTTTCTTCTTGGGTCGCCGAAGTTTCGAGCTGCGCCGACAACTCCGCGCGACGGGCGCGCATGGCATCGAGATTTTGCGTCGTTTGCGCGACGCTTGCGGCCAGTTCTGCCGCTCTGGATGAAGGTGTGAGGGTCTCGGTCATTTGTTTCCTTTGGGTGGCAGGTTGTGGCCGTAGCGGTTCTGCGCGAAGTTATCGAGGCCAGCAAGCGGGTGCGGTGTTCCAGTGCCCTGAACGCCGCCCTGAGCCGGAATGCCGTTGCCGGCGTGAGATGCCGGCACGTCCTGGGTGTCCACGCGCGCGTCCTGGGGCAACGCGCCCGGCGGCGCGTTGTGGCCGTAGCGCCGGGCGCTCCAGTTTTCGAGAGCCGCGGTTTCGACACCGGGCGGTGCGGCGCCAGCATCGAGAGCGCCCAAAATCTCCGCACCGTCTTCAAGTGCGGCGAGGTGATCGCGCAAAGGCGTCTCCGCGCCGCCTGTCAACACGACCGCGCATTTGCTCTGGGTGGCGGCATCCTCGCGGATTTCGATGTCGAGATCGCCCGCGAAGGCTTTGAGCAAGCCGGGCTTGAAGTTGGCCGCGCTCGCTACGGCTTGCAAATGTTCGGGGGGAGCGGTTTTTAGAATCATCGGGTTTCTTCCTGGGGTTTGGGCACGGCGTTGAAGCGATTCAAACAGCGACGTTGCCGCTTCGATTCACAGAACGCGGCCAGTTCATCCAGGCGCGCGCGGTCGAATTTTTGACGTAGACGCGGAGCTTCTCGTGGCTCCAACTCGCTCAGGTAAGAGCGGGCCGTGTCGGGAGAGATTCCAACGCGGGCGGCCACTGTAACCGCTGTTATGTGATCGGAGTTCATATCTGACCTTATACGGTTTATTTCGCTTTTAAGCATACCTTCGCGCGCGCGAATATCACGTTAACCGAATAAGGTTTCAATTCGATCTACTGAAATGAGTGGTTTCGAGGGCGCGACAATGGGCACGGCACGCTTTTGAGGCCGCTGTGAGATGCCCTGTCCATCGAAGCGGAGTCGAAGCCCGGTGATCTCGCACGCGGCCCGGTAAAGCTCCCAAAATCGCCGATCTGGGCAGATAAAGTGCTCATGCCGCCGCCTGGTGTCGGCATGGGTGCGCAATGACAGAATCGCCACGAGTGCGGGCTTCTGTGCGCGAATCGCGGCGCGGAGTTCATCGGTCAGCGCGGCGCGCGGTTTGACCACCAGCGCCGCGCCATCGAGCGATGCCAGGGCGCCAAGTTCGGCGAGGGTTTCGAGAAGTTCGAGGGCATCCATCAAAATCGCTCCTCGGATTCGTCGCTCACCGATTGCAGACCAGACAATATCGCTTCGAACTGGGAAGGTTCGGAAGGTTGGCGGGGTGTTTCATCATAGGAGCGGAACCGTTCATTATTTTCAGAATATCCGCTTTTTTGCTGCTTTTCTAACTTATTTGGACGGTTTCGCGTCCATGATGAAATACCTTCTTTACCTTCCTGACCTTCCCTATTTTCCAAGCCAAAATAGGACTGCTTTCCAACTTTTGAACGTGAAACAACTTTCCAAGGCCCAAAAATACGATTTCTCGTCTTTCTGAGATTTTTAGAAAGTTGCTGGAGCCGCTTGGCGTCTGTGTCACCTGACAAAAACGAAAACTCCTCAATTTCGCTCGCCATCGGCAGAAGTTGTTTGGCCGTTACATCCGCTTCGCCATGTTTTTCGCCCCACTCGGCCACAAACGCAGCCCAGCCGGAATCTACGCTTTGGCCGATGTTTTCGCGGGCGTCGAGCAGGTTGTCAAGAAAGCCGCAGATTTGGGCCGTCTCCAAGATGCCGCCAACTACGCGCGCCCAATCGGGAAAGCGGCAGCGGTTGGAGCCGGAGTAAGCTGGTGCGCCCGCTGCTTGCCACGCGCGCACCAAGGTTATGACCGCACCGCAAACTCGCCCGCGGTTGCGGCGAATGAAGGTTTTAGGATCGCTTCTGAACTGGCGCGTGTCGGGGTTTTCGCTTTCGGGATCAACGCTAATCACGATGGCGCGCGTTGCGGCATCTTCTGTGAGTTCGGCGTTGTTGGCGGTTGCAACCCAGACGCAGCGGATCGGCGCCGAAACCATCTCCCCGGTTCCCGTCCATCGCTCTTTGATGAAGCCCGCTGTCACTGCGAGATCGAGAGTTGGCGATTGCAGCGAACCTTTGATGTTGTCGAGGAAGATGTGCGACGGCCCGGTGATCAGGTCACAAAACAGCGATTTGCGCCACTCCTCATCTGACTTTTTTTCGGGTGTTGGCGTGGGTTCAGCAAAAGGCAAAATGCACAGTTCCGCTGCGTAAGATTTGCCCGATCCGCGAAGCGGCGCATTCCAAAGATGCAAAGGCGTCGGGCCGTCGATCAGACGCCGCACGAAGGGCAAAACCATTTGCGCCACGGCGTGAGCGCGTGAGGCTTCATCACCAAACGAGACTTCGCCCAAGATGTTGTCGAGGATTAGCCGCCGCGCCGCTTCAATGTTTTGGGGTGTGGGTGTGGTGTCGCCGACATCGAAACCCGATGGCAAACCGAGCCACAGCCGCGCCGACCGGTGATAGCCCGCCGTCGCGCACAGCGTTCCATCTGGCGCGAAGAACGGTGCTGTTACTGTGCCTTCGATGGGATGGACGCCGCGCCAGTGTTCCTCGCGCGCCATGTAAACCTCGCAAAGCTCGCGCGGCGGCGAAACCTTCACGGTGCCTTCCCGCTCGCCGGTGCGGATCCATCTAGCCACATCTGCCGCCAAACCCTGCACGCTCGCCTTTGTTGAGGTTTTGAGCCGTGGGGCGCCGGTCGCGTCGTGTCCGATTTCCACCAAGCACGCCGCGCCGCGAAACAGCCGGGGCGCTTTGATGTTCGCGCGTTCAATCGCCGCCGAAAGGTCGTGTAACTCGTCAATCAAATGGCGGTTGTTGGTTTCGATAGATTCAACACCCGCCGCGCTCGCTTCCTCTTCGATTTGGGCGCGCTTGTCGGCTTTTTCTTTTTCACGGCGTTTGCGGTTCGACTCTTCGAGCGGTTCCAGATCGCGCGCCAATTTCCAAAGTTGCTCGTTTGTGCCGCCGCTCGCGAAATAATCGTCGAGGCCGGTTTTGTCGCCTTTTGGCCCATCAGAAAAGTAAACGACCTTCACCACGGCGCCCAGACTTTTTAGCAGCGATTCGAGCCGACGCATGGCCGTCTCGACGCCCCATTTTCGGGAAACGTCGGAATCGTAAGCTACTAAAACCAGTCGTTCGCGCAGATGGGGCCGCAGGCTTTCCCAGTCGGGGAGCGGCGCCCCACCCTTGGATTGGAAGCCCCAGACGCCGTTTAAGTTGAGTGCTGCAAAGCCGCGCGAGGCCGCTGCATCGGCTTTTTTGGCGCCTTCGGTGATAATGAGCGGTTGGGATTTGTCGGCGATTAAATCGCGCGTGAGCGGCGAAAAGTCGAGCGATGGCGCCGCGCCGCCGGGAAGATCATATTTGACCTTCTTGCCGTTTTTGTCGGTTCGCTCAATGGTGTGACGAATCGCAACGCCCGCTCGCTCACCTTTCCAATCCCAGAGCGGCATGACGAGCGCCGGGGTCAGAGCTTGCGCCTTAGCATAGCCGTGCAGCCTCAAAAGGTTCGCGTCATTGGCTGTAAAGTAGCCGCGCGCCTCGATAGCTTCGGGAGAGATTCCCGATTCGGTTTCGAGTTGATGCCGATGCTTTTCGGAAAGCTCACCGCGCCAGATCGCGCCCGTCTGGGCATCTGGGTAGCCGTTGGAATGGGCGCCGGGGGCCGGTGTGTGAGGTTGCGCGACAGCCGTCGCGTCTTTGGTTAAAATTAGAGGAGTAGTCATTCGGAAGCCGAGAACTTCCAGCGCCCGCCGCGCCCGCAATGACTTTTAGAGAACCCTCCGTTTTTGCCAACGGGGGGTTTTCGTCATTTTGGTTGCGACAAGCACTGATTGAAAAAAAAAGCGCCAACGCTCCCCGAAATTCGGGGTAAACGTTGGCGCTTCAAACCTTGTCTGCTTGCCAGACCGGAACCTTGTCCCGGATATGTAAAGCAGATTATAAAGCGCCAACTGCTCGCGGTCAACTCACGGCGGCACCTGCGCTTCCAGCCAGTCCGCGATGTCAGCGTAGCTGAGGCCAGTTTCTCCGCGCTCGGGCGCGATTTGCGGCCCGTTTGAAGCCTCGCGGCCATGATTGCCCATCGCCGCCATTTGCGGCGATTCTGGGGCGATTCTGGCGCTTTCATGCCTCCCGTTTTCCGCCGCGCCGGATGTGAGTGCTTTGGGCATTGCTTCCAACGCTTTGCGAAGTGCAGCCCGCAGTTCTGCCGCGTCGCGGTCGCGCTGTTCCACCAGGCCGCGCAAAAAGCGGATTTCCTCTCGAAAATCGGCCTCGCGGTCGGCGTCCATCTTGCGAACGGGTTCGCGCCCATTTTGAGCGTGAAAGGGCACGGGGTTCGCGTCCATTTCGCTCGAAAGGTTCGCGTGTTCGCATCCGTTGGGGTTCGTGGGCGCGTCCATGTTCGCGCCCAGTTCGCGCCCGTCAATCTCCCAAACCGCCGCGCCGCCATGCTCGACTTTTCGCGCCTTCAAAGTGCCACGCGCTGCCCGCTTTTGAACCGCGCGCGCCGACACGCCCAGCGCCGCCGACGCCTCAGCAACCGAAAGCCAATTGGCTCCAGTGGTTGAGACAGTGGGCGGCGTGGGATTCATCGGATGAAAACAATCTCGGCCACGCCCGCGCTTTGCAGGGCTTCCAGTTCGTGCCGGTCACTCGTCCAAAATGGCGCGCGCAACTCGACCGATAGAGCCACGCCGAAACAATCGGCCAGGGAAACGCGGCGAAATCGGCTCTTGACCGCGCCCGCTCGCTTCCACAAGTCGGGAAAATCGCCGTCGCCCACGATTCGAACGCCCGCCGCTTCGACGCGCAAAAGCGTGGCATCGGCAAAGCGCTTTCCCGCCTCGGCATCGAAAACGGCGCGGTCGTTCAAATCAAGGCCGGTGAGGTCGGGCCGCCCATCGGGTGAAAAACGTTCCGGCTTGTCGGCCAAAAAGCTGGCAAGCGCGCCTGTTCGGTGGACTTGATACCAAAACTCGACGGCGTTTTGCCGGTGCAGATAAACCGGCGCGGTCGTCTCGAACAGCAACCTTTCGATCTTCTCGACTCCGGGCCGCGCCTTGGCCCAAGTCATAACCGCGCTGGCATCGAAAACAACGGTTTGAACGGTCACGGTTTGAACGGTCACGGTTTGAACGGTCACGGTTTGAAGTGCCATTTAAATCAAATCGCGCGCGTTCTCGGCTTCGATGTCGGCGGCTTTATCGGCGTTGAAATCTTCGACGATCCAATCGTTGCCTTTCAAGCATCCTGACACGGCTTCGACGGCGCGGCGCGATGCCGTTTGAACTTGATAGGTGTTGGCGGCTTTCTCGGTTGCGGCTTCCATGATGAAGCTCGAAACATCGGTTCGTGTGATCGCCGCCGCGCGCTCGATTTGAGCCTCGATTTCAGGCGTAATTTCCAGAGTGAGTGTCATGGTGTTTTCCGATGGGTTTAGGTGGGTTTATGCAGCGATTTCGAGTGATACACCCGTGCGCTTGGCGAGCTTTTCAAAAGCTGTTCGCAGGGCGCCCGAACCAGGCAGACGCCCTTGCTGCTCCATCTTGGCGATGCTGGACGTAGAGCAACCCAACTCACGGGAAAGCTGCTCTTGAGATATTCCCATCTTTTCGCGCACGCGCTTAACCGCATCAGATTGCGGCGCGGTTGTGCCACGAGGTCGTCCGCCCGCGCTTGTTTTGGGCTGAGATAATGTGCTCATACCAGCAATATTACCAATAAAATAACCCGGTGTAAACCCTTGACCTTTTCTTAATTGATGGTAAAATTACTAACAGTAAAGCGCAAAGAAGGGCGCCTTCCCCGCTAAGAAAAAACGCCCTTCCCGCTTGCTAATTCCCATTTCAGGAGAAAGCAATGCAAGTTAACCAAAGCTACGGCCTCACCCGGCCTGCCGCAATCGCGGCCAAAGTCGCCGCCCTGCGCGCCCGGTTCGTGCCGGTCGCAAGCGCTACCGCCATCGAAGCGCCCACCGCGCCCGTTTTGGCGCTCGTGCCCGCCGCGCCGTCAAAAGCCGCCCGAATCGCGGCCCAGCAAGCCGAACGCGCCACGCTTCGCGCCGAACTGCCGATGCTGCGGTCTGCGCTCATTCAATCGGCGTTTTATGCCGATTTCGAGGGTTACACCGGCCCCACGTTTGAGGAAATCGAAGCGATGCAAAGCCGGCTCGATGATCTGGAAGATTATTTGATTTTTGAGCCGGACATGGACGCCGCGGCGCTGCTTCTCGCGGCCTGATTCTCAAATGCCCCAGAATCGCGCGAAAACGGTGATTCTGGGGCCGATTCTACTGCTTTTGGCGCCAGGAGCGCCGCAAACCATGCCAACAAAAGAATACACAAACCCCTCTCGCAAGCGTCGCACCCGGCGCCGCGGCGTGACCCCGCTCGACATCAGCTTTCCCGTCGGGCCGGTCGATCACGATATTTTGCCCCGTGCGACAGTTCAATCTCGTCTGCATTGTGTTCGAAACTCGCTTGTCCCGGCCCACATCGCCGACCATGTTGCCGAGGCCGCGCTCGAAGTGGTGGACGATCAGCCCGGAATCACGGCGTATGACGCCACGCGCCAGGCCATCGACATTGCCGAGTTAGAAGACACCGGCGCCGACAACCTCATGGATTTGGGCCGTTGGCAACGCGGCGGCATCATCGAGCAGTTTTGGAACTGGGCGCTGGGCAAACGCAACGACCTCGAAAAGCAGGTCGAGGAACTGAGCTTTCACCGCCGTCACATCGCGCCTCTGGCTCGCATGGCCATCCATCGCGGAATCAACTCGGCGCTCGTGCGCGAATATGAGCACGCTTGCGCCGCCCTTTTGAACGCCCAGGACGAACTCGAACTCTTCACCCGTTGCGAGGGGCACATCGATCAGGGCGAGGACGATTCCATGCTCGACGCTGACGATCCCGCCGTTTTGCTGCTCTGGGAACGCTTCGCTCGGATTTTCGACATCGGCGTGACCTGCTAAAACCCATCGGGCTTCGCCAGTGCAGGAACACCGGCGAAGCCCTGGCCTTTGGCAACGCACTCACCAAAGGCCCGATTTCACGGTGCAGGAACACCGGAAACCATGACCAATTTTGACGAAAAGCGCGAGGGCGCGCCCAAAACGCCCCATTTTGTTTCTCTTGACGCTCTCAAAGGCGACGACGCTTTGAAGGCTTTGCGCCAGACCGAAAAGCAGGTCGCCGACGCCGTAGATGCCCAGCAAGCCGCGCTCTATCTGGGCGACGAGCAAAAAGAAGAGTTTGTGCCCGATTTTGCGGCCTGGATCACCGCCGGCCACGAGCGCCGCGCGACTTTGCCACCAAACGCCGAAACCCGCGCGTTCTCGGCTTATTATGGCTTCGCGCTCGATGGTGAATTCGAAACTCTGATCTGGGGAGAAAGCGAGGACTTGGCGCTTTTGTGGAGCCTGTTCGCGCGCGATTTGCGGGAAGGTGAGGCGTCGTGAACCCGACCTATTTGCGACTTCTGGGCGATTTGTTGGCGCTGCGCGATTGGACTTTGATTCTGTCGGAAACCGCCGCCGCGCCCGGCTATAACGCACAGATCGCGCCCGTCAGAGCCAGACGCCGCGCCGTGATCCGAATGGCCGGCCACTTCGATTCTCTGTCGCCTCACGAGCAGCGCCACGCCCTCGTTCACGAGCTTTTGCACTGCCATCTGGCGACCGCTCAAAGCGCCGCCGGTCAAGTGCTTTCCAAAAGCGCGAGGGCCGTTTTCGATCTCAACCTCGAAATGAGCGTTGACGCCTTGGCCGATGCCATCGCGCCTCACTTGCCACTGCCACCAGCTTAGAAGCCGTCGAGCATCGGATGATCATCGAACAGCGCCCAGATTCTGGGCGCTGTTCTGTTTTGAGCGCTTCGCGCTGTTGTTGGAATTTGATTCGATCAACAACAGCGCCGAAGGCGCCAGAGCGTGAGGGTTTGAGCGGCTTCGCCGCTGTTGTTGAGATTGTTCCCTTTTTTCTTCAAATCCCGTTTGTTAACCCCTCAGGTGTTCACCTTGGGCGGGAGGCAAAAAGAGAACGGGAGTAAGTTGGAAGGCTTGATTTTGTCTGACCTTTGGCCGTATGATGGTAGAATGCCGCGACACACTGCCCAGCCCGGAGCCAAAGAGAGAACCGCCGCGCGGCGGCTCAAAGCCCTTGAACTTCGCAAAATGGGCATGAGCTACCGCGCCATCGCCGACCGGCTTTCCATCAATGGGGAGACGCCGGTTAGCTTTGTTCAGATTTTCAAGGACGTGCGACGCGCCAATCGGGAAACGCTGTTAGCCAGCAAACAAACCTGTGATGAATTGGTCGCGCTCGAACGCGCCCGCCTGGATATGGCCCGCCTTTCCATCGCGGCAGACGTAGCCAAAGGCAAGCTGGGCGCCATTGACCGGTGGCTCAAAATCTCCGAGCGGGAAAGCAAACTAATGGGCCTCGACAAACCGTTCAAATTCGAGGACGCGACGCCGCCCACGACGCGGCGCCTGAGAAACCTCACCGTCGCCGAATTGCAGCTATTCGAGGCGCTTTTGCAGAAAGTAGAACAGCCGCTTTTCGAGATTGAGGAAGAAGAAATGCCCTTTTGATCGGTGTGTAGCTTTAGCGTTCCAAACCTACCCAGCAAAGGCCGCGCTATTGATAATCGGCTGTTGGCGCTGGAAACGCGGCGAAAATCACGCTCAAAAGGCACCAAGTAAGATATTAGCAATTATGTCGAAGTCCGCCTTTTGAGTCGAAAAGCGGGCCGAATTAGCGCTACGAAGCGCCCTCGGTAGCGTAGTTCGCCAGCGCCGCGCCGTTCGTTGGCATCTTGCTTGGCAACGACCAACCCAAAAGTCGCGCTCCGCGACGGCCTTAAATCTTCCCCGCAGCCCGCAACGTATGCCCTTCCGCCATCATTTCGAGAGTTTCGCTGGCTTCAAACACTTCGTCATCATCAGGATGTGCCGCGATCCACTCGTCACGCAGCTTTTGCGCGCGCGCCACATCCTCAGGAGTCGAGGCGAAAAGTATGAAATCGATTAAATCGTCGCGTGTCATGGTTTGAACCTTTCTTCCAGCACCGCAACGTCTTGGTAGAGCCGGCAGCGCGCTTTCGCCCGGTTGCTGCTCCCAGGGGGGAGAGTCGAGATCGAGTGATTCGATTTGCCATCGTTTCAGCCATAGCCCGCCGCAACGTCGTCGCTTGCCATCCGGCGAAGTTCCTTCTCGGCCTGCGCCAGTGGCACGGTGAAGGGCGCCATGCTGAAAGTGATGCTGCCGTCGCTCCCGCGCTTCGCTTCGATAGGCAAAGCGCCGTTTTGGGCCGCGCTCGCTCCGGGCGGGTTGCGCGCCTCGAAATCCGCCTGGGTTTTGCGCTGTTTATCCCAAAACTCCGAAGTGGTCGCGTCGCCCTCTTTTTTGGCGCTTTTGCGCTGACCTGCGGCTGTCATAGCGTAGGACTGAGCCGAGGTTTCATCGCCCGCGAGCGCGGCTTTGCTGCTCATCTCTGAGTAGATTTCTGCGATGGCCTCACGGTCGCCACTTTTTTGAGCCGCGGTCAGTCGGCCCTGCATCTCCTCTCCCATCACCTCGGCATTGTCGGCGCCGGTTCCGGCTTCGGCGGCGCGCTCCATCGGCACGTTCACCAGTTCGTTGAAGGCGTAGCGAAACCCGGTCGCAATCGCGATAGGAATGGCCGCGCCGGGTATGAACATCGCCGCTGCTGCCGCCGCCGCACCCACGCCAATGCCCGCCAAATTCGCTTCGATATCGGATGCGCCCAGACTCTTGAGATCGTCGGACACACCATAACCTGCCGCCGCGCCAAGGGCGGCACTTCCCAGCGCGGCGCCCGTCCCAACCGGCGCGCCGCCCGCCCCGAACGCACTCATCTGCGAAAAACCAGCGCCACCAATTTTGAGCGGTTGCGCCATCAAGGCTTTGAGGCCATCGCGCGCCGTTTTCGCCTCACCCGGCAACTTCTTCAAATGGTCGCGCCATGCCGTCAGACGGCCCTTGGGGTCGTCGATGAGTTCGCCAACCTTGTTTTGTGCCAGATCTTGAAGGCTCGATTTCGCTTCATCCGTAGCTGCGCTGAGGTCGCCTTTGGCCGCCGCTGCCAGAAGCGCAGATTTACCGACCTCAGCAATCGCTCCCGACTCGGATTTTGCGACACCGACCTTATTTGATTCGGCTTTTAGGTCACCCAGGGTCGCGATTTCGAGGAGTTTCTTAGAGCCCGCCGCCTTGCCGGTTTTGCCGGTGACATCGTCCATTATCTGGCCCAATCCGCCGACCGCGCTTTTGACCTTGAGGTAAGCGCCGCCGGCAATCAGCGCCGCCGCCCCGGTTGCCGCGATGGTGGCACCGGCTTTAACGAGGCCGGGATTGGACTCGGCAACTTTGCTGAGTTCTCCAAGGCCCGCCGTTGTGCTGCGAATCCACCCAGTCACTTCAGGAAGCGCGAGTTTGCCCGCCGCGTTTGCCAGAGCTTCAGTCGCATCGCCAAAGCTCGACACCGCGCCTTCAAAGGTTTCGGTGGCGATCTTTTTGGAAAGCCCGCTGAACTTTTGCGAGACCAGCTTCTCGACCGCTCCCAGAGCCTCTTCCGCCGTGCCCTGAAACGAGTTGTTCCCATCGAATTTGAGGCCCTCGCCTTCGAGCGCTTTTTTCGAGATGCCGAAATCGCGCAGGCGCTCGAACGCTTCGCCAAAATCGCCCGCGCCCAGACGCCCGAAAACGCGGGCCGTGTCGGATGCACTCGCGCCCTGCGATTTGAACGCGGCGCCGAGGTCATCAGCCAAGGGCAGGA
>JAABUN010005859.1_pt1 | contig 14758 bp, 7 predicted proteins | sample 5559311 | NCBI WGS metagenome assembly JAABUN01 (sample SAMN10711877, study PRJNA513370) | rock metagenome | isolation source: Antarctica rocks | place: Antarctica: Victoria Land, Siegfried Peak sud | reverse complement strand
GCAACAACTGACCACGTACTTTTAATAGAACATTATGGAAAGCTAAAGCCCGTAGTGTGCCAAATCTAATACGCTATAATTGATTATCAAACTGTTAGAGTTGTTAAGTGTCAAACTTGAGAGGAAGCAATACTACTTCGGTATTCTATTGTGGCTATTGTGCCTATGTGTTTCAAAAACAAAAATTTAAACAGCGTTAAAAGAGTCTTAAGGATTTGGGATGGGTTATTAAAGAAAATATCGTTTCAAAGAAACGGTTAACCTTTCTAAAAATGAGGATTATATTAAGAAACGACTCCCTGAGTAATAGGAATTGGATAAAATAAATCAAAAATCAGATAATTTATTTCTCTTTACGCCCTGGTTTAAACTATAAATTGCGTCTTATATAACGAATGCTTATGCCAAAATATCTACGACATTATTATCTTATTCTGGAAAAAAAATAAAAAAGATAATTGTAAGGAACAATAGTTCGCCTTTACAAAATTATATCCGGCCCATTGGGGGAATTATTCTTCAAAAAATTTTAACAAAAAATAAAAAAATTAAAAAAAATGATGGACATTTACGGAACAAAGTTCTGTTAATTCTATTTCTTTTGCTTTTGGCTCAGATATAAGTAATACAAACTTTAAATATTTTTCTTCACCAACAATTGATTGTCAAATGAGATTTTTTACTCACACCCTCTTTGGGGTTGCGCCAGCCGCAATTAACTTATGGCAAAAAAGAAAGCTTCTTCTACTTGCCTTGTTCGTCTTCTCCGCTATGAATTCTGTTTTTTCTCAATCTGCACCTAAAATCCCTATTTCGGGTGTGGTAAGAGACAGCAGTGGTGCGGGTGTACCAAATGTTACGGTTGCCGAAAAAGGTGCGCGTAATGCAACTACTACCGGTCCCGACGGAAGCTTTACTCTTAGAGTAGCAAGTGATCGATCTGTGCTGGTATTTTCTTCTGTTGGATTTACTCCCCAGGAGGTAAGGGTAGGAAATCAAACTAATTTAACTGTTGCTTTATCGCAGTCCAACAGCAATTTAGGAGAAGTAATAGTTGTTGGGTATGGTACAAAGACCAAACAGTCAATTACAGGTGCTATTTCTACTGTTACCGCTAAGGATTTAGATCGTGTGCATGGCGGTTCTACCGTTAGTTCTGGTTTGGCAGGTAAAATTCCTGGTGTAACCTTCAGAATGGCTGATGGCCGACCTGGTGCCGGGGCTAATATACAGATACGTAATATGGGTGACCCTCTATATGTTATTGATGGGATTCAGCAGGATGTGAGTGCATTCAATAACCTTGCACCAAATGATGTAGAAAGTATCTCAGTATTAAAGGATGGTTCTGCTGCCATTTACGGTGTACGGGCTGCAAACGGTGTTGTAGTGGTCACTACTAAAAAAGGCAGAATTAATCAGGGTACGAGAATTAACGTAGATGCTTACGCAGGGGGACAAAGCTGGACAAGGTTTCCTACTGTAACCAATAATTCTTACGATTATGCACGTTTTAGAGCGGAAGCAGAAATGAATTCAAACGGCAAAACTTCTTATACCCAGGCAGAACTTGATAAATATCAAGCAGGTACTGATCCGCTTTACAGAAGTTTTAACTGGAAAGATTTTATTATTAAAAATAATGCCCCTCAAAATTCTGTAAACATAAACCTTACCGGGGGATCTGATAAGGTTAATTATTATTTGTCTGGTACCAACCTGTTTCAAAATTCAGTATTGGGCAGAGAATATAAGTTTAATAGAACAAACATTCAATCAAACGTAAACGCACAGGTTACTAAAAGGCTAAAGGTTAGCGTTCAGATAAACGGACGGATCCAAACTGTAACAAATCCTGGTGTTCCAGGCGGAGATGATTATAATTTGGCAAGGCAGGCCATTTACAGAAACACGCCTACAATCAGGCCTTATGCAAATGATAATCCCGATTACCTTGCGGATAATGGTAATAAAACCGAAGCTAACTGGGCCTTTCTTAATTATAAAATTGCCGGTAAATATAAAAGTGACAGACGAGTACTGCAAACCAACGCTGATGCAGAATACCAGATTCCTGGTATTAAAGGGCTAACTGTGAGAGGGGTATATTCTTATTACATTGAAGATTATCTTTTAAACAATCATGAATACACTTATAATGCTTATACCTACCGGCCTGCTACGCAATCATATGAGCGTACTAACGGAAGCTCTAATCCATGGAGGGAACGTGAACAGATAAAACAAATTAACACTACTGTTCAAGGCCATTTAAATTATAACAATACCTTCGGACAACATACTGTAGGAGCCACCTTTGTTTCAGAAAGATTAAGCACTATCCGCCTCAGAAACTGGATACATGCTTCCCCTACTACGAATGCCCTGCCGCTTATCTATTTTCCCACTGCTGATCAGTACCAGGACAGTGATGACAGGACTGCACGTATTGGATATGTAGGACGTGTAAGTTATAATTTCGCAAACAGGTATTATATAGAAGCAGCAGCAAGAAGAGATGCATCCTATTTATTCCCGCCGGATCATCGTGTTGGTTATTTTCCTAATATTTCTGCAGGATGGAGAATAACACAAGAACCATTTATACAAAAAATGTTAGGCAATAAATCTATTCTAAGTGAACTGAAATTAAGAGGTAATTATGGGGTATTAGGGGATGACAGAAACCCTAATAATTCTAATCAGCCTTTGGTTCGTGAATTTGGATATCTTGAGGGGTATAACTACAACGTTGGAACCGCAATTTTTGGAGGAAATGCAGTTGTAGGTTCTGCAGATGCCGGGGTACCTATTACTAACTTAAGTTGGTTAAAAAGCAAGGTTACTGATATAGGACTTGATTACGGCTTTTTTAACAATAAACTGACAGGTAGTTTTGACTATTTTTACAGGAAGCGTACAGGTCTAATTGCTACAAAGTCAGATGTTGTTCTTCCTTCTGAGATTGGTTATGGTTTAGCTGGAGAGAACCTGAATAGTGATGCTCAGTTCGGTGGTGAAATGTCTCTTAGCTATGCAGGTACTTTGGGTAATAAATTTAATTTTAATATTGGCGGAAATGCGGGTTATGCACGAGGCAAGACGTTAGACTTTTACAAACCAAGATTTACAAACTCATGGGATCAATACCGCAATTCCGGTGTTAACCGTTACAGGAATATAAGCTGGGGTTACGTAGTTGACGGACAGTTTACTTCACAGGAACAAATTAATAATTATCCCGTTAGTATTGATGGTAAAGGTAACAGTACTTTATTGCCAGGCGATCTGATATATAAAGATCAGAACGGAGATGGAAAAATTGATCAGTACGATCAGCGGCCAATAGGTTTAGGATACGGTACACAACCTATTATTAATTTTGGCTTCAATGTGGGAATGAATTACAAGAACTTTGACTTTCATGCTGACTTTTCCGGTTCTTCCGGTTATACCTGGTTTCAAAACTGGGAAACAAGATGGGCCTTTCAGAATGAGGGAAACTTTAATACAATTTTTGAAGACAGATGGCACCATTCGGATATTTATGATGTAACCAGCCCATGGATACCAGGCAAGTACCCTGCTAACAGGTATAATGTAGGAGCAAGTCACAGTGATTACGAAGTATTAGGGCAGCGTAATTCTACTTTTTGGTTGCACGATGTTACCAATGTCAGGCTTAGGACACTGGAGTTAGGATACACAATCCCGGCAGATATTTTACGCAGGGTTGGAGTACAAGGCTTTCGTTTATACTTGAATGCTTATAACCTGCTCTCGTTTGATAATTTAAAGCAGTATGGCGTTGATCCCGAGACGATCGATGATAATGGCCTACAGTTTCCTCAAAATAAGGTTATCAATGTAGGTGTTCACATTTCTTTATAATCAATATCTATAAAACATTTTAAATGAAAAAAGTTATTTCAATATCGCTTATAACTCTTTTGATCGGGTTTGTATCCTGCAAAAAAGACAGCGAATTCTTAAATATTACTCCCACCTCGATCTTAAACAACGACCAGGCATTTTCTGATCCCGCACAGGTAGTATCAATATTGGCAAACCTTTACACCCGTCAGGCTGATTTTTCAAGCTTTAATGGCAACAACGCATGGGCAACTTTTTCTGATTTTGGAGAAAGTTTTCCTTCTGATGCCGGTTTTTATGGCATTGTACAAAATAATGAGTGGGGCTATGGTTCCTGGAGTTTGTACAATTATGGGTACATTCGTGAACTTAATCTATTTATCCAAAGAGACAGTGCTTCAACAACGCTTTCTGCAGCTGATAAAGCCAGGTTTATGGCTGAAGGCCGGTTTCTTCGTGCCAACTATTATTTTGAAATGGCAAAAAGAATGGGTGGAGTGCCTTTAATATTAGAACCATTGGTTTATGATTTTAGTGGCGACCCAACATATCTTCAAAGACCAAGAGCAAAAGAATCCGAAATCTATGATTTTGTAATTAGTGAAGCTGAAGCTATCAAAAATCTGCTGCCAGCCAGTGCTAATGAAAAATCGAGGGCTTCTAAAGGTGCGGCACTTGCTATGGAAGCAAGAGCGGCGCTATACGCTGGTTCTATAGCAAAATATGGTACTTCTACGCCTTTGGTTTCTTTGGCAGGCGGGGAAGTGGGTATTCCATTGGTAAAGGGTAATCAGTATTATACTACTGCTTTACGGGCTGCAAAGGAAATTATTGAAGGGAAAGACGGTTATGCACTGTATCAAAGAAAGGCAGATCTTGCAGAAAATTTTGCTAATCTTTTTTTAGATAAAGACAACACTAATAGTGAGTCAATTCTTATAGAAGATTACAAGGTAAAAACTTCAAAAGTTCATGGGTTTACAACTAATAATCAACCTTTTTCTTCTGGTGAGGAATCCGGAAACGGGGACGCCGGACGTTTAAATCCATCTTTAAATCTCGTAGAATCTTTTGAAAAATTAGATAATACTTATGCCCCCTTTCCAATTAGAGATGCTTCAGGTAATCCTATTTATTATACAAATCAAATGGATATTTTTGCCGGAAGGGATGCACGTTTAGCAGGTACAGTTATTTTGCCAGGCTCTTCTTTTAAAGGACAGCCAGTTGATATCTGGGGTGGTTACAAGCTGGCTGATGGCTCTATTTTCACAAACCAGGATGCAAGCAAGCTGGTGCCTTTGCCAGGAACAACTACTCCGGTGCAGGTATTAGGTAATGATGGTCCGTATGATGGAAATGATAAAAGAACACAAAGTGGTTTTTACATTCGCAAATATCTTGATCCAACGCCTGGGGCAGGCTCAAGAGGTACAAACAGCGGTGTAGCTTTTATAAGGTACAGGTATGCCGAAGTTTTGCTGAATGCTGCTGAAGCTGCTTTTGAATTAGGACAACCAGGGGAGGCAGCCATTTATATGAATCGGGTTAGGGCAAGGGCAGGTTTAATCATTCCTTTAACCGCCTCTGATATTACCTTTGACAAGATTGTGCATGAACGCAGGGTTGAACTTGCTTTTGAAGGACATATTTTATTTGATATGAAACGATGGAGATTGGCGCACATTGTGTGGGACGGCCAAAAAATGACCATTGCGGATCTGACTAATAACATTGGTTCGGCTTCCAAAAGAAATACGCAGCCTTTCGGATTATGGCCTTATAAATATTATAATCCGGCCAGCCCTAACAATGGGAAATGGTTGTATGATATCGTTTTGCCTAGTAAAGTAACAGGAACGCTTCGATTTCGACTTGGTAATTATTATTCTCAAATTGGCGATAATATCACCAGTGCTAATCCAATAATTGTAAAACAACCTAACCAATAACTGTTTTAATTCTAAGATATGAAAATTAAACTTCATTATATACTTGTATTAATTGCTATGACCGTATTATCTTGTAAAAAAGATACTTATAAAGCGCCGTCTTTATTATTAACCGGGAAGCTTGTTTACAAAGGGGAGCCCTTACAATTACAATATAATCAAATTGGTTACGAATTGTACCAATACGGATTTGGACTGGTTGGGTCTATCGGCCAGTTTTTTACCCAGGAGGGGAACTACTCTTCAATGCTATTTGCCGGTGACTATAAGTTAACGGTTCCCAATGGTTCTGTCCCTTTTGTGTGGAAACAAACTGCGGCGGGTAAACCAGACTCGTTAAGCATAAGTTTAAATGACAGCAAAACTTTTGACATTGAAGTAACTCCCTACTACATGATCAGGTCTCCCCAGTTATCTGCAGTAGGTGGGAAAGTAAAAGCTTCTTTTAAAGTAGAGAAAATTGTTACAGATCCTGCTACTGCTAAAGACATTGATAAGGTAGTACTGCTGATAAATAAAACTCAGTTTGTTTCCGACGACGGAAATGAAAGACTCAACTCAACCAATTTATTAGGGACTGCTATCACTGATCCCAATAACATTAATTTAGAAGTTTCAATTCCTGCAATTGTTCCAACTCAGAATTATATATTTGCACGTATTGGGCTTAGAATTAAAGGCTTAAACAGTTATATTTTCTCGCCTGTTCAGAAAATTTCGTTTTAAAAGTATATGTTTAGTTTTACCAAGTTTATTACGTGTTTTATTAGCTGATATTTTAAAAAAAGTTTGAATCGAAATTTACATAACCTACATTTCTTTTCTTTGGATTTACAAGCTTAAGGGTAAAACAAGTGGTAATGGAGATTGGATTTTTTCACCTGCATTTAAAATATAGTTTTAATTTCAATTTTTCATTAAATAATCAGTCACACATGTAAATTTTATAAATTTTGATTTTACTTTTTCAACAATTAATTATTTCACTTCTTAAATTACAATTTTATGAAAAAAATTATTCCTCTTAATCTTAGGCTTTATTTGTTTTAGTTACAGTACTAAAGCATTATCTCAACAGACTTTGTATTACAATGGTGGATCTGGAGAACAAATACCCGTTACTTACGATGGCTACTCTACTTTAACAGTTGGGTACACTTCTACTCCTTATCCTCATTTCCGGGTAGATTGGTTTTTGCCAGGAGGAAATACATACAGTGAAATTGTTTATCCGGGAGGATCATTTACTCGTTATGACAACTATGATTTCAGGATAAGTGGATATTATACGGCACCTGGAATCTATATAGAATCAGTTTCTTATTATGTGTTTTATTAGATGATATTTATAAAAGTTGGGATCAAAATTTTTATATTTGGGATCAAAATTTTTATATTTTACATTTCTTTTCTTTAAATTTCCAAGCATAGGTATAAAAACAAGTGGTGTGGTGAGGTTTTTCTCCCATGAATTTTAAAAGAAAGGTTCGCCTGTCCCTTGAAAGGATGGGCGAACCTTTTAAATCAAACGTAATAACAAACTACCGCTAACAAATCTTGCAGTAAATACAATATGAAGAAATCATTTCTATCACTATTTACCATAGTAATTATTTTTTGTTCGAATGCACAAAACTGGAAACCGGTTTCGACCAGAATTTTAACTCCCTGGGCGGAGAAAGTAAACCCGGCAAACCCTTTACCCCAATATCCAAGACCGCAATTAGTACGTAACAACTGGATAAATTTAAACGGGCTTTGGCAGTACAGTATTCTGCCAAAAGATCAAACTAATATTCCTGCTTCGTTTGCCGGCAATATTCTGGTTCCTTTTGCGGTGGAGTCCGCTTTGTCGGGTGTAGAAAAAACGGTTGGGAAGGATAGTGTTCTATGGTACACAAAGACAATTACTCTGCCGGGAAAAAGAAACGCAAAAAGAGTTTTACTTCATTTTGGAGCAGTTGACTGGAGAACAAATGTTTATGTGAACGGAAGAGAAATAGGTTCTCATGAGGGTGGTTATGACCCTTTTACTTTTGATATTACCTCAGCTTTAAAAAAGGGCGAAAAACAACAAATTGCAGTACGGGTTTGGGACCCTACAACTGATGGCCCTCAACCTCGTGGCAAGCAGGTAAAAAATCCTGAAGGTATCTGGTACACATCGGTTACAGGTATATGGCAAACAGTGTGGCTTGAAACAGTTCCTGAAACTTATATAGCTGCCACACGCCATACTCCAGACCTCGATAATAAAGCAATTACTGTTACGACAAATATTACCAACAAACAGGCAGGAGACAAGATAAGAATACAAGCCTGGAACAAAACCCAGATTGTAACAGAAAATATTGGTGATACTGTTGCAACGCTTAGCATTAATAATCCGGTTGAATGGTCTCCGTCTAATCCTTTTTTGTACAACCTAACAGTTGCACTGGTACGAAATGGTAAAGTAGTTGATGAAGTTAAAAGCTATTTCGCCATGCGGAAAAGTTCCATTGCTCCTGATAAAAACGGCATTCAAAGAATGATGTTGAATAACAAGTTTGTTTTTCAGTATGGCCCTTTAGACCAGGGATGGTGGCCTGATGGTTTATATACTGCCCCTACAGACGAAGCCTTAATGTTTGATATAGTTAAAACAAAAGAAATGGGCTTCAACATGATACGCAAACACATAAAGGTAGAGCCTGCACGCTGGTATTATTACTGCGATAGTGTAGGTATGCTTGTATGGCAGGATATGCCAAGCGGGGATTTAGGCAATCGCTGGGAAAACCGTCCCGGAGTTTTAGGCAGAGCAACAGACAGAGAACGTACACCTGAATCAGAGGGTTACTACCGTAAAGAATGGAATAGCATCATTGATGCTTTGTATAATTTTCCATCAATAATTGTATGGACTCCCTTTAATGAAGCATGGGGTCAATTTAAAACAGTGGAGATAACCAACTGGACGATGAAAAAAGACCCTTCAAGATTAGTGAACAGTGCAAGTGGCGGAAACTTTTACCTTGCAGGTCATATAGTTGATCTGCATAATTATCCTGACCCTGCTATGCCACGACCTGATTTATTTGGTGCTAAACAAGCCCTCGTATTAGGTGAATTTGGCGGATTAGGGTTGCCTGTTGAAGGACATACATGGCAGACAGACAGGAATTGGGGATACCAGAGCTTTAAAAATAGCGACGACTTATTTAAAAGATATGCCGGTTTAAACGACAGACTTGCTGAATTAATAAAGGCCGGCTTATCAGCGGCAGTTTATACGCAAACAACAGATGTGGAAGGTGAAATAAATGGATTTATGACATACGATAGAAAAGTGATGAAAATGCCTATAGAAAAATTAAAGCAGAGCAACGAACAATTATATAAGGTGGGCTCTGAATAACAAAGGATATATCTAAAGTTGCAGGATTTATCGTCATGCTGAACTTGTTTCAGCATCCCTTGGCAACCGTTGATTGAATTACAAATAGGGTTTATATGCTAAAGCAAGCACGACAGGAGATCCTGAAATGAATTCTCCAAAGGAGTACTATGTACAGGATGACGGTCGTAGGATTTTTAACCGCCAAAAAGATTCTAATAATAAAAAAACAATTGCATGAAAAGAACATTAGTGGTAATTTATTTATTAATCGCCCAAATTGCCTTTGCCCAGGTTAATAAAGCGCCGGCTTACCCGCTTATTACCCACGATCCATATTTTAGTGTCTGGTCTTTTGGTGATACAATAAATAACTCAACAACCAGGCATTGGACAGGTGCAGACCAATCGTTGGTTGGTATGGTAAAAGTAGATGGCAAACTCTATCGCATTTTAGGCAAAGAGGAAAGGATACTTCAACCCATACTCCCTTCGGGAAGTGAACAAAATTATCAGGCAAAATATACAGAAACAGACCCCGGAGAAGGGTGGATGAATCCCGGTTTTAATGATGCCGGCTGGAAGATTGGGACGACTCCCTTTGGAAACAACAAAGATCAGTCAAAAACCATGTGGACGACCAACAGCATCTGGATGAGAAAAGAGTTTACGGTTAACGACGTAAAGTATAATAAACTTTTTTTAAGCCTGCGTCATGATGATGATGTTGAAGTTTACATTAACGGCGAAAAAGTTTACAGTTGTGAAGACTGCAGAGTACGTAAATATGAAAATTATGCTATTAACGATGCTGTAAAAAGCAAGCTTAAGAAAGGTAAAAATGTATTGGCAATGCATTGCATAAACCGCAGAGGTGGCTCGTGGTTAGATGCCGGCATTATGAACGAACCCTTACCCCAACCCGGCAGCCTTACTATTGCAGCGAGCCAAAAAAGCGTAGAAGTAAAAGCAACTCAAACACTTTATCAACTAACGTGCGGCCCTGTTGATGTTGCGCTTACCTTTACCTCGCCTTTAATAATGAGCGATCTTGATTTAATGTCCCGTCCTGTGTCGTACATTACTTTTAAAGTAAATTCTAATGATGGTAAAGCACATGATGCACAACTTTATTTTGGCGCTTCTACCAATCTTGCTGTTAATGTACCCAGCCAGCAGGTAACTGCAAGTAAGTATGCAGGAGGTAACCTTTCTATATTAAAGGCTGGTACCACAGAGCAGCCTGTTTTGCAAAAGAAGGGAGATGATCTGAGAATTGACTGGGGCTACTTATATGTAGCAGTTCCATCGGCAACAAGTGCAGTGCAAAGCATAACAACGGCAGATAAATCTTTATCAGCATTTACCTCTAAAACGCCCGTAAGCAATTTGGTTGGCAAAGGCTTGATGTTAAATACGGTTATTCCGCTTCAAAAAGTAACGGCGCAGCCACAGGAAAAGATGATCATGTTAGGGTATGACGATTTGTATTCGATACAATACTTCACTCAAAACCTGCAGCCGTGGTGGAAGAAAGATGGTACTTCAACCATAGAAAATGAATTAAAAAATGCAGCAACGGATTATACAAAAATTATGGCACGCTGCGATTCCGTTGATAACATGATTTATACCAATGCACTGAATGCCGGCGGCGAAGACTATGCAAAGCTGTGTGTGATAGCATATCGCCAGGCAATAGCTGCACATAAATTAGTAAAGAGCCCACAGGGCGAAATATTGTTCCTGTCAAAAGAAAACTTCAGTAACGGCTCAATCAATACCGTGGATGTTACCTATCCTTCGGCGCCTTTGTTTCTTGCTTATAATCCTGACTTATTAAAAGGCATGCTTAATGGTATTTATTATTATAGCGAAAGCGGCAAGTGGACTAAACCCTTTCCTTCACACGATTTGGGAACCTATCCCTTAGCAAACGGACAAACTTATGGCGAAGATATGCCGGTAGAAGAATGCGGCAATATGGTCATATTAACTGCAGCGATAGGCAAGGCAGAAGGCAATGCAGAATATGCACGCAAACACTGGAAAACATTAACAACATGGGTAGAGTATTTAAGCAAAGAAGGCTTCGATCCTGCCAACCAGTTATGCACCGATGACTTTGCAGGCCACCTTGCACGAAACGCGAACCTGTCCGCTAAAGCCATTGTAGGTATAGGCGGTTATGCAATGCTTGCCGATATGCTGGGAGAAAAGACCGCAGCAGAAAAGTACAAAGCGATAGCAAAAGATATGGCAGCAAGATGGGCGGTGATGGCTGATGCAGGAGATCATTATGCACTAACGTTTGACAATAAAAATACCTGGAGCCAGAAGTACAACCTGGTATGGGATAAGCTGATGGGTTTAAATATTTTCCCAAAGGAAGTATATGACAAAGAGATGGCTTACTACCTTACCAAACAAAACACGTATGGCTTGCCTTTAGATAGTCGCAGAACCTATACTAAATCCGACTGGATAACCTGGACAGCAACCCTCAGCAGCAACGACAATGATTTTAAAGCCCTGATTACTCCGGTTTACAAATTTGCTGAAACTACAACATCGCGTGTGCCCATAAGCGACTGGCACGAAACTACAACAGGTAAGCAGGTGGGCTTTCAGGCAAGAAGCGTGGTGGGCGGCTATTTTATAAAAGTGCTGGATAAGAAATGGAATAAGTAAGGCGTGGCTTAATTTAATTAAGAGGAAGTTTAATTGTAATAATATTAAAATGTGGTATAAGTAATGTCATTAATTCAGGATTTTTAAAAACACAATCTACACGACATTGCGAGGAACGAAGCAATCTGCTTCCCTAATAGTATAGTTGTTTTTTATAGAGCAGATTGCTTCGTCGTTCCTCCTCGCAATGACGAGGAGCTTTTTTTCCGAACGTACATCACCATTACTGGTTTAACCTAAGTTAATGAACATTGAATTTATAAGTACAAAAATTAATTAAGGATTACCTCTATTCAAGTTGTTGTTATAATGAAATACTATCTTTTATTGCTGGTTCTTTTTTCATCTTTTTTGGAGGCACAAATACCTGTTGATCTGTCAAACTTTAATAAAAAAAATGGAGCCATCGTATCAGTTAAAGGTGATTTACTTGACATAACATGGCCGGCAGGCAGGACGGAAAAAGGACGGATCATTTTAAATTTAAAGAAAGAGGAACCTTTATTTGCGAAGATCAGTATGACAAGGTCAGGAGCATTTAAAGACATTGCTTCTAACCTTGATCCCTCTTTCATACTTACTATTGGTAAAAGAACTTTAGATCCTTCAAGCGGAGGCTGGGATGTATTTTTTGACAGAGTTCCTACAAGACCTTACAAATCTTACATAGTTGAATTTGAAAAGCGCAATGCTGCTGTATCAACTTCTGGCGCGGTAACAACTGTAAGGGTGTCTCAGGTAAATGCTGCTTCTTTTTCAGGGGTCATGGAGATCACTTTGTATAACGGCAGCCCTTTATTTAATGTGGCTGCTGTAATGTCAACTGATATAGATTCAACCGCTATTTTATACGATGCAGGTTTGGTAAGCAGGCAACAGGTTTGGAGTACCATTGCATGGTCTGATGTAAAAAATACTTTGCAAACTACTAACGCAAGCCTGCAGGATACGGCTAAAAATCTTGAAGTAAAGTATAGAACGGTAATTGGAGAGAATGGCAATGGAAGCCTCGCTCTTTTTCCTGCACCGCATCAATATTTTTACCCGCTTGATGAAGCATTCAATTTAAAGTTTACCTGGTACGGCAATAACTACAGGAGCATGCTTCCGGGCTTTGGCATTGGGATTAGGCAGGATCCCTTGGGTGACAGGCGCTATGTGCCCTGGTTTAATGCTCCTCCAAAAACACAGCAGCGGTTAAACTTTTTTTGCCTGCTTAGCACTGATAAAGCCGCTACAGTTTTAGACGATGTAAAGAAGTTTACGCATAATGATTCTTATACTCCATTACCTGGATATAAAACTTTTCAAAGCCACTTTCATAATGAGTTTATAATGAATGTGGTACTTGCAGGAAAGCCTGTTCCGGAAGTGCCTGAGTTTGTAGATGTATTTAGAAAAACAGGAGTGGATGTAGTGCATTTGGCAGAGTTTCATGGTCCTGGTCATCCAAAAGGGCCGGATGAAGAAAGGCTTAAAGAACTGCACGCTTTATTTGGACAATGTGAACGCTTATCTAACAAAAACTTTCTTTTGTTGCCCGGGGAGGAAGCAAATAATTTTTACGGCGGTCACTGGCTTGCATTCTTCCCAAAGCCGGTTTATTGGGTTATGTCACGAAAGCCCGATATGCCATTTGTAAGCAATGATCCAAAGTATGGTAAGGTATATCATGTTAGTGATAAGAACGAGATGTTGAAGTTGCTTGAGCTTGAAAATGGCCTGGCATGGACGGCTCATGCCCGAACAAAAGGCTCAACAGGTTTTCCGGATGCTTACAAAAATGAACCCTTTTATAAGTCTCCAACATTTATGGGTGCCGCATGGAAGGCTATCCCTGCTGATCTGTCTATTCCTACTTTAAGTAAACGGGTGCTTAACCTTATGGATGACATGGCTAACTGGGGATTGAAAAAACACGTAATTGGTGAGTGTGATATTTTTACTATTACACACGAAAATGAAATGTATGCACACTTGAACGTAAACTATCTTCAGCTTGATAAACTGCCCGATTATAAGGAGGGTTGGAAGCCAATTCTGGATGTGATAAGAAACGGAAAATTCTTTGTTACAACAGGCGAAGTATTGCTTCCATCTTTTACAGTTAATGGTAAAAAGGCCGGTGAGACAACTACAATTTCTTCAACAGGCAAAACACCGGTTGAGTTAACAATAGACTGGACTTTTCCCCTCAATTTTGCAGAGATCGTTTCAGGCGATGGACAGCAGGTTTACCGTGAAAGAATTAGCCTGAATGATACTTATGCTTTTGGTAAGAAGAGGTACACCTTTAATACCAATTTAAAAAACCGCAAGTGGGTAAGAGTAGAAGTTTGGGATGCTGCAGCCAATGGCGCTTTTACCCAAATGGTATGGATTGATTAATAGATATTGGGGATAATGAATAATTGAAGGTAACGCAGTAAACTACTTTCACCACCTGCTTTAGCGCAACACACACCGTAGCTGTAGCTCATAAGCTGTTAAGCCCGGTGTCATAACATTTTTCCATTTGCTTTTAGCAATGTTCTTCACATCCACTTTGCCCTCATATATTTTCTTTCTTTCCTACCTGTTTTTTGTTTTCCTGTGTAGAGGTAATACAGGTTGGCATCGGGGCGCATTTTGGTCCCGATAGCCATCGCATAGGCGTCAACCTTAGAAACAGCTATTAGGAACTGAAACCGTTGCATGATAAGCATTTTAGAGATTTTGGGAGTAGTGCCGTAGGCACAAAATATTGGTAGAAAATAAATATCGTTTGGGTGCTTTGCGTGCCGTAGGTACGCAACATTAAACTATGAAAGTATTGCGTACCTACGGCACGCAAAGAATTTTGGTCATTATTTTTCTACCAATA
>JAABUN010005858.1_pt1 | contig 14760 bp, 11 predicted proteins | sample 5559311 | NCBI WGS metagenome assembly JAABUN01 (sample SAMN10711877, study PRJNA513370) | rock metagenome | isolation source: Antarctica rocks | place: Antarctica: Victoria Land, Siegfried Peak sud | reverse complement strand
TCCCATTTGTTTTGCGTAGGCTGCGTCAGTAGCGCGCGCCGCAGGTCGGTCAGGGCGAGGCGTTCGCCGAGGGCGTAAAACGTCTTGGCGGTTTGCGTCAGCGGTGTACGGGTCTCGCGGGCTACGTTGATAACGCCTAGGGCGCTCGACAAGTAGGTGAGGCTCGAGAGTTCAGCAGCCAGCTCCGGCGTAAACCCGGCGTCCTCGAGGGAGCGGCGTTCGCGCGCGTAACGTTTGTACGCTGCGGCGCTCGCTTCGGCGTCCAACAGCGTCCCCAGATCGCGGCGCAGCGCGTCCAGAGGCGCGTGGTACGCCTCGACAAATGCGGGTACCGAGGTCATCTCGGCTCCGCTCAGAAGCAGCCACGTCACGACCGATTCGACGGCGCGGGCAAAGGTATCGAGCTGGTCGTACTGCGCTTCGGGGGTTGCGCGGCTGCCCAGAATACCAGCCAGCAGTGCGGGCGCGCCGAGCAGCTCGAGCGCCAGCAGCGCGGCCCGGACGACCTCGACGGGTCTCGCGCCGATATTTTGCAACGTCCGGTGAACAAAGGCGATACCCAGCAGGTCGACGGTGGTGTTGGTGAACTGGGTAGCGATAATCTCGCGCCGGAGCGGGTGCGCCGCGACCGCCGCCGGAAACCGCTCTCTGACCGCCGCCGGAAAATAGTCCTGTAAGTAGTGCTGAAAGTGCGGTTCGTCGGGCAGGTCGGTCTCGAGCAGGCGGCGGTAGAGCCCCATCTTGGCGTACGCCATCAGCACCGCCAGTTCGGGGCGGGTGTAGCGTCGCTCAGAAAGAGTTTTGGCGTTCGGCAAAAACTCGACGCGGGGACGCAGGTCGCCCCGTTCAGCCAGATACCCCTGAAGCGAGCTGTACAAACCCGGATCGCGCGCCGCCCGCCGCTCGGTCAAAGAGAGCAAGAGCGCCTGCCGCGCGTTGTCTTTAAGCACCAGCGCGTTGACCTCGGGCGTCATCTCACGCAAGAGGTCGTTGCGCGCGCCAAAGCTCAGGCTGCCGCCGGTCAGCAGCGGTCTCAGCAAAATTTTGAGGTTGACCTCGTGGTCGGACATATCGACGCCCGCCGAGTTGTCGACCGCGTCGGTATTGATCCGCCCCCCGGCGAGCGCGTATTCGACGCGGGCGAGCTGGGTAAAACCCAGGTTGCCGCCCTCCCCCACTACGTTGGCGCGCAGTTCGGGCGCGCCAACGCGTACGGCGTCGTTGCTGCTGTCGCCAACGTCGGCGTGGGTTTCGGTACTCGCCTTAATATAAGTTCCGACACCACCGTTCCAGAACAGGTCGGCGGGCATCTTTAGAATCGCCCGGATCAGGTCTTGACCCGAAAGCGCAGCATCTTCTGCGCCCACGTCTTCCACACCTAGCAGCGCCCGCACCTGCGGGGTCAGCGGTATGCTCTTGCTGGTGCGCGCGTAGACGCCGCCGCCTTCACTGATAAGGGTTTTGTCGTAATCGTCCCACGTCGAGCGCGGCAGCTCGAAAAGCCTTTGACGTTCGGCGAAGCTCGCAGCCGGGTCGGGGTTGGGGTCCAGAAAGATATGAAGGTGGTTAAAAGCAGCCTGAAGCTTGAGGGTTTTGGTGTAGAGCAGGCCGTTACCGAACACATCGCCCGACATATCGCCGATACCGAACACCGTTACGGGGTCTTGCATGACGTTAATATTCAGCTCGAGAAAGTGCCGTTTGACGCTCTCCCAGGCTCCGCGCGCGGTAATGCCCTCGGCTTTGTGGTCGTAGCCGTGCGAGCCCCCGGAGGCGAACGCGTCGTCGAGCCAGAAGTTGTACTCGGCAGCCGTCTGATTGGCGAGGTCGGAAAACGTCGCGGTACCCTTGTCGGCAGCGACCACCAGATAGGAGTCGGGGTCGTCGTACACGACCAGACCTTCCGGCGTCACCGGACGCCCGTCCAACAAGTTGTCGGTCAGGTCTAAAAGTCCACGTAGGTAGGTCTGATACTGCTCCCGTACAAAAACTCCCAACGCGCCCCGTTCTACCGGCGCGCCCTTGAGGACGAACCCGCCCTTCGAGCCGACGGGGACGATCACGGCGTTTTTAGTCATCTGGGTTTTCATCAGCCCCAGTACTTCGGTGCGGAAGTCGTCGGGGCGGTCGCTCCAGCGCAGACCTCCACGCGCAACCCGGCCCCCGCGCAGGTGCGTCCCCTCGACGTGCCGCGCCGACACCGCGATCTCAAAAAGTGGGCGGGGTTCGGGCATCTGCGACACACGGGCCGACTCGAGCTTAAACGAGATATAGGGTTTACCTAAAAAGTAGTTCGTCCGCACCGCCGCCTCGACCAGGTTGGCGAGCGCGCGTAGCGCCTCGTCGTCGGCAAGTGACGACACCGCCTGCAAACCGTCGTCGAACGCCTCTCTGAGCGCCGTTAACTTCGTCTCGCGGTCGGCTGCGTCGGGGGCAAACTTCAGCTCGAAGCGTTTGGCGAGCCCCGCCGCCAGCTCCGGGTGCCGGAGCAGCGTATCGCCGACGAAAGCGCGGCTGACGCTGGGCCGGAGCTGCGCCGCGTACATCTGCAAAGCGCGTAGCAGCGCGACTTGCCGTACGCTCAGACCTGCGTGAAGGACCAGTCGGTTAAGCGCGTCGTTTTCCGCTTCGCCCCCGAGCAGCGCCAGTAGCGCCCCGCGCAGACGCTCGCCATCTTCCGCTACGACGGGGACGCCCGCCGCGTCCTGAACCCGGAAGATGTCGAGCCCACAAACCGATACGCCTTCCGCAGAGGCGTCCGGCGTAGCAACCAGCGGCGTCCCCAACTCGAAAGTATACGAAACCTGCTCGAGCACCCGCAGTCCCAGATTTTCCAAAATCGGCAGCACGTCGCTCAGGACCAGCGTCCGGCCCCGGTGATAGACCTCCAGATGGCTCGCTGTCCGGCTCAGCTCCTGCTCCGAAGCCTGCGCGCGCGCCTGCGGGTTGAGCAAGTTGATCACGAAAGGCTCACGCGCCAGCTCCTCCAAGTTCCCCACGTCGCGCGCCGCCGTCTCCGGTACGGTATCGGCGCGGTAGCGCTCAGAAAACGCGTTTAGGTAACGCTCGGCGAGCCGTTGCCCGTCGGCGTGGTCGTCCGTACGGCCTTTTGTGTGAGGATCGGCGCGTTGCGAGAGCAGCTCGCTCAGGCGGTCGCCCCAGGTGCGAGTGAGTTCGGCGACCCGCTTCTCGAGCGTCGCCACCTCAAGGGTGCGGTAGTCGGCAGTGGTGGTAAAAAAGAAGTGAAACCGGACCTGACTCTCGTCTTCACCCATCGCCAGCTGATAGTCGGTATGTGTCGCCTTTAGCTCTGCGGCCAAATACGCCTGCACCCTGCGCCGCACGGACGCGTTAAAGCGGTCGCGCGGCATAATCACCATCACTGCCAGACCGCGCGCCAGCGGGTCGGGCCGAAGGGTGACGCGCACCGCTCCGGGTTGGGCGGTACCCATGATGGTGCGGATGTCGCGCTGCAACCGCAGCGCGTCGCTCCAAAAGAGCTCGTCTCGCGGAACCGAATTAAAAACCGAGGTCACCTGCTTAAAGTCGTGCGACCCGCGTTCGGCACCGTCCAGCTCGAGCACCAGCCGCAATTTACGCCGCAAGATGGGCGTCTCCTGCACGGGCGCGGCGAGCGCCGCCGAGGTAAAAAGTCCGACGAAACGGCTTTCACCTACAAACGCACCCGCTTGTACCTTCTTGATGCCGATATAGTCCATCCGCACCGGGCGGTGAACGGTCGCTTCGGCGTTGGTTTTGGTCACGGTGACGACCCGTCCACTGAGGATGCGTTCGCGCAAACCCTCGGGAATGTCGGCGAGCGGTACCGAGGCTTGGTACGCGCTGTTGGCCTTTTCCAGCACCCCAAGCCCCGAGTCCGGCGTGACCTGCAAACTCGGCACACCCGCGTGCTCCAAGATGTCGTACTCGCGGTAGCCCAAAAAGACGAAATGGTCGGCCACCAGCCAGCGCATAAAGGCGGCGTATTCGCCCAGCTCGTCGGCGCGCTCACCCTCGGCGGCCTCGGCGAGCACGCCTAACTCACGCGCCAAGGCTTCGGCGCGAACCCGCATCGGGCCGTGGTCACGGGTGGCGAGGAGCACGTCCTCCAGCACCCCTTCGACCCCCGCCGCCAGAGCCGCCCGCACCCCTTCGTCCTCGGTTCGGGTAACGAAAAAGAGTTCGTAGGCCTCTTTTTTGCCCACTCGTCCCGTCTCAGCCGGTGCCGCGTCAGAGGGGACCGTATCGGAGAGGGCCGTTACGTCACCCCCGTCCCGAACGACGTTGACGACCGGGTGCAGCGAGTGAACGACCTCGAGCCCGCGCCGTTTGACCTCGGCGCGTACCGAATCGACGATAAAGGGTCGGTCGGGGAGAGAGAGCTCGAGCAATGTGTACGGCACCGCCCAGCCGTGCGTCTCTTTGGTTGGATTATAGACGCGCACCTTGACTTGAGCCGAGTCGTTTAGAAAATCCAGTGCCTGCACGCCCAGACGCGACAACCCGTCAGGGCTGAAGTGCTCTAAAAGCCCCGGCGCGGCACGTTCAAAAAGCAGCCCTACGAGCCGCTCGGAGAGTGACGCGTGGTTGCGGCGACTATGTTTGACAAATTGCTGAAGTTGGTTCACGGTTGCGGGCACAACAGACCTCTTTCGCGTGATGATTACCCGGGCCCGTACGCGGCGGTCGGGGATGACGGCTTGTATATGCAAAGTATACAGAAGGGTTCACGGTCACTAGGTACACCCGCTCTGTTTTACGACACGGACCGGGCGCGAAGCAGCGCAAGAGCAGCAAACGCCGCTGTACCGGGGCGTGAGTTACCTTTAGGTTCTGCCTTTCGAGAATGCTCAGGACCGGTCAGGTAGGTACCGCTACAGGAATTTCTCTCGAGTTAAACGCCTTTAACAGGCGTCTCTAGGGGCAGCTTTAGTTATCATGCCCTCTCGCGTAAAATATTGTGAAGTTGTAGCTATGTGGACCATAAAAGAACTCGGACGGTATAGCAGGGACGCAAAATAGCAACTAGAGGTACCGCAACCCCTACCGAACGCGTTCCGACGTTTATACTGACGGTATGTTTCTGTTTGTAGCGGCGGCGCTCGTCGCACTCGACCAACTCACCAAAATCTGGGCCGTCAACACCTATCCGCTAAACGGCCCGAGCGACCCGATAGGTCTGGGGTTTCACTTTACCTACATCCAAAATACCGGCGCGGCTTTCGGCATCTTGAAACGCGGTCCGACCGCGACGCTTTTGTTAGGCACGCTTTCGGCGGTCGTCGCGCTTGGCATCGTTATCTTTTTGCTACGGCGAGGGCGCACCTTGCCGCGGGTACAGTTGGTCGCCTTTACCCTGATCCTGGCGGGCGCAGTCGGCAATATGATTGACCGCTTCTTGTTCGGTTACGTCCGCGATTTTATCCACTTTTACCTGACGAACTTTAATTTTCCGGTCTTTAACGTCGCCGATTCTTGCGTGGTGATCGGGGCGGCGCTGCTTATTCTGGCGAGCTTTTTCGAGCGCCCGAAGCGTGAACCGGACTATCAGGCTGAGAGCTAGCTGCTAGCGATTGGCCTGTGGCAAGTAGATAAGACCTGCAAGTCACAGGCAACATCAAAAGCCAGAAATGCGGGAGCTTATCAGCGCCTCAGCATCAAAAAACGCTCTCGACCTGTCAGGTCGGTGTAGACGGCGGCTTTAGCCCACCCGTGACTCTCGGCGCGGGCGTGCCGCACGTTGCGTGGGTCGAGCTCGAGCAGACACACTGCGCCGGGTTTGAGTAGTGTAGAGGCTTGAGCGGTCAGTTTGCGAAAATGCGCTAAACCGTCCGTGCCTGAAAAAAGTGCCGCAGGCGGGTCACAATGCACTTCCGGGCTGAGGGTCGCGGCGTCGATTTCGGGCAGATACGGCGGATTGCTGACAAGCAGGTCGGCGGTCCGGGCGAACGTCTGCACGTCGGGGTTTGAGAGCAGGTCGGCGTAGGTAAAGTGAACCTCGAGTTCCAGAGAAACGGCGTTGTCCGCCGCGATCCGTAACGCCTCTGGCGAGATATCCGTCCCCCACACCACCGCGTCCGGACGCTCGGCTTTGATCGCCAGCGCGATAGCGCCGCCCCCGGTTCCTACATCGAGCACTTTGGGTTGCGAGACGTCTTTCAGACTCAGCAACCCCACCTCGACCAGCCGTTCGGTTTCAGGTCGCGGAATGAGCGTGTCGGGTGTGACCCGGAGCGTAAGACCGTAAAAATGCGCTACGCCTAGAATGTGTTGGAGCGGGGTGCGCGCCTCACGCCGCGCTACCCAGTCTTCCAGTTGCGTCAGCTCGGGGACGTTCAAAACGCGCATTCGGCGGAGCAGCAGTTCGCTGCGGGTGACGTTCAGGAGCGCCCCCAAGAGGGCCGAGGCGTCGACCTCGGGACTCGGCAGACCGGCACGCTCGAGCCTGTTTGATACCCTTTTCAGAACTTCACCCACCGTCAGGGCGTTCAGTAGAACACCGTCCTGGTGCGGTGGCGTGGCAGGGTTTTATACAGCGGGTCTTGCCCACGGTTCCAGAGGTAGACGTCGAGTTCACGCGCGCTCACCCCCGGCAGCCGCGCCACGAGCTGTTCGGCCGCGTGCAGCGCCACCGCGCGGATTTCGATCTCTTCGGGCGAACCGGCGGGGATAAGCTCACCCGCGCCTATGCGACCCGCCAGCTCGGGCGCGTAGTGAAGCACCCCGTCTACTCGCAGCACGTGCGGTACCAGGTTGTCGGCAAAGATAGTCAGGTCGTCGAGGTCGCCAAAAGCGCCCCAGCCCTGAGCGTCAAACGCCAGCGCCAGGTCCGACGGCGCGATCTGCGCGCGTTTGTAAAACGGAACCAACAATTCACCACCAGGTCCACCGTAAAGGGACACATCTTGAAAGTACGGCATCTCGGCCAGCAGACCCGCCAACCGCTCCGCCGACCCCCCGGCAGCTTCGACGAGCCCGACAAACGAGCCGCTAAAAAGCTCCGAAAGGTAGCTGCCGAGTTGCTGAAGCGCCTCGGTAAAGTGGTGCATCAGCTCGGCGCGCACCGGGTCGTTGAGGTCTTGTGCGAACACCGCAGCGGTTACGTCGGGGGTAAGGGCGGAGAGCGCCGCAGCCGAGAGGGGACCGTGCGCCTCAAAGTAGTCTTTGAGCGCCGACGCGACCGTAAAATAGCCCGACATACCCGGACGTTTGAGAAGGTGTGGAAAGTACCCTGAACCGAAATTGACGGTATCCAGGGTGATGGTGTAGGCGAGCACCGCCTCGGGGCCGCCGCTGAAGTGATGCTTGGTATCGTATCGGGGCGCAGTCAGGGCGAACACCTCGAGCCCAGCCGCGTATGTCTCCAAGGCAGCGGGCTCGAGCCTTACCGACTGCGCCCGTTCAGCGACCACCGCACACGCGCTTTTAATCTCGGCAAACACACGTTAGTCTAGCGGTTTTATCCGGCGAGCGTGAGACGGTGCGTCCACGCACCTCGAGCTATGTTTTACGACTGGTGTCGTCTTCGCCGGTTCAGGTGCCTATGATTTTACAAAATATAAACCGTAGCCGGTGAGCCGAAACCTACAGGTCACGAGCGACAAGCCACTCGCCCAAAAAATGTTCCAGCCAAGCACATGGCAAAACGTGAGAGATCAACACCTACCTAAAAACGGTAGACCGCCGCGACCGCGCCCTCTCCCGGTACATCTTCCGGTTCGGCAGCGTAGACCGTGCCGCCGTATTGCAACGTGGTAGCCGCCGCCACGTCGTAGAGGTCGTAGCTCTCCGGACCCTCGTCTTTACGGGTAATCGTCCGCGCCTCACGGTCGAGCTCACCCCAGAGCTGTTCACTGAGCGGAATAAACAATGTTTCGACGCGTCCGTCGAGCGCGGCTAAGAGAACTTCCCCCAGGTCCGACCCCGCCCGTCCGGTACCCGCACCCTCAGCCTGGGCGAAAGCTGCCCGCTTCACCTCGCGCGCCGCCTCGAAGTGAGGTTGCACGACCTCCCAAGCGCGTGCGTGCAGCGCCTCGGGGGACAACCCTTCGGGGTTTCCGTCGACACCCGTTTCCAAAAGTCCTTTGTAGTGGTTGGCCTCACGGTAAATCGGGAATATTCCTTTGTCTCCGGCAAAAACCACCGGGATACGGTCGCCCTGGGGTTCTAAAAGCTCGCGTAAACCGTTGTCGAAAGTTTGAAAGTAGCGCAAGATGTTCGTTTTGCGTACGTCTTCGCCCCCACCCTGCCCCTGCACGAGCGCCGCGTCGCCCCGGTTGGGCGCGCTAACCGTAAAGCGCTCGGCGTGCGGCTCGAAGTCGTCGTACTTAAGCGCCTCGCCCAGACTTGTCGGCATATCTTCTAAGGCAACTTCGCTGACGCTGTGCCGCGTCGCCTCGAAAAGCCGTGCCTGGTTGAGGCTCATAGAGACGATAAAAAAATGCCCGTCGCCGGTCAGGAGCGGCAGCAGCGGTTTGAGATGGGCGCGCGTCGCCACCACGCTTAGCTCGGAGGGTGCGTAGGGCAACCCGTAGACAGAACGCTCACCGCCGCTGACAAACACCGCCAACCCCTGACGCTGGTTTTGCCAGAAACGGAAATCATCGAGTTCACGGGCGGAAGTGAGCAGCGCATCCAGACCAGCCTGCTCCCAACCGGCGCGCCCGAGTTGCGCTTCTGCTTCACTCAAAAGATTTTTGTAACGAATTGGATTTTCACGGGTGTCCGGTCCGGCCTGATGCGTTGGCAGATAGAGCGAAATGGTGGGTTGGCCTTGTAGTGCAGCTAGCTGTTCAACATCGGCGCGCGTAGGTAACGTGGGCAGAATGCTCATGGAAAACCTCGTTCCAAATGGGTAGAAACGTAAAGCGTTGGGGGCAGGTTACTGACTCTACCCGCAGCTTTTGAATATCACCTGCTATCGTCACCCGACGGGCGAAGGGACAACTGTAGGCAGATAGGCCAGTGTACTCAGCAAGAGGCTGACGCCGAACGTCACATAAACTATTCAGGACTTTTGCCTTTTGCTCAACTGCTTTGGGAACGTACCCGCCACCAAACCGAGTTCATCAGCGCGGTTTCACGACCACCCGGCGATTTTTACCCTCACCCGACGATTCACTCTCGACTGCCGGATCGTCGGCTAGGGCCATATGAATGACGCGGCGTTCGGCGGCGCTCATGGCCTCTAACTCGACTGCGAAACCCGTTTTTCTAGCCCTCGCCGCCGCCTTGAGCGCAACCGTGCGTAGCCGCTCGTCGCGCCGCTTTTTGTAACCGCCCACATCGACCGATACCCGCACGTGCGGGGCTGACTCGTCTTTGTTGACGACAGCGTTGGTCAGATATTCCAGAGCGACCAGGGTACGCCCGTTGCGCCCGATGATCTTACCGGGATCGCCGCCCTGAATATCGACGTGTAGCCCGTCTTCGACCTCATGGACATCAGGGACATAACTGGGGTCTAAAGTGAGCAGCAGGCTTACCAGAAACGACTCGCAACGCTCCGCATGGTCTCCGCTGACGGACGGCGTCAAGGTGTGAGTGTGCGCGTAGGTCACGTCTGTGGGGCTCGCGTCTGTGTGGGGCGTGACCGGCGTGCGCTCTTCCGTAACCAGGTCGGACGACGGCAGTTCCGGCTCGGGAGGCGCAGGAGGCGCTGCGTCCTCGCCGTCGGTGTCGATACCGAGGTCGCTCAGATACTTCTCGAGGTCGTCCGCCACAGCCTTATTTCGCCTTGGCCTTGTTGTTAGTCGATTTCGTAACGGCTTTTTTGGGTTTGGCAGCTTTGGGTTTGGTGGGGTCGGACTTGGAGGAGCCGGGTTCGACGGGCGTCGTCACCGGCGTAATTCCGGTTGCCAGCACCGGCGCGGGTGAAGCTAAATTACGCTGAATCAGCCACTGCTGAAGTACCTGTACCAGCATCGAGGTGATGAGGTACAAAGTCACGCCCGCCGCGAAGTTAAACACGAAAAAGATAAACACACCGCTGATTAGAAGTTGCTGCTGCAACGTCTGGCGGTTGCCCTTCGAGGCGACGACCGCCTGCGCGACCATGATGGTGATGTATAAAATCGGCAAGAGATGGATCGGGTCGGTGATACCCAAGTCGGGAATCCACAAGAAACCCTCGTTAAACTCGAAGTTGATAAAGACGCGCCACAAGATGATGAAGATCGGCATCTGCACAATCGCCGGTAGACACCCCCCCGCCGGGTTGACGCCCGCCTCTTTGTACATCTTCATCGTCTCTTGCGTGAGCTTTTCGCGGTCGTCTTTATACTTCGTTTGCAGCTCTTTAAGTTTTGGCTGAATTTGCTGCATCCCGACCATCGACTTCATCTGCGTGTGAATCAGCGGCCACACCAGCAGGCGGAAAAAAAGTGTGAGAAGAATGATCGACAGACCCCAGCTCCCGACAACACCGTGAATCGCCTGCAACACGACGATGATGCCGAGTGACAGACGGCCCAAAATGTTGGGTTTGAAAAGGCCGGGGTACTCGAGGTAATCCTCTTGTAAAAACCGCACCATCTCGTTTGGGCCGCCATATGTTTGCAGCTCGAGCGTCACCGACGCGTCTGCCCCCGCCGCCAGCGTTTTGCCCACTGCGATCTGTTTCGCCGAGAGCGGCGTAGCGAAAAGCTCGTCACCTCCCGAACCCGCTACGTTTGGATTGGGCCGTATAACGATGGCCTGACCTCTGTTTTGGTTGTTGTTTTGGAGTGAGATGTAGGTCGGATCAGCGACCGCTTTGCGCGCCGGACTGAGCGTAAAGTTTTCGCCCTGCCCCACCTTGACCACCGGCGCGTCCTGCTTGGCGATACCGGGATAGACGTACTGTACGAGCGTTTCGCCGCCACCCCCACCACCAGCCGGAGCGGTGCGCTGCACCTTGAGCGAAACCCCGAGCGAGTTGCGAATGGCGCTCACCACGACCGTTTTTTCAACCTGTAAGTTGCCGAGGCGGTAGCTGAACGTTCCCTCCAAAGCGGGCGCGTCATCGTAGCTTTTCTCGACCCAGGTGCTCTTTACGTCTTGCGGCTTACGGTACTCACCACCTATGAGGAGCGCGCCGCCGGGAAGCTCGGAGGTATACGGGATCAGGTTTTGAGCCCCGTCGAGCGCGTAATTGCCGCTCAGGTCCTGACCACGCTGCTGCTTGGTGTAGAGCGCAACGACCTCACCGGTCTCGCTAAAGATGTAGTCCAGACCCTTGGAGGTGAGCAGTTTGAGGTTAGCTTTACGATCAGCACACCAAAACGACGTTGCACCGTCCGTGCAAAGCGTATCTAAAAGCTCCGGGTTGCGAAAGTCGGAGCTGCTGAAGTCGCGGATTTCGAACGTTACCCGCGCCGCTCCGACCGAGAAAAAGCTGAACGCCCCCAGCAGCAGCGCCGTTAACAAAAATAGCTTACGGTTCAAGATACCTCCGGGACAGGATCAAACCCGCCTGGGTGAAACGGTTGGCACTTCAGCACGCGCCTAAAGGCCAGATACGAACCACGAACGACGCCGTGACCGCTGATCGCGTCTACGGCGTAGTGGCTACAGGTCGGGCTGAAGCGACAGCTCGGTGACGCCTTGAGCGGTGAGAGAAAACGGCGGTAAAACCGAATCGGGCCGAGCACGACGTGCTGAAAAACGCCTAAACCAGCGGTACTTGAGTCGTTCACAACACCTGACCTTTACGTAGGGCGTGCTCGAGCGCCCCCTTAAGCTGCCAGTAGTCCGCGTCTGCGGCTTCCGGACGGGCGATAATAACCACATCGAGGGCGAACACCTCTTTTCGCCGCGCTTCGGCTCTGAGCAAAATCGCCCTGAGCGCCTCACGGAGACGACGACGAACCCGGTTACGAACGACGGCCTTGCCGACCTTTTTGTTGACGACGACGCCGACACGTACACCGTCTTCGCGTGCGGGCCGCCAGCGCAGGCTTAGAAGTTTGGCGTGCCCGGCTTTGCCCCGGCGCAAACGCTGAAAGGCACGATCACCCTTGAGGGACTGGATGACCGTCAGCACTATTATTCGTCTGAAACGGAGAGTTTAGTGCGGCCTTTGGCGCGGCGGCGGCGGATGACGTTACGGCCCGCAGCAGTCTTCATACGGGTACGAAAGCCGTGTGTTTTGGCGCGTTTACGCCGGTTAGGTTGATAGGTACGCTTCATGATGCTCCTTCAGTTGCGGGGCGGCCTAACCTTTAGGTCAGCCGCGTCCACACAAGACGAAAAAGCATATCACAAATCCGCGTCTTTGGGGTAAGCGTCCGTGAGAGGCGAGGCTAGAGCTTGAGTACAGGCGCGCGTTCGTCGAACTCTTCCCGGGTCAGCCCGAAATAGAGTTCATCATAGTGCTGACCGTTCGTATAGACGGTGCCCCGGAGACGACCCTCGAGCGCAAATCCCAGACTCTCGTGTAACCTTTGCGAACGCTCATTAAACGCATAGACGATGACCGTCGCCTTCTGGTAACGCAGTTCGTGGAAGTAGTAAAGCAAGACGATGCTGACCGCTTCACGGGCGTAGCCTCTACGTCAAAACGGATGGAAGATACGGAGGCTGTACTTAAAGGCTCCGACGCGCCGGTCACAGTCGAAGGTGCCGATATTGCCAACGTGACGATCTTCTAAATCTTTAATCAGCCAAAAAAATGTGTCGTTCTGGCCGTCGCGTTTCGCTATCTCTTCAAAAAATTTCCGGCCTCGCTCTTTGGTTGAAGGAAACTGAATAAAGTCTTCATACCTGTCAAGCTCGGTATCCTCTTCAGGAGAGGCAAGCGCCTCGAGGTCGTCTGCTTCAACCGCACACAACTGCACCTTGTCGCCGCGCCAGAAGTTACGACTCACGAGCTTGCGGGGCGTGCTCGAGTAAAAATGCGTTCACGGCTTCTTCGTGCTCGGTTGGTACCGGCAGGGCTCCTCGAGGCATCGCCATAAAACCTTTTGCGCTTAGCACCAGGGTTCCGTCATCGGTCCAGCGGTAAGAAGTGATCTTGTGCCAGCGAAGCAGTCCCCAATACTGCCAAATCCCGTTTTCCCTGATTTGCAGACGACCGAAAGCAAGAAAAAGCCAAAAAAGCGCAAATAGAAACCTGAGCACCACATCACTTGTCAAGGACACTTCCGCCGACGATGAGATGCCCAGAACCTCTTGAATAAGTGAAGATGCAGCCACCAGTAAAAAAAGATACCGACACGGATGCGAGCCACAGTCGAGCAAGACCTGACCACCAAGGCGTCTGCTGTAAAACCAAGACCCCACAAACGGTAGTAGAACCAAAAATCCAAGAAGCGTAAAAGCAGGACTGGACGCAGCTTGGAGCGTCGATCCTGTAGCAAATATGACACCCACGACGAGCACACACCAAGCTACGAAAACGCCGACCCCGCAGATAAATGCGTTTGTAAATCCCGTCCTCCACGCTGTCGCCGTCATCCGCGTCATCATGGGTTATTCTAGCGCGTTTTGCTCTTGAACCTGTAAAAAATCTGTCGCCACAGGCGCGAAGCCCTCACCGGCAGCGGCCTCGAGCGCCCCCGCTACCCGCAACAGTCGCGCGTCTTGCAGAGCCGGAGCCATAAACTGCACGCCGCACGGCAAATCGTGTTCAGCCGTACCCGCCGGAACGCTGATTGCAGGGACACCCGCCAGGTTCGCCAGCACCGTGTCCACGTCGCCCAAGTACATCGACAGCGGATCGCCCTTTTCGCCCAGCCGGTAGGCTACCGTCGGGGCGGTCGGCGTCAGCAGCAGGTCATAAGACGCAAACGCGCGCGCCATATCGTCGGCGATGAGTCGGCGCACCTTGAGGGCTTTGCCGTAGTAGGCGTCGTAGTAGCCCGCCGAAAGCGCGTAGGTTCCGGTCAAGATGCGGCGGCGCACCTCGGGGCCGAAGCCTTCACCGCGCGAACGCATCATCACCTCAGCTTGACCCAGGCGGTCGTCGCCGCTGCGACTGCTGTAGACCATCCCGTCGAAGCGCGCCAGGTTCGACGACGCCTCCGCCGGAGCCACCAGATAATAGGCCGCCGTTCCGTAGGGCGTGTGGGGCAGCGAGACCTCGCCCACGCTCGCGCCGAGCGCCTTTAAGGTCGCTTCGGTACGCCCCAGCGCCGCCCTCACGCCGTCACTGTTGCCGTCACCGCAGAGTTCGGCGACTTTACCGACGCGTATCCCCGTCAGGTCGACCTCAGACGCGTCCGACAAGTCCGGCGGGGTGCCCAGGCTGGTAGCGTCGCGGGGATCAAAGCCGAACATCACCGAAAGCGCAAGTTGCAGGTCACGGGTGCTGCGCGCGAGCACCCCGACTTGATCGAGCGAACTCGCAAAGGCCACCACCCCATAACGAGACAACGCCCCGTAGGTCGGTTTGAAACCCAGGATGCCCGTAAACGACGCGGGTTGCCGTACCGAACCGCCCGTATCGGTCCCGAGCGCGAGCGGTACCACGCCCGCTGCGACCGCCGCCGCCGAACCGCCCGACGACCCCCCCGGTACATAATCCGGGTTCCAAGGGTTACGCGCCGGACCGAAGGCCGAGCTTTCGTTCGAGCTGCCCATCCCGAACTCATCTAGGTTGGTTTTGCCGATGACCAAGGCACCGGCGGCCTCGAGCCTCTCGACCACCGTCGCGCTGTAGGGCGGCACGAACCCGCGCAGACTGTTCGACCCCGCCGTCGTCCGGACGCCCGCCGTGCAGATGTTGTCTTTGACCGCTACCGGCACCCCGGCGAGTGGCCCGCACGTACGCGCCGGGGTTTG